>Ga0247734_1000042_pt1 | contig 116997 bp, 112 predicted proteins | sample UWRJL103311B2_FD_180933 | JGI IMG/M metagenome (GOLD analysis project Ga0247734, IMG submission 180933) | Plant litter microbial communities from Arlington Agricultural Research Station in Wisconsin, United States - UWRJ-L103-311B-2 | ecosystem: Environmental > Terrestrial > Plant litter >...
TCCTTAAGGCTATTTGGTAATGGTTTTAAACGAATCTCTATCTTATTCTTTTCTCCGATAATTAGGGTGTCACTGTATGGTTAATAGCCTAAATGTTTTACCAATAATTGGTAAGATATGGTGGACCGAAGGTTTTGAGCTACAAATTGACCATTCTCATCAGTTACATATACTTGTTGAATCCTATCCTTAAGATTTCTTAAGACAACAGTAGAAAAAGGAGCAGTAGAATGTTCCTCGAATACAATAAAAGTTGTTGAAGGATTTACTTGTGCAATGGAATAATTTGTAATGGTAATAAAAAACGCAAAAGTACTAACTGCCTTTATTATTACTTTCTTAAAAAGTTTTAACTCTCTTTTATTATTACAATTGGTCAGTATATTTCTTCTAATCATAAATGGATAGTAGCTTGTATATTATTAATAGTGTCTTGTGTTAATTCTGTTGTTTACTTTTTTCTAATATAGAATAAATGATTGTCTATAGGTAAATGCAGGATAGAAATTTTCATTACAAACGCTTAGAAACTAAGCCAAGTGCACCAAAGTTGTTATATCATTAAAACTTCATACATCATCTGTAATTTAGGAGCAACAGCCGTAATAGGTTGATTTTTTGTCACAACTTTTATATCTGAACAAGAGCCAAAATCTGATTTGACGAGTGTTCTTCCCTTCATCTCTTTCCTAACTACAACATGTTTGACTTTAACAAGTGCTTTCAATTTGTAAAGAGGCTGGCAAATGAAAAAACTACGCCAAAGCACAGTAAAACCTGGATTTGGTATTGTAGACCTATTACAGCGGCACTTATTTGCATGTTTCGCGAAACGAGTGAATCAAAACCAGTTCTTTTAATGGCAGAAAAATAATCCAAGAAGTCGAAGAAAGATTGGGCTATACTCCAAAATTGTTGGTGACCAGGATAAATTGTTCCTGGCCAAAAACAAGACTGAATAATAATTTTAAACTTAGTCGTACTAAATTTTTAATATAATGTCTGCTATTCGCTCTGCAACTGCAATTGTGGTTACATTGGTAGCAACGGAAATAGTATCAGGAAAGATTGACGCATCAACTACCCGAAGAGATTCTAAGTGATGCACTTTCCCTTCTAGATCGACAACTGCCCCTTTAGATCCTACTATCCCCATTGGTGCACTACCTGTAGGATGGGCATAACTAGCTATGTTTTTTTTGATTGCTTCCTCTAAATCCGCATCAGTAACAACTGAAGCACCGGGTGCAATCTCTGAATGAATATAGCCGGAAAACGGTGCTGTCGCCGCAATACGCCTTGCTAATTTTGCGCCTTGAATCATTCTTTTTGTATCTTCCTGGTGATGCAGAAAATTTAAGTCGACTTTAGGGTTTATATTTGGATCCCTTGTTTCAATCCACACTTTTCCTATTGAAAGTGGCGTGGTAATGCCGACGCCTAAAACAAATCCAATACCTGTAGGGCTGTATTCGGGCGGAAAAAGATGGGTAGGGGTGATGTGCAAATCCAAGTCTCCTCCTTTTGAACCGAGTGTTGACGTCCACAATTTTGCAGCAATTACTGGAGATACCCTGTCTACCATCTCTTTGTTTAACGCGAAAGCCGCATAATGAAATGGATGGTCCTTTAAATTTTTTCCCACCGGTAGGTCAATTGTGACTGGTATAGACAGCAACTCAAGCTCACTCTTAGTTCCAATTCCTGACCTGAGCAGTATTGCTGCACTACCGAATGCGCCCGCTGAAAGAATTATTTCATCAGCATAAAATTCTTCACCATTAGCGAGGATCACCCCAATTGCCTTTTTGCCATTAAACAACACACGATCAACGATAGAATTGGACTGGATCTCCAGATTTTCACGTTCTCTTACGGTATTGGAAAGATACGCCATTCCAGTATTTACACGAACACCATTTACCACATTCATTCTGTAAGGTCCAACCCCATTGGCGTCAGGACCGTCAAAATCGTCAATGGATTTATAGCCTAAATTTAATGTTGCATCAACAAAAGATTGTTGAACAGGGGTCAGGTCACTTTTTAACAACTGACGAACAGGCAGTGGACCATCAAATCCATGCAAATTCTTATCACCACCATCACTTGTTTCCAATTTTTTAAAGTAGGGAAGCATTTCGTTGTAAGACCATCCCGGAAGATTCCAGTTTTCGAAATCCTCAGGGCGTGCTCGCAAAGCTACTGCACCATTGATCGCTGAACTTCCTCCCAAAACCTTTCCACGGGGTAAGTCTATTTTGTTACCAAACGGGGTTGGCTCAGATTGAAATCCCCAATTGTGATCTGCATTTCCACCAGGATTATCTGCACTAGAAATAGCAAAAGGATAGTCCCAGGCAGGATAAGCATTCCCACCTTCAATTAGTAAAATTTTTTGGTTACTTTTTTCGCTCAGACGAGAGGCCATTACAGCTCCCGCTGAACCACTGCCTACTATAATAAAATTATAGTGACTAGAATTTTTTTGTAAATAATTCATAATTTGTTGATTCTATTTACTGTTTAAGAATGGATAATTTATCAGTAGATATTTTGAGCTAATAGAAATTGGGTATGATTTTCGATAACATTTATTTTATTTCACGAAATCTATTTCACCATATTTCCCTGTGTAAAATTCCCGGTAAGCAGTTAATATTTCCTCTGCGGAATTCATTACAAATGGTCCTTGAGTAGCCATAGGTTCTATATATTCTTCACCGCCAAAAACAAGAAGATCTATTACAGCTTCACCAGCATTACTAATCTCAATTTCCCCGTCCATGCAATCAAATTCTACAAATTCACCTTTTTCGTATTGAGTATCATTTATCACCACATTGTCAGTGATTAAAAATGCTGCCACTTCCATCGTGTCCTCAATTTCCAGCAAGAATTTTTTGCCTGCTTGTAATTGAATATGATACAAAAACTGCTTAGAATAAACGGGGATGGTTGACTTCAATTCTTTATAGTTGCCAACCAAAACTTTCAACCAACCACTTTCTGCAGGCAAATATATTTGAGCTAATTCGTTCACTGTAACTGCAATATGAGCAGGTTTTTCTGCCTTATTTTTTGCTGGCAGATTTATCCAGAATTGAAATCCATGTATATATTTACTATCAGTTTCGTGATCATAATTAATATTCTCATCGTGGATTACTCCATCACCTGCTTTCATCCATTGTACACCGCCTGACTGGATCTTTGCCCGATGACCAGCGCTATCAAAGTGCTCTATTTCTCCCTGAAGTATATAAGAAAATGTTGCAATACCGCGATGCGGATGAGCACCCATACCATCCCTGGATGTTGTTTCTCTGATAAAAGGTTTAAGATAATCGAGGAATACAAACGGACCAACTTTGTTCACGTTGTTATTTGGTAAGATCCGTTGAATAGGAAGAGACCCTACATGAGTAGGATTACCCTTGGTTGTAAAATTTATTTGCTTTTTCATATAGTTGCTTTCAATTTTTCTTGATAATTATTTGCTTAGATTACCATACAAAACTGCAAGCTTTTGAAGGTCTGAAAAGATGAGTTTTGATAAAAAAAACCGTTGATATTTATCAACGGTTTATATAATATTTAACAGCTATCCTTATCAAAAACCTAGAACTACCCTTATCTGCAAGGCCAAGTCATTTATTTGCCAACCATTAAATTAAACCTTGGGAACAACTCCAATGCATTAGTGCAAAATATTTGTTCTCTCTCTGCCTGATTCAGGTCAGGATTATCACTTATTCTTACCCTTCCCTTGATAGCGAGATCATTTCGTACGTATGGAAAATCTGTTCCGAACACCACTTTGTTTAAACCAGCAACGTACCGCAGGTGATTAAGTACGGGATCAGACCAAGCCAGTGCGGTGTCCCAATATAACCTGCGAAAAGTTTCGGCAAAGGTCCCTATTAAATCATTGTTACCCATTATTTGCATTTCATCAGCTAATGCCAATCTTCCCGCCAAATAAGGGAGCGTACCACCTGCATGTGAAACGATATACTTTACATCAGGCGTTTCTGAGAAGGTCCCGCCATAGTGTAATTGCGTAATCGCCCTAGTTGTATCAGAGGGGAAATCAATCAGGTTGTCCGTCAGACCAAGTGTATGTGCTACCGGATCAGGGGAGGCGTTCGGGTGGATTAACACCGTTGCTTTACGCAGCTGCAGTTCGCGGAACAAGGGTTTCATTTGCGGATCACCCAAATAAATGCCCTTAGCGTTAGAAAACAGTATTACTCCGTCGAGATTAAGGACATCTAGCGCATAGCGTATCTCTTCTATTGCATCATCTATGTTCAGCATAGGAGTACTAGCAAATGCTCCAAATCGTGTCGGATATTTTGAGATAAGATCAGCTGCAAAGTCGTTGCACTTTCTCGCCAATTCTTTTGAAGCATTGCGGTTCGGTAATTGTATCCCGGGTGTGCTGATAGAACTAATAGCAATGTCAATTCCTGCCTCATCCATAAATGCCAAGGATCTTTCTATGCTCCAACCCTGCGGTTTTAGGCCGCCCACAGGGTTATTCTTTTCGTTAGTTGCCTCATAGAAGAATGCCGGTAACATATGATTATGTGTATCAATGATTAAACTCATGATCATGAGGTTTAAAATGGATATTCACTTGGTGTGCTGCGCGAGTTGATCCATATCAAGTCTGAAAAATCCTCCAAACTGCTAGGACCTGTACGACCCCATCCGCTATCTTTCACCCCGCCCATAGGGGCATGAGTTTCTTCATTTACGGTAGGCGAATTAACGTTAACTACACCATGTAGAATTTTTGGTGCAAGCTCAAAGCCTCTATAGGTATCACCGCTATAAATCGACGAAACTAAACCATAGGACGTACGATTAGCAACTGCAATAGCTTCTTCAACAGTATCCACCGGCTCAACAATCACCACAGGGCCAAATGTTTCCTCGTTTGAGACCAGCGCATCGTAAGGTACGTCAGTCAGGATGGTTGGATGGTAGATCGTCCCTTCAAAGAAGCCGCCGGTTTCTATCCTTGCGCCTTTGTTTACAGCATCCATCACACGTTCATGGACCATTTTGAGTGCAGCCGGGCTGATCAGCGGGCCGATAATAGTTTTATGATCTTCGGGATCACCAAATGGTAAGGACTTAGTCCTTGTGACAAACTTTTCAAGGAATTCAGCGTAGATCTTCCTTTGTATGATGATCTTTCTGGTATTCATGCAAATCTGCCCCTGGTGGAAGAAAGATCCGAAAGTAGCCGCTTTAACGACCTCATCTACGTTAACATCATCCAGAATGATCATTGGATTATAACCGCCGAGTTCCAAAACTGATCTTTTTAAAGTTTTACCTGCACGCTCAGCCAGGTATCTAGCGGTCTTCACACCGCCAATTAGGTTAATCACTCGAACATTTTTGTCATCAAAAATTTCATCAGACAAATCTCCAGCTTCACCAGGCGCATGTGTAACAACATTAATTACCCCCGGTGGAAACCCAGCTTCCTCTGCGATTTCAGCGATCATCAGGCCTGCTGAGATTGGTGCAAGTTCTGATGGCTTCACCACAACTGTATTACCTGCTAAAATTGGGGAAATTACAGTGCGCCACGACAGAATACTCGCTCCGTTCCATGGCGTAAAGCTGGCTACAACTCCAAGGGGCCTGCGAACGCTCATCGAGAATGACCCAGGAACATTAGTTTGTAAAACTTCTCCTTTAATTTCATATGCCCATCCGGCAGCCTTTTCAAGACTTTGTGCAAGCAAATCCTGTTGGAATGAGGCAAAAGATATGGTGCTACCAGTTTCTTTTGCCAACACTTTGGCAATCTCTGACCTCCGTCTTTTAATAATTATGGCAGCTTTGATAAGTAATTCCGCCCTCTGCTCTGCTGTAGTAGCAGCCCACGATGGGTATGCTTCTGCGGCTGCGGCAAGTGCAATCTTCATGTCTTTCTTGCTGCAAGCGGCAACCTGTGCATATACGTTACCGGTATAGGGTTCCAGATTGTCGAATGTACGGCTATTTTCGGCATCCCGCCATACTCCGCCTGCATAGTACTGATACTTTTTTACTTCCATGATTTCTACATTTTGGTTAAAGTGAGATCAAATAATAAAGTCTATACATTCCGTCTATGTCTAAACGTATAGCGAATTATCATTTGATTTTTACTCTTCAAAATTGCATCGTTAGTAAGTACGTAAAAGATGATATTTAATAAAAAAAAGCATTGACAAATGTCAATGCTTATACTAAATAATTTGTTACTCAGACCTTATTTCCTTGCTTGATTCCTAACTCTGCTTAAAGTCTCTTTGGTTATCCCTAAAAAAGAAGCAATAAGATGTTGGGGAAACCGTTGGATAAATTTCGGATGAGTACGAGTAAATTCGTTATACCGCTTTTCTGCGGGGTTGCTAATCGTTGAATTTAATCTTTTTTGGTATGCGATCGCATGTCTATCATCCATTAGCTGAATCATTTTTACTAGGGATGGTATTTTCACCATCAGCTCAAGCATGTTCATTCGCGTAATGTTAAGCAATACTGTATTTTCCCAGGCATCAATGTTATAAACCGATGGTGTGAGCATCACTGCACTTTCTCGGTCACTTACCCAATACTCCTCAATAAATAGTTGGACAATGTGTTCAACACCTTTATCGTCAACACTGTACTGTCGCATTGCACCCTCTACGATGAAACCAAGATGCTTACATACATTTCCCTCCTGAAGGTAATATTGGTGTTTTCTAAGTTTTACCGGCAGAAATGCTGCTTTTATTAGTATTTCCTCTTCATTGCCTAGTGGCAAATCGATGTGGTTATTAATATAGGTTATAAGTTTCTGATGCATAATATTCAATTAAATTTAAAGTCGTGATCTAAAAGCCTATACTGACAGTATACTTTTCTATTAGAATAATTCTGTTCACTTTTTAGATAAACATTCTTGGAATAGATTGCAAGTTATGTAAATACAGTGATTGATTCACCCCTGGTATAATAAGCAGCCATACCCATTGCTCCAATCCCGATACGGGCAATATTGAGTTGTCAAGGTTTATGCTATATAGTATTTGATTATAGTCAATAATTAAACTTTACTTGGTACCCATTTAGCTATGATATCAGGATCTCTGTGGTCAAAAAAAGCACTTCTATTCCTATCCAAGGTAGATATATCATACATATCGTCTGAGGTCAGTTCAAAGTCCCATAATTGTGCATTTTCAATAATCCTTTCCTTGCTTACAGATTTTGGAATTACTGCAATGTTTCGTTGGATCAGCCAGCGCAAAGTAACCTGTGCAACGGATTTAGCGTATTTTTTGCCAATAGATGCTAAAATCTCATTTCTAAAGAAATTATATCTGCCTTCTGCAAATGAAGCCCAGGATTGTATTTGCACGTCTTTATGTTGTAAGAATAGATGTTCATTCTGGCGTTGATAAAAAGGATGCATTTCGATCTGATTAACTGCTGGGACAATTTCATTATGGGCGATCAGGTCTGCGGCCCTGTCTGGAAAGAAGTTACTGATCCCTATGGCTCTTATCTTTCCTTCTTTATACAGTTCTTCCATTACACGCCAGGATCCATAATAATCACCTACAGCCTGATGGATAAGATACAAGTCCAGATACTCCAATTGTAGTTTATTCAATGAAGCCTCGAATGCTTTTTTTGTGTTGGTATAACCTGCATCTCGTACCCAGAGTTTTGTGGTGATAAATAGGTTTGCCCTTGCTATACTACTTTTTTTAATGGCATTGCCAACTGCTGATTCGTTGCCATAAGCTGAAGCTGTATCGATAAGTCGGTAACCCGATTCTATGGCGGTTAATATGGCTTGTTCGCATTCATCAGAATTAGTTATTTGATAAACACCTAAGCCTAATAGTGGCATCTCTACACCATTATTCAATTTGATTGTCTTCATGTTTCTTAAAAAGTAAGGTTGGTCAGCCATTGTGCCGTTTCTGGGGCCCGGTGATCAAAAAATACAGTTCTTCCCTTGCCACACCACTTTTTTTAATGGCTTTGCCTACGGCGGATTCGTTGAGATAAAGTGAAGCTGTATCTATTAAACGATACCTTGATCTGAAGGCAGTAAGAACGGTTTGTTCACATTCGTTCAGGTCTGGTATTTGAAAAATGCCTAAACCTAGAAGAGGCATTTCTACGCCATTGTTCAATTTGAATTTTCGCACAATTTATATGTATATAAATTAGTTAAAGTTTTATATGTTCATTTGGTAAAAGGCTCACAACTGAATGCTCTTAATGCAGTCTTTCTACTGATTTTTTTAATTACATATTAAGCCGATCGTTCCGTAATAGGTCAAAAAAAATATTTTCGTATTGAACCTATTAAAAGTTCAGTTGTTTGTTTAGTGATTTTTGCACCAGAGAATAACAAATGAGTGTTATAGACTGCCATTGGGCCGGATAAAAAACACGTCGTCTTTAGTACCATAAGCGAGATATAAATCGCTTGGGTTGATCGGCATAGTATCCACTAAATCTTTCATGGAGGAAGCGCTATAACCTTTCTTTCAAAAGACGTACCAAGCCGTTTAAGCTCCCTAGCGTAATTAAATGGGCTGTTCCTTAGCATAGTGAACAAATGTATATATTAAACCATTCGTTCCACAACGTTTAATTCAGATTAGTGTCATATTAATTCAAGCGAGACCCATTAGTGCTGCCGGAGGATCCAGGATTTCCGGTTATCGTATGTCAACACCAATTTCACTTTTGTATCGATATCCTTGATCTCCGTCTTGAAGGTTTTGATATATACTTTGTTTCGATTGGGTACTACTCTGTAAAAGACAGGCTTTTTTGGTGAACTAAAAATTCCTCAACATAATGGGTAAAATAATTACTGGACAGCATACGATAATCAAGTTAAAGAGCTATCTTTCGAACAAGACGGCGTCATTAATGGCGGATTAGTTATTTGTCTGATGTAGCTTATAGAGATAGCGTTTTCATTGTTAAAGTGAAATTTTGATCATTATGAAAATAAAGATCCCTATCATAAAGTGATACTTAAAAATGGAATGATAGCACATATCGAGATTTTTACTTAACAGAGCTCTTTAATGCAAAGGTTTACATGAAATATCTCTAAAGTGATAAATAGTAATTAATGGGTAATAATGAATATTTAGTTATAGAATATATGTTGTGGAATGTAATCCTACATGGGGTGGTTATTTACTTAATAAATCTTAATACAAAAAATATGAAAACAATTAAGGTAATCAACAGAGCTGAAATGAAACAATTTATGGGTGGTGTGATGGATCGTGAGACTACTTCGGCACATTGCATTAATAAAGTAGAAAACACGCCCTCTACATGTAATGCTGATTATGATTATATTTTTGTCAGCGTAGGAACTAATATGTTCTACGATGCTTATGAAAATATGCCATCTTAATGAAAATAAATATATCGTTTTTGATATTTATATTTTTTACAATCCAGGTCTTGCACAGTCAAACCCTAAATTGTAAAATAACTGGGGTTATATTAGATCAGTCCCCTTTTAAATATGCATTATTGAATGATGCGAAAACGCAAAAAGTAATTTTTACGCCAATAGTAGATGGCCACTTCGAGTTCAATATTGAAAGAGAGAATGAATTTCAAATGATGACTCTTTTTCTTGGTGAAGATTCTTTAAAAACTTATGAACAAAGTAGGAGAGATAAAGGCAATTTTAGGTTCATAGCTGTAGAAGATATGGACATTACGATCAAAGATAATGTTCTGGGTGCAACGGTTAAAGGAGGTAGTTTAAATAGAGATATTGATGATATGTATAAGGTGATGAGTTCCGGACAATTTGATGCATTTTTTCAGCAACATCCTAATTCTCCAGTATCTCTCGTGCTTCTAAAATCCCTTATCAGGATTAATGAAGTTACGGATTTACAGGGAACTTTAGATTGTAAGTTGTTTTATAATAAATTGTCTGAAAATTTGAAAAACTCGATTTTAGGTAAAGAATTGCTAAATAGAATGAGTCTTTAAAGCTTTAAACTCTATGTAAATGTTTGATTGTGTAAACTTGATTAATTATACATTACATATGTTATTTCAGAGATATCTTGTATTTTCCCTAATGTTATTAAATATGTAAAGCTGATGTTAATTATGTCCTATGGAGCGGCATAAGGATCGCTGCCCGGGATAATAACAAAGCTGAACCTAAGCTACAATTTCAGGGTATAATTAACGAAACCTGTGAAGGTACATGAGTCGGGTTTAATTGAACCGACGAGGTGGGCATCTAAAATACTGGACAAAAATGCCCCGTCAGTGGACGTAATCCCAAAAGTTGGACAAGTTAAAAATTAATTAGATTAATGATCTCGATATTCTATCTGGCTCATTCCGTTTAAATTGAGTCTGATCTTGTCGTTGTTATAATACTAGATATCTTATTTTATATCTTTTTTAAGTTCATTGGAAGTGGAGTATTTCGGAAGATAGAGTAATTCCGATTGAGGTCGCCTAATAAACTTTCGATGATAGCATTCTCATAGCAATTCCCTCTTCTGGAGGTGCTTTTTGTTATTTCCTTTTCCTTCAACATAAATTTATATCTAGTCATTCCATATTGCCATCCTTGATCTGAAAGCAAAATTAGCTTAGTATTTCCGTAAAACTTCTTAAATGCAATCGTGGGCATATCAGACACCTGTTTGACTTATGACCAGTTATCAAGATTCGTGCTATCTTGTAATAGTGGAAATCATTATTTACTTGATTTTGATGTTAATTAGATTTAGTTACACTTGCTTCGCAACAGTTACTAAATAGGAGTTGATTTCACCTAAATGTTGATCTTTATCTCTGCGCAGAGTGTTCTTAAAGAGTCAATCTAAAATGATATGGATGCAAATTTGCATTCTGTAATCATGTTTACTATACTTGAATGTTCACGTAACGTGAACATATGTAATTATGAATGAAGAAGAGGTAATCAACGCAGCATTCAAGTAGCTCCAGCAGCGTACCGGATACGGCTGGGAATGGAGCCATAAATATGCAAATGTTCTACTAATTCGTCAAGATATTTAAATACAATTTCCATGTTTTTATCTTGGTTATCTAGCGTAAAAACTCGCATAATCTGCACATTCACTGCTATCGCTATGTCGCTGCTTAAAATACCAGACAACATCGCTACACCTTGTTCGGTAAATACGTACGGCAGTTTGCGAGTTCCACCCCAACTTGATGTTCCATTTTGGAACATCAAATTTTTTGATTCTCTTCTGTTAACTGAAACATAAAATCTTCCCCTGGAAACCGTTTCAAATTTCTATTCACCGCTTTATTTAGATTACGCGTTTGTACCTGATATCATTCTGCAAGGTCTTTATCAATCATCACTTTCATACCTCGAATAAGCAATATTTTATTCATAACTATGTCCTGGGGTATTAGTGTACCTTTTATTATTCATCCATTTTACCGATATTAATTTAACGGAATGTCCGTCTAAAAATTGAACCTGATCTTCTCTAAATTTTTAAGAAGGGTAAAATTATATTTATTACATCATAGGGTGGTAAAATTTGTTTTAGAAGGAATTCTAAAATTCTGTGGTATTTTGCTGTAATAAAGCGATTTGAACCTTCTTCAGCAAAAGTAATTCAGCGTACTGCTGCTCACTTGCTGAGGTAATAGTAAAACAGGGCTTTTATGATCTGGCTCATAGATCGCTTCCCGGTTACCCATTCAGCAACGCTTTCGCGGTTTATACCTGTGTCAAATGCGATTTGTTTGATGCGGATACCTTTTGCTAGCATCATTTTTTCGATCCATGCGGTGTTAACAACACTTGTGGGAGAGGCTTGGAAAGTTTCTGGACTAACGGTAATTTTATAATCAGGAAGGTACTTTCTGAATAGGTCTTCTGTTCTTTTGATTAAGGCCGTTTCAGTTGCATATTTGCCTGAAGAAGTTTCTCCCTGGGCTGTTGCTATTTCAATGTTCTTTGCGTTGGCAGACCGTATGTTAAAATTGGTGTTAGATTGTTCCTGGTGTCTGCTTGCTGCTTTATCTAGTTTAATTATTTTTTCGGTGCTAAGTAAGGTATCAAGTAAGTTGATATTCTGTATGCTGCTCATATGATAAGATTGTTTCTTTTTTTTAGACTATTGAAATAGTGCCTGGTTTAAATCATTGCTATTACAATAGTGCTATAGTTGACGGGTTGTTGGTGATAAACAGAGGGAAAAAGGATTGGTTTTAAATTTATGTTTAGAGTTATTCGGCTTAAGTAGCAAGATTGCAGTCAGAGTAGCTTCAAAACTTGATAATGCTGTAGATCCTTGGTCATCCAATTCATTGTTAGCGAAGCAGCAAACATGATCACTTACCAGGCCAGTCCGCGCTATCCTCTGTTACTAACAGTGCAGCTGTTTAGTAAGCCCCCAAAAGGGCCGTCATATTATTCTGTACTATCTATTTGCGCCGACGGGGGGTGTTAAAAGGGATAGTTTAATACCCGCCGTGCAACTCGCCAATGAGGAATAAGAAATTATTTGAATTCAGACCAGGGCCTTTTCGAAAAAAAATGTGCCGGTTGAGATATGAGTTAGTGCTTATTAGAAATTATATAAAACCTTCAGCACTATGAAGGGTAATAGGTCTGCTAAATACACTCCTCCATTTGTTATCTTTTCGTTGAACTAATTAAAGTTAAATCAATTCCTAAAAAGATCTTTTAAGATTGTTATTATTTTAATATATTTAAAGTCTTAAGACTTAATTAAATTACACTCTCAACGATTCAAATATGTCATCAAGTTGCTTAAATTGTACGACGCTCAATACAGAGAAATATTGTCCGAATTGTGGCCAGAAATCAACAACACACCGGTACTCAATTCAACATTTTATTGAACACGATTTTATTCATGGTGTGTTTCATGTTGATAAGGGTATTTTTTTTACACTTAGAGAACTATTCACAAGACCCGGTCACAGTATCCGCGAATATATACAGGGGAAAAGAGCTACTCATTTCAGTTTTATAACTTTTCTTCTTCTGATCTTAACCATTAATGCGCTAATGGCCTCATATTCTGATGTTAAAATGTCAGATTTGATACCCAGTAGCAGCAAAGCGGTAATGAACTCCTTTGAAAAATTTACAACTCAGTATCCCAAGCTGATGCTGGCGATTACCATACCTATAAATTCCGTATTCAGTTATCTTTGGTTTAAAAAAGCGAGGTTTAACTATTCAGAACACCTTGTTGCAAATTCATACAAAGCTGTTGCCGAATTGATTGTTAGTTTAGTGTTTGCTGTTTTGATGATAATCTATAGTAATGTTAAAGTGTTAATGTTCATCTATTTTGGTGTTGTAACTCCACTGATTTATATCTATGATATATGGTATTATTATCAAATGTTTTCAGTCTACTATAAAACAAAAAGAGAATTATTTCTAAGAAGTTTCATGGTTGTTTTTTCTTATACGTTTCTAATTGTATTGGTAGGTGTGTTTTTCGGTATAATGGAAGGGCTTAAACGGTAACATAATAATGTTGACAGGGAATACTTGAGGTACTTCTTAAGTTCCGTCAACTTTAGTTTACAATCGGACCGCAGAACCACAGATTTGTAACACAAGATATAATAGCATATTTAGGTTTTCAGTTGGTATGATTTATTAAAAGATAAAAGTCTGATAGGTAAAAGAGAATCAACCAGCTGTAGAATTATTAAAAGCTGGTCAATCTTTTAAAGTTGGGGACACTATTAGATATATGTGGTTCTGATTTACTAATTAGGAGAGGATGCTCACAGAAAGAGCATTTCTATAATACAAATAGAACTAATTCCCTGGTAGAGTTGGCAGAAATCAAGAATATTTTTATGATATGTTCTCTCTGATCATTAAAAATGTTTATCGGTAATAAAGATACCAAATATACAGGTATACCAAGTATAGGACTACGTTTTCTATGTTTATGCCATGGAATATAGAATGTTGGCAACTAAAACCCAAATCCAATTCTATTCAATCAAGTTATTTATCATTTAACAAAAGTTAGCTGTTTTGTCCGTGATATCCGCGACAAAACTATTCAATATTCAGGATTGCAGACTATCTTTATAGCTGCATAATCGGCCAATAAGCTAATTAGAGATTCCGTATTATCCACATTAAAGACAGTATAGTCAGATTCTGTAAGTTTGCCGGAGTGTGTACTTTTGCCAGCTCCATTTTTTCCATACAGATACACTTGCAAATTATTTAAAAATAAATAGGCATCCGGCATGATTTATCTAAAGCTCCCTTTGAATCGTGTGATAAATACAGTTTAAATTGGCTTTTCAGCAAAATAAACCAAAGTTTAAGTTGCAGATTTTCACCTTATTATATAATCCGATTTATTTAAGGGAGTACAGAATTGTGAATTTATTACTACTTATATGTTAACCAATATTAAATGGTAACATAAACTTAACATTGAGACTACTTACAGCTAACATACGCTTAACACTTTTGTAACATTAATTAAGACCTGTATTTAAAATTTTAATTGTTGCTGATGCGTTTACCAATTGCTACCTGTCATATAATCTTGTTATTTTTACTGCTAACCTCCAGTGCAACTGCTCAAAATAGCACTGATACTACTACTACTACTAAAGAAGCCAAAAGCAAATGGTATGATTCCTTTAATATTCGGGGATATGCACAATTAAGATACAATCGTCTTCTGGAAACAAATCCAAAACTGACAAATGAACAGGGCGATAAAAGTATGGGTGAAGATGGCGGGTTGTTTATTCGCAGGGTACGTCTGGTGTTTTACGGTCAGATCAGTAAAAGGGTTTATTTCTATATCCAGCCAGATTTTGCAAGTTCAGTGTCTTCCGATAATTTACATTTCGGACAATTAAGAGATGCCTATTTCGATTTGGGACTTGACAAAGACAATGAATTCAGGTTCAGAGTTGGACAAAGTAAGATTCCATTTGGTTTCGAAAATATGCAATCAAGTCAAAACCGTTTGGCACTAGACCGGGCAGATGGTACCAATGGATTTGTGAACGAACGTGATTTAGGTGTGTTTTTTTACTGGGCTCCAAAAAAGATACGGGAAAGATTTTCAATGCTGGTATCCAGTGGTTTGAAAGGGTCGGGTGACTATGGCGTTTTAGGTCTTGGTTTTTTTAACGGACAAACAGCAAATAAACCAGAGCAAAATAACCAGCAACATTGGGTAGGAAGGATTACCTATCCCTTTGAGATTGGTAATCAGATTATTGAACCATCTCTACAGGCATACACGGGAAAATATGTTATTACTTCAAATAATGTAAGTCCTGAAACAAAGTACATTGCTGATCATAATTATACTGATCAAAGGGTTGCAGCTTCATTTGTACTTTATCCTAAACCATTTGGTATACAAGCTGAATATAACAGAGGCAGGGGACCAGCTTATAACAAACTAACAGATTCTATTGAAGTTAGAAAATTAGATGGTGCATATGTTACGCTATCCTATATGACAAAAATTAAAAATCAGGTGTTTATACCATTTACCAGAGCTCATTATTACAACGGTGGAAAAAAGCATGAGTTAGATGCCCGTATGTACAATGTAAAGGAACTGGAGATTGGTATGGAATGGCAACCTGTAAAACAGTTTGAACTCGTATGTCAATATACGATTTCTTCACGTCGTTTTGAGGATCATGAAATGCCTGATAATCTGCAGACCGGGAATTTATTAAGAATACAGGCGCAGATAAATTTCTGATAATTTTTCTACTACTACGGGGACAATGACGCTGTGGTACTGTTTTGTATTGATAAGGGTTAGAAGTGCCCTTCTAGAGTAGCGGCTCGAATCGTGAACCATCCCGCCAATACCCGTCAGAAAAAAGCATAAGGGGTAGTTTCTATAGAAAATATCCCTGTAGGAATGACCACCTTAATTGGATTATACAGCTGATGCTAACGAATGTTCATTTCCATGCCTTACATGCAACAAGGCATGTACTTCTTCGATCACTATACTTTTTTTAACTTTGACACCAGGGCATGCATGTGTTGTCGCCTTGTCTTCTTTATGGAGCCGCATTGAATCCGGATCAATACCTAGTACCGCACAGAGTGTTGCGATCGCAGCAACTGTATTCTTCCTTACTAAAGCACCTCGGCCAGTGTCAAAATCTTCAGTAGCATAATTCCCAAGCATTTCTACACCCAAAGCCAGTTTATTCCACGAGGGAGAATGTACACCAGAAAGGGTAAGTGGCGTAAAAACCCAGATCCGATGGTCATCTATAAATAAGTGCGGACCAGCACTCCAGCCTTGGTCATCGCGATAGTATTTAACCAGGTTGTCAATGTGGTTTTTATTAAAACCATTTGGCCGATTTGCCAGCGATGGGATAGCCGTGTTATGCAGTACAATAAAAGAAGGACGCCATGCATTCCATTGTAAACCATGACAATAGGTGTCAAATTCTTCAGCTGTGAAGCTAATTCCGATTATAGGTTTCCAGTTTAGCATAAATTTATTATTTAGGTTTGAATTTTGACGTTTTTAATAAAGCGCCATTTCGTAAAAACGGCACTCCTATTCATCGTGTTTTCCTTTAACGGCAGCTATAAATGTTTAAGGTATCACATGATTTAAACTAAACTTTATTGCCACAGATCTTTATAATAAAGCTATACTGAGTAACGGTTTAAAAAAATAGCTAGAAATAAGGGTTTTTTATTACTAAAATTAATTTATAACTGAGAAGCCAAATGTCCCAAAAGCTAGGCGGTGAGCATAAATATTCTCTAAATGAGTAAGGACTAAAATATATTTTAGCCAATCATAAGAGGTAAAGAAAGATGAACTATAGTTATATAAGGCTGTAAGTTAGTTACTTTACATAGCCTTTATACTAAAATATGGGCTAACTCTCTTTCTTCATTATCGCCTTTGCCCTTTCAAAAAAACTTTTATCCAGTAATTGCTGTTCGACTTCAATGATAGCTTTCATCAGATTATTTTGCGTATCGGTCAGTTCGGTAATTGCTGCGATAATTATTCCCCAAACAGGCTGCATTTCTTTCACCAGTTTTTTTCCTTTCTCTGATAATTGCAGTAATCGTTTGCGTTCATCATGTTTATCTTTCTTTGATCGGATAAGTTTTTCCTTTTCCAGCTCTTTTAATAGGGTGATCGTAGATGGATGTGTATAGCCAATTTCGGCGGCCAGTTCTACTACGCTTAATACAGGTTTATGGTGCAGGGTGTAGATGACTGGAAACCATTTTGGCTCAAAGATGATCCCATTTGCTTTGTAAACCTGGAAGCCATCTTTCCTGATCTGTTCGCTTAGCCGTTGCAGCCTGGTAGAAATTGCCAATATGCCTGATTCGTCAATAACGTTCATTAGTTTTATTTAAACGCTTAAATGTAAGTGATAAAACTTATTATCGGCCATCATTCTTGGGAAATAGTAAGGAAGCTCTGCTACTTCTACGCTGCTAAAATTATTTTTCTCATAAAAGCGGTGTGCTGCCTTTAGTATATCCACGGTGCCAAGGTATATGTCTGTTATGTTATTTTCACGACAATAGGCGATCAAAATTTCCAGCAGCAGCTGTGCAATGCCGTATTCTTTACCTCTGAACTCTTTTTTTACAAACATTTTGCGAAGGGCACCCGAATTATGCCCGGTATTTAGCAGGGCAATCGTGCCAACGAGTTCACTATCTATTTTGGCACCCCAAAAATTGCCGCCGCCCTGATGATAGTTTGTTTCAAGATCTAGCAGGTCGGGTTGGGCTTCAATGGTAATTGGGACATTAAATTCAATTTGCTGGATAGGCAGTATCAAGTCGATAACTGGTTGGCAATCGTCATTAAAGATAGGGGCGATAGTTAAATTTATGGTGTTCATATATTTCAAAATTGATGTATGTTCAAATATACGTAGTTAACTACGTATATCAAAGTTTAGGCTTTTGCGCAAAGCATTTCAGTATTTTGATTTGCTGAATAATTTATATTAGTAACAATCAGACCAGACCGCGGCTAACTACCTTGATTCACTTTATTAAAAGATTATGGCAAAAATGATATGATCTTTTTGAGATAAAATAAATATTAAATCTTCAATTATTTAAATAAAACCGATTGTAATGTACTGTAACTTTTAACAAGTATTTTTATCTTATAGATAGCGAAAATCTTACAAAACCTGGCAGAATGACAAAAAGAACTATCATTTTATTCGCGTTTATTTTGGCGAAGTTTCTTTTACAATATTTGTTAAATAATACTCATTACGATTTACATCGGGATGAGTACCTGCATCTTGACCAGGCTAATCATATTGCATGGGGGTATTTGTCGGTACCACCTGTTACTTCATGGATTTCTTATGTTATCAAATTTTTGGGTAACACTGTATTTTGGATTAGATTTTTCCCGGCATTATTTGGAGCGCTGACACTGGTAATTGTTTGGAAAACTATTGAAGAGCTAAAAGGCAATTTGTATGCCTTGATCCTGGGATCAACATGTGTATTATTGTCTGCCATTCTGAGGATCAATTTTTTGTATCAGCCTAACTCATTAGACGTTTTATGTTGGACAGCTTTTTATTTTTCGCTTATTAAATATTTCAATAAAGAAGAACACAAATGGCTTTATGCTGCTGCAGTTATATTTGCAATCGGTTTTTTGAATAAATACAACATTCTGTTCTTGCTTATCGGGTTAGTCCCTGCTCTTATTCTAACAGATCAGCGTAGCGTATTTAAGCAAAGAAGCCTATATTTTTCAGTTTTACTTTCTCTTTTCTTGATTTCGCCAAATTTATATTGGCAGTATACCCATGATTTTCCTGTTTTTCACCACATGAAGGTATTAACAGAAACCCAACTGGTACATGTAACCAGGTGGCTGTTTTTAAAAGAACAGCTTTTTTACTATGCAGGAGCGTTGCCTTTGCTCGTTGCATCACTGTATGCGGTCCTGTGCTATGAACCTTTTAAAAAGTACAGGTTTTTCTTCTGGGCTTTTATCTTCACATTGGCAACATTCACCTATTTGAGAGCTAAAAGTTATTATGCGATAGGGCTTTATCCTATTTATATTGCTATAGGATCGATTTTCTTAACCAACATCTTACAGAAAGGCTGGAGAATATATTTACGTATCATCATTCTAGGACTCCCAATTCTATTTTATGTATTGTTATTCCGTACTGTTTATTGGATAGAATCTCCTGCCCAAGTTGTGAACAATAGGGCAACTTATCAGAAATTAGGATTATTACGCTGGGAAGATGGAAATGACCATGCCTTGCCGCAGGATTATGCAGATATGCTGGGATGGAAAGAGCTGGCTGATAAAGTGGAATCCAGCTACAATAAATTACCGAAAGACAGTCATACTATTATTCTTTGTGATAATTATGGTGAGGCGGGCGCTATCAATTATTATGTGAAAAACAAAAGAATAAAAGCAGTTTCCTTTAGTGCCGACTATATCAACTGGTTTGATTTTCAGCGGAAGATTACGAATGTGATCAGGGTTAAAGAGTTTAATGATAGCGGAGGCGAGTTAGCAAAAACAAATCCGTTTTTTAGTCAAGCTTTTGTGGCCGATTCTGTAAATAACCCTCATGCGCGGGAATACAAAACAATGATTTTTGTTTTTACAGGAGCTAAAATAGATATTAACAGCAGACTAAAAGCTGAGATTGAACAGGAGAAATAATGTTTATGGTTAAGCGATTGATGATGTCTTATGATGAGTATGGAGTTGCTGATTTATAATTGATTACAGGTAATTAGAATGTCGATATAAAGGGACAAGCAATCATAATGATCAGCTTGTCCCTTTTATTTTTATCCCAATTTATCAAGAGGGTAATCTTCTGGTAGTTTGAAAAAACTTATCAAACTTGTCATCTTGAAATCCTGATTAAACTCAAAATAATCATAACCAATATTGGTCTTTCCAGAAAACTCTACTTTCCATGCGTATCTTCCATAAGTATGATGATGCTCTGGTTTTTCTAGTATTGTAAACTTTCTCGTTGGAATAATATCCAATGATATATTTGCAAAATTGGCCAATCCATCCACACCTTCGTATTCTCCAAATGGATCACTGTATAGGAAGTCATCTCCCACACATTTTGCAAATTCTCTTTTATAGGCTTCCAGATTATTTTCATTCCAGGCTGCAAGATATTGGTCAACCATTTGTTCTACTGATGTAATCATATGATATGTTTTTGTTCATACAAACTTACAGGGGCTGTAGGTTAAAAAAGTTCAACTACATTAACGAATCACAAAAGTTTACTTGGCTTTTCACAAATCTTAAAAAGATTGCCAGAGAATGGCCGATTGTCTTCCGTTTCAGCCAACGCGAAGCAATACCTTTGAAACACCTTTTACTTCCTTCACTTCGTTAGTAATTCCTGCTAGCTTTAATGCGGCCGAATTGGCTAAACACATGTGTCCGTCTATTCGGTTGATCCAAACGGGAGTATCCTTGGTTACAGAATCTATCCATGTATATTTTTGCATGTCTGCTTTTTTCGCAACCGCCATAAGCGTATCAGCTGAAACAGCCATAGCCTCAATCCAAGGATTCTGTGGGTCGCCTCTCCATATTTTTCCTACGCTCACTTCATCAGCAAACTGCTTCTGCGGACAGTCGCTTATCCAAAAATGGTAATTAGACTTAAAAGTGCAAAGCTGTAAAATTTGTTGCCAGTAGTCTAAGTTGTTCTTTTCATTATGTGCTTTAATATGATACACATACATATAAAACTTTGATTGAATAAACCTACCAGGATTAATATAAGATAGTTTTTGGACAAGATTTATCATCTCCACGCCTATGGCAGGAACCCAGTTGCATTTTACACTCTAATGTTACTTAGTTATCTCTGTGTTACTGTTATTTTCCAATACAAAGTTACTTTAAATAACTTTATTGATTTAGGTTTGTAGCTCAATATTAAACAAACGGAATAATGAGTAGATTAAAAAATAAAGTAGCAGTTATTACAGGTGGTAATAGTGGAATAGGGTTTGGCATTGCGCGGGAATTTAAAAATGAAGGTGCTAAAGGAGTTATTTTAGGTAGAAATCAGGAAAGTTTAGCCAGTGCTGTGGCTCAGCTTGGGGAAGATTTTATAGGCATAAAAGCCGATGTAACGAACCTTACTGATCTGGAGCGCGCATTTAAAGAAACGGCTGATAAATTTGGTAAAATAGACACCCTGGTAGTTAATGCAGGTGGTGCCGCCACAGGAGTAACATTTGGTTCTGTTGCTGATATTGGTGAAGATCTGTATGATAAAACAATGCATTTAAACCTGAAAAGTGTTTATTTCACTGTTCATAAAGCACTGCCTTATATGAATGATGGTGCTTCCATTATTCTTATCGGTTCAAATGCAGCACATCGTGCATATCCGACTTTTACGCTTTATGGTGCTGCAAAAGCGGCCGTAATTTATTTTGCAAAAGGTTTTTCTAACGATCTTTTAGATAGAAAGATCAGAGCGAATGTAATATCACCGGGTACAACAGATACACCAGTATTTGAAAAGTTTGTTCCTGCAGAACAACTTGAAGCGGTAAAAAAACACTTTGCAGATTCAATGCCAATAGGCAGAATCGGGCAACCAGCTGATATTGGTAAAACAGCTGTTTTTCTGGCTTCTGATGATTCATCCTTTATGCTTGGTGTAGAACTTCTTGTTGATGGTGGTATGACCTATCTGTCTAAATAACAACGCTAACGATGGTGCGGGTTTGTGCTCGTGCCATTACGAATTTAATTAATTTAAATAATCTAAAAATGAGTAAATCAGAAAGCAAACTAACGAGCTACGCAATTATCGGCTTTGGGAATATCGGCCAGGCCCTTGCGCGGGCTTTTGCCCGCAAGGGCATCGAAGTATTTGTTGCAACTACGCGCGCGCCAGAAAACTTTGCCGCCGCTGCGGCAGCGATAGGGTTCACGATCATTCCTGCAACACTAAAAGAAGCTGTTAAGGCAGATATCATCTTTTTGGCTGTCCGTTTTGAATCGCACCCGGATGTAGCGAAGGCGCTTCCCAGCTGGGAAGGGAAAACTATCGTGGATGTGACCAATGCTTATGGCGTGCCCTTTGAGGAGATGGGAGGGCAGCCTTCTGCCAAGTTCGTAGCGCAGGCTTTTATTGGTGGGAAACTGGTTAAAGGCTTTAACCATCTGCTAGCTGCCATTCTTGATCAAGATCCGGCTGTACATGGTGGCAGGAGAGTTGTGTTTTTGGCGAGCGATGATGACGGTGCAGCAACAGAGATTAGTGCGCTCGCGGTAAATCTCGGTTTTTCGCCTATCAAACTTGGCGCGCTTTCGGAAGGCGGACTACTTGTGCAAGCACAGGGAAATAGCTGGGGCCAACTGATTTTTAAGGACTTGGTTAAGTTCGACTGATGAGCCGTTGTTACAAGTTTTAAAGCGATAGAATGACTGCCGCGCAACGGTGAGTATGCATCTTTAGTTGAAAGACCTCCTAAAATCCAATGGTGAAAAATTTGTTTTCGCCTTAAATAATTTACTAAAGGATTGCGAATGTTCAAAACCCAATGCATATGCTACCTGGCTGACTGATAAGCTGGTTGCCGACAGTTTTTCTTTTGCCAATTCGATCAGTTTATTATGAATAAGCTGCTGCGCGTTCTGCCCGGTTAAAGAACGCAGCATGTCACTTAGGTAGTTTGGAGATAGATTTACTTTATCGGCTAGATATTGTACCGTTGGTATTCCTTCACTTACTGTTTGTTGATTAGCAAAATAGGCGTCCAGGATTGCATCCAATTGCTGCAGCAGTTTATTGCTGACTGCCTTTCGGGTAATGAACTGGCGTTTATAAAAGCGATCGGCAAAAGTTAGAAGTAGTTCTATCTGAGAGATGATAACTTCCTGGCTATGCGCATCTATACGGCTGTTCAATTCATCCTCTATCATTTTGAAAATGGATAATACAGTCTCTTTTTCATGCTCGGATAGGTGCAGGCCTTCGTCAGCACTGTAGGAAAAAAAGCCATACTGTTTGATCTTTTTAGCTAAGGGGAAGTTCAATAAAAAATCGGGATGGATCAGTAGCGTATATCTGGAACAGCTCCGTACTTCCTTATCAGCATTGCTGCCAATCACCTGGTTTGGTGCAGCCAGCAGCAGGCCACCTTCGTCAAAGTCATAATGTCCCTGTCCGTACCTGAGCCTGCCGCTCATTACCGGCCTGTAAGAAATTTTATAAAACTTAAGAACATGCGAATGGGCAGGCAGTGTAAAACCTTCAGGAACTGCAGCACTATTGATCAGGCTGATCAGCGGATGTTGCGGCTGGGGCAAACCCATAAACCGGTGCGCCTCAGATAGAGAACTAAGCTGTTGATGCATATCTTCTTTCTTCATACCTAAATTTAACGTAACAATAACCGATAACAAAATATTATCAGTTATTGTTGTTTTATTACAAATGTACTGGTTAATTGCCTTGCGCGGATGCTGATACTGACTGCCAGGCTTCCCATTCAGCAAGTCTGCCTTCGTAGGCTGCACGCGTAGTATCCAGATTGTGGCTACCCAGGTTGAAACGCAGCGGCGGGTTTTCCGAATCGATGACCTGGAACAGCGCTTGCGAGGTAGCTTCAGGATTTCCTCTTTCCATACCTTGCAACTTGCCAAAGAACTCCTGTTTGAAGTCGGCATATATATCAAGTGCCGGAGCTAATTTCAAAGAATCCTGACTGCCAAACTCTGTAGCGTATGCGCCAGGCTCTACAATCGTAACCTTTATACCAAAAGGTCTGACCTCTTCTGCTAAGCTTTCGTGTATGGCTTCGAATGCCCATTTAGAAGAGCAATAATAGCCGATAACTGGTAAAGTTACATGACCAACATTACTGGATGTACCCAGTATGTGTCCGTATCCCTGTTCTCTAAGCAGGGGCAACGCTGCCTGGATAACTGCGACCGGTCCTAAAATGTTCGTTTCGTAGAGCGCCCGGATCTCGTCTGCGCCGGCTTCCTCAATAGTGCCCACTAAAGAGTAACCCGCATTGTTAAACACAATATCTAATCTTCCGAAATGGGCGTGTGCCTGGGTTACCGCGGTTTTTACATCGTCCGCGTTAGTTACATCCAATTTCAATGTTAGCACTTGCTCGCCATATTTATCCTGCAGATCAGAAATGCTTTCTACCTTACGGGCTGTTGCTGCCACCTTATCTCCACGTTTCAACGCGGCCTCTGCCCAGATACGACCGAAGCCCCGGGATGCTCCGGTAATGAACCAGACCTTATTTTTTTCTTGTTCTTCCATAATTTGATATTCAATTGAGATAGAACAAAGGTGAGCATATACGCTATAAAATTTGTAGCCAAATTGGGGATGTTTGTAGGCAAAATGAGCATACACCACTGAAAACATAGTTGTCATCTTTCAGCATTCAGGTAACAATAGACTTTTGGAAATACTGCTGCTTTGATTTTGTTTTGTCGTTCGATCATGTAAAATCATGTCTTAAAATCACTCCCTAAGTATACCGCTTTATCATGTCTTACTCCCTTCTTGAACGTTAACTGCTACAGTATGGTTTTTAAGTAGTTTAAGAACAATAAAGGCGCCTAGCAGTGCTGGAAAAAAGACGAGGAAAGATCGCTGTAGCAAGGCAAATACTGGTAGTATTGACTTTGGTACAATCTGTGAAAACAACATGGCAATACCGGCTTCAGCAAATCCGCTCCCACCCGGACTTGGTGCGAAATAGATCATAAACTGAATTAATATCTGGATGCTTATTACCTGCAGAAGATCAGTATGAACACCCAGGCCTAACAGTATAACGTATTGCATACAGTATTTATTAAGGTAAAGAAGCGTGGTAATTAGCAGGCTGAGTGGAAACAGTAACGGATGATCGTTTATAAGTTTTTTACAAATTTGCTGATAATTCAGAATTTTCGAATAAGAAGTTTCAGTCCATTTCGCTATACGATCTTTTCTAGCAGGCCAAATCCAGCTTACCATGCCTGTGATTTTTATCAAAACTGAACCGATCCATAGCGGCTTCCAGAAGGCCAGCATAAATACAAGCAGAAAAGTGAAAAACACACCGAACCCATATTTCAGTAAAATGGTAATTAGCCCGCTTTCTATCTGGTTATTCATTCCCCATATGGCTAATAAGCCAGCCAATGGCATAAACAGCAATGTTGCACCCATAGTGATGAGGCTGACAATAAATCCGTCGAGTATTTTCACACCATGCCGGTTGTATACATACAACTGGGCAGGGCCTGCACCACTATGAAATGGCGTTATTGCCCCCATAAACATATTAGCTGCATTGGCCTTAATACTAACCCATTGTGATAAACCTGGCTTGAGTTTTCGCATAAAAATATGGTTACGCCAGCCGCCCAATATCAGGTCGATAAATACCATACCGAAACATAGCAGAATATATTTAAGTTTGATGCTGTTAAGCGCTTTGATGGTGTCTCCGGTATGGGAATAAAAAAAAACGGCACCTACTGATGCTATACTTAACAGACCAAGCCACATGGCCCCTTTAATAATCATTTTTTTGTTGAAGACAGGTCTATTTGAATGTTGAGTTGCTATAAATCCGTTGATCGCTGTTGCTTCTTCTGCTATCTCAGTTTTTTCTTCTAATAACATATATATTACTTAGTTGGTTTGTAATTATGAATTAAGATGTCTCTGTATTCCTAACATTCACTGCTGCAAATAAACCAACAACCACAATCATTCGACTCGAAAATGAGCGGGAAACGGGCAAATAAACAAGTAAAACGGGCATCAGCTGGAAGCGAAAAAACAGAAGAAGAATCAGCCGAGCAGCTGCTTTCAGCGTGAGGGTCACTTTAACCGCAAATTTGCCCGCCTCATGTAGTTTTTGAAACGGAAAGAAACACAATTTGCTAACTTTACCACATGTCGAAACAATATCGAATACTTGGCGTCATCATTTCACTTGCAATAGGCCTTGCTGTAGTACCTATAAAATTGACTGGGGATGACGTTCAATCGGGCGGTTTATTTTTGGCTGCCCGTACGATCAGATATACTTTCACAGCAGGAATACTTGCCTTTTTTATTCATTTTTGGTTAAGTCGGAAGTTTGTTTTAGCCGTCAATAACTGGCGATACTTAGCTTATCTGATCAAGATCATATTTGTTGGTCTAACAATTTGTCTAGTTGTGGTCTCGCTTGATTTAGTTTTCAGTTTTTTTGTAAAAGACTCATTATTTACCATACCCAAAGAAGGCCTGAACTGGTACCTGATTATTTTCAGGTGTATATTAATTAGCGCTGTACAGTTCTTTATAGTCTATTATTTGCAAGTACTTAAAGAAAGCCAGAGGCGCAGTTTAGAAATAGAGAAACTTAAACAAACTCAATTGGAAGCCAACCTCTCCAACTTGAAAGAACAGATGAGTCCTCACTTTCTCTTTAATACCCTAAATACCTTAAGTGCAATAACAGAAGATAAGCTAGTAAAAGTTTACGTTTCCGAACTTGCTTCCGTCTACCGGTATATGCTGGTTCATAATAAATTAAACCTTGTTCCCCTGGCGAGTGAATTGAGTTTCATTGCATCTTACCTTTACATTATCAAAATTCGTATGGGAAATGCAGTGGACATAGACATCAACGTTGAAGAAAAATTAATGCAAGCCAATATTCCACCGCTTACATTACAGCTTTTGCTAGAAAATGCAATTAAACACAATGTGGCAACTGTTAACAAGCCGTTAAAAATTAAGATATACAATGACCCATCGTATATAATTATTTGCAATAGTTTTTCTCCGAAGATAGCGCAACATTCTTCAACAGGAGTGGGGCTAGGGAACATAATGAACCGCTATCAGCTGCTATTTTCCCAGAATATAATAATTGAGAAAAATTCAATAATGTTTACTGTTAAGTTGCCACTACAGACATGAAAATTTTAATTATAGAAGACGAAATCAATGCGGCAAAAGAACTGGAAAAAATATTGCTTAACCTGGATGCATCAAATACGGTATTGGCAATCCTGGACTCGGTAGAGGCAAGCATAACGTTTTTGAGGGGAAATAACTTACCAGACCTGATCTTTTCTGATATCCAATTGGCGGATGGAATGTGTTTCGAAATTTATAGGGAAGTCCCAGTTATAAAACCCATTATTTTTTGCACCGCCTACGATGAATATATGCTCGAAGCTTTTGAAACAAGCGCGCTAAGTTATTTGTTAAAGCCTATTACCGAACGAGCAGTGGCAAAAGCGCTCGAAAAATACCATGGGCTAAAGTCTGCTTTTGAACCCATAGCTGCAACGCGGTCTGTTCAGCAATTGGGCGAACAATTAAAATGCACCTACAAAAAAACTATCCTTGTTGAGCAACGGGAAAACATTATTCCTCTTCCTGTAATTGATATTGCCTATCTGTATCTGGAAAATGCGATCATACAAATCGGAACCAACAAGAATCATCAATATTTCATGACTTCTTCTCTAGACGAACTGGAAAGAATACTTGATCCGGAAGTTTTTTATCGTGCCAACCGGCAATTTATAATTAACAGGCTTGCTATTAGTAATGTAGAAAGATTTTTCTCCCGAAAGCTCATTGCTAAACTTGTTGTAAAAACGCCAGAAACCGTAGTGGTCAGTAAGGCAAATGCATCCGACTTTCTCCGCTGGCTTGAAAATTCTCCTTAAGCGTAGCGATATTTTTATGAAATACTTGTGTGATAAGCCTGTTCCACGATCTCTAAATCGCGCTTAGCCATTTGAAGGGAAAAGGCAGCATCTTCACCGCTTCTAAGGGCATTTATAAAATCGGTAAGCATAGCTTTTGAGCCACTGATATCCGCAATGCCTGGAAATAACAGTTTCCATTTTTTGCCCCGTACAAATATGTATAAACCATTAGATTCTAGTGTTATAGAACCTTTACTGCCGAAAATGCGGGACTTGCGCAGGCCTCCGAACAATGTATTAACTTCCCATGAATAAATTAGTGTTCCGATAGGGCCTTCTGCATATTTAGCTACCACCTGCATACTACGTTCGGGCTTACCGGTATTTAATGGTTGAAAACCGGTTACATCTTGTATGGTTAAACCCAGGTTTGATATATAGTTAATCCAATGTACACCCCCCTCAAATAAAGCGCCGCCGCCGGCTGTACTGGCATCTGCACGCCAATTGCTTACCTCCTGACTTTTAGTGGCGTTAAAGAAAAGGAATTTAATATCACCGATCAGGTCTGCGGCCATAACCTCGCGCAATTTTTTAAGCGCTGGTTTGTAATAGTAATTTTCGGCTATAAAGAGCTGGACACGTTTTTCCCGACGGAGCTTATCGATCATATCGAAATCTGTTGAATGGAAAAATGATGGTTTTTCACATATAACGTGTTTGCCTGCTGTCATTGCTTCTATGGATAATGCCAGGTGGCTATCCGGCGGGGTGCAAATGAATACTACAGCTATATCGGGCGACTGGATAGCTGCAACATAGGAAGAGAATATACCCTTGCCTTTGTACTTAGCAGCGTATTCCTTCGCTTTGATTTCGTTGCGGCTGGCGAAGTAAAGATCTATACCTGCAAAACTATTAAGCCTGCTGGCATGTTTGCTGGCGATTACCCCGCAACCTAAAAAGGCTATCCTTACCTGGCGATCTATCTTTTTATAGGTCGACATAAAATTTTCAGTTTAATTTAGAAATCAATTCGCCCACCCGCAATGCGTTTGCTGCAATAGTAAGGCTTGGATTTAACGCTGCTGATGTTGGCATTACGCTACCATCTGTAATAAATAAATTATCAATACCCCTAAAACGGCAAGTCTCGTCTAGTGCTGATGTTTTTTCATTTGAACCCATACGCACCGTACCCACTGCGTGCGAAAAAGTGCGGATGCCATGTGTATAATGGGTTAATGCCCCTGCACCTTTCATGATCTTTTTAGCTTCTTCGGTTAAAATTTTCATAGCAGCATTGTCCCTTGCACTGTAATTGTGGTTGATAACAACGCGGGGCAACCCAAATTCATCCGGAAAAGCAGTATCAATGGTTAGCGAATTATTATACTGTGGCTGGTCTTCGACGATGGCCAGTAAGCCACTTAACGCTTTTACAGCCGGACTAAGCATTTTCCCTAACATGCCTTTTAATTCATTTTCGACCACACTGCCAGGAGGGGTTGGCATTTGCTGCAAACTACCCAGCTTATTAAATTCGGGTGCTTTAGGGTGACCAAAGTAATAATCCAATATAGCTAGCTGTTTATGAAAACGACCTTGCTTATCGGCAACGCCTGGGAAAATACCAAATATGATAGAATTTAAATGCCGCATAAGGTAACGTCCCACTACATGGCCTCCGGGGTTATAATGCTGCAGACCAGATGATAAAAGGATATGCGGTGTGCCTAATGAACCGGCAGCCACTATAAACTTATCAGCTTTAAAGTTAAACTTTTGTTTTGTCGTTTTGGAGATGCAATCCACGCTAACGATACGTCCGTTTTGTGTGTTTAATTTTGTGACCACCATATTATGCTGTAGTGTCATGCCCTTTGCCAGGAGTTCAGGAATAACCATCGTAGCCAGATCATTCTTGGCACCTACAGCACAGGCAAAAGTGTCGCATGTTTTGCAGCTTAGGCACGTTTGGCGGGTTTTATCTTCGTAATTTATAGCTAAAGGCAACTGAAAAGGATGCAGTCCTAATTCTTGCGCGCTTAACTTTACTCTTCGTGATATATTAGCCAAAGGAGCAATTTTTTGTGGCAGTGGCGCGCTATGCCTTGGTTCGGTTGGATCAATGCCCAGCTCACCCGATATATTCAATATGCTTTCGGCCTGAGTGTAATAGCTTTCCAAGTCGTTATAGGTAATGGGCCAGCCTTGTGCGTCTTTACCTTCGATCTGCTCATTCTTTTCAAAATCTGCCTCACGAAAGCGAAAAGATACACCGCCATAAAAAACCGATGGTCCGCCTACGCAAGAATACAAACCCATAGTTGGCTTATTACCGCCAACAGGTACATGTAAAAGCGAAGATTTATCGTAAAAAGGAGAAAGTTCGATAGAACCATTTTGGCCCCAGTTTTTTTCGACACTGCGTTTAACCCAGTCCCCGCGTTCTAACATCAATACTCTCATCCCCGCATCTACTAGCGGCTTAGCAGCCATCGAACCACCAAAACCACTTCCAATTATAATAACATCGTAGCTATTCATAAACAAAAGTTTGATATGGGCTATGTAGCAGTTCAATGATCGGCATCAACGAAAACCAATCGAGCTTCGGGTAAATTTTCATATACTTCTTATTTGTGTGTCAAAAGAAGCTCGAATTATTATGGCTTGATGGGAAAATGGTTGGGAGACGGGCAAATAACCCGTTAAAACGGGCATCCCTTTTTTGGCAGCAATAACAACGTGAAATGTTTTATCAGGTATGAGTTATTGTGCGAAAAAAAACTAAATTTTTCACATTGATATAAGAAGATTAGATGGTGATCTGCAATATCCTATGGACCTCCTCTGTATTTACATTGATGATAAATTGTCTTTTCTTGACATTTAGCGCTGCCGTGTAATTTTCTATATAACGGATCCCTTGACGATTGAGAATAAGCTGCAAATATTCCGATATTTGTTTTATATGGATAGCTCCAAAAAATGCAGATGGTACGTAAACAAATGAGATTACGTATATATTGGCGTAGGATAAACGCTGAATTAATGGAGATTTATCTATTAATTCAAGATCAATTTTTCGGCGTAGTTATCCTCTTGTATTAGTTTTAAAACAACATTATAAGTTGTTTTTTCCTCCCAGAGTGCTATCAGCCAGGCAATAAAGCTCAAAGTAAAAAGGTCGTTATTTTCTATTCTGTACAGCTGTTCTAAAACCGCTTTTTTGTAAGCCATTTCAAAAACCACATCAGGTTTTAATAGGTATTTTTCAACTAGCCAAAGAAAAGACAGCACGCGTTGCTCTGAAGTTTTTAGCAGGTACTTCTTATATCTCCGTCGGAAACTATTTAAACGGGACACCGCAAGCTCTATGTTAGAGAACTGCGCCTGGATTAAAATTTCCATCAGATTTTTTCGAATCGTCCACAGCATGCCCATTTTTTTTTCGTACCAGGCATCTGAGCGCGTCAGTAAAGTTAGCTGTTTTAAACTTCCGCGGTCATTGCACAGCGCTAAGAACATCGTCAGGCACATTTGCAGATCCTCAATATCTTCCGGTTTATACGAACTCTTTGTTTTAGAAAGCGATTCTTGCAGCAGCGAGATCGAATCCTGAGGATAGCCAGTAAAGAACAGGTTAAGTGACGATAGTAACTGATAACGTAAATAAAAGAGCGCAGCGTAGCGGCTATCCGTCAACATTAAATCCATCATTTCCTGAAGATAGGCTGCACTCCGGGCGAAATTATTTCGCCTAAGATGAAAGTTTGCCAAAAAATACAAGATAGATATATGGTAAAAAAGGTAAGACTGTTTTTTATCTGCCTGCCCTTGCATAAATTGATTCGTACGGTTGATATACCGCTCTATTAATCCATAATTCTGCTGTATCGCTGCGTACTCATTTGCGATAAAAAGAATTTGATAAATTGATTTATAGGTCATCAAATCCTGCGTAGAAATTTTGTATTTCCGGATTGTCGTGATCAGCAGGCTGGTCAAATTAACAATCTTTCCTCGCAGATGTATCTCTTGTAGTTCCTGCCTTAGAAAAGCATAAGCCATGATGAGCTTAGCCTCTCGTTGCATATCCGACTGGTTGTTTAGGAAGCGCGTGGTTAAAGCTTCGAAGTTTTCTGCTCCAGCCAGATGGGCATATTGCAGCTTCAACAGCAGGAGCTCGTTCAACAAATTAAACTGCTCTAAATGTGTAGCCATGCGTTCGGCCTTATTTAAACATTTGAACGCTATTTTAACCACATCATTTTCTAATAAAAAGCGTCCAACCACGAGCAATCTTAACGCGTCGTGAGTCTCTGAATGATTGTCTTCGAAGGTTCTCTGCGATAAGAAAAGAAGCAAATTATCTTGCAGCCTTTTACGTAAAGCATGGTATGCATCATTATTTTTCTTTGATTTATAGAGCTTGGTTAAAGCATTTATATCATCAGTTTCTATCAAATCAAGTAGATGCAGGTTTTTCACATCGGTCCTTTTATTTTTCCGGTCTAAAAACTGCTTGAATAGCTTTCTATCATTATTATTAAGTAAGCTAATCAATTCCTGAATCGAATCCATATTGGTGTGTATTGTGCTATAAATGTACAGTAATTATAGAATTATATCGTCAGTAATTTACATAATCTAACTTTTTTGAGAGTGATTTACAGCCGACATTTGCTTTCATATTAATCACTAAAACAAAATAACATGGAACCGCTACAAGACAGAACAAAAGAAAATTCAGCTATCATAAAAAATGGCGAAAATAGTAGAAACCCATTTAAACCGACCGGAGCATTTATCGGTGCTTCCTGGTTTGCCTTATTAACAGGAGTGGTGGCTTATTGCATCGGCTTATGGAATGCAAGTATGGCGTTAAACGAAAAAGGATATTACTTCACTATTTTATTATTTGGCTTATTCGCAGTGATTTCTGTACAGAAAAGTGTAAGAGACAGGGCGGAAGGACTCGCAGTTACGGATCTTTACTATAGCATCAGTTGGTTTGCCACAATTGCGGCAATGATTTTACTATCGGTAGGGCTTTGGAATGCAGATATGGCACTAAGTGAGAAAGGTTTTTACGCCATGTCGTTCTGCCTAAGCATGTTTTCGTCCATTGCCGTACAAAAGAATACCCGTGACGCAAAATTGTTTGAGGATAAAGAACTGTAACGTAGCGGTTGCCACCCCACAGCGTCTTGCCTGGCAAGCCTGTGGGGTTTTTTATGCTAATACTTTTTATTTTATAAACTATGGCCCTTGCCTGGAGCAAGGTTCTGGTTAACCTTCAACTTGTTCAGCTGCAGGGTCCGGCTGATGTAACTTGCGGTGAATAGCACCCCAATCAGACATCGCGTTTAGCATAGGCATCATGCTATGGCCAAGTGCTGTCATCACATATTCTACACGCGGGGGAACTTCTGCATATACCAGCCGACGCACTATTCCATCCTGCTCGAGTTCGCGCAGCTGCGCCGCGAGCATTCGTTCAGAAATTCCTTCAATAGATTTTTTTAGTTCGCCGTAACGCAAAGTGCCAGACGCCAGCCTGCATAAAATTGCAGGCTTCCATCTACCAGCAACTATTCGTAAAGTTAATGCCATGTTGCATTCGTTCATAATACTTTTTTCATTCAAAGCGTTTGTTGAATTCTCTTTTCTCATTACTTACTAATTTGTTAGTACCTTACTATTTACTACATATCTGCAAATGTAAAATAATGGGCATAGGTTTGTGTCATTAGAAAAACAAATGAAAATCATTATGAAAAAGTTGGCAAATAGAATCGCATTAGTAACCGGTGGTAGTCGTGGAATAGGTGCTGCAATTGTTCGTCGTTTTGCATCTGAAGGAGCAATTGTATCCTTTACCTATACCAGTTCGGCAGAGACAGCAGAAGCAATAGTGAACGAAATTAATACTGCCGGGGGTCGCGCAATCGCTATCAAAGCAGACAGTTCAAAATCTGCTGATATCATCAATGCAGTAAATAAAACCGTGGCCGAATTTGGGGGACTTGATATTCTGGTAAACAACGCGGGCATCTATATCGGAAAGGATTTCCAGGAGCATACCATTGAAGATTATGATCAGGTAATGGATGTGAATGTAAAGGCGGTTTATGTAGCGGCTTTAGAAGCGGTAAAACACTTGCAGGCGGGTGGTCGCATTATCACCATAGGTAGTAATATGGCCGACAATGCGATAGGGCCACAAACAACATTGTATACGATGAGTAAATCGGCATTACAAGGTTTTACCCGTGGCTTGGCACGTGATCTTGGGCCAAAAGGAATTACTGTTACATTAGTACAGCCCGGACCAACAAATACAGATATGAATCCCGATGATAGTGAAAAAGCTGTGTTTTTGCGTAGCCAGATGGCATTGCCAAATTATGGTAGTGTTGAGGATGTTGCAGGCCTGGTGTCTTTCCTGGCAAGTGACGAGGGTAAACATATCACCGGATCATGGATAACCGTTGATGGTGGGCATAACGCTTAAACCTGGCCTGCTGAGTTAGGTGTGATCAGTCATTACCTGGTCAGCATTCCTCGTTTGCTGAACTATTTGCGGTTTGCATTGTTTTTAATCAATAAATCATTGAAATATGGCAACTACAAAAGATAACAATATCAATCAAGCGGTCCATTACGACCAATTCGGAGATACAGATGTATTATATATCGCTGATCTGCCAAAAGAACACCCGGAAGCAGGTCAGGTATTAGTAAAGATAAAAACTGCAGGCATCAATCCTGGAGAAGCATCGATCAGAAAGGGGCTGATGGCAGAACAATTTCCATCTAAATTCCCATCCGGACAAGGCAGCGACTTTGCCGGGGTTATAGAAAGCCTGGGTGATGGGGTAGGTAATTTTAAAATTGGCGATGAAGTTCTGGGCTTTAGCAATAAACGTAACGCACAGGCAGAATATGTGATAGCCAGTATGAAACACTTGGTTCTGCGTCCGGAAAATGTTTCGTGGGAAATAGCTGGCAGTCTGTTTGTTGCCGGAGCTACTGCATATGCTGCGGTAAGGGCGGTTGCTTTAACAAAGGACGATATCGTAATCATCTCGGGCGCAGCAGGCGGGGTTGGATCAATAGCTGTACAACTTGCTAAACAAACTGGTGCAGTGGTGTTAGGTATCGCTAGCGCAAGCAATCACCAATGGCTGAGCGACCATGGCATTATTCCGGTGCCTTATCATGGGGATCTGGCAGCAAATTTAAAAGCTGCCCTCGGGGATAAAAAAGCCAATGCTTTTATAGACCTGTCCGGACACGAATATGTAGAGCTTGCTATTAAATTAGGTATTGGGGCCGACCGTATCAATACCATCATCAACTTTGAAGCTGCCGCAAAATACAAAACAAAAACAGAGGGTATGTCTGCTGCAGCAAATGCAACGGTTTTAGGAGAGCTAGCTGCTAAGGTCAATGCGGGAGATCTAGAAGTACCTATCGCGAAAACTTTTCCTCTCAGCGAAGTTAAAGAGGCTTACCTTGAGTTGGAACAGCGCCATACACATGGGAAAATAGTGCTGATAGTTGCATAAGTTCTTATTGGATACAGTTGTTTCAAAATTGAAATGATAAATAGGGTGGATTGATGGTGTATGAATCATGAGTTTTGTTTTTGTTATAAATTTCCTTGATTTGGTTATAACGGCAGATTGATAAATACTGAGTTTTGCTTCGTAAATTAAATTATCAATTTTCATGGAAAACACAATAGAATCATCATCAACGAGCCAGCCTATTGCACTGATTACCGGTGCTAATAAAGGACTTGGACAACAGATTGCCAGGGAACTGGTAGGTCATGGTTACATCGCAATATTAGGGTCGAGGGATTTCGAGAACGGCAAAAAAGCTGCCGATGAGATCGGGGAAGGCGCACATGCCATTCAACTAGATGTGACTGACACCCAAAGTATCAATAGAGCAGCAGAACAGATTACCGCCCAGTTTGGCCGTCTGGATGTGTTGGTTAACAATGCGGCAATAAGCCAATCAGGACGCTATTCTTCGGTGCCCGAAATATTGGAAGCAAGCAAAGCGAGCCTGGCATCTTTGGACGAAATAAGAACTATTTTCGAAACTAATGTGCTGGGCGTACTAGCAGTTACACAGGCAATGCTGCCACTCATCAGGCTTTCTGACGCTGGGCGCATCATAAATATTTCAAGTGCGGTAGGATCGTTGGCTCTGAATTCAGATCCTGACTTTCCATACCGGTCTTATTTCGGAGTCACCTATTCGGCTTCAAAGACAGCCCTGAATGCCATAACGCTGGCACAGGCGATTGAGCTGGAAGAAACCGGGATAAAAGTTAGAGCGGTTAGCCCAAGCTTCACCTCAACCGCTATTAATAATTTCCAGGGAACTGACACCGTTGAGGTGGGTGCCAGGGCACTTGTTCTCGCAGTGCTGGATAAGGATAGCCCGACTGGTAGTTTTACTGGTCCCGATGGCAACCTTCCATGGTAATCAGCAAACCTACTGCTGACTAAATTATAATCGGTAGCAATCCAGCTATCGGTTATACTTGTTATCTTTAGAAATAAAACCAGTATACTTCTAAGCGATAATCACAAAAGGCAGCTTGAAGACCAGGGAAATAATAAGTAACACTGAAAAAACGACAATTATATTCAGATGAAAAACGAAACGCTGATAGTAACTAAAATGGAATCCATTTCAGATCTCCATCGTACGGTTGGCCTGCCCGGGCCTATCCATCCAATGATTACTCTGATCGACGCAGCGGAGTTGCTTGAAGTGTGCAGGAGACCGGTGAACTACGTGTTAAGTTTCTACATGATTATTTTGGTTACCAAGCTGGACGGTAAATTCCGGTATGGCCAGGGCCATTACGATTTTGACGAGGGCAGTTTGTTGTTCGCAGCGCCTAACCAGATCTTAGGTAAGATACAAAACAATTCGGAAACAGAAGGTTTGTCACTATTTATCCACCCGGATTTCTTTCAAGGTTATCCATTAGCCGCGAAAATTAAACAGCTCGGCTTCTTTTCTTATGCCGCCAATGAAGCGCTTTACCTATCTGAACATGAAAGAGCAACTATGCAATCCATCTTCGGTATAGTGCGTGACGAGCTGAACAGCCGGATCGACGATTTTAGCCAAGAGGTGGTCATCGCGCAGATTGAATTGCTATTAAGTTATGCCAAACGTTTTTACAAACGTCAGTTCCTTACGCGGCAGGTGGTTAACAATGATCTGCTACAGCAATTTGAAGGAGTATTAAATCAATATTTTGAAGATGAAGAAGCAGTCAATAAGGGTATGCCGACAGTTCAGTACCTGGCTGAATTGATGAATTTTACACCCAACTATTTAAGCGACATGCTGCGTTCGTTAACCGGACTAAATGCCCAGCAGCATATTCACCAAATGCTGATCGCAAAATCAAAAGATCTGCTATCTACAACCAACTTAACAATCAACGAAATTGCCTATAAATTAGGGTTTGAATATCCGCAGTCTTTCAGCAGGCTCTTTAAGATGAAGACTAAGATATCTCCTGCGCAATTCAGATCGACATTCAACTAAAATTTCTCTCTTATTAACCGTTCGGACAATGATTACGTTTTCGTGGAACACAACTTGCTGTCCATTAACATAAAGGCTTAAATAAGGCAGCGCGCCTGCACTTGAAAGATAGCCTGCCGGCAAGAGTAGAAGAGTCAGATAGTAAAATGCCGAACATTATTTCCCCACTATTTTCTTTCGGTGTATGTCCCCCCAATCTGTTAAATTGCTAATAATAGTCTGTAGCGTATCGCCGTGTTCTGTAAGTTCATATTGAACGGTTATGGGTTGTGTAGGTAAAACGGTCCGTTTTATTAACTGATTGATTTCTAATTCTTTCAATTCTTTGCTAAGCATTCTGTTCGAAACCCCTTCTACATCGTTCAAAATATCTGAAAACCGTCTTTTGCCGTAACAGCAAATAGACGAAAGTATAGCAATCTTCCATTTACCATTTAGTACATCCATTGAATCTTGAACGGATCTCATTCTTTTCTTTTGTTCCTGTTGAAACTCTGCTATTTTACAACCCACAATATTTCTTATTTATCCTAATGTTACTGTTATTATCCAATACAAAGTTACTATAAATAACTTTAGTAATTCAGGTCTGTCGCTCAAACCTAAAAAACAAATAATTGGGGCAGCCATTAGAGCTTTGCGGATGAATTTCCTACTTAGCACGGTAAGGTTTAATGTACAGTGTTTTTAAAGCCTTTAACCTAAATCCTTGCGAGAAATTATTTTTGTTAATTTAATACTAACAATAGTTCGTTTTCTGTGAACCTAAAGGCGTATGAGATATTGCATTTAGCCTGTTCGTAAACATGAAGTCTGCCAGGAGACGACTCGGGGACGACTCGGAGACTGCTCGGGATGACAGCGTAGTGATTACGTAGTGATAGCGTACCTAGTCCGTATTTTCCTTAGCAAAACTACGGACTAGGCACGCTATCACCAACCTGTCATTACGGACTCACCTCGAATCTTCTCCGGGTCGTTCCCTGGCAAACTCCCTATTTATCCTTACTGAATAATAACAGATTTAGTCCGGGATCAATTTGCGCTGCATACTATGTTCCTGGAGAATATGCGGGCAATGATGGGCGAAAATGGTTTGATATGCGGAGGTTCAAAATAAATACTTTGCACTGATAAGCGGTGCGTTCGGAAACAATAGATAGTTGTATTCGTTTACGGTAGGGTATACCTGTTTACAGCATTTTATCAAAGCATATTAGCTATTTCCATTTCCAGCTTATTCATATTCTCCTCGTTTTTATCTACTACAAACGGTTTTATTTTGTTGCATTCTTTCGCGGTATCAAAAATCTGTCGGAAAATAATCTTTGTTTGGCCTGCATTTAACTCTTCAAACGTGACGATTACGCGAAATAGTGGCTGTGAATAACGTTTCCAGGAGATCAATGATGGGAATTCAAGATCTGTAAATTCACAAGAATTGACGTAGTTTCCTTTTTCTGGTCCGTGCATAGTGAAATTCCACTTGCCACCTTCTTTAAATTCAAATTCATGAAAGGTATTCGTAAAACCGGCGGGCCCCCACCAGTTCTTCAAATGATTTGGATCTGACCATGCCCTATAAGCTACTGTCCCTGGAGCGTTTACAGTCCTTGTAGTTACAATTTCGCAATCCGGATTAATAGATTCTTGATTTTTCACAGTCATACATTTTAAGCATCTTGTATTTGTGGCTCAACCAGCTTGATCAGCTTTTCAAGTGATTCCTGCCAGCCTAAATAACACATTTCGGCAGGTATTACCGCAGGTATGTTTTCCTGCAGAATTTTCAAGTCTGTACCTACTGATGTTTTTTCGAACCAAATGGTATTGACCATCGTACCAGGTAAATTTGAATCGTCAAACTTGTCGGTGTATTTTAACAGCTCATTCGGTATTACCTCTAAATATTCGCCGCCAAATGATTCGCTCTTCCCTGTAGTGAAATTCTGGAAAGACATTTTAAAAGTGCCGCCCGTTTTAACATCCATATCGTGAACAATACCAAGAAAGCCATATGGCGGCATCCATGAAGCTAGTGCTGGAGCTTCGGTAAAGGCACGGTAGACTTTTTCTGGAGAAGCCTTAATAACTCTGTGTAATGAAACGCTGTTGCCTGACATAGAACTATTTTTTTGTTTCTAATTATAAAATTGTTTAACAAATATGAAGGTATTGCGGGATAGCACACGGGGGTATATGCGACAATTTACAGGGGATTTGCGACAAAGTTTCGAAAATTATTTACCATTCGGCAACCTTGTTATAAAGACAGTAGAAGTCAATTGAAATATATGAATTTCAACTGATGGTCAACACTAAATAATTATCTTCGATTTGGATACACCTAACGGTAATTTGGAAACAGTTACTAATTATAGTTTGTTTTACTTTGCCTAGTAAATCAAACTCCTACAAAAAGTAAAAAGTTAATTTAATAGTCATATAATGAATATCATATTTAAAATCTCGGGTATAATTTTGATTATCAGTGGCATCATACTCAGCTGGAAGCCTGATCTGATAAGCTCTTCTCCGGCACCTTTGAACGGTTATGATATGATTGAGAAAAGAGTGAAATGGGGCTTATTAATCGGACTAGGGATCTTCCCGATTTTTCATCAGCAATGGGCGCATTGGAGTTTAACAATATGGGCATTATTTTCGGCCTTGACGCTTGGGATAATTGTAGCCAGGCTGCTTGGCTTTATATTGGACGGGTTGTTTGCAAAGCAGATGTTATGGCTGCTGATCGAATTAGTAGTGTTAGCTATTTTCGCCTTTTTATATTGGAGACAGAAAGCAGCGGCTGGCAGCCCAGGCATGACAGTGTGATCGGGAATTTAACGTAAAGTTTTTACGGAAATAATAGATTCAGGTGGTAGCCGTTATGCAGTTGGCCATTTACTTTTTATAGCTTCAGTTCTATGCAGCATACCCCAATCAATCATAGCGTCAATTACACTGGTTATACTCTTACCGGACTCTGTTAGGATATATTCTATTAATACAGGAGTTTGATCGTATACTTTACGTTCTAAGATGCCATTGATTTCCAGTTCTTTCAATTCCTTTGACAACATTCGTGGAGTTATTTTATCAATGTTTTCTTGTAAATCCTTAAATCTGATTTTCCCATGAAGCAGCGAAGCTATTATCGGAAGTTTCCATTTTCCATTCATAACATTTAAGGTATCTGTTAAGGCCAGTACATAGTGTCGCGGACATTGTTGCACTTTATCTCTATCTATTAATTCTTTAAAACCACTCATATATTTTACGTTATTCTCAGTATACAAAAGTATAGTACTAATGTTTAATAACAAACTATACTTAGTATATTAATATCGCTAGGTTTGCATCACAATAAAATTTTAAATATGATTTTGGTAACAGGTGCAACAGGTAAATTTGGCTCGAAGGTGATTGACCATTTATTAAGCAAAGGTGTTAGGCCATCTGAAATTTCCGCTTTAGTAAGAAATGCCGCAAATGCGGAAGATCTTAACAGCAAAGGAATTGAATTAAAAGTTGGTGACTACACAGATTATGATTCACTAATAAAAGCATTTCGAGGAGTAGACAAACTATTATTGGTTTCTAGTAATGATAGACAGGCTGTCGAAAACCGGACCGCACACCATTTAAATGTTATAAAGGCTGCAAAAGAGGCTAATGTTAAGTATATTATTTATACCTCTTTTGTGAGGAAAACAAATTTTGATCATTCGGCTATAGCTGCGTTTCAAAATTCTCATGCACAAACAGAGGCATATTTAATAGAGAGCGGTATTGATTTTACTATTCTTCAAAACGGTATTTATATGGAAATGATACCAATTTTTGCTGGAGAAAAGGTAGCTGAGACTGGCGTAATATTATTTCCTGCAGAAGATGGTAAAGCTAGTTATGTTCTTCGTGAAGAGCTTGCAGAAGCTGCCGCACATGTATTAATTACAGACGGGCATGAAGGGCAAATTTATAGTTTAACCAATTCGATTCCTGTCTCTTTTAATGAGATAGCTAAGGCTATAAGTGATCATTTGGGGATAGCTGTTAAATATCAATCCTTACCTGTTGACACATTTGAATCTAAAATGAAACAATTTGGCGTTCCGGACGTGTATATTGGTTTATTTACTATGTGGGCAATGGCTCAGGCGCAAGGTACGATGGATGTTTGTAGTAATACGTTGGAAAGATTTTTAGGTAGAAAACCTACCACCATTTCACAATTTATCGCTCAGGTCTATTAGTATGGCTCACCTGCCTGATTATGGTTTGATTTAAAGATTGTCTTAATGAAGGCAATCTTTAAACTATTTACACGACACTGTTAACTGGCAGGTGGTTAATTACTGGAAACAAAACTATCAATCGCCTCTTTGATCGGTACATCTCCATCGTGCATGCTGATCACTTTTTTAAATGTTTTAGGATTATCCAATATGGCTACCAAAGTATTAGCCACGTTTTCTATCGAATTGCTTAGGTGGTGCTTAATATTTACTGAAATCTTGCCCGAGCCAGGTGTATAAGTCAACCAGCAAGGCTGCAATAAAGTGTAGTTGAGCTTAGTATTATTGATCAGCCACTGGTCAGCATAATGTTTGGCAATACCATAATCGGTCAGCTCTTTAAGTCCTTCTTCCTTCCATTTTGCCGGTTCCAGCGAAAAACCAAAGCTAACATGTATGAACCGCTCTATGCCTTTCTTTTCGGCTACGCGCATAATTTTTATAGCCCCGTGCAAATCGGTCTGCAGCAGACCCGCGTTTGACCCCGAACCAGCAACACAATACAACGTATCAAAATGATCAGCAATTTTTTCTTCAAGCTGTTCAAACTCTTGCGTGATATCAAGATTAAGATGCTCATAATTAGGCTGGCTAAACAATGGCTGATTGTGTCTCGATGTTCCGGTAACATCATGGCCAAGTTCTAACAGCTGACGGGTAAGGATCATTCCGACCCTGCCACTCGCTCCGACAATTAAAATTTTCATACGTTTATTTTTAAGTTGTGATTTAAATTGATAAAACAATGCTTCGTGATTTAATAGAATAATTGAGTTTAAATATGGCATTGTATTATCTTCTAATACAAATTTAGAGTTGGCCCCTTCCTTAAAAATTGACATAGGATAAGATTAATATCAAAGAATAAAAAACGTATAACTTATCAATCTTTTGTGCCAACTTAAACCTTGGCAAATGAATATAATTGAACTATTGCAAGGTTAGATTTGTTACTTTTCTTCATTAAATTTTGTTTTTCCACTATCTTTGCCGCTTAATTTAATACCACATTTCGTGATTAATGTAAATAATATATCCGTTTCATTTGGTGGAACTACCTTATTTAGTGATGTAACCTTTTCGATTAACGAGAACGACAAAATAGCCCTGATGGGTAAAAATGGTGCTGGGAAGTCTACCATCTTAAAAATTATTGCCGGTGCTACAAAGCCCACTTCGGGTAATGTAACTGGCCCTAAAGATGCCGTAATTGCCTATTTACCACAGCATTTGCTAACGCAAGATAATGTTACAGTTTTTGAAGAAACCTTAAAAGCTTTTCAGGAAGTGCAGCATATGCAAAAGGAATTGGACGAACTGAACGAACAGCTTACTATTAGAACGGACTATGATAGTGACGATTACATGAAGTTGATTGAACGTGTATCGGAATTGAGTGAGCAATTTTATTCGGTAGAAGAGGTCAATTACGATGCTGAGGTAGAAAAAGTGTTAAAGGGGCTAGGTTTTGAGCGTAAAGACTTTAACCGCCAAACTTCCGAATTTTCGGGCGGATGGCGTATGCGCATTGAGCTGGCTAAGATTTTACTCAAGAAACCAGATCTGATTTTATTAGATGAGCCTACAAACCATATGGATATTGAAAGTATCCAATGGTTAGAGGACTTTTTGATGAATTCTGCAAAGGCAGTGGTGGTAATTTCGCACGACCGTACCTTTGTTGATAATATCACTAATCGTACAATTGAGGTTACGATGGGGCGGATATATGATTATAAAGCTAAATACAGTCATTACCTTCAGTTGCGTGCCGACCGTCGTATACATCAATTAAAAGCTTACGAAGAACAACAGCGCTTTATTGCGGATAACCAAGAGTTTATTGATCGGTTTAGAGGTACTTACTCAAAGACACTACAAGTACAATCGCGGGTAAAGATGCTCGAAAAACTGGAAGTTATAGAGATCGATGAAGTGGACACTTCGGCATTGCGTCTAAAATTTCCGACGTCGCCACGTTCCGGTCAATACCCGGTTATTGTAGAAGAGCTGACCAAAGCTTATGGCGACCACGTAGTATTCGAGAAAGCATCTTTAGTGATTGAGCGGGGAGAAAAGGTGGCCTTTGTAGGTAAAAATGGTGAAGGGAAGTCGACCATGATTAAAGCCTTTATGAATGAAATCGATTATGAAGGTGGTTTAAAAATTGGGCACAATGCAAAGATTGGGTATTTTGCCCAAAATCAGGCCGCATTGCTGGATGAGAATTTAACTGTATTTGAAACAATTGATCAGATCCCATTGAGCGATGGAAGTATAAAAATCAAAGATCTTTTGGGGGCTTTTATGTTTAGTGGCGACGATACCACCAAAAAGGTTAAAGTACTTTCCGGTGGGGAGAAGACTCGCTTAGCAATGATCAAACTATTGCTTGAGCCTGTTAATGTATTGATCCTGGATGAGCCGACCAACCATTTAGATATGAAGACCAAAGATATTATTAAAGACGCCTTAAAAGATTTTGATGGCACCTTGATTTTAGTATCACATGATAGGGATTTCTTGGATGGACTTGCTCAAAAAGTGTTCGAATTTGGTAATAAACGTGTTCGTGAACACTTTGAAGATATCAAGGGCTTTCTTGTCTATAAAAAAATGAATAGCTTGAAAGAGATTGAAGAAGGTAAATAATTAAAAACTATAGCCAGCTATTACAGCTGGCTATAGTTGGGCAATTCAATTTCTGTTTTGTTGTTTTTTTCCTTGCTGTGGAAAAGGTTAGTAAAAAACTGCACAGGCTTACTAGCGAAAAATGAGAAGAAACTGTTCAGGATAGCTACACCAATTTTAGATGTTGGGTAAAGTATACCGGGAACTCCTGGGGGCAATTTTTGTGAGATTTCTACATAGCTGCGCATCCGATTTTCATAATTGAAAAAAGCTTCCTTATAACTATTTGTTTGGGAAAGTTCTCCAGCAAGGATGTAAGCCCCAGCCATAGATAAGTCAACGCCTTTACCAGCAATTGGGGTAACGCACCAGGCAGCATCACCCGTTATGCAGCATCTGCCAATACTCCACTTTGCAGCTTTAACTTGGCTAACTTTGTCTAAGTATAAATCTTTTGATACTCGTATTTCTTCAACTAGTCTTTCAGCTTCCCATACTACATTTTTTATTTTATGTATCAGAATTTCTTTCTGTTCTGTTAGGGATAGTTTCTCATAGCCCATTTCTGGCGAGCTAAATGTAATGGCTGCTCTGGTTGTGCCATAGCTATCTGGGCGTAATACAAATATGATACCACCTGATGTATTGCACCAACGTGCCCATCGGCTATCCGTAACGGTCTTTTGAATTGTTAAATATGCGGTATATAACCCCAGGTAATTGAATTTAATCTGCTCTCCAAACAACAGTTTCCGAGTGCTTGATCCAATACCTTCCGCTGATATCACCAAATCATATTTAATTGTTTTGCCACTCGAGAAGGTCACCGCGATATCGGTGGTATTTTCCTTTAAAGCAGTAATGTAGTCACCGAAGATATAGTTAACATCCTCTTTTGTACATTTGTATAATAAGTTTACCAGATCGCCGCGGAGAATTTCTAACTCTTGGGTCATGCTTAATGCACTCTCCTTGGGGAACTGCCCTACAATTTGGTTTTTCACATTAACAAACCGGATTCCTACTTCTGTTGTATTTGCTTTCCTGATATCTTCTTCGAGCCCCATTTTTCTGATAATTCTTAGAGCAGGACCTTTGACGTCAACATTTTGACCACCTAAGCGTAACTCGGGTGAACGTTCTACAATTGTAACATTGAAGCCATGGTGATGTAACCAATAAGCTAATGTCGGTCCGGCAATGCTGGCGCCTGAAACTAAAATATTTTTCATGTTATACTTTTATAATTTGCTTAACTGTTCACTTAGAATCCTACAAGGTTACTTGCTTTTTATAGTTAATAAAATTTTCTAGTCCATGTTTATGCCATTTATCCACCTCTTACAGCCTTCTGTATACTTATTGATCAAGCAAATACGCTATTTTTGAAATAAAGGATTGAAGAGTTAGTGTTAGAAATGCAGTTTAATTATTCGATGGAAGCTGCAATTTCCTACTAGTCATTTTTCTGCTGTCAAACGAATTGCGTATATGAAAGATAAGGGAATAAAATTATTTGAGTTGTCTGCTAGCGAATATGGAGTTTTAGTCGCAAGAATGCTACCTGAATATGTCACTGAACAAGTTGTTGCAGATATGACAACTCCCCACAGACATGATTATTACTCGTTGATTTTAATAGAAACCGGACAGGTGAATATGACGGTTGATTTCCAAGCTGTAGATTTAACCTCTTCATGTATGCTCATACTAAGGCCTGGCCAGGTACATCAAACCAATAGTTGGGAAGGTGTTTCTGGTTGGATTATGTTTTTTGATGGAAAAAAAGTTGACTATAATGCCCGTTATGCAATAGAACAGTCACTGCAAAATACCATTGTGGTTAAGCTAGATCAAGCAGACGTGTCAGGACTGATCTATCTTTGCGAGGAGATACTTTTAACTATCGAAAAGAAGTATCCCAGTAAATTTCCCCAGCAATTTTTACAATCTCTATTAAATGTATTTTTTTATAAATCTGTTGACATCCTTTATTTACAGGAAGCGGAGTCTGTTGATAAATATCCGGCAAGAGCAATTGAAATTACGCGCTCATTTAATCATTTGCTGAAAGAGCATTATCGGGTAATGAAAAGGCCTTCAGATTATGCCGACCGTATGAACATTACAGTCAGTTATTTGAACGATACACTTAAGTCGGTAACAGGGTATTCTTCTACTCACCTCATTTCACAGGAGGTGATAGCAGAGGCGCAACGGCTCTTATTTTATACCGTGATGAGTGTTAAAGAAATTGCCTTTGAACTGGGATATCATGATTACAGGTATTTTATCAGGCAGTTTGGTAAAATTACAAACAAAACACCTGTAAGCTTTAGAAAACAGGTGCTTCAATCATCGAATAAAACTAAAATAAGATCCGGAGATTAAAAACCCTGGAGTAAAATCAGGAGTTGTCGAACCGTTTATTAAATATTTCCTGTACTGCTGCCTTATATTGTTCGCCAACGTTAATTTCAACTTCAGAGATCCAAAGACTTGTTTTTGTAACAGCTCTTATCTTATCCAGCGCAACTATATAAGACCTTTGTACTCTCATGAAATAATTTAACGGCAGCTTTTCTTCAAGAGATTTAAGAGTAGCTAAAGTGATTACAGGTTTCGAAGATCCGGTTAAATAGATTTTTACATAATCCTTTAAACCCTCGATATAAATAATATCGTGACAAGGAATCCGGACAAGCTGGTGTCCAACGCGCACAAAAAGATTTAAACCCTCTTGTGAAGATTGCTGATTCATCTTCTTTTGTTCATAATAAGCCATGGCTTTTTTCGATGCGCGCAGAAACTCGTCATAACCAAAAGGCTTTAATAGGTAGTCTAGTGCATCTACGCGGTAACTTTCGATTGCAAATCTATCATGTGCCGTTGTAAATACCACACGCGGGGAATCTTGCTGGTTATTTTCGAGAAGTATTTTGGCCAGATCGATGCCATTTAGTTTTGGCATTTTAATATCCAGAAATATAATGTCTACCCGTTGAGTCTTTAAATAATGCAACGCTTCCCCAGCACTCGAATACCAGCCAATAAGGTTTAAAAATGGCGTTTTCTGAATGAATGTTTTGATCATTCCGAGTGCAAGTGGTTCATCATCGACTGCGATACATTTTATCTTCATGAGAGGGTAATAGTTAGATGGACCGTATATTCATTTAGATTTTGGTCATTGTCTACAGTAAGCTGGTACTTATCTTTATATAAAAGCGCTAGCCGCCTTATCGTATTTGCTAAACCAATACCTTTACCATCCACGTCAGTGCCCATGTCAAATTCTGTATATGTATTTTTTACGCGGAGCCTTAGGCAGTTGCTTTCCTGTCCGATTAATATTGATATTGATCCGGCATTATCTTCATTAACACCATGTTTAAAAGCATTTTCTATAAACGGCAATAGTAACATTGGTGCAATGGATGTTTCGATTATAATTTGAGGCACGACAAGATCAACCATCATATTGTCGCTTAACCTAAGTTTCATAATTTCAACGTAATTCTTGATAAATGTTAGCTCTTTGGAAATCGTAGTTGTGTTATGTTGTGTTTCATACAGTAAGTAGCGCATCATGCCAGACAGCTTAAGTAACACTTCCCGCGAGGTTTCTGCATTAATATAAGTGAGTGCATAAATACTGTTTAAGGTATTAAAAAAGAAATGCGGGTTAATCTGCGCTTTTAAAAAAGTGAGTTCTGCGACCGCCTGTTTGGTTTGCAGCTCATGGCGAAGCTTCCAGTCGCGGTTCCATTGCTGCATGATTGCTAAACTTGTGCTAATTCCTAAAACAAACATTGTGGTAAATAAGCCAAAAAAGTCTACATAAGCATTTTGCCACATTTTTTTCCCTAAAGCCTTCCGGAGATGATCAGAAAGTGAAAACCATATTTCCACCCTAGCCATGATCAGCCCTGCAAGGATCATAATGGTAATGATGCCAAGTGTAAAAACAACTTTCCTTCCCTTTAATAAATACTGTGGAACGAGGTAGTAGGTATTTACATAATAGGTTATTACCATCACCAGCATGTGGAAAATCTGCTTGGTGAGAAATTGGCTTGGTATTTTAACATGCTTACCAATCAGTGGGGGATAATTAAAGAGTATATATGTTAGTAATGACCATACCAGTAAATGGATTAATACAGTAATGACATTGGCTTTGTAACCTGTGATCATAATCAAAAGTAAATTTCAAAGGGATTCATATTATTAAACTTTGAGCTCTTTATAAGCTTGTTTTGGTGTTTTTCCATAATGCTTTTTAAATACGTTTATAAAGTGGGATGTACTCCGGTAGCCAGTGCGGGCAGAAGTTTCAATCACCGAGCAGTTTGTCCGGAGTAATTTTTCTGCTGCTTCCATCCTAAGCTGAATAATAAAGCTGTGAATAGTAATTCCGAACAAACCCTTAAAATGTATTTTTAAATAAAACTCATTCAGCGAAATGATGCGGGAAAGTTGCGCGATAGATGGCGCATCGATGTAATTAGATATCAGGTAGGCTTTTGCACCGATCAGCTTTTGATAAACAGTAGGGGGGAGGTTATCATCGGCCTCCTTATCTTTTCTTTGTGTATGAATTAAAAATAGCAGCTCCTTGATTTTAAATTCAATAAATGTGCGCCTATAAATACTTTCGTAGCAAGCGTTGGAGATGTCAGCTAAAATGTTTTTTATCGGAGAGTCAATGTAGGCCATATTACTAAATTCTCGCTGATTGTCTTCAAGTGAACGGGTAGGAGATATAGAATTATTGGTTATCCATTTGTCATTCTCTAAAAATTTGGAAAGATATTCGCTAGATAGTATCAAAATGTACCGGTGTGTTTCTTGGTCATTATATACACTAAGTCCCCAGTTTGGCCTTACTGAAAAAGAGGTGTTAATACTGCCGGCGACATAAAATTCATTATTATTATGGGCATAGTCCGTAATCTCAAATTTACCATTACTATATAAAGAAATGATATGGCAGTTGCCTTTCACATCAAGATCAATAGTTTCGAATCGATTGGCGTTTACAAGTTCATCTATCAAACAGAAACCTGGCATTGCATAGATTGAATATTTGATTTCAATGCCGTCAAAAGACTGATTATTACACTTTACAAGTTTCAGCTCCGCTGATTCACTATAATTGCTTTCGAGCTTTATGTGGTGAACTTTCTTTCGCTGTTCCTGAAGCGTAATATTTATTGTCATGATTTGTTCTTCCTTATTAGTTCTATTTATAATTTGTCTAAATACAGACTACAAATGTATATGTAAATTTTGCTTAAGGAAAGGATTTAGTCGATTAATATCAGGGTTTTATCGATACCTGTTTTCTTTATTCCAAAATCGTTATTTAATTTTCTTTTCTCAGTACCTAGTTTACACGAAGGTGCATTAGATTCGCAGCAATTTAAAATCATTATAAATAATAATTGATGAAAAAACTGCTACTAATTATCTTTTTTCTTGCTTTTCCATTCTTCCTGATTGCCCAAAACATGGGGACCATATCTGGTCATATTCGTGACGCTGACGGAGCGCCTCTGGAAGGTATTACAGTTCACGCTATTGGCACTAAAATTAAAACTGCTACAGGTAAAGACGGATCATACAGACTTACCATTCATGCTGGGAAGCACCGGCTAGTGTACAGTGGTATCGGTTATAAGAGTTCTACAGTCAACATTGAAATCCACCCTGGTCAGCAATTGCAACGCAACGTAGGTATGACTACAGATAATATCTCACTTGGGACTGTACAAATCGAAACAAAAACAGCAATCAGCGAGGTCAGAGAATCCGCTTTTAATGTTGTTACACTTGATGCGAAATCGCAATATAACTCTACCCTGGATTTAGGCCATTTACTGGCAAAGGCTTCTGGTGTTAAGATTCGGGAAGCTGGAGGGGTTGGTGCAGATTTAAATGTGACACTGAACGGCTTTACTGGCCGTAATATTAAAATCTTTATGGACGGGGTGCCCATGCAAGGTAATAGCTCTTCTTTTCAATTGAATAATATCCCGGTTTCATTGGCCGAACGTATCGAAATATATAAAGGAGTTGTTCCTGTTGAGTTTGGAGGAGATGCGATTGGCGGAGCGATTAATATTGTAACAAACCGTACCACAAATACTTTCGTGGATGCTTCCTATTCTTACGGCTCCTTTAATACCCATCGCACCAATATTATTCTTGGACATACTACGCCGAAGGGATTTTCTTTCCAGCTTAACGCATACCAAACATACTCTGACAATGATTTTAGGATTAAAAGCAGGTTGATCACCAATGGCCAGTATTCCAGAGATACTTCCTGGTTTACACGCTTTCATGGTGGCTACCACAACGAAACAGTTGTTGCTAAAGTAGGCTGGGTAAATAAATCATGGGCAGACCGCTTTTTTATCGGAGCCACTTTAAGTCAGGATCACCAGGATGTTCAAAATGCGCCTGCCAATATTGAGTTTGTATACGGAGATGTAGAAACAAACAGAAAAGGCTACCAGCCTAATATGGAATATTACAAAAGGAACCTGCTCGTAAATGGGCTGACTGTTAGGGCTTCAGCAATTTACAATTTTAACAGCAATCATAATGTGGATACGTCTAGCTATAAATATAACTGGCTTGGAGATAAGACTATGGCTGTGAGTAAAGGTGAAAGGGGTACTGCAGCGTTATCTGATTTTAACAATTCAAACTATTCCGCTATGGCCAATGTGAGCTACGCCATAAACGACGCGCACGCGATTACTATTAATGATGTACAAAGCGGATCTACGCGTAAAATCACTTCTACGGCATCCGAAGAAGTATTAACAGAATTTGAAAAGCTGCGCCGCTCCAGTTTGAAAAACGTATTGGGCTTGTCCTATCGTTATACCCAAAGCAAAAAATGGAACATTAATGTGTTTGGTAAAAATTATTATCAAAAGGTGACAGGTCCTTATAATGCTGCGGATGAATCGCATCCCGAGTGGCTAGAGCGTGATGCTAGCTATAATACGATGGGTTACGGTGTTGCGAGTACTTACTTTTGGAGATCCTTACAATTTAAGGCTTCTATGGAGCGTGCATACCGTTTGCCTTCGGATAACGAACTGTTTGGTGACGAAAATGCAGAGGTGGGAAATTCTGCCCTCAAAGCCGAAAATTCCATGAATTATAATTTAGGTGCCACCTTAAATAAAGTATTTAAGAATACTGATGTGCTTTACCTGGACGTCAATGGTTTTTACAGAAACACAGATGATTTTATCAAACGGGAAATCCTGGTACGTACGGGAACGCTCACATCAGTGAATTTCGGTAATACACGCAATTTGGGGGTAGATGTAGAAGCCAGATACTATTTCAAGAACCAAGCAATGATCGGAGGAACGTTCTCCATGATGAACCTGTATGACAATGAAAAGTACCGCGGGTCTGAAGGCGAGGTTTTGAATTCGCATTATAAAGATCGTATGCCCAATATCCCTTATCAGTTTGGTAACCTCGATGCCGCTTATTATTTCCATAATATTGGTGGAAAGAACTCCGGAAATACGCTAAACCTGGATTATAGCTTGAATTATGTTTATAAGTTCTTTCTGAATTGGGAAAGCATGGGTAATTCTGATAACAAATATTCTTTGCCTACCCAGATCTCCCATGATTTTAGCGCCACATATATGATTAAGGGCGGACGATACAATTTTTCATTTGAAGCTAAAAATATTGGCAATGCAGAGCTAGCCGACAATTTTGGGATGCTTAAACCCGGACGGGCATTTTATGGAAAGTTCAGGGTTTATTTTATGAAAAGGAGAAAACAGGGAGACAACAATTAACAAAGCATTTAATCGAAATACATAATAAATATAGAAAATGATGAAATCACTATTTAAAAACAAATCATGGCTATTAGGCTTAGCTATACTATCCTTATCAGCTTGCAAAAAAGATTCTACACCTGATACAGATACAGGTGGTAATACCGTGGGTGATAAGTATTTCATGGCGGCAACGTCATCAGATGGTACTACAACTTTTACTTATACAATGGCAGTTAATGATCTTGCTAAAGATACTGTAATTACTACCAAGTTTCCAGGTACTATAGAAAACCTCGGTAGCTATACACAGTGGGGGTATAGCGGGACTAATGCATTGCTTGCGATCAGTTATCAGCAAGGAAATCCAGCGCCAGGTTCGGTGTTCCAGTTAAGCTCTACCGGCGTTTTAAAGAAGATAGACGACTTTGTACTCGACAAAGGTTTTAATACGATAGGGACTTTTAGCCATTATTTGGTTGCCGCCGCTAACGGAGAAACTTTAACGGGTACGAATAATGGAAAATTAGGTTCTGTTTTCTATTCGATGGACTTAACTGCTAACAATGCGATAACTCCTTACCAGGTTGTAGGAGAGAAATTAATTGGTGGCCAAACGGCAAGTTTTGTTGGTGTAGCTGATGCTGGAAATGACAACTTTTTTACTGCAATTAATCTTGCAGTTGGCGCAAACGGAAGAGCTGTCAATGTTGATAGTATCTATGTGGCAAAAATGGATGCTAGAATGAATATTGTAACCATTTACAAAGACGACCGTTTAAGCTTCTCTGGCGGACAATTTCGCTCTGCAAGATATGGACAAATTGCTAATGACGCAGATGGCAATACCTATGTGTTTTCTACAGGATATGGAACAACAACAAAAAAAAGCGGCGCTTTGCTGATCAAGAAAAATGCTACTGCATTTGATGCCAGCTATTATTTTGACATACAAACGGCGTCAGAAGGGTTTAAACTCCGTAAGGTTTGGAACATCACCTCAGATTATTTTCTTTTAGAAATGTATAATACTTCTGGAGTAGTGGCTAGCAGTGTTGCAGCAACTCAATATGCTGTTGTTCGTATGAGTACAAAAGATTTTAAATGGGTAAGAACTGGATTTCCGGCGATTGATCAAATCACGAGTGTTGGATGGCCTTTCACCGCTGATGGAAAAGCATATATCTCTGCAGTTACACCAAGTACTAGTCCTACTGTATACGTAATTGATCCTGCTACGGCAACAGCGAAAAAAGGTATCTCTATATCAGGTGTATCAGCAATTCCTGGAATGGGTAAGCTAAGTCCGCAAAGCACCATCAACTAATCTATTGTTAACCTGTCCTTATTACACATAGAGAAAAATGAAAAAAATACTATTTGCAGCAATGCTGCTTTCCACTTTGCATATATATGCACAGGAAAATCAATTAACGAAGCGGGATTTTTGGCAAGATAAGCCAGAGCTGGCAGCAGTTAAAGCGGAACTTAAAGGCTTTAACTTCTCTGAAGTAACTAAGGGTGATGATCCTTTAAGTATGGCGATCAATAATGATGCTTCCATCGATGTGATCAAATTCTTAGCTGATCAGCCTGGTGTAAATTATAAAAAAGATATTCACGAAGGACGAACTTATCTGCATTCAGCTGCTTCAAAGGGGAATGCAGAGGCTACCGATCTACTTTTAAAGAAAGGGTCTGACATGAACTATCTGGATGCGCACGACCAGACGGCTTTAACTTATACCGCTTTTATGGGTAAGCTTACCTTACCGGTTTTAGAGGTATTTGTTAAAAATGGTTTGGACGTAAAAAAGAAATATGAAACAAAAAATAATGCCGATATCCTATTGATGGCAATAGGTTCTGATAAGGATATGGTGATTACTAATTATTTGCTCTCTAAAGGTTTGTCGCTTAATGCAACAGATAAATTGGGTAGCAATATTTTTAGTTACGCAGCGCGTTACGGTCATGTGCCTACATTAAAAGAACTTGTTAAAAAGGGCGTTAAGCCCAGCAATAAGGATCTGCTGGCAGCTGCTCAAGGCCCTTTTAGAAGTGCTAATAAAATCGATGTGTATCAATATTTAATTGACGACCTGAAACTTAGTGCTACAGCTACCAATGAGGCCGGCCAAAATGTGTTGCACATTATTGGTTTAAAGGCTAACCAGGATGATATCATAACCTATTTTTTGAAAAAAGGAGTTGATGTAAATAAGGTAGACAAAGATGGTAATACGCCATTTATTAATACTGCAAGCGGAAAAAGTGTGACTATTGTAGAGATGATGCTCCCTAAAGTTAAAAATATCAATGCGGTCAACAATAAAGGTGAATCTGCTTTATTGGCAGCCGTAAAGGGATCAACTAGTGAAGTTGTAGAATTGTTGATTAAGAATGGCGCTGACGTTAAAGTGTCAGATAAAGAGGGGAAAAACTTAGCTTTTTATCTAGTTGATTCTTACCGTGCACTAGGTGGCAGGGGAGGACGGGGCGGTTTTGGTGGTGGCACACCTCAGGCAGCAGGTGCTGGTAATGGTACTGCGGCCGGTAGAACACAAACTAAGGATGATTTTGGTAATAAATTAAAAGCTTTGCAAAGCAAAGGTTTAAGTTTTTCTGCTCCTCAAAAAGATGGGAATACTTTATATCATTTAGCTGTAACCAAAAATGATTTGGGCATTCTCAAAAAGCTTGCTGACTTAAACATTGATGTTAACGCCAAAAACGAAGAAGGAATGACTGCATTACACAAGGCAGCTATGGCTGCTAAGGATGACACCATCCTTAAGTATTTGGTGTCAATAGGTGCTAAGAAAGACGCTGTTGATAGTGTAAACGAATCTGCTTACGACCTCGCTAAAGAGAACGAGTTTCTAGCCAAAGGCAACGTATCAATTGATTTCCTAAAATAGATAATATGAAACTTTTCTTTCAGATCGGTCTGATAAGTGTGCTGATATTAAATTTATCATTCACAGCAGCAGCCCAGAACAAGAAATATAAATGTATGTTGCAGATGTCCAATTATATTGGCGAGGGTGCTTATATAGTAGTTTCCCTGATCAGTCCCCAAGATACTTATGAAAAAACCTTATACATTATGGGCTCCGACAAAAAGTGGTACAAAAGCATTGATGAGTGGCATAAATTTTACGCAAAAAAGCCGACCAATATCAGTGCAATAACTGGTGCATCTATTACCGGAGGTGATCGCAGTATTACGAACATTGAAATAGAAAGCGCTAAAATTGATGCGGGTTATAAACTACGCTTTGAAAGTGCGGTAGAAGGTAAAAAATATTATGTTAAAGATATTGAAGTCCCCTTAACTACTGAAAAACTAGCAGGAAAAACCGAAGGTACAGGTTATATCCGTTACGTACGTTTTATAGCCAATTAACACCATTACTTGATAGCATGACATTATCTGTTTGGAGATACAGCCACTTAACCCTGGCTGTATCTTCTTTTTTACTACTTACCCTAGCAGCTGTAACAGGTATCATTCTTTCTTTTGAACCTGTTTCCGAAAAGCTGCAATCATACCATGTAGCGGAGCTTAATCAGCTTACCCTTGCGCAAACGCTGCCTCAACTGCGAAAAACTTATCCTGACATTAGCGAACTAACTGTTGATGCTAACCAATTTGTACAAATTAAAGCTAGCGATGCCCAGGGCAAGGACCTTATTGCATATGTGGATCCAGTTACAGGGAAAGCCTTGGGTTTAGCAAAAAAGAAAAGCGAATTTTTTGAATGGGTAAGGTCGTTGCATCGTTCCCTTTTCTTACATGAAACGGGCCGCTTCTTTATTGGCCTTAGTGCTTTCCTGCTATTTTTAATCGCGGTTTCTGGCACAATACTGATTGTACAGCGTCAACGCGGTTTTAAACGCTTTTTCACCCGCATATTACGAGATAGCTTCGCGCAATATTACCATGTTTTACTTGGCCGCCTCTTGCTCATTCCTATTCTTATTATTGCGACTACCGGAACCTACCTCTCATTAGCGCGCTTTGGCTTTTTCGACATCAAAAAGGCGTCTGCTAAGATTGATTTTGATGCAATCAGATCAAAACCAGAAAAACAAACCTGTGATATTGAGTTTTTTAAAATGACAAAACTATCGGAAGTGGAAAGTATTGAATTTCCATTTTCAGAAGATGCGGAGGATTTTTACACCCTTAAGTTAAATGATAGGGAAGTTACCATTAACCAGATAACGGGTGATATTCTTAGTGAGGTAAAATATCCCAAAGCGGTGATCCTTTCCAACCTAAGTTTAGATTTACACACTGGCCGTAGCAATGCTATTTGGGCAATCGTACTAGCTATAGCGTCTTTTAATATATTGTTTTTTATTTATTCGGGTTTTGTAATAACCTATAAACGAATGGTTAACCGTATCGCCAACAAGAATAAATCAGAAGATTGCCAGTTCATTATCCTTGTGGGTTCAGAGAATGGGAGCACCTTTAGTTTTGCCAAGTCTATTCATCAGCAATTGCTTAAACAAGGTAAAAAATCTTTTATTACCGATTTAAACAACTATTCAATTTATCCATTAGCGGAGCATATTATTGTGATGACTTCTACTTATGGTATTGGCGATCCGCCAGCTAATGGTTTTAAATTTGCGAGTCTTGTACATCAATATCCGCAAATCCAACTTATTCATTATTCGGTGCTTGGCTTTGGCTCACACTTATATCCTGATTTTTGCAAGTTTGCTTTTGAGACTAATCAATTACTTTCGCACCAGCAATGGTGCAAACCTTTGGTAGATATCCATACTGTGAATGATCGTTCACCAAAGGATTTTGAAATATGGGCAGAAGCTTGGTCGCAGCAGTCGGGTGTAATGTTATCTTTATCTTCCGAATTTTCTGCTGCTCCTACACAAGGATTGAGCACATTTATGGTTAGCCATACTACGGTTGCAAATATGGAGGAGGAAACATTTTTACTCCGAATAAAACCCAAAGGAAAGCTGAATGTTACTTCCGGTGATTTGTTGGCTATTTATCCAGCTGATGACCATCGGGAAAGGCTATATTCTATTGGTGTTATCAATAAAGAAATTCAATTGAGTGTGCGGCTGCATCCCAAGGGTATAGGGTCAGGATTTTTGCACCGTTTAACAATAGGAGACAAAATGAGGGCCCGCATCATAACGAATGCTAATTTCCATTTTCCGCAAGAGGCACCAGAGGTGGTTATGATTTCTAATGGAACTGGTATCGCTCCTTTTTTAGGGATGATCAGCCAAAATAGAACTCGAACGCCTTGTTATCTTTATTGTGGTTTCCGCGATGGTTTAACATACCAAAAACATGAAAAATTCCTGTCTCAAAGTAAAACTGATCAGCGGCTTATACATTTACACGTCGCTTTTTCGCGGGAGAAGGAAAAACAGTATGTAGGCGATTTAATATTACGGGATGCTGACTTTATGGCTAATATATTAGGTGCGCATGGCATCATTATGATATGTGGTTCCCTGGTAATGCAGAAAGATGTGATGGATATTTTAGCTGAAATATGTTTATCAAAAACTGGTCAGAGTTTGAGCTTTTATCAATCCCACAATCAAATTTTAACAGATTGTTACTAATTCCAGATCAACATCAAACCGATAACATTGATGCAATTTAATGCCATCTAATCATCACATTAATTAAATGACTGGCGAAATTCTAAGGGTGACATTGCTGTCTTTTTTCTGAACAATTTGTGAAACGATTGCGGATACTCAAACCCAAGGGAGAATGCGATTTCGCTGACTGATAAATTGGTTGTGGACAGCTGTACTTTGGCTTTTTCGATAAGTGTTTCATGAATGTGCTGCTGCGTATTCAAACCAGTTAGGGAACGTAATAGGTCGCTTAAATAATGAGGGGACATGTTAAGCATCCCTGCTAGATATTCCACCGTGGGGAGTCCTTTTTTATTGGCTATTTCCTGGTCCAAATATGTCCCTAATAATTGGTTAACTTTGTTCAATAGGTCAGTGCTGGATGCTTTTCTTGTTAAAAACTGTCTTTCGTAAAAGCGGTTGTTGTAGCTGAGGAGTAACTCAATTTGAGCAATAATTATATCCTGCGTATGTCTGTCGATATGTTGATATTCCTGCTGAATTTTTTCAATTATTTGAATAACGTTCTCTTGCTCCCTGCTGGAAAGATGCAAAGCTTCATTTATTGAATAAGAGAAAAAGCCATACTTCTTAATAGCTTCTGCCAGGGGATACCCATAAAGGAAATCAGGATGTATAAATAACGCATATCCAATGCCACTATTCATGTAATCTGCCTCTGCGTTTGGGAAATCAAGTGTTTGTACCTGTTTAGGAGCGGTGAAAGTCATCACCCCCTTATCATAATCATAATATTGCTGTCCGTACTTAACTTTAGCTTCCACTCCGCTTTTTAACGATATGGTATAAAAATCAAGAAAAAACTGCTTCCAAATCGACTGATCTTTAAAACGGATATCCTCTACGCGAACTACACTAACTAAAGGGTGATGCGGTTCTGGTAAGGATAGCAGACGATGAAATTCGATAATCGACCGTACGTTTTTCATAAACCTATTTTGTTACAAACTTAAAAAAAAGCTGGTGTCTTTTAAACATCAGCCTGAAACTGATTGGGGCTAACCAAGAAACTGATCCTTTATTCCTTTTCTAAACGGCTCAATACCTACTTTTAAACGTTGGGCATAGATCGCTTTTGCGTCCTCACCAGCAATATAATTGACCTGGTCTTTGCCATCCGTTGCGGCTTCATAAACTACAGCTGCTATTTGGGCAGCATCTGCGGCTTTATCCATCATGGCGTCGATATTTGCAAATAATTTATCTTCTAATTCTTTATAATCATTATGAGAAGTCCGCTCAAGCGAACGGCCGGTAAAATCCGTAGATATAGCTCCAGGTGCAATCGTTTTAATACCAATATTATGCAAGGCCAACTCAAATGACATGCTTTCAGACCAGCCTTCGATGGCGAATTTTGCGGCGTGATAGATGGAATGCAGGGGGAAAGCCAGAAGCCCGCCCATTGATGTAGTACTAATAAATAACCCAGATTGCCTCGATCTAAAATAGGGCACAAATGCTTTTGTTACGCGAATTACGCCCATTAAGTTGGTGCTTATTTGTTTTTCAATCTGTTCATCGCTAAAAGCTTCCAATGCGCCCATTAAGCCATAGCCGGCATTATTGAAAACAACGTCGATGTCTGCTATCGATATAGCTTTTTTAACAACTTCTTTGATTTGGTCTGCATTAGTTACATCCAGCTGCAGAAGAGTTATGTTAGCCAGTTTTGTTAGCTCTGTTTCTTTTTCAGGATTTCGCATGGTCGCAATCACAAACCAACCTTTTTCTTGAAATAGTTTTGCTGTTGCTTTTCCCAAGCCAGATGAAGCACCGGTAATAAATATTGTTTTTTCCGTTTTCATAACTTATAATTTACGATACAAAGTTCACAAACTGATTTGCTGGAGTTGTGTTCAGATAGGGGTTATCAGTATCCAAATCGGAACGAACCAGCACCTCATTTCTAACTTAAGGTGCCGGATACTAAGGTGCCAGGTACTTATGCTTACAGCGCTAATAGATCAGCAATCATTTTAAACATCACAGGAATACTTTTGTTTTTATAGGTATGATCTAAGCAATTCCTCCAATTTTAATTCGCCTTTTACTGTTTGTGCACCCTTTGCCATCGCGGTTTTCATGATTTCTGCTGTTCTTGGTCGGTAAGCTAATTCTGCCCATACGTCATTCTCCAATTGAAAGTCTTTTTTGCTTCTTACTGGTGGCAATACTTTTTTGGTAGCTGCTATTACACCATCAGGCAGCTGAGCAATATGCTTTGCCAGGCGGTCTACAAAAGTATCTATGTCCTTATCTGGTATTGCACGATTGATCCAGCCATAACGTTCGGCTGTGGCAGCATCAAATAAATCTGCTCCTAATATAACTTCCAATGCGCGGCCACGAGTCATTCTCTCAGACAAGTATTGTGTTGCTCCACCACCCGGAATTATTCCCATTAAAGCCTCGCATTGAGCTAATTTGCCATTTTCTAAAGAAGCAAAACTTAGGTCTGCCGCCGCCACAAACTCTGCACCTCCGCCACGGGCTATACCTTTTAACTTGACTATTGTTACCTGAGGCTGTTCCCTAATCATTTCACCAACGGCCTGAAAGATATTTAAACCTTCAGGTGCAGTCTTGCTCAGCTCTTCTAAAATGTCTTGTTCTTCTAGAATATTAATATCTACATGGGCAATGAAAAAGTCTGGATTTACACTATCGAATACGATTACCTTAATTTCTTCATTTGCTGATAAATCACCTAGTAATAACCTCAATTCCTTAATCAGTGCCCCACTTAGTGCATTTACAGGTTCATTATCTATAAGTATTGTTGCCACGCCGCTGTTTGTAGTGACATGCAGCATTTGATAATCTTTACCTTCAAAACTTGTTTTCATAATCTATGTTTGTTTATTTTTACAATCCGCCTGTATTTAATAATTACTTTTAGCAAAGGTAGGAGGTGCATTTTGCAATATGTAAAGTGCTATCATTGACTATAGCATATGAAAGAAGAAGCGAAAACAGACAAAGAATATATCTGTACGATTAAAAATCAAGAAGAAATCAAATATGCTCAGGACGCTTTATATGTATTGAGTGGCAAGTGGCGCATGCCAATTATCATTGCTATATACAATGGTTTGCACCGTTATCGCGAGATAGCCCGTAATATACCGGGTATCACATTTGCCATGCTTTCTAAGGATCTGCAATTAATGGAGCTTAACAATTTAGTTGTGAGGATTGAAGATCCGGATTTCCCTAAAAATGTAGCGTACCATTTAACAGACTACTGCCGGTCTTTATATCCTATTGTAAATAATCTTATAGAATGGGGAAAGCAGCATCGTCAAGTTATCAAATGAAATTGCCCGCTTACCAATAATATTCAATACCTATTTTAATATTAGCCATACTATACATTATTCTATTGAGGTGGCAGATCAGTTGATTACAATCCCACTGATGCGGAGTATGTTGACTGGTAATTGGGGTTTTTTGTAAGTACCCTATTAAATAATTAGTGCGTTATTGTACTTTATTTAGGAATAAAAATCATTTTAATCATTTATTGGTGCATTTATGTACTTAATTACTTATAATTGTATTAAATGATTGTTATGGTGTATTATAATTTGATAAGTGAAATGATTGGCCTGATCAAGATTTATGAACAGGAATCTACTCATCATAGCCAGGATGGATATTTGTTTATGCAATGGATGGCGGAGTATTATAAGAAAAATGGCCGTCCGTCTACCTTAGATCCAGACTGGAAGGGGAAGTCTAATGGGCGTTCTGCTGATAGTGTTATAAATACTTCCTTAGTACATCTGTATCGTTATGCAAAAATGAATGCAAAAGCGGCCATAGCTAATACATCCTTTTCTACCCCTGATGAATTTATCTACTTAATTAGCCTGGTTTCCTTGGGGAGTATGACTAAAACGGCGCTTATCAAATTAAATGTGCACGAGAAATCTGCGGGAATCCAGATCGTAAACAGGTTAATCAGCAATGGATTTGTTGAGCAGGTGGGATTGGATAGTGATAAAAGAAACAGAATGATTCACATCACTCCTAAAGGAGCTCAAATCTTAAACGAAAGTATGCAAAATATTAAAAAAGCATCAAGTGATGTAACCGAGCCACTATCACCAACCGAGAAGATGGATCTGATCAGATTACTCACTAAACTTGAAGACTTTCATGAATCAAAAGCCAAATAGTTCCCTAGGAAAGAATACCTCAATATAAGCACATGAAAGAAATATTTGATAATTTATCTGCAGATTTTAGTAAAACGATTACCAAACGTTATAGTACAAGTTTTTCACTTGGTATTTACTTTTTAAACGAAAAACTCCGTCAGCCTATTTACTCCATTTATGGTTTTGTACGATTGGCAGATGAAATTGTAGATAGCTTCCATGAGTATGATAAGGCGAATTTATTAGCCAAATTTAAAAGAGATTGCTTTGAGGCGATAGCGGATGGCATCAGTTTAAATCCGGTATTAAATGCTTTCCAGCAGGTGGTGAATAAATATAATATTGAAAAAGAGCTGATAGAATTATTTATCCAGAGCATGGAAATGGATCTTCAGCAAGAATATTATACACCTGAAAAGTATGATCAATATATTCTGGGCTCCGCTCAGGTAGTTGGTTTAATGTGTTTGCAGGTTTTTACGGAAGGGGATAAAACGGAATATGAAAAACTAAAAGATTCTGCAATGAAACTAGGTGCTGCCTTTCAAAAGGTGAATTTTCTTAGAGATATTAATGCAGACTATTATAACTTAAGCCGGAACTATTTTCCGAATGTGAATTTAGCTGCATTCTCTAATGTAGAAAAGCTGCTTATAGAGGACGATATAGAAGCGGATTTTAAATTGGCTTTAAATGGGATTCGGCAATTGCCTTCATCGTCCAGAAATGGCGTTTATCTGGCTTATGTGTATTATAAAAAGTTGTTTAGCAAGATTAAAAATTGTCCGCCCGAAAAAGTAATGGCTGGGAGGATACGCATTTCCAATGCGCGTAAATTTGGATTGATGTTCGACTCGATTATTCGTTACAAAACCAATACGATATAAATATCACCAGAATGTGCAACGGACATCAGCAATTAATTTGCTGTAGGGAAGCAATGATAACGCGATAACGGTTATGACAGTGTAGGTTAAGAATACAGCGCTATGAATGCTTTCAATGCCCTCGATTGCTGTAGATCTTTACGAAAAACCAGCACTGTGTTCATCGTGCCTAATTGTTTGTTTAATCGGTGGGTTACTATTTTTCTGCCGGCATAATATTTTGAAAGTACTTCTTCGGGTAATAAACTGATTCCAAGGCCAGCTTCAACAAAATTTATGATACCTTCTATGGAATTAAGTACAGTGCTTTTATAGTGAAGAATTCCCCTGGCGCTTAACCAGGATTCTAGCCTTACCCTGAAAACGCAGCCCTCGTTAAAAACTACAATTTTTAAAGGCTGCTTTGCCAATAATTCATTTATTTTAGGTCCGTTTGCAGCCGAGAGGATGATCAATTGTTCTTCTTTGATGTTGATTTGTTCCAGGCCATTTACATTAATAGGAGCAGATACAAATGCAGCATCCAGTTTGAAGCTTAAAACATCGTTTATTAATTCATCTCGCATAGCTGATTTAAATTCGAGGTCGACTTCGGGATAGTCGTTTCCAAAACGATTCAGTATTTCTGGTACGGTGAGCGCCATGGTTGTTTCTATACAACCAATTTTTAAACTTCCATTTACTTTACTGCCGCTTTGTATATTGTTTTTAGCTTCTTCAACCAGCTGCCCGATCTGCTTACAATATTGCATCAGTGTTTGTCCCCCCGGAGTTAGCTCCACCTTGCGGGGCGATCTGGTAAACAATTCTGTGCCAAATTCTTCTTCCAGGCTTTTTATTCTTGCTGTCACATTTGATTGCACAGTAAACATAGCTGTTGCCGCTTTTGTAAAACTTCCATAGGCCGCTACAGCTTCAAATATTTTCAGATCATTTGTATTCATTGATGAATCATAAATAGTGATTAATATTATCATTATTAATCGTTTTATATGATCAAATATCCTACTTACATTTGATATCACAAAATAAAAAAGATAATTAAAGCAATTTAAAAGTTTCATAGCGTTAGTAGTTAAACACTTTTTGCTAAATTACTCTTGAACAGGCATATATAAACACTAGAATTTAAATTATCAAATTATGCAAAAGACACAGGTTCATTATCGTAATATCGAAGTAAGCGGATTAAACATATTTTACCGGGAGGCTGGGCCTACCGATGCACCTACTATCTTGTTATTGCACGGCTACCCAACTTCGTCGCATATGTTCAGAAACCTAATTCCTATTTTGAGCAAAAAATATCATATTATTGCCCCTGATCTTCCTGGATTTGGTTACTCTGATGCACCAGCGAATGATCAATTTGTTTACACATTTGACAACCTTACGAATACCATTCAATCTTTCGTAGATCAGCTTGAGATAAAACGTTTTGCTGTTTATGTATTCGACTATGGAGCTCCAGTCGGATTTAGGCTAGCTATGGCCAATCCAGAAAAAATCACAGGTATTATTTCGCAGAATGGTAATGCTTATGAAGAGGGGCTAAGTAATGATTGGAGTCCGATACAAAAATACTGGCAGGACCCTTCGCAAGCTAACCGTGATGCACTGCGGGATTTTGTAGCTAAAGAGGCCACCTGGTATCAATATCATGAAGGCGTATCAGACCCCTCATTGATTGCTCCTGAAAGTTATACTCTTGACCAGTATTTTTTAGACAGGCCCGGGAATGTAGAGATTCAGTTGGATTTACTAAAAGATTACAGGTCCAACGTCGCCCTTTATCCCAAGTTCCACAACTATTTCCAGGCTCATCAACCTAAATTATTAGCGGTATGGGGAAACAAAGATCCGTTTTTTATACCAGCTGGTGCGGAAGCATACAAAAAAGATCTCCCCGAGGCTACTGTGAAATTCTATAATACTGGCCATTTTGCGCTTGAAACAAATGTGATTGAAATTGCGGATGATATCTTAGGCTTTCTGGAGCAACTCCCTAAATGATCATTTAAGAAATTAAGATATATTAAGTAATAGGCGACGGCCTGCGCTGAGATACATGGATTAAAAAGGTAAGGTGTGGTTCGTAGAATCTGGCTTGATTTTAGATAGCCGACAGCTAAGTATATTCTACTAAATACTTACTGTTAAGTTATACTCATCATATCAATCTATGGAAAAGATTAAAAAAATAGCTTTGAAAACCTTAAAGTGGGTTGGGATTTTTGCTGCAGCGGTACTTTTTTTGATGTTTATAATTCCACTGCTATTTCCGGGAACTATTTCTGACCAGGTAAAAATATTTGCCAATAAACGCCTTGCCGGGAAGCTTGATTATAAAAGAACACATCTTACCTTTTTTCGCCATTTTCCATCTCTTACCGTGTCGGTGGATGATTTGTTACTGTTAGGTTCCAAGCCCTTTCAGCAGGATACTCTGTTGTCGGCAAAAGAAGTGGCAGTGGGTATCAACCTCAAAAATTTGATTTTTGATGGGGAAGTTAAAATTGATGAAATATATGTAACGGATGCTTATGCAAATGTTTTTGTAAATAGTAAAGGGCAGGCAAACTATAATGTATATATCTCCAGCCCCTCTAAAAGTCCTACAGATACTACGGAAAAAGGCACATCTATAAAGCTCGACCTGATCAAGTTCAGAAACTGGCATATCAAATATAATGACCGTCCCGCACGTATACTAGTGGATGCAAAAGGTCTTAGTTATACAGGACAGGGAGGGTTAAGTGAGGATATTTTTGATCTCAAAACTGATCTTAAAATTGATCAGTTGGATTTTAGCTTGGACAGGATCTATTACGCTAAGCAAAAATCGCTTCATGCCGACCTGATTACAAGAATTAATACTGATGCGCTGACATTTGTATTACGCAAAAATGAATTGCGGATTAACGATCTCCCATTAAAATTTAATGGATTCGTTAGTATTCTTAAAGATGGTTATAATCTCGATATCAAAGCCGCTTCAGAAAGAACAACTATTCGCGATATGATTTCTGTATTGCCGCCCCAGTATCTTGACTGGGCAAAGGATACTAAGATAGAGGGAAATAGCGATCTGTTTTTTAGTCTTAAAGGAACATTTAGTGAGCCTAGAAATCTAAAACCTAGGTTTACTGCGCGTCTGTTAGTAAATGATGGTGTGATTTCGAGTGAAAAGGCACCGGTGCCGATGAATAACCTGAATGTTAATCTGAACATTGATTTTCCTTCTTTAGATACGGAACAATTGGGGCTGGATCTGAAAAAACTTAGCTTCGACCTCGGACCAAAAAATACTTTCCTGGCGGTTGTGAAAACTAAAGGCTTTAGCGAAATGCAGGTGGCCGCGAATATAAAAGGGGCTGTCAATTTGCAAACATTGGATGAGGCTTTGGGTCTAAAAGATCTTGAAATCAGTGGTTTGATGAATGCCGATGTTAAAGCAAATGGTGTTTTTAGTATGGATAAAAAGTTATTTCCAAAAACCAATGGATATATAGATCTGAAGGACGGCCGGTTAAAAACAACGTCTTATCCAAACCCGATAAAGAATATCAATCTGACAGCTAATATTAACAATACTGATGGTACTTTTAGCAGTCTCGCAGTAAAACTTGCACCTTTTAAATTTGATTTTGAAGGAAATCCGGTCTTCGTTGAAGCTGATTTACGCAATTTTGAAGATCTGTTTTATAAAGTACGGGCGAAAGGTGTACTAAATATTGGAAGGATTTACCAGGTTTTTGCAAAAAAAGGATTAGATGTCAGTGGATTGATAACAGCTGATCTATCTCTCAATGGCCGTCAAAGTTATGCCACTACCGGTCAGTATAGCAAACTAGATAACAAAGGCACGCTGATATTAAAAAACATAAAAGCAACTACGGCCTACCTGCCGAAGCCATTTTACCTCAGAGAAGGTAGCTTCCAGTTTGAAAACGAGAAAATGTGGTTTAGGAAATTTTATGCCACCTATGGGAAATCGGATTTTTCGCTGAACGGTCATCTGCTCAATACAATCAATTATTTTATCGAGCGTAAAGGCACCCTCCATGGCAATTTCGCGATGCAATCCAATTATATTCTGGTTGATGAATTTATGGCGCTGAAGAGTAGTGATAATACTGATCAATCTTTAGCAATTGAATATGCAAAGGCAGAAAACCCTAAAAGCAGCGGTGTGGTGATTGTTCCAAAAAACCTTGACGTTTCTTTGTCTGCCAATGCAAAAAGAGTCGAATTTAAAGGATTAAACATCAATCAACTTCAGGGAATGGCTGCGCTGAAGAACGGTCAGCTATTTTTAAACAATACCTCATTTGATATTATTGGAAGCAGGATGAATATTGATGCGCGTTATCAGGACGAATCTCCGCTAACTGCCAACTTTGATGTGGCATTCAAAGTGAAAGACTTTAATGTACAAAGAGCTTACAAAGAGATTGATATGGTGCGGGAAATGGCCACTTCGGCAAAAGACGTGAGTGGGATTGTGTCCCTGGATTACAAACTTAAAGGGGATTTTGATCAGAACATGAATCCTATTTATCCTTCCTTAGAAGGTGGGGGTGTCGTAAACCTACGGGATGTAGCAGTCAAAAATTTAAAAATGCTTTCAGTAATCGGTGATAAAGTTGGGGCTGATGCTTTTAATAATCCTGATATGAAAGGGGTAAATATTGAAACGCATATTAAGAATAACCTGATCCACATCGACGAATTCAAATTTAAAGTTTCCGTTCTTAGACCTTCCATTAGCGGGACGACGAGTTTTAATGGGTTATTGGATATACTGGTAAAGGTAGGGCTGCCACCGGGTGGTTGGATCGGTGTTCCTGTTGTAGTAACAGGAACACATGAAAAGCCGAAAATCAAGATTTTTAGCAGGACCGGACAGGGAATATTAAATGCGCTGTATAACAAGAAAACCAACAATGTGATCCGGGAAGAGAGACGGGATCGAAAGAAATCAGGCAGGGAACAGCGCAAAGAGAGAAGGGCTCAGGAAAAGAAAGCCAAAGAGGCAGAGCAGCAAGTAGATAAAAATCTCAAGAAAGGTTAATAGATAGCTTGTTAATGATTGTTGTCAGAAAAGAAGATTATATCAACTTAATTAGAGGTCAGACAATGGTAGTATCATTGCCAGGGATAGTGGAATTATAATTTTTTGATAGCTTTGCTCCGATTAATGATATGCCATCCGTAAAAATGATCCAAAAAAAGAAATATATTCTGCTCACATTCCTGGTTATTTTGATGCTTCTTGCCGGATATGGTTTTTACAAAATTAAAAGCAGGCGCAATGAGATTTCAGGTTTTATGCAAAACCGCGAGCTTAAAGAGACGTCTGGCATAGCGGCCTCGGGAATTTTCGACGATATTTATTATATACATAACGACAGTGGGGATACTAGCAGATTTTTTGCAATTACGCCTAAAGGGAAGTTAGTCTCTACTTTTTATTTTAAAGCAGATAAAAATCTGCCCTCCATGCAACTCGACTGCGAAGATATTTCTGTGGGCAAAGGCCCTAAACCGGGTAAAAGCTATGTATACCTTGGCGATATTGGCGATAATTATAATGGAAGGCCATATGTTACTGTTTATCGTTTCGAGGAAAAACTATCCTGGACTAGTGATTCAATAAATCATGTAATTCCGGCACAGCTTCACCTGCGCTATCCTGATGGCTCTAAGGATGCTGAAGCGCTGCTGATAGATCCTATTGAGAACCTGTTGTACATCGTTAATAAAAGAACGGATACTATTCGTGTATATACGACGCCTTTAAATTTTAAAAACAATGAAGACCGGGTCTTAACTCTTCGTACTAAGGTATACTTTTCTGGATTTAAGCCTTTTAAGTATATAACAGCCGGGGATATTTCGAAAGATGGAACGAAAATATTGATCAAAAGCTACGGAAAAGTCTATTACTGGCAACGCAGGGAAAAAGAACATGTATGGGAAACGCTGCAGCGTAAGCCAGCGGAATTGCCTTACGATATGCAGCGGCAGGGAGAAGCCATTGGTTTCACGCCAGATGGAGAGGGCTATTATACAACGAGTGAAAGTGCTTTTGCTGCCATCTATTATTACGATTTGCCTTAATTTATCATTTAACTGGCAACGTTAAAGCGGTTAAAAAGTAAATATTTAGAAATATGATATAATACTAAATCGAATTTATATTTTGCGGCCTTAAACATATAAATAGGACATGGCTTCAGGTTTTTTTGCGATTTTAGATGATATAGGTGCTTTAATGGACGATGTTTCGGTGGCTGCGAAAGTGGCGACTAAAAAAACTGCCGGCATACTTGGTGATGATTTAGCTGTAAATGCAGAAAAGGCCACTGGTTTTCTTTCTTCCCGTGAATTACCTGTGCTCTGGTCAATTACGAAAGGTTCTTTAGTAAATAAGATGATTATAGTTCCTATTGCTTTACTGCTCAATGTGGTATTTCCAGTGGCTATTACTTATATATTGATTTTAGGGGGCTTTTATCTGGCCTTTGAAGGAGTAGAAAAAATAGTTGAATTTCTTTTTCACCGTACTGATGCTCCCCATGAAGTGGCTGCAGAGGTAAAGCAAGATGATAATGAAGCGGAAAAAGCGAAGGTGAAATCTGCAGTAGTGACGGATTTTATTCTATCTGTAGAGATCGTAATCATAGCCTTGGGTACTGTTATGGAAGAGACTATCCTTTTACAAATTATTACTGTTTCTGTGGTTGCGCTACTGGCAACAGTAGGTGTTTACGGAATAGTTGCACTTATTGTGAGGATGGACGATACGGGATACAAGTTGATTAAACGTGCTAATGATAAAGGTTTTTTTGCCAGCCTTGGTCTTTTACTGGTTAAGTCTTTGCCAGTTATTATCAAAATTTTAAGTGTAGTCGGTACTATTGCATTGATTTTAGTTTCGGGAGGTATTTTTGCACATAACATTGATTTTTTCCATCACTTGTTGCCTAATATGCCGTCAATCGTAAAGGAATTTGTATTAGGATTGGTTGCCGGACTACTTGTAGTGGGCGTTGTAACGGCTGTCAAAAAAATACGAGGCGTATAAAAATAATGTTTCCCTGCCTGCTTTCTGATTAGAACGTGAGCAGGGAATCATTATGTAGGTAAAATATTCTAAAATCCAGCAGCAACAACTGCCAATAATTTAATCTTTAACTTTTGGTTCTTCCTCCTTCTGAACCGTCATTTCCACTCTGCTCGCTCCAGCCTTAGCAGCAGATACGGCTTTGCCTATTTCTGTGAGCCCCTTCGATTCATAAATTTTCATTGCGGTAACTACATCAATTGCTTGTCTTGTTTGCTCTTCTGGGATGGGTACGAAAGAAAGAAAATTGATCTTCACACCTTTAGTTTTTAGCAGCTCGTTTACCTTCTCTAATAATAAAGTTTCAAATTCTGCCTGAGAGAACTCTACAATATCTTCACCAATGAGCAAGTCCCTGGCTACTTCTTTAATACGTTTGTCGATTACAGAATTTTCAGCAGTTTCGTAAGCTTTCGATGAATTTGCTTCATCATCACTATCAGAATTCATTTTCCCTAAATATTTTGCTTCTCCAACATAAGCCATGGCATCAATAATAGAGTAATCATAAGTCACCTCAATTTTTGCCATTACACGATTGGCAAATGCAGATTTGAAAATGCTTTCTCCCTGCATTGGATAATCTGGTACTGTTACTTTATAGGAGCACATACCTAATCCTTTTGGTAATGTTTCTCCTGCTTTAATCAACTGCCAGCTAACTCCGCAATTACTGGTATAAAGTGTTTGTACATTAGACTGTGCACGATCACAAGAGGTGAATAAGCTGATAGCGGTACCTATCGCTAGTGCTGTAAAGAGGTGTTTCATAAAAGTTTGTTGGTTTTAATTTAAGTTTCTTCTAATTATAATATAGTTGTTTTCTTTCGGCTTTTAAAATAATGTTTTTGGGCAACAATTTGTAACTTCGGAAGGTGTTTATGGAAATATATACTTTAGCTTAAGTAGTTCTTATATTGTTTAGGAGATTAATGGCTTTATTGCATGCAGTTCATGAGTTACCTCCCTGATAAATAGCATCGCACTTTAACGTAAAAATATGAAAATCCCAACTTACCGCTATCTTTTATTTCCCTTTCTCCCTTTGTTTTTAGTAGTAGTTGCAGCTAGCTGTAGTTTGGTAAAACCGTTAGGTAAAAACCCCAAAGGGGATAGCTTAACCCGTTTAGAGAAGTTATCTAATTATAAGAATGGGGAGTTCCAAAACTTGGATACCGCTGCTGATTCTACCGGTGTAAGTGGTTTTGCAGCATTAAAATCGATGTTAAACCGTCCCGAATCTGTTCGTCCTTTTAATCCTATGCCTTTTGTTGAAACGGATCTAACTGCGCTGGCAGCTCCTGCACCCACGGTGGTGTGGTTTGGACATTCGTCGCTATTCATAAAAATAAAGAAAACCACTATTTTAATTGATCCCATTTTTAGTAACCATGCTGGTCCGGTGCCAGGATTGGTTAAAGCGTTTAGGGGAACTAATCATTATAACGCTGATGACTTACCGTTAATAGATGTCTTGATTATATCTCATGACCATTACGATCACTTAGACTATAGAACGGTAAAAAAACTAAGAAAACGGATTAAACAAGTTGTGGTGCCAATGGGTGTAGGTTCACATTTTGTGTACTGGGGTTTTGATCGTAAGCAGGTTATAGAATTGAACTGGCATGAATCTATTACGCTGCCTGGAGGCATAAAAATCACCGCAACTCCGGCACGCCATCGCAGTAACCGGACACTAGTAGAGAATAAAACACTTTGGGCATCTTATGTGATCAATAGTGAAGACTATAAATTATTTTATAGTGGAGATGGCGGGTATGGAACACATTTCAAAGAAATAGGGAAGAGGTACGGACCTTTTGATTTAGCTTTAATGGAGTGCGGGCAATACAGCCCAAATTGGCCGGGGCACCATATGCACCCCAGCGAAACAGCCCAGGCAGCTGCGGATTTAGAAACGCGTATGATACAGCCGGTTCACTGGGGGAAGTTCGCAGAGAGTAATCATCCCTGGAATGAGTCTGTCGGTCTACTGTTGCCTGCTGCTAAAAAGCTAGGTATAGAAGTGAGCATCCCCCGCATCGGCGAGCCTTATACTCTGGGTGAACCAGGTAAGAAAACCGTCTGGTGGGCATTTGAATAATCACAAATCTTCTTGTCTGCTGTTAATATCCTGCTAGAGCTGGTTAATATTTTGCTGTTTATAAAAAATATATGGGAATGGAATAAAATAATATATAAAATCTACCTATTTAGTAGATTATTTTTATAGTTTTACATCATTATATAATACTTATCCAGAAAGACCGAGGGAAAGGCCCTATGACGTCTAAGCAACCTATACTCTTGTAAAAGGTGCTAATTCCTTTCCGCTGAAAAGCAGAGAAGATAAGTTGGTTATGCAATCGCATACTAATTGATTTTGAGGTCGCTCAAAGTTTTTCTGGAAAATAATAACTAGTCGAAATCAGATAAACTCAGAAAGATGAAGAAAACAATTACTATTTCTACAGCGATTCAATTACTATGGCTCCCTTTATTGGCACAAAACAATCCAATAAGTGGCTTTAAGACGCAGAACATTCCGATACAATATGACATTGAGAAAAAGTTTGATGCAGGGCTAAATAAAGAAAATATTGGTGCAACTATTAAAGAACTTTCCGCTGTTCCTCATCATCTGGGGTCTAAAGGGAGTAAAGATGTAGCAGAATCTGTTTTAAAAAAATTTAAGAGTTATGGATGGGATGCTAAAATAGAGACTTATTATGTTTTATTTCCAACCCCTAAAACGCGTTCGGTGACCCTTTTATCTCCAGAAAAATACAATGCTGTATTAGAAGAAAATGCGATAAAGGAAGATGAAGCTACTGCGCAGAAGGGTCAATTACCGCCTTATAATGCCTGGAGCGCTGATGGTGACGTAAGTGCCGGACTTATTTTTGTGAATTACGGATTGCCAGCTGATTACGAAAAGCTGGAACGGCTGGGCGTGAGTGTAAAGGGAAAGATTGTTATTGCAAAGTATGGACGATCATGGAGGGGTATTAAACCAAAAATTGCTCATGAGCATGGTGCCGTAGGGTGTATTATTTATTCGGATCCTAAGGATGACGGTTTTGTAAAGGGAGATGTTTATCCGCTGGGCTCTTACAAGCCTGAGTTCGCTGTTCAGCGTGGCTCAGTAATGGATATGGTGATTTATCCAGGAGACCCTTTAACCCCTGATATTGGTGCTACAAAAAATGCTAAAAGAATAGAGAGGGCAGATGCGCAAACTATTCTTAAAATCCCTGTACAACCAATCAGTTACCATGATGCGCTGCCGCTGCTTTCTGCATTAAAGGGACAGGTGGTGCCTAATGAATGGAGTGGTGGCCTCCCTGTTACTTATCACATCGGGGATGGAAGTACGCAGGTTCGTTTAAACCTGGCTTTTAACTGGGATATTGTGCCTGCCTATAATGTGGTTGCAAAATTAACTGGTCGCCTTTTCAAAGACCAATGGGTGATTAGGGGAAACCATCATGATGCTTGGGTAAATGGTGCGGCCGATCCAATAAGTGGTTTATCGTCTTTACTGGAGGAGGCAAAGTCTATTGGATTATTGGCTAAATCTGGAGTGAAACCTAAGCGTACGCTGGTTTATATTGCTTGGGATGGAGAAGAGCAATCCTTATTAGGTTCTACAGAATGGGTGGAAGACCATGCTGCTGAACTAAAAAATAAGGCCGTAGCTTATATTAATTCTGATGGTAACGGACGAGGGTTTCTAGAATCCGGGGGCTCTCATGCTTTGGAAAGTTTTATTTCTGACATTGCTAAAGAAGTAAAAGACCCGCAAGTTGGCACCAGTATCTTTGAAAGATGGCGCGCCAATAAGTCGGTCGCCACATCTTCAGCTGGAGAACGCGAGAAAATTTCGACTAATCAAAACTTGGATTTAGGGGCTCTGGGTACGGGGTCCGACTACTCCGCATTTTTACAGCACGTCGGCATACCTACATTAAATCTTGGTTTTGGGGGTGAGGACGAGGGCGGGGAGTACCATACTAATTTTGATACCTATGCTAATTTTGTAAAATTCAAAGATCCGGGCTTTGATTATGGATTAACACTCTCCCAAACTGCGGGCAGAGCAGTGCTGCGTCTTGCTAATGCAGATGTTCTTCCTTTTAACTTTTCTAATCTTCAAGTAAAAATAGCAGCGTATGTTAAAGAAGTGAGTGCCTTGGCTAAGCAGATCAGAGAAAATGCACAAGCACAAAATAAGCTGATAGCTAGCGGTTTATATCAGCTTGCTGATGATCCTAAAGAAAAGCTAAAGAGTCCTTTAGCGCTTGTAGAATTACCTGAAATAAATCTGTCGGCTTTAAATATAGCGGTGGATAGTTTAAAAGAGGCATCCTTAAAGCTTAACCTGGCGATAGCGGCAAAGCTAAGTGTAAACTCGAATTTCAGTAAGCTAAATATTTCTCTTTTCCAGGCAGAAAAAGAACTGCTCTCGGAGGCCGGCTTGCCTGGCCGCCCCTGGTATAAGCATACTATTTATGCTCCTGGATTTTATACTGGTTATGGTGTTAAAACACTCCCTGGTGTTAGGGAAGCCATTGAGCAGTACAATCAAAAAGAAGTTGAAGAACAGGTACTTGTCTTAACGACAGCAATCTCAAAGCTCTCACAATATCTAAATCAAACCACTTTATCCTTAAATATATAATCGCTCAAAACATGAAACAACTTTTTACCCAGTTAATAGTCTGCTTTGTTTTGCTTAGCAGTTTGCAGGCTTTTGCACAAAATAATATTCGCGGTAGGGTTACCGACAGTAAAGATAAGCAACCACTGATTGGCGCAACGATTAAAGTAAAAGGTACCAGGATTGGAACCAGTACCAATAACAAAGGGGAATTTAATCTTACTGTAGCCCAGCAGGCTGATAGCATCTCCATTCATTTCCAAGGTTACGTAGAGCAAGTCTTTGCACTTAGGGGGCAGTCGGTCTTCAATGTAGAACTAAGAGAAGATGTGCATCTTTTATCCGATGTGGTGGTTACTGGTGTTGCAGAAGGTACCAGCCGGAAGAAATTAACATTCGCTTTAACAAAAGTAACTAATGATCAGATTAATACTGTGCCTGGTACGGATGCTTCACAAACCTTAAGAGGAAAAGTTGCCGGCATCCAGATTAGTCAGTCTTCCGGTAATTCTGGCGCAACCGTGTATTTGCGTGGTGCAAAATCTGTTTCCGGAAATATTGAGCCATTGCTTGTTATCGATGGCTTTGTGACCGCATTAACCTTGTCCGATTTAAATCCGCAAGATATAGAGTCTATTGAAGTGGTAAAGGGAGCTGCCGCCTCTGCACTTTATGGTACAAGGGGAGAAGGTGGTATTATCCAGGTGCTGACTAAGAAGGGGAAAGGTACAGGGAAGGTAAATATTATTGTAGACAATGAGTTCGGTTTAAGCAATGTGCAGAATACACCGCCTACTTCGCAATTCCATCATTTTAAGGTTAATCCTGATGGTTCGTTTTTATTAAATGGTAACGCAAGAACAATCGATGTACAGCCTAATGGTTACTCGTTAAACTTACACCCTTATGTAAATACATTCGATAATATAGGTAATATGTTAAATAACAACCCCTATTTTACAAATTTCGTTTCGGCATCTACTGCTGGTGAGAAATATACCTTATATGCGTCGTTTCAGAATCAGTATAAAGGAGGTGTTGCAGAACCAGTAGGAGCAGATAAAAGGCAGACTGCCATGTTTAATTTTGGTTATAAGCCAGTTAAGAATTTGGAAGTGAGTTTAACTCTGCAGTATTTTAACAATAAAACTCCGTCTTCTGCTGTAACGTCTAGTGGTAGCGGATCATTATTATATGCAACCTCTCTATATGAACCTTTTATAGACTTGCAGGAACGAGACGCTTCGGGAAAATATGCATTTAAGCCTTATGGATTTGATATTCAGAATTTTAACGTTAACAATCCCTTTTATCAGTTGAGCTATCGTGAATATGAAAATACCAGTGATAATCTGCTTGCCGGGTTAAAGGTTAAATATCAGTTTACAGATAAATTGAACGCAGAAGTTTACACCTCTGTACAAAATGAAAATTATAGCGAAACGGATTATTATCCGGTAGGTTTCCAAACTATTTCTGCTGATATTACCCGTAACAACGGATATTACGGAGAAAGCACATCCAAGACTTCTTCCAAAAACTCACAGCTTCAATTAAATTATAATAATACGATCAATGATTTTGACTTCGGTGCAACATTAAAGGCTGTATATGAAGAAAATAAAGCTACCTCGCTTTCTGCTTCTGGCTATAATCTGAGTGCACCAGTAAAAAGTTTAGCTGCTGCATCTGCTGATAGCAGGAGTATTGGTTCTACCTGGGCACAAACAGTTAATTATGGTTACTTCTTAAACCTAAAGGGTGCATGGAAAGATAAGATTTTCCTGGATGTGCTGGGCAGGCTGGATAACAGTTCCAGATTTGGTTCTAACGTAGGGACAGCATTTTTTCCAAGGGTATCAACCGCTTATCGTTTAACCCAGGATGTTAAACTAGGTTTTATTAATGAATTAAAACTTAGGGTAGCTTATGGTAAAGCAGGAAGTTTGCCTCCATTTGGTGCTAAAGAGAGCTTAGTTTCCTTATCAAGCTCTGGTGGGGTAAGTTACAACCAGCGGGACAACACAGATTTAAAGAGAGCGATCACTTCAGAACTTGAACTTGGTTTTGATGCACAGCTATTTAACCGTATTAATGTGCAGGGTAATTATGCGTTTTCTGAAAGTAAAAATGACTTTATTCTCGTTCCTGCTTTCCCGCCAACTACAGGATCTGCAAGGATATATGGGAATTTAGGGGCAGTGAAGTCAAACTCGCTGGAATTGGAGATTAATGGTAACGTGATCAGCAACAGAACTTTCACCTGGAATACAGGGGTTACTTTCAGCAGGATCAGAAGTAAAATTACTTCTCTGGGTGATGTGCCAGAATTTACAGATGGAGATTTCAGGAAGGCACCAGGGGTAAGTCCTTTTGCTTTTTATGGTTACAGTGTTTTAACCGGCTTAAATCAGCTGGAAACCAATGCACAAGGAATTGTAACTAACGCGGCAGGTGGAATTTACAATCTGAACGACTTTACACTTAATCAATTAGGGTTTGTCGTATTGAAAAGTCAGCTCGGTACAGCGGCAGAAACCCCTTTGCTTTATCAAAATGCTGCAACTGGAAATTCTAAGATCATTGGAGATGCCCAGCCTGATTTCATCGTTGGTTTTTCTAATACCTTCAATTTCGGTCCGTTGTCCCTTTATGCAGTTTTGGATTGGAAACAGGGCGGACAAAAATATAATGAGACACAGCAATACCTGACTTATCAATACCGTTCTCCATTTTCTGATGAAGCCGCGCAGGCCGGATTACCACTTGCTTTTACTACCGGCGTTTTTAATGCACAGCAAACCACAGATTACTGGTTGCAGAGCAGTAGTTATGTGTCTTTAAGAGAACTTTCACTAAGTTATAAGTTACCACTAAAAGCATTGGGCATCAATAGTGTTTTGAGTAATGCCAGGCTATCACTTGTAGGCCGTAATTTATTTACCTGGACTTCCTTTACTGGCGTGACGCCGGAGGGCAATCAGGATTTTTATGATTACCCGGCTTACCGTATTTACAGTGCCAAACTAACCCTAAACTTTTAATGAATAGAAAATGAAACAAATATTCTACATATCACTCATTGCACTAAGTTTAACTGCTTGCAAAAAAACAGATTTTGATAATCCTACTACGCTTACTAATGAGGAAGCGATTGATCAGATTAAGGATTTAGGTTTAAAATTAACAACAAGCAGCGTACAAACCGTTTTTAATACTTCGACAAGTGCATCAGGAACACACTTTAGCCTGCTTGCAGATCAGACAACCAATACTAATGGTAATTCTTCGTGGTGGGATTTTGCGAATGAACCGCGGCTAAGACTAAACAACAATACTTCATACCGTGGGGCAGTAACCTGGAATACGTTTTATAACAGTCTTTATCAGGCAAATTTAGATGCTACGCTGGCACTGGACATTATAGAAAAACAAGGTAAAAAGATTTATGATACACAGGGTAACGACAGAACACAGGATTGTTTGGTTGCTGCTTATTATGCGAAAGGTGTAGCTCAGGGATATTTGGGGGTAATCTTTGATCGCGGGATTATTGTGGATGATGTGAATTTAAGTACAAAAGATTTTCCGGATTCGTACAAAAGCCTGATTGCAAATGGCATTAAATTGATCGATAAATCTATCGAACTGGCTAATACAAATAGCGCTTTTAAGTTTGATTTTTTAAGTGGCAAATCATTTACGAAGGCTGATTTTGTTAAACTGGCAAACTCTATGGCCGCGCGCATTTTGTCTTCTGAAGCGAGAGATAAAGCCGAGGCAGAACAGGTCGGAGATGCACAATGGAACAAGGTATTAGCTTATGCAGAAAAGGGATTTACGACTGATTTTTTGATCACCACCGTAACTGGCGGGTATTATAATCAGCTGCTAACGAATTTGGTACAACGCAATTCGGATGGGTCGGGCTGGCTGCCACCTGATTTAAAGTTGGCGCATTTAGCCGATCCGACTGGCAATACACCGAAATTTTATCCGCTGACAGGGATATTACCTGCTATTAGCAGTAATGATAAACGCTTTGATAGCTATTTTGGCTATACAACGAGCTTCGGAATATTTATTGAGTCGCGCGGACGTGGCCTTTTCACAAATTACTACAGAAAAAGATGGTACAACACGACCAATACGCTAAACTCTCCCGGAGCGATCAACCCTTATTTCCTGGCAGAAGAGATCAGGCTACTGAAAGCTGAGTCTAAGTTTTGGCTGAAAGATTATGCAGGGGCAGCTGCCATACTAAACGATCCTGCCGCTGCGCGGAAAGCGTTAGGGGGGCTAGGGGATGTTGCAGCAAACCAAGCCGATTTAAGAAAGCTACTGCATTACGAATATGCGATTGAAATTGATGGCGCAGGAGGCGCATTTCTTCCTTTCACTTTTATGCGCAGGAATAACTTGCTTGTTGGCGGCACACCAACTGAATATCCTTTGCCTCAGTTGCAGCTTGATTTAGTAAAACAGCCTGTCTACACCTTTGGAGGTAACGGTTATTTTGGCGAAAAAGGTAAATATGGTGAAGTAGCCACTTCTACAGATGAAGGCTGGAAACCAGCAGAAAAATAAGTATAACTATAACAACTAAGCTTAACAATTTGAATTATGAAAATTAGACTATTGACACTAACCGCTGTTTTGTTTACGCTAGGCGTATTTGCACAAGACAAGAAATTTGCAGACCCCAATGCAGATGCCAGGGGATATTTGGTAAAAGTAGGGGATAAGGCCCCTGATGATTTTGAATTGGTATTACAGGACGGCAGGAAAACGAGCCTGAAAGAATTGAAAGGCAAAATTGTAATCCTGCAGTTTACCGCTGCCTGGTGTAAAGTATGCCGGGAAGAAATGCCTTATTTAGAGAAAGATATCTGGCAAGCCTACAAAGATAAGGATGTGGTTTTGATTGGCGTAGATAGGGATGAACCTTTGGATGTAGTACAGAAATTCCACAAAGACATGAAAATCACTTATCCGCTGGCGCTGGATCCCGGAGCCGCAATTTTTCAGAAATTCGCTGATAAGAAAGCAGGAGTAACCCGTAATGTGGTGATCGACAGAGATGGGTATATCCGGTTTCTGACCAGGTTATATGATAAAGAAGAGTTTGGCCTTCTGGTAAAAAATGTAAAAGAATTAACACAAACTACTAGCAAATAGTACTATGAAAAAATCAACAGCAATAGTCATCCTCAGCCTTGGTATCAGTGGTGCCAGCACGCTAACGGCCGCTGCACAGCAGAACAACAAACTTCAGCTCAGCGGAACCGTCGCCGATACGGTGGTTAAAACCGTATACCTGCAAAAATTCAATAATAAGATTTTTACAACCATTGATTCTTCAAAGGTGGTAAACGGCAGTTTTAAATTTACATCAAACATTAAACTGCCGGAACTCTATGGATTGAGTATCGATACCGTCCGCACCCCATTATATGTATTTCTAGAACCACAAGCAATCACCGTAAAATTAAGTCCGCGTAAAAACTATAGCACCTCTACGGTAAGTGGCTCTGCTTCCCAAGACCTGTTCGATACTTACAAAAAAACCAAAAATGTTGAAATCAGTAAATTTATCACTGAACACCCTTCTTCGATTGTTTCTCCCTATGTGCTTTACAGGAACTATTCGTATAGATTACCCCCAGAAGAAATTACGGCTAATCTTGCACTGCTGGATAAAAGCCTGTCGGATGCTTCTTATGTACAAGATCTGCGTGAACTGGTTAAGGTGCTTGCCGGATTAGAGATTGGAAAGAAGGCTCCTGATTTTTCTGGTGTTGACCCTTCTGGAAAAACACTTCGTTTATCTGATCACCATAAAGGGTATACACTAATAGACTTTTGGGCAGCATGGTGCCCGCCCTGCAGAAAGGAAAATCCGAATGTGGTTGCTGCTTTTGAGCAATACAAGGATAAGGGATTTACTGTATTTGGCGTCTCCCTGGATAAGGACAAGGAAAGCTGGGTAAAGGGAATAAATGAAGACCATTTAAATTGGCCGCAGATTTCGGAGTTGACGTTCTGGAAGAGCACGGTAGCAAAATTGTATGGTGTAAAGGCTATTCCGTCAAATTATCTAATAGATTCGAATGGAATAATCGTTGCTAAAAACCTGCGTGGGGAACAGTTACAATTAAAACTTAAAGAGCTGTTAGCTACAAAAGCAAAATAAATAATACACTTCATCCCTTTTGATATAGCAAGTCTGCAATCGTAAAAAAAAAACAAGAATTGAACCTGACAGTGTGCAAAAAGTTTCTAACTTTTAGAGGCTGTACAGGTTCAATTTTTTTTGTCTGTATAGTTGAAAATAAGATCGGACCTTTGAGTATTACCAGCCTTTTACAGCGCCGCCTTTAAACTCTTTAATCGCAGCTTGTTCTACCTCAGGAGATTGATATGCCTTAACGAAGTTTTTAACCTTTGTTTCATTTTTATTATCCTCTCTCGCTACAATCGCATTGACATAAGGTGATTCTTTATCTTCCATAAAAAGTCCGTCGCGTGCAGCGATTAAACCTACCGGAGTGGCAAAAGTATTATTAATAATAGCAATTGCTACCTTTTGATCATCTATCGCCCTTGGCAGCTGCGGTGCCTCCATTTCTAATATTTTCAGTTGCTTAGGATTATCAATGATATCATTTACCGTTGGAAAAAGGCCTACGTCTGCCTTCAGTTTTAACAATCCTGCTTTTTGCAGTAACAACAATGATCGTCCGCTATTTGTAGGATCATTAGGTATAATAATCGTACTCTCGTCCTTCAACTCGCTTAGCTTTTTTATCTTTTTAGAATATCCGGCTATCGGATAGACAAAAGTATTGCCCACAATCGCAAATTTATACCCGCGTTGTTTTGCCTGCACATCCAGATAAGGCTTGTTCTGATAAGCATTAACCTCGATGTCCCCTTGGTGCAGTGCCTCATTTGGCATCACATAATCATTAAATTGTACCAATTCTACTTCCAAACCATACCTCTCCTTGGCCACCTTTTGGGCAACCAGCGCCAGGTTATATTCCGGCCCCGCTTCTACACCAACTATAATATGGTCTGGATCGTTCTTATCTGATTTTCCGCGACAACTAAACAGGAATAATGATCCTGTAACTATCGTTATTGCCACGACTGATTTTACGCTTATCTTCATTTTATATTTTGTTATGAGCTATTTTTTTATTTTCTATGGTCTGTAAGTTTAGCGATGCGGTCACCAAAATATTGTATAAAGAATACCAGTGCAACCAATAAAACCAGCACCGTATTCATCACTACAACATCATAACCTACATAACCATATTGATAACCTATCTGGCCTAAACCACCAGCACCTACGGCTCCTCCCATTGCAGAATATCCTACAAGGGTAATTAGTGTAATTGATGCACTATTGATAATTGCAGGTAAGGCCTCTGGTAATAGTACCTTTAATACAATCTGGTACGGTTTAGCACCCATCGCCCGCGCTGCCTCAATGAGCCCGTGCGGTATTTCCAGTAAACTATTTTCTACCATTCTGGCAATAAAAGGCGCTGCACCAATACTTAGCGGTACCAGCGCTGCCTTTACCCCAATAGAAGTACCCACTAACGCTCTTGTAAAAGGGATCATCCAAACGATGAGGATGATAAACGGAATAGAACGGAAGATATTAACTATTATAGCAATTAGCCGGTTTAGGAATTTGTTTTCAGACACTTGCCCTTGCCTTGTCATAAACAGCAGAACCCCCGTTGGTAAGCCAATGGTAAACCCAAACAGTCCAGCAGCCAAGGTCATTAAAATGGTTTCTAATGTTCCATGGAACAACAGCCACATCATCGGTTCAGACATATCCTAATACCTCCGTTTTTATATTTTTTTGTTTATAATACGCAATTGCTTTTTCACTGTTTTCGGGCGTGGCGATTACCTCTATCAGCATGGTGCCAAACTTGACATTGCCCGCATAATCCAGTTTGGCGCTAACGATATTGTTCTGCACCTGGAAAAGTATTGCCACATCAGACAATATCGGATCGTTGACCGACAGTCCGGTAAATTCTAGCTTGATCAAGGGCCTTTTACCCTCAGCAGGAGCCGCACTTAGACGATGCCGAAACTCGTCTGGGATAGCAATCTTTAAAGAAGCATTGATGAACTTCTTAGTTAGCTCATTCTTGGCATGGGAAAAGATGGTACTTACAGGCCCTTGTTCAATCAGCTTGCCTTCACTAATTACCGCTACCTCATCACAAATTGCCTTAACCACATTCATCTCATGGGTGATTAAAAGAATGGTGATTTTAAGCCTCTTATTAATATCTTTTAATAAATTAAGAATAGAATCCGTAGTTGCCGGATCTAAAGCACTTGTAGCCTCATCACATAAAAGAACCTTAGGACTACTCGCTAAAGTACGTGCAATAGCGACGCGCTGTTTTTGTCCGCCCGACAAACTTGCGGGGTAATCGTTAAGCTTTTCCTCCAGGCCTACCAGTGAAAGTAAGTCTAGTACCCTTTGCCTGATTTCAGCCTTGGGCAGGTGAGCTAGCTCTAGTGGAAAAGCAATGTTTTCGAATACTGTTCGTGAAGACAGCAAGTTGAAATGCTGGAAAATCATGCCTATTTGCCGGCGCGATTCGGCGAGGCCGGATCTTGAAAGCTGGAGCAGGTTCTGCCCATTTACAATTATTTCGCCAGAGGTGGGGGTTTCCAGTAAATTAACACAGCGGATTAGTGTGCTTTTGCCAGCCCCGGAAGTACCGATTACACCGAATATTTTCCCGGGTGCTACGTGCAATGATACAGCTGACAGGGCGGTAACGATCCGGTTTTTCTGAATAAATGTTTTAGTTACGTTTTTTAATTGGATCATTAAGTAAGGTCGGGATATTTGAAAATGTCATATGTATTTTTCGTTGGGATAAGATCTTAAAAATTAAAGCCAGACCTTAAGTCTGGCTTCTAACGAGAAACTTAGATCCTATCAAAATCTAATAGCAGAGAAAGTACAATAAGTAAAATCTTGACGTCAAGGACGGGATCGAACCGTCGTAAATGGTTTTGCAGACCAGTACCTCACCACTCGGCCACATGACTTTTCTTAGTGATCATTTTGAACAATAAAATATTAATTCGGATGATCAATAGGACAAATGTAATAAAGTATACCAAATTAGTAGTAATTTATTTAAATATTTTTTTCTCTACTTTACCGAGAGCTTAATATTAGTCGGTTAATTACTGTGAGGTTTATAGACAAGTACCGTAGTTAGATTTTCTGACACAGTAAACAGCTTATGTATTTCTACTCGTGAAATAATGATATACCGTTATTTTTTATTTCGCGTTATAGTATTAACTATTTGAAATATAATTGTATACATGTTGGCTTGTCCTTTGCCGCTTAATTCTAAAAACAAATGATATGGAAGATCTGCAGGTATTAAATCACATTAAAAATTTAACAGAAAAGGCAGAGAAGCTTTGGAGCAAAGAAGATATTTCTGACGAAGAGGTAACCAGGTTACATCAAATTAAGTTGGAGCTCGACCAATGCTGGGATTTGCTAAGACAGAGAAGGGCACTGCGCAATGCAGGTAAGGATCCAGATAAAGCACAAGCAAGGGATATAGATTCGATTGAGAATGATGTACAATAAATCGATACTGCTTGTCTATATGATGACTATTAATTAAAAAAAGCTATGGCAGAGAATGAAAAAATCAATGTGGTAAATAACAAAGAAGAATTACGCTTTGAAGTAAACCTGAATGGCGAATTGGCCTATATCCAATACCAATATTATAAAAAGGATATCGCATTTATGCATACAGTAGTCCCTGATGCTTTCAGGGGCAAAGGGATCGGTGTGGCTATGGCAGTTGAGGCACTTACTTTCGCAAAAGGGGAGCATCGTAAAATTATGCTTTACTGCACTTTTATGGCCAAATATGTTAGAGAGCATCCAGAATACCATGTATTGGTAGATACAAATTTTCATCCCTCTTTCGGCAGAGGCGGTAATGGATAAATTGCAATTGGTGTTAATATTTATAAAAATGGTATCACCACCCCGGTGATACCATTTTCGTATTTAACTTGATTGGATCGTTGATTTGTATCTAAGCTTGAATAAAATCCAGGATAGCTGCATTAATTGTTTCCGCTTCTGTAGCTGGCATCCCATGAGGAAAGCCTGGATAAGAAATCAATTTTCCGTCTTTAAGCAGTTTGGCAGCTTTAGGGCCGGAAATTGCATAAGGGACAACCTGATCATCTTCTCCATGTAATACTAATACAGGGATATCAACACTTTTAAGATCTTCAGTAAAATCAAATTCTGAAAAGGCTTTAATACCGTCATAATGAGCTTTAATACCGCCCATCATACCTTGGCGCCACCAGTTGTCTCTGATCCCTTGTGATATCTTTGCACCTTCACGGTTAAATCCATAAAAAGGCATAGTGAAATCTTCAAAAAACTGTGCCCTGTTCGTTGCTGTATTTAAGCGTATTTCGTCAAACACAGACAGAGGGACACCTTCGGGATTACTTTCGCTTTGTACCATTATCGGTGTAACGGCACTAATTAATACTGCTTTAGCTACACGGTCTTTACCATATTTTGCAGTGTAATGGATCACTTCTCCGCCACCGGTAGAGTGACCAACGTGGATGGCATCTTTCAAATCCAGGAACTCCGTTAGTTCAGCTACATCAGCTGCATAAGTTTCCATATCATGACCTGTCGAACCTTGACTAGAGCGGCCATGTCCCCTGCGGTCGTGCGCAATTACTCTGTATCCTTTTTCCAGGAAAAACATCATCTGTGCGTCCCAGTCATCGCCTGATAAAGGCCATCCATGATGAAATACGATAGGCTGTCCTGTGCCCCAATCTTTGTAATAAATTTCGGTTCCGTCTTTTACTGTAATTTTCATGTGAGTTTATTTATTAATTAATATTCTATCTATTTTACACCTGATGCTGATTCGCTCTTCAATTTAATAATTAAATATGTTATCCTTATTGAGGTATAAATCTAAAATTCAAATTTTTTTATTCATGATTTGATATCCTATATACTATTTAAATGCCATAATTTAAATTACTGTTAATCAGTTAATTGTAGATTACATTTGTTTTTTGATCTTACTATATATCGTCAATTTACTTTTAACAAGATGATATTTAAAGAATATCTGTTGGCATGATAACACTGACTATGGATCAAGATTAGCTGATCTCTGCTATTTATAGCTGAATACTTATAAATATTTCTCTAACTTGATGTTATAAACCAATAAAATGAACTATGGACAAAAGAGAGTATACGCTGGAGGAGTTTATTCTGGAAAGCGCAGAAGATCCCAATGAAAATGATTTTTTTGAATTAGAAAAGCCAGCGTTATTAGAGGTTAACCTACATAATCAGCAAATAATGGCAAAAGCCGGATCTATGGTTGCCTACATCGGTAATATCGATTTCAAAAGAGAAGGTATGCTAAGTAAAGGACTTGGCGGATTATTAAAAAAAGCATTTACCGGGGAAGGTACTTCATTAATGTACGCCACTGGCACCGGCAAGTTATACCTGGCGGATGAAGGTAAAAAAGTAAAAATTATCAAACTGCAAAATGAATCAATTTTTGTAAATGGAAATGATGTACTTGCACTGGATAACAGTATTACTAATGAGATTAAAATGCTTAAAAGCGTTGCAGGGATGCTGTCAGGTGGTTTATTCCAGGTAAAGCTATCTGGTTCCGGATATATTGCAATTACCACGCATGGAGAACCAATCCTATTGCGGGTAAGTGGCGGACAACCTGTTTTCACAGATCCGAATGCAACAGTGGCCTGGTCCGAAAATCTTTCTCCAAATATAAAAACGAATCTAACCTTTGGTTCCTTTATCGGCAGGGGCAGCGGCGAATCTTTTCAGTTAGAGTTTACTGGCGAAGGATGGGTATTGGTACAACCATATGAAGAGGTGAAATATGTCCAGAAATCATAGCACTGTATCGATTAGAATTGCTTCAGAATTATTCTGAAGCAATTTAATGAAATTGATTAATCAACTGCTTAGCTACACTATACCTTGATAGTTTTCCAACGGCCTTTTTTAAAAAGTATATATCCTGCAACTGCGATACCTGTTTCTGCTACAGGAATGGCTATAAATACGCCCGTGGGGCCCATTTCAAAATGTTTTGCCAGTAAAAAGGCGAGGGGGATTTGGAACATCCAGAACCCGAATAAATTAACTAATGTTGGTGTCCAGGTATCTCCGGCGCCGTTAAATGTACTAATAAGTACCATTCCCATTCCGTAAAGAATATATCCGCTGCTTAAAATATACAGTGCTTGTTTTGCCACTTCCTGTATTTGCAGGTCATTAGTGAAAAATGAGATTAAATATTGACCAGCAATAAGGGTGATTAGCATTACAGTACCCATATAAATAGCCACATATTTAGCTGTTTTCATCACTGATTGCACAGCTCTTTCCAGCTGCTTTGCCCCCAGATTCTGCCCAACCAATGTAGCTGCGGCATTACTCATCCCCCAAGCCGGAAGCATAAAGAACATCATTAACCTTAAAGCCGTCTGATAGCCCGCTGAACCATGGTCGCCACCCGTGGTTGCCACCACTTGCGCTAAAAATATCCAGCTGCAAGAAGCAATAACAAATTGAAAAATACCCGGTGCGGCAATCTTTAATAATGCTTTGATCTGGTCCCACTGCGGGATAAAATAGGACAAATGGATTTTTAACCTGTTTTTACCATTTGTAAGTTGATAGACTTGGTAGCATACACCCAAGCCTCTCCCTATGGTAGTCGCTATTGCAGCACCCGTTAGTCCGAATGCAGGAATTGGTCCTAAACCGTTTATAAATAATGGGCACAGTATGATATTTGCAATGTTAGCAATCCATAAACTTTTCATTGCGATAGCTGCATTCCCCGCGCCCCTGAAAATACCATTGATTAGAAATAGAAGTACAATAATGATACTGCCGCTCATCATTATTTTGATAAATGGAGTGCCTTGAGAGGCCGTTTCGGCCGATGCCCCCATTAACAGCAGTATGTCTGTCGCATATATAAATCCAGCAATGCTGATTATTATATTGATGGCAAATGCAATTATTATTGCTTGTATGCCTGCTTTTGCTGCTGCCTCGGGATTCTTTTCTCCGATTCGCCTGGCTACTACCGCTGTAGCTGCCATACTCATCCCCACTGCAAGGGAATAGATCACAGTAAGTACAGATTCTGTTAAACCGACAGTTTGTATGGCATGGCTGCTGTTGTGAAGGTGACCAACAAAGTAAAGGTCGACCAGTGCAAAAACTGATTCCATTGCCATTTCCAGCATCATGGGTATAGACAGTAAAATTACCGCTTTTCGAATGCTGCCCTGCGTAAAGTCGAGTTCTTCGCCGTTTAGCGATTGTTTGATAAGACTAATGATTTGAGATAGCTTGCCCGTTGATGAATTAAGCTTTTCTGACATAAAAAGTAGATAAAATAAATAAATCCATGTTCAGCTAGGGTATGCCAAAGCTTTTGTGTGGGAAGATGGGGTATTTGGTTTAAGGGTAAAAATATATTTTTTATTCTATTAACCATAATATTGATAAAAAAATGATTTTTAATAAAAAGCTCTAAAAGAAAACAAGGCACCCAAATTGCTTCAGGTGCCTTGTCTAAGGAAATATTCCTTTTTCATTATAATCAAGTTCGATCTTGTATATTACTTTGAAGCTACTCTCCAGATGGTACTGCTTACATCATCAGCCACTAGAATAGATCCATCTTTTGCTACGGCTACGTCAACAGGACGGCCGTAAACTTCACTTTTATCTTCATTTGAAACAAATCCGCTTAAAAAGTCTTCCATTTTACCAGCAGGTTTACCATTTTTAAAAGGTATAAAAACTATTTTATAACCAGCTAGTTTCGACCGGTTCCATGAACCATGCTGTCCCACAAAGGCACCGTTCTGATATTTAGCAGGGAATTTATTACCGTTATAAAAGGCTAGTCCTAATGATGCGGTGTGTGAACCTACGGGGTAGTCTGGTGCAATTGCAGATTTTACCAAATCAGGATTTTTACCTTTCATTCGTGGATCTTCATTTTGTCCGTAATAAGAGTACGGCCAGCCATAAAAGGCCCCTTGTTTCACGCTTGTAATATAGTCCGGTACGAGATCGTCACCCAGTCCATCACGCTCATTCACTGCTGTCCACAATACATTGGTACCCGGTGCCCAATCCATTCCAACAGGATTTCTTAAACCTGAACCATAGATTTTTTCTCCCGTACCGTCTGGATTAACCTCAAGAATGTTTGCACGTCGCACTTCATGCTGCATGCCGTTTTCACCTACATTGCTTCCAGATCCTACTGAAATATAGATTTTAGAATTATCCGCATTCGCAATCAGGTTCCTTGTCCAGTGGTTATTGTAACCTCCCGCAGGCAGATTCACAATCTTTTTGCCTTTAGCAGTAATTTTGGTGTCTCCTGTTTGGTAAGGATATTGAAATAAACCATCTGTATTGGCTACATAAAACGAGTTTCCAATAATCAGCATTCCATAAGGCTGGTTTAAGCCAGTTAAAAACTGGGATTGCAATTCAAACTTGCCATCATTATTTTTATCTCTGAACAATAAAACTGTATTGGCACTTTCTCCGCCCACTTCAGATTTAGCTTTGCCGGTTACCGCATTGGCCACCTTCTCTTTTAAATCACGTTCAGAGTTTGATAAAGCCACAAAAATATCTCCGTTAGGCGCAATATAAATACTTCTCGGACTTTTGATTTTAGTTGCAAAAGCAGTTACTGTAAATCCTTCTGGTGCAACAGGTGTTTTACCCGCAGGCCAGCCGATCACTTTGCTGAAATTGTTTTTTGAGGCATTTGTGTCTGGCGCGGGCAGGTCTGTTACAGCTGTTGAAGTACTATCAATAGATATACTATCTGTTTGTGCAGTCTGATCTCCGGAATTAGAATTACATGCTACAAAAAAGGGAGCTAGGGCAAGTAAGGGAAAGAATCTTTTCATAGGTGTTTACTGTTAGTCGTTAATAACTATTACGCTAACCATGATAAATGGAAATTGTTTGCACATTTATATTTCTATTTAAGGAGAACCTTTTTAAACAAACTACGTTGTCTGCTTTATGACAATGGGGATAAATAGATTTAAATGCAGGTTAATTGTGCTTTTGTGCTTTACAATTTTAGGCTTTACGCAAGATTTACATGCACAGACCGAAGATAATAATGCGTGGTTTTTTATCTCTCATACTCAGAAGATTTCGAATAAATTTGATATCCTGGCCGATATGCAGTGGAGAAGTTCAGCTCATTTTACTTACTTATCCAGTCTATTACTGCGTACAGCATTGAGTTATAATTTCAACAAGAATCAGTCAGTTGCACTTGGTTACGCCCATAAAGGTGACTGGGAGGTTGAAAATGTGCAAAAGATGTATTTTCCAGAGCACCGTATCTATGAACAATACCAGCATAATTTTAAGTGGCAGCGGATAGAAATGATGATGAGGGGAAGGCTGGAACAACGTTTTGTAAAAGATGAGGTTTTTCAATTCTCGCAGCGTGGCAGGGTATTGCTAAGTGCCCAGATCCCATTGGTCACTAATCAGGATTTTACCAGAGGTATATACGCGAATTTACAGGATGAGGTCTTTCTGAATGTACAGTACAAAGACCACGTAAATGGGAGCTTTTTTGATCAGAACAGGCCATATATTTCTGGTGGTTACCGTTTTAATAAGAGCCTGGATATAGAGTTAGGTTATACACGCTGGCTCCAGAGAGAAAAGGAAGGTGATCAAACTACACATGTAATGCAATTAATGTTGACCACCAATCTATAGCTAAAGAGTAGGATACAAGAAAACAACAAACTTGTTTTCTTGTTAATCGTAGATGATTCTTCCGCCTATGATGAGATTTATTGCAGTTATCCCATTCCTTTTTATTGTTAATACTTGCTTTTCACAATTTAATGATAGTACTAACTATGTATTCAATTATAATACGGGAGGATCAATCAATCAGACAGATGATAGTAAAACTTATCTATTAAATAATGCATTCCGCTTCGGGATAAAGAAAAAAACAATCAGCCTTAATTTTAATAATAACTGGGTTTATGGTAAACAAAACCGGCAGCTGACCAATAACGATTTCTCGTCGTCGCTGGATTTTAATCTATACCGTACCTTCCCTCATTTTTTCTATTGGGGTTTAGTAAATTATAATACGAGTAAATCATTAAAAATAAATAATCAACTGTTGGCCGGGGCAGGGGTTGCATACAGTATTTATGACCGGCCTAATGCATACCTGAATATTAGTGACGGGATCTTATTTGATAGCAGCGATTTAATACTTGAATCTGGTATCAATGATGTTTATCAAACTTATAGAAACTCTTTACGCCTGACATTCAATTTTGTGATCAGCAGGATCATTGTACTCCATAACTCGTCTTTTTTGCAAAGCTCGCTTAACAATGGACAGGATTATATTATTAAATCTAATTCATCGCTTTCTCTTAAGGTGAATAGATGGTTAAGCCTTACCACCAATTACAACTATAACAAGATATCCCGGACAGGTAGAAAAAATTCTATATTAAGTTATGGGCTTACTTTTGAACGGTATTTTTAAGTATGAACAAATAATTACAACAGCTGCACACATATGCTATTAGGAGAACTATTGACGGGCTTAATAATAGGTTATAAATAATTTTATGCGTTTAAGTATGGGCTTTACTACTAAAATCTTATCTTGCATAAAGCGCGGTAACAACAATAGCTCATGGAAAAACATTCTCTAACCTGGCCAATATTAGATTTTGAAAAATATAAGGATACCCTTGCTACAGTTCACTTGTGGACTCAGATCGTTGGTAAAATAAGGCTCTCAAAGTCGCCCTGGATAAATCATTCCTGGCATGTTACTCTATATGTTTCTTCCAGGGGATTAACCACAGGTAGTATTCCTTACGTAAATGGGCTATTTCAATTAGAATTTGATTTTATAGCGCACGAGTTGCTGATTACCTCAAGTGATGGGCAACGGGAAAATATAGCACTTTACCCGCGTTCGGTAGCTAATTTTTACAAGGAACTTTTAAGCAGGCTGGAGGACATGGGTATTGAGATAGATATTTATGCTACGCCGAATGAAGTAGACCCAGCAATTCCTTTTATTGAAGATGAGCTGCACAATAGTTATGATGCCGTTCAAATGCGCCTGCTTTGGCAAGCCTTAGTAAAGATTGAGAAGGTATTTACCCGTTTCAGGGCAAGCTTTACAGGGAAGGTGAGCCCCGTTCATTTTTTCTGGGGAGCGTTTGATCTGGCAGTTACACGGTTTTCTGGCAGGGAGGCACCGAAGCATCAGGGCGGTGCACCTAACATGCCAGACGATGTGATGCAGGAAGCTTATTCCCACGAAGTGAGTAGTTGTGGTTTTTGGCCAGGAAGTGAGCAATCCCCATCGCCTGCATTTTATTCCTATTGTTATCCTACACCTGCAGGTTTTGGCGATCAGCCTGCGCAGCCGGCGGATGCTTTTTATAGCAAAGAAATGGGTGAATTTTTTCTTCCTTATGCTGTAGTGCAACAGGCAGAAGATCCTGAGCATACCTTAATGCAGTTTTTAATATCTACCTATCAGGCTGCTGCAATTACTGGTGATTGGGATGCATCTTTAGAATGTAATCTCAGACATTTTGAAAGCTAAACTGTAGTTTTATCTGATTCGGAAGATCTCAAATATTTACAGCTTATATTTTATTATAAATAGAAAAGTCAGGGAATCAACCGCATAAAAATTATAGTTTAATTATTTTATTAAAGGGTTCAGTTTTTGAAGTGCTAAAATAAATTAGCATTTTATATATGAAGAGCACTATCCAACCACTTGCGGCCAGATTTTCTGTTGCCTTGATACTCACACTATCCATTTTCCTGCAATCTTGTTCAGAACCTGCGGATAAGTTTTTTGGTACAGCGGTTTTAAATACAAATACAATCAGTGATTTTGGAACACCAATTCTTGCAAAGCACATCAACGATCAAACACTTGAATTTCCTGATATCCCATCTAGCAAGAAGAAAGGAAATGAAGCTTTACAACAAGTCCAGAATCAACTATTATACATGGAAAAATCACTTAAAGATATCAAGGCCCTGTCTGATAATGATGATTTAAGAAGAGACATAAAAGCACAATCAATAGCACTGTATGAATTTGTAATACCAGTATATAAAAATGAATATACAACATATGCCAAGTTATGCGATGCTAAAGCAACGCAAGATCAGAAAGATCAGTTAATTAAAATTATCAAGCAAAAATACAATGCTGAATTTGAAAAGAAATATGCTTTACTTCTTGAAAACGGAAAGACTTTCGCAGAGAAGAATAACTTAAATGTGGACTGGAAATAATAATACCTTTCAAAATCATTTTGCAATAAATGGTAACAAAGGTTATAAGCTTGAAATTTCTTGCTGCTAATTCGACTCCAGGGAGTCTATATATGCACCTATGGAAATCAGGTTATACTGTTCCAGAAAATCTTCTGTACGCTGCAGCCATTCGTTCCCACATTTATAAAGCATGATTTCTGTGCCGTTGGTAAAATAAAGCTTCCATACTTTAAGTTTCTTAAAGGTAGTCGCGATAATTTGTACGATTTGAATATTACCGTCTTTTAACTTGATTTTATAATCCATTTTAACGCTTTTATATTAAACATTCAAAGGTTTTAATATTTCTGTAACGCCGGATTATAAAAAAACTTGTGTAATATTGTTGTAGCTAAATCGGGTGACTGTCTTATATCTGTTCTCGTTTTCCAGAAGCAATACTTCTGTATATCGCATCAATAACTTTCATGTCTCTAAGTCCTTCTTCACCTGGCACGCGGGTCGGTTTACCATTTGTTATACATAAAGCAAAATCGTCCATTTGCGCAGCCTGCTGATTTATTTGAGGGAAACCCATCGGTCCGGCCGGTGTACTACCATCAATACCACCATAGCCAAAAGCAGGGGAGAGTTGGTATTTACCTTTTTCGGCAGTCACATTAAGATAGCTCCAATTGGCATTATAGCTGGATTTTCCCGTTGCTTTGATTTGATTTGGGAACTCAAGTTCCCAAATTACCGTTTCATCAACATCTTTAAACAGTTCTGGTCGTTTCTTTTCTTCGCGAGCAGTAACAAACAATGGTTCTGTACCAATACTATATCTTGATCCTTGTATTGCGTAGATTCCCATATCCATTAAACCACCACCGCCGGCAAGTGCTTTTTTGAGCCGCCATGAATCTTTATTTCCATTCCCCCAGGTATATCCGTTTCCAGCATCAATACTTGTGATGTTTCCATAGGATTTGTTTTTTCCTAATGTCATCACTTCCATATTGTGGGGCTCAAAATGCAAACGATAGCCAATAGAAAGCATGCGGTCTGCTTTTTTGCAAGCATCGACCATCTCTCTGCATTCTGCCGCATTCAGCGCCATCGGTTTTTCACAAATTACATGTTTACCAGCCTTTGCGGCCCTAATGGTAAATTCTTTGTGCATAGAAATTGGCAGCACTACGTATACAATATCAATTGCGGGGTTATTAATTATCGTATCAAAATTTTCATAGTTATAGCAATTGTTTTTTGGGATTTTATAGCGGGCCGACCATTCTATGGCTTTTGCAGGAGTACCTGTTACTATACCGGCAAGATAACAGTTTTTAGTTTGCTGTAACGCCGGGGCGAGCTGTCCGGTACTGTAACCACCAAGGCCAACCAGGGCGATGCCAAGTTTTTTTGCAGGTGCAAAGCTACTGAACGCACTCAATGTAGGGGCGAGTACAATAGTACCGATACCGTAAGACAATGTTTGGAGAAATTTCCTTCTATTAAATTGGTTAGTTCCCATAACTAAATGATTTATAGTTAGTGTTTTAACGCGATAGTTCGTCAATAAAGGAACGCTTAAATATCATTTTTGTTTTGAGAAACTTTCTGCTCTTTCTTCCCGTCTTAAGCGACTATGACGGACGTTCGGAGATGAATTATAAGATTAACAATCGTAGTGGAAGAGGATCAATCTTTAAGATTAACAATATCTCTGATTACATCATCCAGCTGTTTTACAGAGAGATTAAGATAATTAAACAAATCCTTTTGCGTTTCAGAGGTAATATCTTCCATAATTAAATTAGAAAGTCCCATAATATTTGCCAAGGGAACACGAACCACATGTGATTGCATGAATGCTATTTGTCTCAATTTTTCGTTTTGCTGTTTAATAGCGATCATGTCATTTACTTTCTGCGTAATATCTGTAGCTATAACTAATCGGGCTAATTTACCTTCAAAGGTAAAATCACTTGTTTTTATATCTACATGTATCAATTTGCCATCTTTTCTTACATGTAGTGCGATTTGCTGATTGGAAAGTGCAGTAATAATATCTCTGTCCACTAAACTTTCGTGAATCTCCGTGATACCTGTTAAGGATTGTATATCTGTAAAATCCATCCTTAAAAATTCATGTTCCTGATAACCGTAGGTCCGTGTAGCGGCTTCGTTTACTTGTAAAAAACGCAGTGTTTCCCTATCATATATACAGATTGATAACGGACTTTGTGAAAAAAGTGTTTTATAATGTTCCTCGGATTGGGTCAAGAGATGATTTGACTCATTTTTTAAGGTGAGTTCTGTTTCTATTCTCTTGTGTAAAGTCGACTTTTTCATTATCGTTTGCTCAAGACCGTCTAACAACAGGCGGATCAGTGCTACTAAAATCAGATCTATAAATAAAAAATTTAATGAGTAAAGTACCCAATGGTCTAGTGTAATACCGTAGGCAATAGGAGTCGAAATTATCTTATAATTTAACATTAATGCAAAGCAGGTACAAATTAGAAAATTAACAAATACACCTGCAAAAGCTACCTTACCAGAATATTGCAGAACGATAAATATGCTTAGGGCAAATAAATAGATGCAACCCATACTAAATGATCCCATCAACGCGAAAAGTAAAATTGCAAATGAGGTTATCAGCGCTGCAACGGATATTTTCCTGAAGTTTAAGCTAATTTTAGGTGTTAAAGCAAGGAATGAAAGTATACAGACAGCAATAATATCAAGGATAGCAATGGATGAATATCCCGACCTGGATTCAATGATTATGCTAGGTATCACAGCGATCAGGCTAAGCGGTAATGAAAACAACATCGCATTGATAAATAATCGATCACGCCAGTAGTCCATCACTTTTGTATCATTAAGTGAGGCATCCTTCATCACATTTACTAGATAAGATTTATAACAATACCACATTTTGCAAATAAGGGATCGGATGTTATCAAAAAGGATCATCATATTAAATTATATTTATTATTATCATCTTATATTATTAAATATATAATAATAATATTTTAGTTTAATTATAAATTCACAAATTTCATTACCTGATGATGAAATTTCAGCTAACACACCTATGTGTATCTGTACTAGCCGTTCACTTTAATATATATGACGTGTTAAGGCTTGCCCTTTAACCACTTTACAATATATCTTAATTAAACCAATTTAGTGTTGTAACAAACATTAATACATATATATTGTTAATTTTGAGATCACTATATTGTATTGATATATTAGATGGTAACCCAATTAGCTGCATGGAAAATATTCATAACAAACTTATCGGAACGAAACAGAAAGCACTCTCAATTAACTTGGATCAACAGGTCTATGGCTCTTTTGCAGAAATTGGCGCGGGGCAGGATGTTGCTGCTAACTTCTTTAAAGCAGGGGCTGCTGCTGGTACGATAGCTAAAACCATGTCTGCTTATGATATGAATTTCTCTGATGCGATTTATGGCGCTCAGGAGATTAAGCGATATGTAAGTGAGCAGCGTTTAATCTCTATGCTTGGGCACGAATATGATCTGATAATTGAACGATTAGCTGAGAAGAGAGGAGAACACTCAACTTTTTTTGCATTTGCTGATACTTTTTCTTCACTAAATTATAAGAAGACTAATCAGGGCCACGGCTGGATGGGTGTCCGTTATCAACAAGAACCGAATGGTGAATATCACGACGTTGTACTTCACGTAAAACTGCTTGATAATGATCCGGGTTTGCAACATGCTGCAGTAGGTATCCTTGGCGTTAACTTAGTATACGCTTGTTATAACTATCATAAGTCACCGACTGTATTTTTACTTTCGCTGCTTGATGACCTGAACAGAGATCGTATCCAGATTGATATGATCCGTTTTGAAGGACCTGGTTTTAACAATGTAGATAATCGTTTGATGAGCTTACACTTGGTTAAATATGGTTTATCTGATGCTGCCGTATTTGGTCCGGATGGTAAAAATTTGCAACCCTCAGAAGTTTTATATAAAAAACATATTATGATTGTGCGCGGACGCTTCCGTCCGTTGATCAATGTGCATATGGATATGATCAGTACGGGCGTAGAACGCTTTATGCAGGAGCCTGATGTAGATAAATCCAAAGTAATCGTGGTTACAGAATTGACTTTGCAATCGCTGAAAGAAAGAGGCGCAGATGATAGTGCCGAAATTAACGAAAAAGACTTTCTAGACCGCGTGGATATTCTTTGTTCTGTTGGACAGACAGTATTAATATCAAATTTCCACGAATATTATAAGTTAGTCGCCTACTTATCAAAAATCACCAATCTTAAAATGGGCGTTGTATTAGGCTATCCGAATCTGGAGTTTATCTTTAATGAGGAACATTATAAGTTTTTAGATGGTGGTATTTTAGAAGCCTTTTCTACTTTATTCGGCAGAAAGGTAAAACTTTTTATCTATCCTACATTGGGAGATGGGATTGTTTATGATTCTAAAAGATTTTCTCCTCCTCCTCACTTGATCGATTTGTTTGAATACCTGATTGCTAATGATAAAATAGAGGATATACTTAATTACACTGTAAATAATCTGCATGTACAAACAGACAAAGTATTACAGTTGGTAAAAGAAAATGCACCAGGATGGGAACAATATGTTCCAGAGCAGGTTGCAGCACTGATTAAAGAGCGGTCACTGTTTGGGTTTTCGCAATAAATTGAGCAAGAAGCAATTTTCCTCATTTTACCGTAGTTCTGATTAAATAAAGGGAGAGTAGTGCTTCCTTTATTTTTTCACTAATATGGTTTATTCCAAATGTAAGAGCTACAGTTTCTTCAAAATATATTCTGTCTTTCAAGGTCAGTTCAACTGTCAAATGTTCGATATGACGCTTTGCTATTGGATCAAATGCTTTTAAAATTTCCTGCTTTTGAGCTTCTGATATGAGCTTTAGGTCTAATATGAAATAACCATCTCTTAACTTGGTGCTATTTAAGTCTAATGCGCCCATGCCACGACCGAAACCTAATGCTTCTATGTAAAAAAGACCAATATGACTGTTCATTAGTGCATGGCATAAATCTACTTCTATATTGTGGTCTTTAGCAGTGAACCTGATTAAGCGCTGATTAACAAAAGAGCGGGTATTCATTTTGACTACTTTTAATGTATTCCCATAATTGACCATAGCGACTAGATCTGCCACCGTATCTGCTTTCATTTCGTACCAGAAATGATTGGGTTTCAACAAGGATAATTGAAGTGGCTCTCCAATTTTATTTACTTCATCTTTAAATTTTGCTATCCATTCTACTGTACCATTTGAGCCTTCTGCTACTAAAACGTTAATTGGTTTTGAGCAACAGAATGCTTCTCCATCTGGATTAGCTATTAAGCTTCCGGTTTCTCTTAAATTCTCCACCTGCATGTCTGATGTTCCTTTTTTTTCCGGTAACAATTAAATTTATTTCACTAATCACATCTATCGCCCAACTACGCTCATTCAGGGTCACTTTTGCCATTATGCTAGTTTTTCTAATATCGATTGCAGTCCGATCGAATTGTATTGCTTAATGAACAGTCCATTTTTTATTTTTATAGCAGCTAAGATATCCGCATATAAAGCATTTCGTTTCTTTGCATCTATTTTGATATCTGCTGCCGTTAATAACAATGCGTCTATTTTTTGCTTAACCAGGATACTTCTGGCTTCAACGATCCGCTCATTGCAGACGTCAATCATGTCAATCCTTTCTTTTTTAAAAAGCAGTGGGTTTTCATTGAGTTCAATCCCAATAAACCTCCTGTTTTCTAGTACTGCGGCTACTGGGAAACTTCCGCTTCCGCAAGTATTGTCAAGCACAATATCTCCTTCTTTAGTATAGGTTTTGATTAGGTAACGTCCAAGTTCAACAGGTTTCTGTGTTGGATGATACACTGGCCCTTCAGACTCTGCTGTCTTAAAATAGATAATATCATTTGGATAACGTTCGCCTTCGCTTTTAACATGCACAGGGTTAAAATCCCCGTAACTTCCAGAATTTTGACTTTTTCGGATGCCTTTGTTATAAGGTTCTCCAGGCGTCATTTGAGGGAAATAATTAGGTTGTTTTTTATAGAAAACACAGATGTCTTCATGTTTCCTTAAGGGCTGTTTTTTTGCATTTAAAAAATTTGTCGACTTAGATTTTATCCAAACCAGCTTATATTTAAATAATGCTTCATTGCTGAGCATAAGTCTTGCTGTAAATGGCCCTTGTGAAGTAAGTACGATTGCAGCATTATCTTTTGCTATACGTTGGTACTGCCCCCATAATAATTTAAGGTCTATAACCGAATCCCAATGGTTCTGTGTAGTCCCATAAGGTAAATCACACAAAATCATATCCACACTCTTGTCTGGCATTGACCCCATGATCTCCAGGCATTCTCCTTTAATAATTTTATCTGTAAATTGGTCTATTGGATTTGTCATATATTGCTTTCCAAAATTAACGCAAAATTTCGTAGATCTTATGCTAAATAATCCAAAACTTGCACTGTGTACCAATAGAAATATACTTCCTAAACGGAATGAAAAAAGTGGTTCTCCAGAAGATTGGTTTGCTAATGATTTATTAGCTAAACAGGGAATGGTAGGAATAGGACTTGATTTCTTTGTAAACTGGACCCAGCATTCTTTGACGCCAGTAGTATGGATCAAACAAGTTTTGTCTGATGGTGTTGGTTATGATCAATTTATCCGCGATCCGAAAGCACCTCTTTTAGCAAAATTCGGGCAAGGCTATATCGATGCGTTAAATGCCTTTTCAAGCAGGTATGATTTAAGTGTTGCATTCATCGTTGTAGATGATCTACAGCCGTGGAACGATCCCCAGTCAGTGGTGTGTAGGGTAGACATGAACAGGGAGCTGGAATTTAAACCTGTATTGCAACCCATTGAAGATTTTAAAGCTTTAATCAGGAAAAATTCTGGTGGCGCGGTCCATGTAGGTAATAAAGGGCTGATTTATGGGACATCAGGATTAGAATGTTCGCTTTCACATACCGATAGTGCTTATCCTGGAGATATAGATTTATTGGTGCTGGATAATCAATCTGAACCAATTGCCATTTTAGAGTTTAAAAAGCACACACTTTCTGCAGATGTATCCAAGCAGACCTTATCAGATTACTATCCGGTGCCCGACGCAAGAAAATATAATCGACTGGCGATTTTTAAGGAATATATTGCAAATAAAACCGGGAGGGATATTCCAATAATTATCATTTTTTATCCTTCCAATGCTGCAGGTGACGATGGGAAAATAGAGATTTTATCAGGTAAGCCAGGCACATTAGTGGTAAAAAAAGGTGGACTTTTTAGGTTACCCAAAGAAAAAACAGCGCTTGCGTTTTTAAGGATTGTAAATCTATTACCTAAGCTAATTGGTCTTTATCATGAACAGTAAACAGTAGCTGATTAGCTTAGCCGCTAATTGACTGATTAAATTTTGGTATAAAAAAACCTGATCACTTTAATATTTGTGGTCAGGTTTTTTAGCTTGTTAAGCTTAGAATTACATTTTTGTAGAATCTTTTGCTAAAGTATCTACTGCAGCTGAATCTGTAGCCATAGTATCAACTGTAGTCATTGAAGAGTCAGTCATTGTAGAATCTGTTGCAGTAGAATCTGTTGCGTCACCACCTTTTTCACCGCTACATGCTGCAAATGATAAAGAAATCGCCATAGCTAAAAAGCCAAATTTGAATGCATTTTTCATAATATTTTATTTTTGATATTAGTTAAGTTTCAATCTTAATACTTCATTTGCCAAAAGGTAACCCGATAAAAAATATATTTTTATACAGTTGTTAGGGTGTCTGCTGGAAATTCAGTTGTAATTACGGATAATATTTATCTGATTTTTATCTTAATGCTAAACGAAAAGATAGCAGTAGAAGGTATTATTTTCCGTCAAACAATTGCTGTTTAAAGGTGTTCAATAGATATTATCATTAATAAACGCGAAGACAATGGTTAATTAAAATGATTTACTAAATCCCTATCAGTTAAAAACAAATGCTTACTCATGGAGTCTGAAAAAAATGTTACCATAAAAACATATTAAATAAATAATACAAGTTTTCATTCTCTGTAAATAACAGTATATAAACAATTAAAAATCATTTTCTACAATGACACCTAGTCAAAAGTTGACAGAATGGGTGAAGTCAAAGCACCAGGGACAGTTCATTAAGCAGACTACGGAGCCTTACTTTAATCATGTTCTTGCTGTGGCCGAGTTGGCAAAGCCAGTTGTAGCATTGGGCTACGAGATAGGTCTTTGCCATGATCTTTTGGAAGATACGGTCACTACTGCTGGCGGATTGGTGGAAGCGCTCCTTGGTTTCGGCTATACTGTACAGGAAGCTAACCGAATCACTTCGTGTGTGGTGGAACTTACTGACGTATTTACTGCTGCTGCTTTTCCGGGTATAACTAAATCCAGGAGAAAGGAAATGGAGGCAGCACGTTTGGTAAAGATCAGTCCGGCTGCCCAATCCGTAAAGTATGGCGATTTGCTTTATAATATTAATTGGGTTTTAAAGTTCGACCAGCAACATGCTAAGAAATATCTCCAAAAAAAACGATTACTACTAGCTGATTTGAATAAGGGTGACTGGCAGCTGCGCCAGCAAGTATTGGATATAATTGAAACATGGATATAAATATAACTGTACTCACACTGGTCAAAGGCAGGAATAATGCACTGCTGAATTTGGTAAAAGGATTATCTTTAAATCAGTATAATGGAATGGAATTAATAATTGTGCATATGAATGAAGAAATCTGCACATTACCCATCACCTCTTTTCCTATTCGTTCCATTAGTTTGTTTACCGAAGAAAAACTGCCATTGGCGAAAGCTCGTAACCTGGCAATCAGCCAGGCGAAAGCGGCGTACTGCATATTTCTTGATGTAGACTGCATCCCTGCTGCGGATTTTATTTCAGTGTATGCAAAGGCTTTCCTGAAGAGCGATAGTTTATGGTCTGGCTGTATCAGGTATTTAAGAGACGGCTTCTCCTCAGACTTGGAGCGTAGTGCTCTAGACCAATGGAGTGATGCCGACCCGGTAAGAAGTAATTTAAACCCACTACCTTATGAATTGTTCTGGTCTTTAAATTTTGGTTGCAGCAAATCTGTGTTTAATAGCATTGGCAGGTTTGATGAAAATTATCAGGGCTATGGAGCTGAAGATACAGACTTCTCCTTTATGGCGCGTAAAAAAGGAATACAGCTTAGTAATTTAGCGGCCACGGCTTATCATCAGCCGCATCCAAGCTATGATCCACCGTTAAACCACTTGGAAGATATTGTGAAAAATGCAACAGTATTCCATGATAAATGGCATCGATGGCCGATGGAAGGATGGTTAAGTAAGTTTGCTGAGTTGGGTTATATTTTATGGAATGATAAACAATTGATACTACTAAACCTTCCCACACAACAGGATATAGAAAAATATCTTAAAAAGACTTAGGAGTAAATTGATAACTATTAAAATTACGCATTGCTGTTTCTTTTATAGTAGCCGCAATAATTTGCAGCGCATCTTTATTGTTCACGCCCATCCAATAAGGCTCTTTCTGTTCTGCAGTGGCTAACTCTTCAGGCCAGTTTACAAGTTTTAGTTCAGCAGGAGATATAACTTTTGCATGACCATTTATTGCCAATGCTTCTGCTTTTTGCTGCTGTTCGGCAAATGGTCGTTCTTCAGGGATACAGATAAACCGCTTATTGAGATCGGCCATTTCCATTACGGTGTTATGGCCTGCATTACCAATTACAACAGTACAATGGGATAAAATCCCGGCAGGGTCGACCACCTTTCCATGCCATTTGATATTATCTGCCTCCGGTAAGCCTATTGGCGAAATGTGCCCGATAACCTGAAAGGTATATTTTTTACAAGATGCTGCCAACCACAGGATAAATTCGTAGTCGATCGATGTACCACCCTGTCCAATCAGGATACCGACCGTATGTTCCTCTTCCAAATTGACAGCATCGTTTTTACGGTGGCTATACTTAGAAAACCCACCTGTGTAAACTGTTTTCTTGCTGACCCAGTCTGCTTCAAAAGACGGCGCCATAGACTTAGAAAATGGCGCAATTAGCAGTTCTGCGCTTTCATAAGCTAGAAGATGGGGCAGATCGTCCCGCCTTCCATGCTGTTTAATCACTATTGCTGGGATCCCGCATAAACGGGCTAGCAATGTAACTTCTATAGAAACATCTACAATCAGCAGCATTGGATAATTCTGCTCAAAAGCCTTCGATAGCATTGCTGTCCTTTCTCTTATCCCAGCTATCCCGATTGGCGAATAATGTAAATAAGATAAAGGTTTTTCTGGCAGCAAAATATCCTCTTCTTCTGGCAGATCCATAGGCAAGTGTATGCAAGCTATTTCTGCGGGAATCAAATCGCTGTAGGGTTTAAGATTGCTGCCCAAAAAACAGATAGAGAAACCGTTTAATGCCCTTGCGATGGTTAAGGCAGTCATTATATGGCCTGATCCATGATGGTGCACGTAGAAGCCTATGGTGATGGGAGATGCGTTAGGTAAACTGTTCATTTAGTTATATAACTTATTTTTATAAGTTTTGTTTCACACCCTATGGGCGATTAATAAATAGTTTAAACATTAAAGCATATGAAGTGTTCTGCCTCAAATTACCAAGATGAAGACTATATTTCAGACCTCTCCTGTTCCATCTCTTAAAGCAATAATTATAGTTCCTGTGAAAAACGAGGAAACAAATCTCTATGGCATGCTCGATGCCTTAAGGATGCAAGTTGATGCCAGAGGTAACAGCGTTACTCCTGATTTGTATGAGGTACTGCTTCTGGCAAATAATTGTACTGATCGTTCTTTTGCCATGGCAATTCAGTATCAGCAAAAACACCCTGCATTTAATTTGCATGTTGCGGAAATCACACTGGAGAAGCATGTGGCACATATTGGAACTGTCAGGAGGTTGCTGATGGATGAAGCCTACCACAGGTTTCAGATAGTGGATAACCCTGATGGTATAATTATTTCTACAGATGGAGACTCCAGGGTGGACAGTTGCTGGCTGCATTATATTTTCGCAGAGTTTGACAAAGGATGTGATGTTGTTGGCGGCCGGATTATCTCAGAGTACAGCGAAAGCCCATCACGTAAGTACCATTTAAAAGATGTGGGCTACCGCTTTTTGGTAAGCCACCTGGAGTCTTGCATCGATCCTTGTGCATTTGACCCATGGCCAAGACATTTTCAATGTTATGGACCAAGCACAGCTGTGAAATGCAGCATTTATGAAAAAGCAGGCCGGTTGCCAGTCTTACCTTTTCTGGAAGATGAGAACTTCAGGAAGGCGCTAATCAGGATAGATGCCCGCATCAGGCGTTCGCCAAGAGTAAAAGTTTATACTTCGAGCCGGGAGAGCGGGCAGGTAGATTTTGGTTTTTCTATTCAGCTTAATGAATGGACAAAAATGAAACTGGAGGGTAAGAAAATTTTTGTTGAGGCACCAGGCTCCCTTATTATAAAATTCAATGCCAAGAAAGCATTAAGACAATTATTTACTGATTACATGCTTAGTAAAAAATTAAATACCCAGCAGTTAAAACAACTTGCAAGAAGTTTGTTTTTAGAAGAGGAGTGGTTGAAGTTGAAAATTAGTACAGCTACTTACTTTGGCTCACTGTGGGAAGAAACGGAACTGGCACTAAGTGTACAGAAATGGGAGGAACGCCATCCCGGGATACCGATAGATATAGCCATCGGACATTTAAGGACTTTATTATACGCCAAACAACCGGCATAAACGTATTTATTAATGACAGATTATTCAACACTATACGCGCAGCTCGATCAATTAGCCATTTTAACAGAAGAATCCGGCAGAATGCCCGCTGAAGAGATTTTATTACTGAAGAAAAGCGGCATTTTAAGTGTGGTTTTACCTGGCCAGGAGCTTGATTTTGCAGAAGGTCAGACGCCGGCATTACTTTCCATGTTAAAAGATGTGGGCAGGAGCAACGGTGCAATCGGTAGGATCTTTGAGGGACATATAAATACATTGTACCTGATCCACCTATATGGTGATGAAGCGCAACGTGAATATTGGTATAATGAAGTCAAGTTAAATAAAAAGCTATTTGGCGTCTGGAACACGGATAGTACTGTAGGTATTAGTTTAAAAGTGACAGACCATCAGGTTGTTGTGGATGGGGCTAAAGGCTTTTGCTCTGGTGCAGATTTGGTAGACTACGCATTGATTGGTGGTAAAACTGACTGCTCGTCAGCTATTTCAGATTGGCAAATGGTCATTATACCTATGGTACAAGTTGAAGAATTTCGTATTGACCGCACTTCCTGGCAACCAATGGGGATGAAAGCTTCTGTAAGTTATACGATTGATTTCTCTGGTATTGTAGTTGATACTTCTGCTTTACTGGGGCAGCCGGGCGATTATTTGAAAACACCTTATTTTCTTGGTGGTTCCATACGTTTTGCATCGGTACAGCTAGGTATGGCAGAAGCGATTTATACCAAAACGCTTGGCTTCTTGCGTAGTCTGAACCGCCTGGATGATCCTTTTCAAAAAATGCGGATAGGCAAGATGGCAATGGCTATTCATAGCGGACAGCTATGGATAGAAAAAGGAGGAAAGAATTTTGACGATTGGAGGGAAAAGGAAGAGCTTCATACGCGTCTGGTAGCTTATGCAAATATGACGCGGTTAAGTATTGAAGCGGTTTGCCTGGAAGTTTTACAGCTGTCTACCTTATGTGTAGGGGCAAAGGGGTTAATGGGGCCGGGCGACTTAGAACGCTGGCACCGCGATTTAAGTTACTATCTTCGTCAGCCAGCCCCGGATGCCACGCTGCAAAATGCGGCAAGCTATCTTATCAATACTGATGAAGGTATTGAAAGGTGTTTAAAAACACCGGCAAGTACACAAATAGATGCCTTGCAGAATGATAATACTGCGAATAGGTTAACAACAAAAGAAAAATTTATATTTTCATGAAGATTGGTATCATCGCGCATCTGAAACACCCCATTAGAAGTCCTTTTTTAGGTGGACTGGAAGCATTTACCTATGATGTTGCTAAAAGACTGATCGCCAGAGGGCACGAGGTGATTTTGTTTGCGTCTTCAAAATCAGCTCCAATGTTAAATGTATATTCAATTTTAAGCGATGAGCATTATGATGATGTGTCTGGTTATAGGGAGAAAAGACCTAATATTTCTTCGGAGTACATGGCAGAACATTATGCTTATATGGAATTGATGCAGCATATTGATGCTATGGAGCTAGATGTAATATTTAATAATTGTTTACACTACGTACCTGTTACCATGGCAGGGTTGGTAAAAACACCTATGCTTACTGTGCTGCATACGCCTCCATTTTTTGAACTTAAAAATGCGGTAAAATTGGAACGAAGACAAGGGAATGTTTCTTATGTTACTGTCTCGGTAAGGAATGCAGAGAACTGGAATGCTTATACAGACGAATGTGCTGTGGTTAGGAATGGGATTGACTTGTTAAGCTGGACTTACTATGCTGTGCCTGCAGGAAATTATGCGGTTTGGTTTGGCAGGATCCATCCTGATAAGGGTACGCATTTAGCTATTCGGGCTGCTAAACTGGCTGGTGTGCGCTTAATAATAGCGGGGAATATAGCAGATGATAAATATTTTAAAAACCAGGTACAACCATTATTAGATGACACTATTGAATACGTGGGCCATAAAAGCCACGAAGAATTAAATGCCTTGATTGGGAATGCCTTTGTGAGTTTAATTACACCGACTTGGGAAGAACCGTTTGGTTTGGTGGTTGCAGAATCTATGGCTTGCGGGACTCCTGTAGCAGGATTTTTAATTGGGGCACTGCCAGAACTGATAACACCAGAAACGGGTATGCTAGCCAAATCCGGTGATGTGTGCGATTTGGCATCAGCTATTGCAGCAGCCAGACTAAAGAAGAGGTCTGACTGTAGAAAGCATGCAGAGTTATCATTTGATGTAGATAAGATGATTATGGCCTATGAAGATCAGCTTGCGCAATTAGTGAACGTTTTTCAATAACATCAATCCGGTATTGTTCGTTAATAAATTGATATGTTTGAATGATTGCCGGTTCTTGCAGAAAATATTCATTTACTTCATCTCCATTAAAAACACAATCCTTGATTTGCGGGCGCCAGTGTACCAGGCATAACGTTCCACCCTCTTTTAAGGAATCGAAGATCAATTCTTTAGTAAGTTGCAGCTCCTCGTTATTCAAATAATAGGCCACTTCACTCACCACAATTAAATCAAACTGTTCCTCTGGATATTGCTGTGGTATTTGCTTTACGGCAAAAGCTATTCCTTCACGGTTTTTTAAACGTTCCCTTGCTATCGCTATCGGTTGCTCACTAATATCTACACCTAATATAGATGTGCAATGATTCGCAAGCAGCTCTGTCAACACCCCAATCGAACAGCCAATTTCTATTCCTTTCCCAAACCGCTTGCCAGCCAGTGAAGTGATGGTATGCTGATATTTTTCCTGTTCATAAGCACTTGCTGTAAAATTCCAGGGATCTTGTGAAGTTTCATACATTGCGTCAAAGTACGCCTTACCTATAATTTCGTTTTCCATTCCTTTATTAATATTTAATGTAATACTCTTTGTCGCCGTAAAAGTTTTGTAACACTTCTTCCTTTAAAAAGAAGCCGTCAGGATCGTCAAATATTGTCAACCCTAACTGCGATTTATGTTGTGCAATAGCTTTCTTTTTTATTAGCTGCTGATCGCCCATTGGCAAATATTGGATCCCTCCCGGGATATTGGTAAGGGGCGCTACATCTTTTTCATTCCCGAGTGTGTAGAGCCAAATCAGGTACTGCCAAACTTCTGCTTGTGGATAATTTGCTAATGCAGCTATCGTGATTTGCCAGCTCGCACGGTGGTCGCGGTGGGGATCAAATTCGTATGGCACTAAAACTAAACCAGGTTGTACCAATTCTATAATGCCTATCATTTGTGCAACAAAACCGTCGAACCCCTGTTCACCAACCGCAGGCAGGGCACTGTCTTGTCCTCTAAAAAAAGTAATATATTGCTCATTTACACCCAGGATTTTTAATGCACTGATAGCTTCTTGTTCACGCATCTTTGTACGGCCTATCGCGTTGATATTTTGTGCATTAGGGTGGGACATGCTACCGTCTGTAGTAAATATAACATGTACATTTATTCCCGATTTGCACAAATTGGAGATTAACCCTCCGCAACCCAATGATTCATCATCCGGATGCGGGGCAATAACCAGACAGTCTTTAACATTTCTGAATATGCGCGTGTCAATACTGACGGAATTTTGTAGCAGCTGCTGGAGTTGATTATTCATTAGCATTACAGGTTATTTAGAGCATGAACAGTACAAACTTTAAAATGTTCCTTCTTTGTGCGATTAACCTTGGCGCTAGTGATTATTTATGTCAGTGCAGAACAAATTATTGGTATAACAGTTATAGGGATATGAACGAAATTGCTACACCTGGTTATTATTCTGGTACAAGTGGTTTACTGCTTCCGGTAAAAAACAAGCTTTTTTATCCTAAGGAATTTCAAGATAAAAGTAGACTGTTTTTTTATGGATCGCTAATGAACAGTATTGAGATTAATAGCTCATTCTATAAAATTCCAATGGCTTCTACTATTAAAAAATGGGCTGGCGAGGTACCCGAAGATTTTCGATTTACTTTTAAACTCGCAAAAGAAGTTACTCATAATCCTGGGCTTGCATTTGATCCTGCGGTGGTGACGCGATTTATGGATGTCATTTCTTCTGTAGGGGAGAAGAGGGGCTGTTTACTGGTCCAGTTTCCTCCAAGTGTCCGTATAGGAAATTTAAGACAGCTGAGGCTATTAATGGAGGTTTTACGTAATAGCGATCCGGCAAATAGTTGGAATATTGCATTAGAGTTCCGGCATGTATCACTCTATACCGAAGAAATTTATAGGTTGCTCGAAAATTACGGTATGGGCATGGTGATCCAGGATAAACCACCTGCAATTACCCCCATGGTAGAAACCGATCTTTCTTTTGTTTACCTCCGCTTTCATGGTCCGGATGGCAGTTATAGAGGAAGTTATGAAGCTGACCTACTAGAGGAATACGCAGGTTATATTAATGACTGGTTAGCTGATGATAAAAACGTCTATACTTATTTTAATAATACAATGGGAGATGCTGTAGCTAATTTGTATTCGCTGAAGGACCTCATTCACCGTTCAGTTAAAACAGAAAATAATGGTTAACAATAGCTTCTGTTTTACAAAGATTCGTTAATTTAACTCACAGAAATTACATAAACAAAATACAATGCCAGAATTACCAGATTTAGAAGTGTTTGCAGCAAACTTAGAAAAACGGTTCAAGAACAAAATTCTTGAAAACATTCAAGTCCCTGTAACCAGGAAACTGAATGTAAGTGAAAAAGAACTCCAGAAAGCATTGGAAGGCCACAAGCTGCAATCTGTTAGCAGGGAAGGGAAAACCATACAATTGCATTTTGGAGGGGGCGGTGTTTTAGGACTGCATTTGATGCTGCATGGAGAATTAAGATTACTAGGAGAAGAGAAAGAGCTAAAGTATCAAGTGGTATCTCTCCGTTTTGAAGGAGAGGAAGGTTTTGCACTTATTGATTTCCAGAAGGCGGCGACTCCTACGTTAAATCCAGTTTCTTCGGCAGTGCCCGATGCTTTGTCGCCCGAAATGAGTATTGACTATCTTGAAAATCTTCTTTCTAAAAAGAAGGCGCCTGTTAAATCTGTACTGATGGATCAAAAAGTGATCCGTGGTATTGGTAATACTTATGCCGATGAGATCTTGTGGGCAGCAAAGATTTCACCTTTATCAATATCCAGGGCAATCCCAAAAGATAAAGTGAAAGTGTTGCACAAAGTAATAGGAGAGGTGCTCCGTCAGGAGATTATTCAGATCCGTCGTTTGCTGCCAGAGGAGCTGGGCGGTGAGATTAAGGAGTTTCTAAAAATACATGGAGCAGGAATCTTAAAAAGTCCTACTGGAAAAAAAATCCTTGTTACAGAAATTGGTGGCAGGAAAACTTATTATACGGAAGAACAGCATTTATATAAGGAGGTTTAATACTTACTACTAAAAATCGTCCAGGCATTTACCATTAACTTCTTCTTTTGTGAATCAACCATATGATTTAGGTAAAGTATCAACAATTGGGCAAAAGTTAAACAGCATTCATTGTATAAAAAGCAGCATTTTACCTGAGGATAGATGATCAAAATCGTTTAAGAAAACGTAATCAATTTTAAATTGTGTATCAAATACTGTACATTTTTCATTCTGCGTATTTATAACTGATAGTTATATTATGTAATCTTAGTATCAGTCTGTTACAATAGTATTTATACGTGCTTTTAAAATTATCATTTGTTTGGCTTCTTTATTTCATAGTAGTTTTTGTTATCAAATAAAATTGAGCACAATAACAAATACCATGAAATCAAAAATTACAAAATCGGCACTGATACTATCCTTAGTTGGATTATCAACTTCTCTATTTGCACAGGACATGACTTCCGACACTACTGCGCGCTTCAACAAAAAAGACTTCCGTACCTGGTCTATCGGACTAAACGGTGGTATGTTAACACACTACACTCCGTTTAACTCAAGATCTAACGGCGACTTTGCTACTCCGCAAGAGAGCTGGGGCTACGGTGGTTATATCAAGAAACAAATTGTTCCCGGATTTGGTATCCAGGCAGATTTCCTTGCTGGTAAAGTAAAAGGTTTCAGATCTAATGCTTTGCCTTCACCTTCAGGAGCACAAGATAACAGCGGTTTCGAAACCCGTATCGACTGGTCGGCTGCTTTAAGTGCAAACTTTACTATTGCTAACTTAAGCTTAAACCAAAAACGCAATTTCCTTTCCCCTTACGTTACTGCTGGTGCAGGTTATATGTCATCCAGTGCTAATGTATACAATACACCTAATGGCGGCAGCACAGGATACAACGAAAACTGGTTTATCCCGGTTGGAGCAGGTTTAAAACTGGGTGTATCAAAAGGGGTAAATATTGATTTAGGTTACACGGTTAACTTCATGAAAACCAATAATTTTGATGGGGTAAGAACTGGTGCCAATGATAAATTCTCTTATGCACATGCAGGTGTAGAGATTGCCTTGGGTAAAAAAGGAACTTCTCAATTACAGAACTATAGCCCAATCGCAGCTATCCGTGAAGAAAGTGCAGCAGAAAGTGCAGAACTAAGAAGAGCATTATCTACAGCAGAGCAAAACAGAATGAGAGATCAGGAACAATATGCTAAAGACATGGCTGATGATGATATGGACGGTGTAGCTAACAAATTTGACAAATGCCCTGGTACTCCTGCAAATACAGTAGTTGACGGTGCAGGTTGTCCGCTAAAAGCACCAGCACAAGTAATCAGAGAAAAAGTTGTGATTACTGAAGCAGATCGTAAAGTAGTTGGTGAAGCAATTTCTAACTTAGAGTTTGACTTAGGAAAAGCGACTATCAAAGCTAAATCTTACACTACATTAAACCGTGTCGCTGCTTTATTAGTAGAGAAAAACTTTAGCTTAAAATTAGCAGGTCATACAGACAACACAGGTTCAATGGCTTTAAACTTACGTTTATCTAAAGACAGAGCAGAAGCTGTTAAAGCTTACTTAGTATCTCAGGGTGCTAATCCATCTACCATTGAAGCAACAGGTTACGGACCAAACCAACCTATTGCAACCAACAAAACTGCTGCTGGCCGTCAGCAAAACAGAAGAGTTGAGTTCTCTTTATTTTAACAAATACATCTATCTATAAGTGAACAGACGGCCTGCTATATAGCAGGCCGTTTTGTATTTAAAGATAATTTGATAGTATCAAATAATAAAAGCTCATAAACTTACGCAGTTCATCTTGTATACGACATCAATCTAAAGCATTTTTAAACCTAAAATAGATTTGTTATTTTCCGGAAATAGACGGAAATTGTTCTACGGTTTTGCTGGTAGAAACATACAGGCAGTATTCACATAGTTTATTTGTACCCGCCCCATATTAATGAATAGCTATTTCTTTCATTTCTATATCAAATTCTTAATCGTTTAATAAATTAAAATATGAAAAAAGTAACTGGCCTTGGCGGCGTGTTTTTTAAATGTGAAAATCCTGAAAGTATGAATGAATGGTATGCCGAAAATCTTGGATTGCCTTCCAGCGAATATGGAACAACGTTTGAGTGGCGACAGATCGATAATCCTTCAATAAAAGGATCCACCGCTTGGTCTACATTTCCACAGGATACGAAATATTTTAACCCTTCGGCCAAGCCCTTTATGATTAACTATCGAGTGGAAGATCTCGTGATGCTGGTAGAGGAGTTAAAAAAGAATGACGTAACGATTGTTGATGAAATTGCAGAATATGACTATGGAAAATTCGTCCATGTGCTAGATCCAGAAGGGAATATTATTGAACTTTGGGAGCCAAAACAAGAATCAGATCAGGATAACTTGCCTGGTTAAAGGCAATTGCCATAGCGTACTCATGTTTCCAATTCATATTCCGCTCGTGAGGTTTTCTTGTTATAAGTTGGAAAAATGATCAATCCATCCTAAACAAAGATAAACCAACTAATTGTTGGGCTACATCATAATTTTGTTGATACAGCCTATAATTAATTGGTTACTAAGAATGTACTTACTTACTGAGTGCTAAATAGGATCATTGATGATCACTTTTGCCGGTTTTCCTGGGATCGTAAAAAACGTGACAATAACGGCTATCAAAGAAATACCTGCTGCAGCCAAAAATGCACTATTAAGTCCTGATGAAAAATTATCAACGAGCAGATTTTCTGTATATATAGTTATAATAGCAGCTATTCCAATGGCACCACCAATTTGCTGACTGATCTGTAAGATCCCAGAGGCTATACCGGCATCCTGATCATTTACGCCATCAAGTATCACAATACTTCCAGGTATAAATACTAAAGCAATACCTATACTATGTACCATTAAAGGAAGTAAAACATCACCAAGGTAGGTGCTTGTGGCGTTTAATGTAGAAAAACCAACTAGACTGGCCGCAACTAAAATACTTCCTGTAATTAGAAGTAAACGAACACCAAACCTTGCTACAAGCCCGGGCAAAAAATTCGATACTAGAAAAACAACAGTCGTCAGCGGTAAATAAGCACATCCTGCCAAGAGTGGATTATAACCCATTACCTGCTGAAAATATTGCAGGATCAGAAACAAAGTCGCAAAGTGCATACCGACGATAACAGCCATCACCGCCAAGCCTCCACGCCGTGCTTTCGGGCCCAGGATACTCAGCTTTAACAAGGGATCAGCTACATTAGATTCTATCCAGACAAAAAGTAGAAACAGGACGGCAGCGCCGATAAAACTACCAATGGTAATTAGCGATGCCCAGCCGTTTTCTCCTGCACTAATAAACCCGAATACAAGCGAGGTAGAAGCAAAAGCCCCTGTTAACGCCCCAAAGAAATCTATCCTTCCTTTTACCTTGTTAGTTTCTGGTACTATAAAAGGTATTGCTGCAAATGCCAATGCGCCAACTGGCACATTAATGAGCAGAGACCAGCGCCAGGATATGAATGCAGTAAGTGCACCACCTAGGATAAGTCCTACTGATGCGCCGATAGACGATATCGCGACAAAAAGAGAGAGGCCCCGGTTCTTTTCTTCTTCATTCCTTGCCAAGATGGTAATTAACGCCAGTACACTCGGAGCCGCTAATGCCGAACCTATACCTTGAAAAACACGGGCGATAATTAATATAGAGGGTGATGAAGCTAAGCCCCCAGTAAGTGAGGCGAATACAAAAATGGCGATCCCGGTCTGGAAGGCTTTTACCTGACCAATCATATCGCCTAACCGACCACCTAAAAGTAGCAGTCCACCAAATGCCAAACCAAAAGCATTAGGTATCCACGATAAATCGGCAGCATTAAAGCCCAGGTCGGCCTGAATATTCTTTAGGGAAACAATTACGATCAGAAAGTCCATTGCCAGCATTAACTGTACCGTAAGTATGATAGTTAATGCTGTTTTTCTGTGGATCAAAGTAGCGGGCATATATTTATATGATTTGTGGTATACAATAAAATTAATAGCCAACACCTCTAACTCCGCCCGAAGCCCTTATGGATTCACCAGTGATCCAATGTGCATCGTCCGAAGCAAGAAATACAGCAAGCGGTGCAATATCTTCTGGTTCGCCAAAGCGGCCTAGTGGTGTTCCGGCAATCAGTTTTTGACCAAATTCACCATCAAAATTTCCTGCTGTTGCGGGGGTATTTGTATGGCCTGGAAGTATGGCGTTCACCCTGATTTTAAGTGATCCAAGTTCCCTTGCCAACGCAAGGGTGATCGTATCTACTGCTCCTTTTGTTGCTGCATAAACACTTGATGCCAGGTATGGATCTGTACTTAGGATAGAGCTGATGTTAATAATGCTACCGCCATCTTCACCCATATGTTTTACAGCCTGTTGGGTTGCCAGAAGGTATCCCAGTACATTTAGATTGAATTGTTTATGAAATGCTTCTTCTGTTAAATCGACAATCATCTCGAAGACCGCAACGCCAGCGTTGTTTACCAGAATATCAATTGTCCCAAATTCCAATTTCACTTGGTCAAACAATCGTTTTACATCTGCCGATTTGCTCATGTCTGCTTGTATGGCAATTGCTTTACCGCCTAGTGCTTGTATTTCGCTAACCACCTTTTGAGCATCACTTTCTCCAGAGGCATAATTAATAACAACAGTTGCTCCGGCATTACCTAATGCTTTTGCAATTCCTGCTCCAATACCTTTTGAAGCGCCAGTTACTACAGCTACTTTATTTTTAAGTTTAGTTTCCATTTTATTATTTTGTTGAATAAATTATAAACCAAAGGTAAATAGAAGTAACTTTACTTTTGATATGGGTTTCCTCTAGTATAGCGGGTTCCCTCTAAATAATATGACATGGAAAAGAATAGTTCAGTAGCAAATGTAGAGGCAGATTGCTCTCAAACACTGTTTGCAATACAGGATACCCTTGATCTGATCAGCGGTAAATGGAAAATCAAAGTAGTAAGTGTGCTGCTGTATGGTAAAAAGAACTTTACGGATTTGCAGCGTAAAATTGACGGACTGGGTGCGAAGATGCTTTCTAAAGAGTTACAGGACCTGGAGATCAACGGACTTATCACCCGAACAGTCAACAATACAAAACCAATTACAGTATCCTATGAGTTGACCGACTATGGCCACACGTTAAAGCGGGTGATCGAAGAACTTGCTGATTGGGGGATAGCACACCGGCATAAGATAACAGGACGGTAAGCTGGTGGTCTCAATGACTGAATTATACACAGTTTAAACTTTCAAAACAGTGCGCTGGTCTTTGTCAATTTTCTATCTTTATCACTATGTTTAAACCTGTAAAACTTACCACTTTTAATAAGTTTCTTACTTCAAATTTAGCTAGCAGTTTACTTCTTTTTGCCTGTTTGGTGCTCTCACTAGTCATAGCCAATTCATCTCTTGGATTGGGATTTATTGAGTTGCTCGATACAGCTGTGGGTTTTAGTTTTGGATCCATTCATATCAATTATTCAATAGCAATATGGATTAACGATGGATTGATGGCCGTGTTTTTTTTATTAGTTGGCCTGGAAATCAAAAGAGAATTGATTGAAGGTGAGTTGTCTACACCAAAAAAAGCAATGCTGCCAATTATATGTGCTTTAGGCGGTGCCATAGTGCCCGCGGTTATTTACTTTATTTTTAATAACGGAAAACCCACAGCAGGGGGCTGGGGGATCCCCATGGCTACAGATATCGCTTTTGCGCTTGCGATTCTCTCCCTGCTTGGTGATAAAGTACCTGTTTCCCTAAAGATATTTCTTGCAGCACTTGCTATTGTGGACGACCTTTTAGCAATCCTGGTAATTGCCGTTTTTTACTCTGCAGAACTTCATTATATGAATCTTATTTATGCCGGGTTAATATTTCTGGTATTATTGCTCTTTAATAAATTCGGCATAAAGCATTTGGCATTCTATATTATTCCTGGATTGGTTATGTGGTACTTGGTGCACCACTCTGGGATTCATGCAACAATCGCAGGTGTGCTGCTTGCACTAACACTTCCTACAGCAAAACTAGCGGATCAATCACCTTTAGAGAAGTTGGAGCATTGGCTAACCCATCCGGTTAACTTTATTATTATACCCATTTTTGCCCTTGCAAATACGAATATTCGCTTTGAACCTGCAATGTTTGCGGGTTTATTCACAGGATTAGGTATGGGCATTGTTCTTGGTCTTGTTATAGGAAAGCCTGTAGGTATTTTCCTGGTGTCCTGGGTTACGGTGAAGCTAAAAATAACACAGCTTCCTAAAAATTCGGAATGGAAGCATATGCTGGGCATCGGCTTACTTGCCGGAATTGGTTTTACAATGTCCATTTTTATTTCCCTGTTGTCGTTCTCCGGGACCAGTTTGGTCGCAGAAGCCAAATTTTCCATCTTAACAGCATCAGTAATTTCTGGTATCCTGGGTTATACAGTATTGCTATTTAGTGGTAAAAATGAAGATATGTAATTCAAATTTTTATTACGCTTATTGATGCACTTTTAACCAGTCCAATCTTCGCTGATCGGGCAAATGTTTAACTTTAAAGCTTTCGAATTTTGCCTCGAACCCTTTCCC
>Ga0247734_1000043_pt1 | contig 116966 bp, 108 predicted proteins | sample UWRJL103311B2_FD_180933 | JGI IMG/M metagenome (GOLD analysis project Ga0247734, IMG submission 180933) | Plant litter microbial communities from Arlington Agricultural Research Station in Wisconsin, United States - UWRJ-L103-311B-2 | ecosystem: Environmental > Terrestrial > Plant litter >...
CATAGGTTTCAGCTCTTTCCAGGGCATGGTCAGATCCTCGCGAAATCGACCCTGCCAGTTAAAAACTGTTACCTATGTGCGTGAACTGATTTGTAACCCATGTGGGTGAGTCATACCGGCAAGAGCGCTTTGGTTACTTTCGCGCTTTTCGAAAGTGACCCGCCGTAAGGGCGGAACCCTAATCAGCCATAACCGCAGCAACGGATATGTACACAAACACCACATCATCCGCATCCAGCCTCATCGCGAGCAAGCTCGCTCCCACAGGTCCTGTGTTTGCCACGCGAAAGCGCTGGGCAGGGATACTGCGCAGTCTCCTATGGGTTTATCGCCCGCCTCGCCAACCCATTCACCCCGCCATATCCAGCTCAACCCACGTCGGCGCATGATCACTGGCATGAGGCTCATTACGAGGCCAGTGGTCCACACCCGCCAATTGCAGCCGAGCGCTGGTCTCGGCATTAAGCAGCAGATGATCAATGCGCAGCCCCGAGTTGGTCTGCCAATGGTTACGAAAGTAATCCCAGAAGGTATAGATACGTTCATCGGGGAAGCAGGCGCGGATGGCGTCGGTCCAGCCCTGGCTCATCAGACGCTGGAAACACTCGCGGCTCTCTGGCTGCAACAACGCATCCTTGAGCCATGAACGGGTGTTGTAGATGTCCTCATCGGTGGGCACCACGTTGTAATCGCCCGCCAACACCACCGGGTGACCGCTGGCGTACAGCGAGGCCGCATGCTCGATGAGCTTTTCGAACCAGGCGAGTTTGTAATCGAACTTCGGTCCCGGCTGAGGGTTGCCATTGGGCAAGTACAGGCAACCGACGATGACCCCGTGGGCGGCCGCTTCCAGATAGCGGCTCTGGGTGTCTTTCTCATTGCCCGGCAAACCGCGACGGATCTCCAGCGGCTCCATGCCCTTGGCCAGAATCGCCACGCCGTTCCAGGACGTTTGACCCTGCCAGATCGCCCCGTAACCGGCTTCACGGATTTCATCGATGGGGAAGGCCAGGTCAGTCGCCTTCAGTTCTTGCAGGCAAACCACATCCGGCGATTCACGCTCCAGCCAGCTCAGCAGGATCGGCAAGCGAGCACGAATGCCATTGATGTTGAAGGTGGCGATTTTCACGGTACTCATCACATCCTCTCAAGGCAGCAGCGATTAGCTGTTTGAGAGGCGCAGCGCGGCAAGATTCAACACTCAGTGTGATGGCAGGCGTTTATCCGTCAGGCGGATGATTTGCCGGGCCAGGAAGGCGCCGGTGAGGATCACGCCGATCAGTCGCAGGGTCTGCATGGCCAATACGAAGCCGACGTCGGAATGGGTGTCGATGGCGATGATTGCCATGGCGTCCAGGCCTCCGGGGCTGGTGGCGAGGTAGACCGACAGGTAGTCCTTGCCGAGCATCACCGCAATCAACCACGCCGACAGGGCGCAGAGCACGATCAGAATCAGCGAACCCAGAATCATCGCGGGTAAACGCCGCCAGACATAGGCGATGGTCGGCCGATCAAAACGCAGGCCGACGTAGGCGCCAATCGAGCCGTACGCCAGGGCCAGCATCCAGGACGGCAGGGTGATCTGCAGCAGCCCGCTCAGTTGCAAGGCGCCGCCGATCAACAGGGGGCCCATCAGTGCCCCGGCCGGTATTTTGCTGGCGACAACGATGCCGAACACGATGACGGCCAGGCTCAAGGCGAAATTCAGCAGGTTGATGCCTTGCAGGGCCACATCGGCGCTGTGGTTCTGGGTGGCGCCACCCTCGATCCCGATCAAGCGGCTGACCACCGCACCGATCATCACCACGCAGACCACCCGCACGTATTGCATGGTCGCAACCACTCGCGAGTCGGCGCCGTAGTCTTCGGACATGGCAACCATCGCCGACGCAGCGCCCGGCGAAGTGCCCCAGGCGGCAGTGCTGCCCGCAATGCCGCCGAAGCGCACCAGGCCCAGGCCGACCGCCGCGCTGAGCAGCACGGTCAGGGCGGTGGCAAACAGCATGACGTGCCAGGAGTGCAGGGCGGTGACCAGTACGGCCATGGTCATCGAATGCGCGATCAGCACGCCGACGGTGCCCTGACCCAGGCGGAAGAGGTTTTTGTGCACCCGGATAGTGGCGCCCATCACTCCAAAACCGATGGCCACCAGCATCGGGCCGAGAAACAGCGCGGCTGGCATGTGCCAGTACCTGAGCAGTTGCGCTGCGCCGCCAGCGAGCACGATCAGGCTTATCCATTGCAATGGTTTAGGGAGAGTGTGCAGAGAAAAGCCAGCGGCACGGGACAAGGTGAGGCTCCAGAGGCGGACGAGACAGGACGTCCGTACGGACAAAGTATCGACACATCAATCGATCAAGTCTATTTTCTAATAGTCATGAATTGATAACTTTGGTTGATAGATTATGGACCTGCGCGATCTCACCTATTTTGAAACGATTGCCGAACTGGGCCACTTGGGTCGCGCGGCGCAGAAGCTCAACCGCAGCCAGCCCGCGCTGACCAAAAGCATCCAGCGCCTGGAGGAGTCATTCGGAACGCGGCTGTTTCAGCGCGATGGGCGGCGTATCAAGCTGACGCCAGTCGGGGAGTTGCTGCAGGCCAGGGGCAAGGTGTTGCAGCAGAGCATTGCCCAGACCCAGCGCGAGGTGCGGGATTTCGCCAGCGGCGCGGTGGGCAATATCCGGGTGGGTTGCGCCTCCACCATGGCCGAGTACCTGCTGCCGAAACTGACCTCGGCCTTGCTGCAGCGTACGCCGGACATCACCCTGAAAATGGTCATTGGCCAGGACGACCTGTTGCGCGAGTCCCTGCGTTCCGGGCAGCTGGACATGATCATTTGCGCGCTGATCACGGACGACGAGCAATTCCAGAGTTTTGCCATCCTCAAGGACGAGGCGGTGGTGATCGCCAGCAAGGACCACCCGATCTTCAAGGCCCGTTACACCATGGCCGATTTGTGCACCTATCGCTGGGTATTGCCGCCCTCGGGCGTGTCGTCGCGCAAATGGCTGGATCGGGTTTTCGCCGCTGAAAATCTGCCCTTGCCGGTGGTGCAGATTGAAGCCAATTCGATTCCCTTGCTCCCCGGCCTGATCGAGCGCACCAGCCTGCTGAGTTTCACTGCCAGAGAAACGTTGGAGTTCGGTAACAACATGCAACACTTGCGCGAGGTGGTCGTCAAACAGACCACCATGACGCGCACCATTGGCTGCACCGTGCGCAAAGGGGGCTATCTGTCGCCTGCGGCCCAGGCCATGGTGCAGATGCTGCATGAGAGCAGCGGAGAATTTTTAAGCTGGAGTTGACCTCGGGTAGCTGCTTTTTGGGGTCGAGCCGGGTTAGCCTTGGCGCTTGGCCATCTCTGAAACGCACGCTGGAGAATCACACGATGCAGGCACCTTCACAGCTCCACACGCACCTGGCTTCATCGCCGTTTTTTGTACGTACCGATTACCAGTTCGGAGGCGATCAGTCTCCGCTCAACGACGCAGATGCCGATGAGGACAATGATCCGGAAGGCTATCTGGACCTTGATGAACTGGGCCTCGATGAATTCAGCGACTCGGACAAGCTGGACCCGATCTTCAGCAGCGATGTGGGTTCGTCTTCGGTTAATTGAGTTGAGCCAACACCGAACCGGTAGGGGCGAACTTGTTCGCGAGAGCTGAAGTACAGGCGATAGATAAACATCGGATGTAATGGCCTCTTCGCGAACAAGTTCGCTCCTACAGGACGGCGGATTTCGCCAGATAAATCGCCAACGCCTCCGCCGCCAGTTCCACGGTCGAACTGCTCCCCGCCCAGCTGCAGGCCAGCATCAGGTTTCTCGGCAGGCCGAAGTCTTCCACCACGTAACCCTGCTGATCACAACCGTTGAGGTCATGGGGCACCAGGTCGCGCAGCGAATCCACCGGGTCGAAGTAAACCCACACCGGCTTGTTCAGCGCCACGGCCATGCCGACTTCGAATGCCGTGCCTGAGTCAGGCTCCAGGCCGCGGAATACGTTGAGATTGGCCAGTACCGCGTCGCACCCGCGAATCATCGCGATGTTCATCGCGCAAATCACGCGGGCTGTTTCCTGTGGGGGCAGGTTGCTGGCCACCTCGTTATCGAACGGATATAAACCCTCCAGGCTGTGGGCGCTGCACAGGGCCTTGAGGTATTGCCCGTGCTCGATGGCGTCCTGGCGGAACACATCGAAGCCTGCCAGGTAAACCCGGGGGTGGGTGGTGATGTGCATGACGATCTCCCGGTGAGACTGATGTCAGGCGATTCTAGCGCTTCAGCCACCTGGCTGCCGCGGACCATTTATCAGGCCAATGGCCCGCACGCTGGAATCTGTACGGATAACCAGTATCCTTGTGCGCCATGTCTGGCCGTCGCGTGAATCTGGCAGTGAACACGTCACCTCTTGAAAACCCGTTCTATTACCTTGAAAACTTTCGCCAGGTGCTGGACTGGATCGCCCGGCGTTATGACGACTTGCTCGAAGAACAGGAGCGCCGTTTCATCGCCTCGTTCGCCAGCCTGCCGCAGGAGGCACAGGGGTTGCTGGTGAGAATGGTGATGCGCAAAGGCTCGCTGTTTCGAGCCAGCAAGCTCAGCTATGCGGAATTGGGCGACACCTTGCTCGCGGTGCAGCCGCTGCTGGAAAACGGCTGGGTGGACCCGCGTCCGGCGTTGAGCCTTGAACAGTTGTTTGTGCTGTTGCGCAAGGCCGAACTCGCCGCCTGTTTCCATGCCCATGGCGTGCGCGCTACCCAGCGCAAGGACGAACTGCTGACTGCGTTGCAGCCACTGCACTCCACCGCACAGGCCCTGCAGGACTGGTACGCCGGTTTCGACGAAACCATCTTCGCCCTGACCGTGATGCCGATCTGTGACCGGTTGCGGCTGCTGTACTTCGGCAATCTCTACCAGGAGTGGTCGGAATTCGTGTTGGCGGACCTGGGCGTCTATCGCTACGAGAAGGTCGAGTTTTCCGCTGACTCGCGTGCCATCGTCCAGCGCGCCGACATCGACGTTTGCCTTGAACTGCATGCCTGCCGTCAGGCCCTGGACGAGGGCGCGCCGCTGCCTGAATTGGCCCGTCGTGCCCTGGCCATCGAGACCCTCAACCCGTGGCTGCAAATGCGCCGGGCCAAAACCCTGTTCCAGCTGGGCCAGCAGGCCGAGCGCTTGCAGGATTGGCCGTGGGCCTTGAGTGTCTACCAACAGAGCGATTATCCCGGAGCCCGAGCCCGGCGCATCCGGGTGCTGGAGCGCGCCGAGGATTACGCTGGCGCCCTGGCACTGCTCGAACTCGCCCAGGCGGCGCCGGAAAGTGCCGCCGAAGTGCAACAACTGTTGCGGGTGCAGCCGCGTTTGCAGCGCAAGCTCGGGATGCCGGGCAAGGCGCGACGGGTGACGCGCCAGGTCGAACGCGTGGATGTGCGGGTGGCGCCCAGGCCGGACCTCAGCGTTGAACAACTGATCCGGCAGCATCTGGCCGAGGAGGGCAGCGAAGTGCATTACGTCGAGAATGCACTGATCAATTCCCTGTTCGGGCTGTTGTGCTGGCCTGCGATTTTCGCGCCGCTACCGGGCGCGTTCTTCCATCCGTTCCACACCGGGCCCAGCGATTTGCACAGCCCTGACTTCTATCAGCGTCGCGCCGATCTGTTCGACGCCTGCCTGGGTCAGCTCGACAGCGGCGCGTGGCAGGACACCATCCGCCACCACTACCAGAGCAAGTATGGCCTGCAGTCACCCTTTGTCTTCTGGGGCACCTTGACTGAGCCTTTGCTGGAACAGGCGCTGCAGTGCCTGCCGGTGGAACATCTGCGCCACTGGTTCCGCCGCCTGCTCCTGGACATCAAGGCTAACCGCACAGGTATGCCGGACCTGATCCAGTTCTTCCCGGACCAACGCCGCTACCGAATGATCGAAGTCAAAGGCCCCGGCGACAAACTTCAGGACAACCAGCTGCGCTGGCTGGATTTCTGTGCCGAGCATGGCATGCCGGTGGTGGTGTGTTATGTGCAGTGGGAGCAGCAGGAATCAGTTGAATCCCTGTAGGAGCTGCCGAAGGCTGCGAACGTAATATGCCTGCGAGGTCGCGTTCGCAGCCTTTGGCAGCTCCTACAAGGAACACGTCAAACCGGTGATCTATCAGCCGCCACCGTTCGCGCCGCCTTTCCCACCAGCGCCGCCTTCCGCCCCACCGCCATTGCCGCCCATGCCCTGGTCGTTGGTCATGCCACCTTTGCCGGACTCAGTACCAGATTTGGGGGCGGGATCCATTCCCTTGGTGCCAGGGCTCGTGCCATCAGCGCCGGGCGAGCTGCCGTCTGTGTCTTTCTTCAGGATCGGAGGCGGCGTCTTGGCCGAGCCATCCACGGGATCGGTCGGGCCGGTGGAGCCTGCCATGGCGGAGCCTACCGCCATGGTCAGCAGGCTGGCCAGCGCCAGGGTCGTCAATCCATGCTTATTCATAAGGTGAACCTCCATTGTTATTAGGGGCGTTACATCTGTTGGTACCTGCAGGATCGGGATAGGTGCCGCAGCTCCCGACCAATGGCCTATCGCCCTCAACTCAATGCAGATGAATGATTGATGGCCTAGCGCTATTAATTTGAGCTGGATCCCTCTTAAACGCTCAAGTGCCCGATTTTATTGCGCGAAACCCGCGTTATTCGGGTTTTCGGATGTCAGCCAATGCGTACAAAACCGCCTGTGACAGGGCTGACTCGACTGATTGTCATGAAACCGCAACATTGGAGGGTTTAAATCCGCATCGGGCCTTCCCATGGATGGGCCACCACATTTCCCTTGTTGAGGTATCGCCGTGATTCTGCTGACTAAAAAACGCTTGTCGGTTCTGCTCGCTTCGATGTGCCTGAGTGGCATGGCACACGCGGCTGACGTAACAGGCGCTGGTTCGAGTTTCGTATTTCCGGTTATCTCTGCGTGGTCTCAGGACTACAGCAAAAGCAACGACAACAAAAACCGCATCAACTACCAGTCGATCGGTTCCGGTGGCGGTATCGCTCAGATCAAGGCAGCAACCGTAGACTTCGGCGCATCGGATGCTCCGTTGTCCGCTGAAGACCTGGCTGCAGGCGGCCTGGGTCAGTTCCCAAGCGTGATCGGCGGTATCGTGCCGATCATCAACGTTGAAGGCATCGAGCCAGGCCAGTTGAAGCTGGACGGCGAGACCCTGGCCAAGATCTTCATGGGTAACATCAAGAAGTGGAACGATCCAGCCATCGTTGCCTTGAACCCGGAGCTCAAAGACAAGCTGAAAGATCAGGCCATCACCGTTGTTCACCGTTCGGACGGCTCGGGTACTTCCTACAACTTCACCAACTACCTGAGCAAAGTCAGCCCGGAGTGGGCTAAAGAACTGAAGTTCGGTTCGACTGTTCAATGGCCAGCGGGTGTGGGCGGCAAGGGTAGCGAAGGTGTTTCGGCCTACGTGAAGCAGATCAAGGGTTCGATCGGCTACGTTGAGCACTCCTACGCCGAGACCAACAAACTGTCTTACACCCAGCTGAAAAACGCCGCTGGCAAGTTCATCAAGCCTGACGCCAAAGCGTTCGCCGCTGCCGCTGATACTGCTGACTGGAACAGCGTCAAAGACTTCAACCTGATCATGACCAACGCGCCTGGCGAAACCGCGTGGCCGATCACGGCTACCACCTGGATCATCATGTACAAGAAGGCCAAGAACGCAGAGCAAAGCGCTGCCGCTTTCGACTTCTTCAAGTGGTCCCTGGAAAACGGTCAGCAACAAGCTGAAAAGCTGTCCTACGTAGCACTGCCAAAAGCCCTGGTCACCAAGGTTGAAGATTACTGGAAAACTGAATTCACCAAGTAATTCGACGTTTCTCCGGCTCACCCCTGTCATCGCTGCCCGATGACAGGGTTTCTTTGCGAGTGGACCCAAGATGACTGAAAACACCCAATATTTGTCCGCTGCGATCCCTGCCTCTGTCTCCGAGGGTGAGCGCCGAGCAGCTCGCGATCAGCGTCATGATCGCTGGTTCAAGCGCACCATGGGCGGTGCTGCAATGCTGGTTCTGGTATTGCTTGGCTGTATCGCGCTGTCGACCTTGTGGGGCGGCAGCCTTGCATTCCAGACCTTCGGCTTTGGTTTTCTGACCAGCACCGAGTGGAACGTGGTCGAAGGCAAGTTTGGTGCACTGGTGCCGATCTACGGTACGTTGGTGACCTCTTTTCTGGCTTTGCTGATTGCCGTTCCGGTGAGCTTCGGCATTGCGATTTTCCTGACTGAAGTAGCGCCGCCATGGTTGCGACTGCCGATTTCTTCGGCCATCGAGTTGTTGGCGGGTATTCCTTCGATCATCTACGGCATGTGGGGCCTGTTCGTGTTCGGCCCGTACATGGCTGAGCACATCGCGCCGTGGATCAACGACAACCTGGGCGAACTGCCTTTTATTGGCCCGATGTTCCAGGGCCCGCCGCTGGGTATCGGCATGCTCACCGCTGGCATCGTACTGGCGATCATGATCACGCCGTTCATTACCTCGGTGATGGTTGAAGTGTTCAAAAGCGTGCCGACCACCCTTAAAGAGTCGGCGTATGCCCTGGGTGGCACTACCTGGGAAGTGGTCTGGGACATCGTTCTGCCTTACACCCGCTCAGCGGTGGTCGGCGGGATTTTCCTGGGGCTGGGTCGCGCACTGGGTGAAACCATGGCGGTGACCTTCGTACTGGGTAACTCCCACCAATTCTCGGCGTCGCTGATGATGCCAAGCAGTTCGATTGCATCGGTGATCGCCAACGAGTTCAACGAGGCCTACACCGATCTGCATCGCTCGTCGCTGATCGCGCTGGGCTTCCTGCTGTTCGTGGTGACCTTCATCGTGCTGGCCCTGGCCCGCATCATGCTGTCGCGTCTGTCCCGCAAGGAGGGGTTATGAGTAAGGATGTGACTGGCAACGAGAGCCTGTACCGGGTTCGCGACCTCAAGAACAAGGCCGCCATGGTCCTCAGCTGCGGCGCGACGGCCTTCGGCCTGTTGTGGCTGGTGTGGATCCTGCTGACCACCATCGTCAACGGCGTGGATGCATTGAATCTGCGCCTGTTCACCGGCATGACGCCACCGCCGGGTGTTGAAGGCGGTCTGGCCAACGCCTTTTACGGCAGCGTGCTGATGTCTGGCATCGGCCTGTTGATCGGTACGCCGATTGGCTTGATGGCGGGCGTGTGGCTGGCTGAGTTCGCCCGCTACTCCAAGCTGGGTAACGCCGTACGTTTCGTCAACGACATCCTGTTGTCGGCACCTTCCATCGTGCTGGGCCTGTTTGTGTACACCGCGGTGATTCTGCCTCTCAACGAGTGGACAGATCACAAGGTCGGCTTCTCGGCAATTGCCGGTGCCCTGGCCCTGGCGCTGCTGGTGATTCCGGTCGTGGTGCGCACCACCGATGAAATGCTCCAGCTGCAACCTTCGACCATGCGCGAAGCCGCGCTGGCCCTGGGCGTGCCGCAATGGAAGCTGACGTTGCAGATCGTCCTGCGTGCGGCCAAGGCCGGTGTGGTGACAGGCGTCTTGCTGGCTCTGGCCCGTATCACTGGCGAAACCGCGCCGCTGCTGTTTACCGCGTTCGGCAACCAGTTCTGGAGCAGCGATTTGCTCAAGCCGATGGCCAGCGTTCCGGTCGTGGTGTTCCAGTACGCCATGAGCCCATTCGACGATTGGCACTCTCTGGCCTGGGCAGGCGCCCTGGTCATGACACTGTTCGTGCTGGTCCTCAGCCTCGCTTCCCGCTTAATTCTTTTGCGCAATAGGGCGTCTTGATGAATAACCTTTCCCTTGCCAATGAAAAAACCAAGATTCAAGTTCGTGGTCTGGAGTTTTTCTACAACGACCAGAAGTCGCTGAAATCCATCGACATGATCATCCCGGAAAAGCGCATCACCGCGATCATCGGTCCATCGGGTTGCGGCAAGTCGACCCTGCTGCGTGTGTTCAACCGTATCTACGCGATGTACCCCAAGCAGGAAGCCAAGGGTGAAGTGTTGCTCAATGGCGAAAACATCCTGGCCCCTGGCTACTCGATGAACCGCCTGCGCAGCCACGTGGGCATGGTGTTCCAGAAGCCGGTGCCGTTCCCGATGTCGATCTACGACAACATTTCGTACGCCATCAAGCACCACGAAAAGCTGTCGCGCCGTGAAATGGAAGATCGCGTTGAAGAAGCGCTGCGCGGTGCGGCGCTGTGGGATGAAGTCAAAGACAAGCTCAACAAGAGCGCAACCGGCCTGTCCGGTGGTCAGCAACAGCGTCTGTGCATCGCTCGCACCATCGCGCTGCGCCCACAAGTGCTGCTGCTGGATGAGCCGACGTCGGCACTCGACCCGATCTCAACCGGTCGTATCGAACAGCTGATCACCGAACTCAAAGAGCAGTTCACCGTGATCATCGTGACTCACAACATGCAGCAAGCGGCACGTTGCTCGGACTACACCGCGTTCATGTTCATGGGTGAACTGATCGAACACGGCGACACCGACACCATCTTCACCAAGCCGTCCAAGACCCAGACCGAAGACTACATCACCGGTCGTTTTGGCTGATTGGCAGCGTCACTGCTCTACAGCATGGGAGGCCGGGTCTCGGTCTCCCATGAATTCCTCCAGTCTTTTACGCAGCCAGCGCTCCGCCGGATCTGTGTCCATCACACTCAGCCAGACCATCGACAGCTCAAGATTGGGCGTGATGAACGGCAATGCCTCGCCATACAACCTACCGGTACTGGCCATCGCCTGGGTTAGATGATCCGGCAGATTGCACAGCAGGTCCGTGCCCGCCATCAGCGCAGGCAGCGTGCTGTATTGCGGCACCGACAACACGGCATGACGCTTGCGGCCAATGGCGTCCAGCCACTCATCGGCAAAGCTGCTGATGTTGGCCACGTGGGAGACCACTACATGGGGGCGTGTGCAGTATTCGTCCAGGCTCATGGGCGTGTCGGATTTGTCGGCGCGCACCACCATGGGTTTGACCGAACGCAGCAGTTTGCGCTTGGCATTGGCCGGTAACTCCCGGGTCAGGCAGACCGCCACGGTGATTTCCCCGGACATCAGCAATTCCGAGACATTCCAGTAATTGACCTGCTTGATCACGATCACCACCCCCGGCGCCTCCTGGCGAATCGCGCGCAGCAGGGGCGGCAACAGGCTGTACTCCACATCATCGGACAGGCCGAGGCGGAAGGTCATGTCGCTGCTGGCCGGGTCGAACTCCCGGGTCAGGCTCAGGGCCGTGGACATGGCGTCCAGCGCAGGGGACAGGTGATGAATGATCTCCTGCGCCCGAGCGGTGGGCTCCATGCGATGACCGACGCGGATGAACAACGGATCATTGAACAACGCCCGTAACCGATTCAGCGCAGCGCTGATGGTCGGCTGGCCGAGAAACAGCTTCTCGGCAGCGCGGGTCACGTTGCGCTCCTGCATCAATGTCTCGAACACCACCATCAGATTGATGTCGGCCTTGCGCAATTCGTTTCGGTTCATGGGGGTAGCGGTCCGCGGCGGGGGTTTAGCGTTGTGCTGGCAAGCTAACAGACATGCGCGGTAAGTGGTAGAACGGCTAGATCCTTGTAGGAGCTGACCGAGGTTACGAGGGCTGCGAAGGCGTTGTATCAGACACACCGCCATTCGCAGCCTGCGGCAGCTCCTACAGGGTTGGCGTGCACCGGTAAATGAACTTCATCCAAGCGCCGCCGGTCAGCTTTACATGCTGATCAAGAGGCTCGAATCCATGCATATTTCACTGGAACAACAAGTCGCTTTGGTCACCGGGGCCAGTTCAGGTCTTGGGGCGGGAGCGGCGAGGGGGCTGGCGGCGGCGGGAGCTGCGGTGGTCATCAACTACAACTCGCAACCTGAACCTGCCGAAAAACTCGCTGCAGAGATCATCGCTGCAGGCGGTCAGGCCATCGCCGTGCAGGCCGATGTTTCGAAGGAAGAAGACGTCGAGCGGCTGTTCAGCAAAACCCTGGAACACTTTGGTCGCCTGGACATTCTGGTGGCCAACTCCGGGCTGCAGAAGGACGCGTCGATTGTCGACATGAGCCTGGCGGACTGGAACAAAGTCATCGAGGTCAACCTGACCGGCCAGTTCCTTTGCGCCCGCGCCGCGTTGCGTCAATTCATCAAGCAGGGCCTTCGCCCCGTGGTGTCCCGGGCCATGGGCAAGATCATCCATATGAGTTCGGTACACCAACTGATTCCCTGGGCCGGGCACGCGAACTATGCCGCGTCCAAGGGTGGCGTGGACCTGTTGATGCGCAGCATCGCTCAGGAAGTCGGCGAGCAGCGCATCCGGGTCAACAGCATCGCACCCGGCGCGATTCGCACGGCGATCAACACCGAGGCCATGGCCGGCGATAAAGAAGCCGAGCTGCTCAAGCTGATTCCCTACGGGCGAGTGGGCGAAGCCGAAGATGTCGCCAACGCGGTGGTCTGGCTGGCGTCAGACCTGTCTGATTATGTTCACGGCACCACGCTGTTCATCGATGGTGGCATGAGCCTGTATCCGGAGTTTCGAGACAATGGCTGACTTCCCGGAAGAAGCACAAAACCCCATCGAGAATCACGGCATCATCGGCGACATGCGCAGTGCTGCGCTGGTGGCTGACACCGGCAGTATCGACTTTTGCTGCTGGCCTGATTTCGACAGCCCGTCGATCTTCAGTGCACTGCTGGACACCAACAAGGCCGGCATCTTTCAGCTTGCCCCCGATCTGCCCAATGCCCGGCGGCAGCAGATTTATCTGCCTGATACCAACGTGTTGCAGACCCGTTGGATCGACGAGCAGGCTGTGGTGGAAGTCACCGATTTGATGCCCGTGGGCGATAACGTCGATGATCTGCCCCGTGTGGTGCGGCGCGTTGATGTCCGCCACGGGAGCGCGACGATTCGCCTGAGCTGCCGGGTACGGCTGGACTACAGCCGGGCAGAGATGACCGTGAGCATGCAGGGTGAAGACGTGTGCTTCGAGGCCGAGGGCCAGCCGGGTATGCGCTTGTCTGCCACCGCGCCATTGAGTGTTGTCGAGCAGACCGCTGTGGCCGAAGTCACCCTGAAGCAGGGCGAAACCCTTGAAATCATCCTCGGTGGCATCGACGACCCGCAGGTGAGTGCCGGGCAATGCCAGCGCTATTTCACAGACACGTTGGCGTTCTGGCGGCGCTGGAGTCGGCAGTCCGAATACCGGGGCCGCTGGCAGGAAATGGTCAATCGCTCGGCCCTGACCCTCAAACTGCTGACCTCGCGCAAGCATGGCGGCATCGTCGCCGCGGCCACCTTCGGCCTGCCGGAAACGCCGGGCGGCGAGCGCAACTGGGATTACCGTTACAGCTGGATCCGCGACGCATCGTTCACGGTCTACGCCTTCATGCGTTTGGGCTATAGCGATGAGGCCAACGACTTCATGCGTTGGGTGCGCGGGCGCCTGGGCGATTGCTGCGAAGAGTCAAACGAACTGGGCATTCTCTATACCCTCGAAGGCCGTGAAGAACTGCCCGAAGAACACCTTGAGCACTTCACCGGCCACGGTGGCGCGTTGCCAGTGCGTATCGGCAATGAAGCTTACAAACAGACTCAGCTCGATATCTACGGCGAGCTGCTGGATGCCGTCTACCTGGCCAACAAATACGGCGAAGCCATTTCCTACGAAGGCTGGCAACACGCGACCCGGCAGGTGGATTACGTCTGCAAGCATTGGCGCGACAAGGACGTGGGCATCTGGGAAATGCGCGGCGGCGACCAGCACTTTCTGCACTCGCGGCTGATGTGCTGGGTGGCGCTGGACCGGGCGCTGCGTCTGGCTTTCAAACGCTCGCTGCCTGCGCCGTTTGATCGTTGGGACAAGGAACGCCAGGCGATCCACGATGACATCTGGAAAAACTTCTGGAACGCTGACCTGGGGCATTTCGTGCAGCACAAGGGCAGCCGCAACCTCGACGCATCGATGTTGCTGATGCCGCTGGTGCGCTTCGTCGGTGCCAGTGATCCCCGTTGGCTGGCAACACTGGAGGCCATCGAATCCGCTCTGGTGCGCGACGGCATGGTCTTCCGCTATCGCAATGACGACGACCACGATGATGGTCTGGCAGGAGAAGAGGGCGCGTTCACCGCCTGTTCTTTCTGGTACGTCGAATGCCTGGCCCGTGCCGGTCGGGTTGAGCAGGCGCATCTGGAGTTCGAGCAACTGCTGCGCTATGCCAACCCGCTCGGGTTATACGCCGAAGAGTTCGACAGCCACGGCCACCACCTGGGCAACACCCCCCAGGCCCTGAGCCACCTGGCGCTGATCAGCGCCGCGAGCTTCCTGGATCGCAAGCTCGATGGCGGCAAGACGTTGTGGCAGCCGTAGTGGTGTGAGGTCTGTAGGAGCGAACTTGTTCGCGAGACGATATTCCCGGCAACGCAGGCCCAACGCCTCGCCAACACGTTGGTTCCTACAGATTGTGGTATTTCCCGTGGGACCGACCGGGGTGGCGCCCCACCTTGCTCGCGAAGAGGCCAGTCCAGTCGCTGTATTTTCGGCGGAGGGTCCATAGCCTTCGCAAGCAAGCTTGCTCCCACGGGTTCAGTGTTTTGCCACAGACAGCGGGGGCACTTACCCATTCCTGTAGGAGCTGCCGAAGGCTGCGAAAGCGGTGTGTCAGATGTCCCGTTTTCGCAGCCTTCGGCAGCTCCTACAGACTGCGGCCTGATCTCAAATCTCATTTTCCCTGCAACGCATACCCCACCGTCGAGCCTTTCAACACAAACCGCTCACCAATCATGCCGCAGTAGCTGGTGCGGGTCAGGAAGGCGCCGGGGCCGTTGAGGTAGACCTGGATGTCGGCGACTTCTTCGCACATTTCCAGAGTGCGGTTCTGCAGTTTTCCGCTGGCCTGGGCCGAGCGCAGGGCGCCCATGGGGGTCCAGTCGGCGATGATCAGGGCGCCGGGCGGAACGATGTGTTCATAGGTGCGCACAAATTGCCGGGCGGAATGGTCCGGCAGGTAGGGGGCCATGAAGTAGTGGATGTCATCGCGAAACGGCAAGGCTTCGGTGTGCACCGGCAATTTGATCAGCCCCCCGGCGTATAGCGCGTACACCGACAGGATCGCCGCCGGAGCGCTGAGCACCGACAGGTTCATCAGCGCCTTGGCGCCTGGGGTCATGGGCAGCAGTTTCTGCAACTTCATCACCCCGATGATGCTGAGCAAGGCAACGCCCGGCAGGAAGAACGTGAAGCGGTCGGTGACGTTATAAGACACCGCAAACACGAAGTTCAGCATCGCGGCGCACCACAGCAGGCGCAGGCGATTGTCCTTGGGAAACAGCAGCAGCCCGATCACCTGCGGGCCGATCAGCGACAGCAGCAGGATGAACACCGAGTTCTTCTCATGCCACATGTCGTCGAAGCGAAACAGGCTGCCTTCCCAACCCGGCTGCGCGACTTTCGCCGAGGTGCCGGTCAGGTAGCGGTGGAAGATCTCGACAATGTTCATGCCTGCTTTCAAGTCATGAGCAATCGCCGGGAACGCCACCGCAAAGCCCACCGCGAAGCCGGGCAGGGTGATCAACGTGCTGAACCGGTATTGATACAACAGTTGCAAGTACAGCGGCAACAGCACCACGAAGGTCAGTTGATGAACCGCCGCGCCCATGCCGGTGAGTACGCCAATGACGAACAGGCGGCTCAGCACGCTCAGCCGTGAACGTGGGTTCAGATGAACCTGGTACGCGGCCAGCACAAACAGCGAGTGGAAAATGTAGACCTCGGCCTTGGTCGAGACCCAGAACACGCCGTGGGCCAGGATGGTTGCCGTCGCTGCCAGTAACGCCTGGCGGCGGCTGGACCCGGCATTGAGTGCCAGGGAATAAACGATCCACGCCAGCGGGATCAGCAGGATCGAATTGAGCAGGCTCAGCACGTAGGAGCCGAACAGTTCAAACACCGCAGTGTTGAAAAACTGATACAGCGGATGGTCCAGCGGGCCTAAAGATTCGCTGAAATAGCGGCCTTCGGTGGCATCGGCGAGAAATACCCCGTTGTCCATCCACTGGACCGGGCCGCTGGAGGCGATAAAGCTGGCGACGATTGCCGCACACAACAGGAACAACGCAAACCGGATTGAAGATGACGCACTGCTACTTCCCTGAACCATCGCAGGACTCCTGGGCTTATTGATCTAATGCAGATTGCTTGAGGGGCGAGCGCTCAACCGCGCTGCCCGCCTTGAGTTGCAGCAACATGACAGCGCCGATGGCCACGGCGAACCACAAGGTTGCCAGGCGAATCAGGACCGTGGCGGCAATGGCGTCGGCGCTGGACATGCCTTTCCAGACCAGCAGCCCGACCATGACCGCCTCGGCACCGCCCAGCCCGCCGGGCATGAAACTGATGGCGCCGGCGAGCATGGCCAGGGCGTAGACAAAGACGGCGAAGGTCAGCTCGATGTCGGCACCCATCCAGTTGAGGATCCAGTGAAACGCCAACGCCTCGGCGCTCCAGGCCACAACGCTGAGGGCCGTGACCCCCATCAGCAGGCTCAGCCGATGGCACTGTTGCGCCGCCAGCAGGACTTCAAACAGGTGACGGATCAAACCCATCACTTTGCCGCCCGTGGCGGGGATGGCCGCTGCCAGCATTGCCAGCAGACGTTGCTGGGACAGCACCAGCAAACCGATGGCCACCAGTCCCAGGCCGATCAGGATCATGGCGCGCGATTGCGGGTACAGCGACAGGCCGAACAAGGTCAGCAGCACCACGGCTAACAGGTCCGACAGGCGCTCGCTGAAAAACGCCGCAAAGCTCTGCGGGTAGGGCACCCCCCAGCGTTTGAGTAACACCCCGCGCAACGCTTCACCGGCCTTGCCGGGGGTGGTGGTCAGGGCGAACCCGGCCAGATAGATTTTCAGGCTCGGCTGCCACGGCACCGGATGACCCAGGGTACGCAGGTAGATCTGCCAGCGAACGAAGCGCAGCCCGTAATTGGCCGCCGACATGAACAGCGCGATGCCAATGCCGATCAACCCGACTTCGCCCACCGCCTTGCTCACCGCTGCCCAGCCACCCCAAAGCGAGAAGCCCAGATAGCCCAGGGCGGAAAACACCACCGAGAGCACTACGGCCCGATAGCGCCAGCCCGAGAGAAAAACCGTTTCGTTCATAGGTTGAGCCTCTTGAACACCGGTTGCGGGATCGAGCGAATAATCAGCATGATCAGCGCCCAGAATCCCGGCGTGTACAGCGTGGGCGCCTTGCGCGCGATGCCCGCGACGATGCGTTCCGCCACTTGTTGCGGCTGCGCCAGCAGAGCGGCAGGCAGGGCCAGGCCTTTGGTCATGGGGGTGTCGACAAAGCCCGGTTTGATGGTCAGCACGTGCACGCCGACCTTGAACAGCCGCGCCTGCAGGCCTTCGCTGAAGGTCGAGACGGCGGCCTTGGCGGCGCCGTAGAGATAGTTCGAGGGCCGACCGCGATCACCGGCCACCGATGAGATCACCGCCAGGCTGCCCCAGCGCTGGGTTTCGAATTGCTGGGCCAACAGGGTCAGCAGCGCGATGACCGAGGTGCCGTTGTTGGCGAACTCCTGCATGGCGACGCTGACGTCACGCTCGCAGGTTTTCTGGTCGGGCAGGGTGCCGTGGGCGATCAGTGCCACATCGATCTGCCCCAGGGCCAGCAGGCAGCCTTGCAGCATGGCAGGGTGCGCTGCGAGGTCTGTGGCGTCCATTTCATGTACGGTGATGGTTTTGGCGCCACGGGCCTTGAGGTCGGCGGCGGTCTGCTCGAGTTTGTCGGCATTGCGCGCCACCAGGAAAAAGTCGCTGCCCTCGCTGGCCCACAAGCGGGCGCAGGCGGTGGCAATGGCCGAGGTCGCGCCAATGATCAGTACTCGTTTCATATAAGTTCTCGTCTCATGAAGACACACGTTCCCAAAAGCGGGACATCAGGGAGGTATCGCGCAGCGCTTCGAGTCGCTCCCAGGCGGGGTACGCCTGACGGAAATCGCTGCCGCTCATGTGCGCGTCCTTGGCCGGATACAGTCGGCCACCGGCGGCGCGCACAATCGCATCCAGACGCGGAAACAGGCTGTGGTGCAGGTCGCTGCTGTGGGGGAAGTCCAGTGCCAGCGAGGTGCCGGGCATGGGGAATGACAACAGCCCCGGCGAAGCGATATCGCCGCAGCGCTTGAGCACCGCCAGAAACGAACCCTGACCGGAGTCGGCAATCGCACCCAGCAGCTCAGCCATGGCCACTTCAGCGCTGGCCTCGGGGATCACGCACTGATACTGCTCGAAGCCCTTGCGGCCATAGATCCGATTCCAGTGCAGGATGCGATCCAGCGGGTAGAAAAACGGCGTGTAGGCGCTGCGTTTGGCGGTGCGCTTTTTAGGGTGGACGTTCCAGTACAACGAGTTGAAGCTGCGCAATGACAGGTTGTTGATCAGCGAGATCGGCGGCGTCAGCGGCATTTTCAGGGGGCTGGCCTGTTCGACCTCCAGCGAGCCGTAGCGCGCATGGTCGCCCACGATGAACACGCCACGCCCGGTGTTGGCGCCTTTGGCCAGGCAGTCGATCCAGGCCACGCTGTATTCATGCTGATGGTCCAGTTCGGCTGACAGGCTGAAGAACTCTGCAAGGTTGGCAAAACGCACCACCGTGCTGTCGATCTGGCTGGAGCGGATCGGCATTAGTTGCAGGTCGGCCCAGTTGATCACGCCGGTCAGGCCCAGCCCGCCAATCGTGGCGGCGAACATCCGGGCGTTTTCCGAGGGTGAGCAGATCTGCGCTTTTTCACCGTGACGCAGCAAGCCAAAGCGCAGCACATGGTTGCCGAAGGTGCCGCGAAGATGATGATTCTTGCCGTGCACGTCATTGGCAATGGCGCCGCCGACGGTGGCGAACTGAGTGCCGGGGGTGACCGGCAGAAACCAGCCCTGGGGGATCGCCGCCGCGAGGATCTCGGCCAGGGTGACACCCGCTTCAACGCGCACGGTGCCGTGTTTCCAGTCGGCGCGGATGAAATGATCCAGGCTGCGCATGTGGATCACCTGATCGCTGGACGCCAGGCAACTGTCGCCATAGCTGCGGCCGTTGCCGTAGGGCAGGCTGGTGCGATGGGTGTCGATGACGGTGCTCAGGTGATCGGTCAGACCGTCGATCCACTGGCAGGCGTGGCCGTTTTGCGGGGCCTGGGGGTAGCGCCCCCATGAGTACAGAGATGCCGTCATGCGGCCACCCAGAACACAATGGCGAACAGCACGCCGACCGCCTGGCTCATGCGATCACGAATGGCGAACACCACCGGGTCGTCGTTCATCAGCCCGCGATGGGTGAGCATCCAGACCCGGGTGATCCAGAACAGCAGCAGCGGGCAGGCCAGCCAGATCACATGGGGGTGGCCATACAGGGCTGCGGTGGAGCCATCGTGGATGTACAGCGCCAGCACCATCACCGCCAGATGCCCGGACGAGGCACCCAGCGAGGCAATCATGTCCAGGTCGCCGGGGTAATAACCGCGCCCACGGGCTTTGTCCTGCAGGTCTTTGGCCCGGGCTTCGCGCAGCTCGGCGTAACGCTTGACCAGCGCCAGGCTGAGAAACATGAACATCGAAAAGGCCAGAATCCAGAAGGTCAGCGGCAAATTAAAGGCCGCCGCGCCCGCCAGGATCCGTGCGGTGTAGAGCATCGCCAGCACGATCACATCGGTGACCATCTGCCGTTTCAGGCTCAGGGAATACGCCAGGGTCAGCCCATAGTAGGCCGCCAGCACGGCACTGAACTGCCAGGGCAACAGCAGGGCTGCACCGCCAAACGCGGCGATCAACAGCACGGGCACGATGACCAGCCCGGCCTTGATCGACAGCTTGCCGCAGGCAAAAGGCCGTTTGCGTTTGGTTGAATGGTGTCGGTCGTCCGCCAGGTCGAGCAGATCGTTGAGCACGTACACGCTGGACGCGCACAGCCCGAAAAACAGGAACGCCATGGCGCCGTTAAGCAGTTGTGCCGGTTGCCCCAACTGGTGAGCGGCCAGCAGCGGCACGAAGATCAGCGCGTTTTTCATCCATTGGTGCATGCGCAAGGCTTTGCGCCAGTCGCGCGGGGTCGAGGCATTGGAGCGGATCACCTGCTCGACATTGCCCAGCGCGTTGGCCCGGCTTTCCACGCCCCGTTCGGGGTTGACCACAATGGCGTGGCGCGCCGCGCCCCAGATCGCCAGGTCATCGCGGGAATTGCCCAGGTAGTCGAAGCCTTTCTCGCCGAAGTGATCCACCAACAGGTCGCGCTTGGTGTGCGAGGACAGATTGCGCCCGGCGTTGGAGGCCACCACCAGATCAAACAACTGCAGATGCTCGGCGATGCGTGTAGCGAGGCTGTCATGACTGGCCGTGGCGAGCACGATCATGCGTCCCTTGGCGCGTTCGGCTTCGATCAGCGCAATGATTTCGCTGTCATAGGGCAGAACCGCCACATCGATATCCGTGGCCAGCGCGAGACCTTCCTTGAGGGCGGCCTTGCCTTTCAATAACCAACCAACCAGTTTGAATACGTGCAAGGGGCGGTTGCGAATGAACGCCATCGCCGTCTCCATCAGCAAGTCGGAACGCAACAAAGTGCCGTCCAGATCGACAACTAAAGGGGGGCTGCTTATTAAAGGATCAGGAGGGTTAGTTTCTCGAACTCTTCCCTGAACTCTCGCCATGTGTATGCACTCCTGAGGGTTGAGCGCACTATGAAACGGAAAAAAGAATTCGCCACCTCAATAAAATTAAACACCCGCGCTTAGATCGCCAGTGTGCTGGCGTCAGAAACTTCCCGTGTTTGCACCCCTCGATTAATAACGCCATGTTTCGTGGGTTTAACGCCTGTCCATCGCTGAAACAGTGCTGAGCGCGGGCCGTATCCGGCCATGGATTTTCAATGGCTTTGCAGGCGATCAGGCCAAGGGCTTTCTTAAACGACCGGCAGGGTCATAATGACTGCATCCTGACCTTGGAACGCAGTCGTAATGACCAACCCTTTGCTGCTGGCACTGATACCTCTTGTTGCGGATCTGAGCCGCGAACTGCCGGATGAAGAGCGCTATCGACGGTTGCTGAGCGCGCTGCGCCAATGGCTGCCGTGCGACGCCGTGGCACTGCTAAAACTTGAGGGCGACGTGTTGATCCCCTTGTGCGTCGAAGGCCTGAGCCCCGATACCCTGGGGCGGCGGTTCCGGGTGCAGGAGCATCCACGGCTGAAAATCCTGCTGGAAAGCCCTGGCCCGACGCGCTTTTCTGCAGATTGTGATTTGCCGGACCCGTACGACGGCCTGGTGGAGGGGCATCACGGCCAGCTTGAAGTCCACGACTGCCTGGGCTGCGCGTTGTTCGTCCAGGACATACCCTGGGGCCTGATTACCCTGGATTCACTGGAGGCTGCGAGTTTTGGCCGGGTCGATCTGGACAACCTCGACGCCTTTGCCAGCCTGGCTGCCGCCACGGTCACCGCCAGCGAACGGATCAACCAGCTGGCGAGGGGTTTCGAGGATCAGCGTCAACTCGCCGAAGTGTATAAACGCGCGGCGGGCGGGCGCGGCCCTCGGGAGTTGATCGGCCAGAGTGCCATTCATAAACGTTTGCAGCAGGAAATCCAGCTGGTGGGCAACAGCCCATTATCGGTGTTGATCACCGGCGAAACCGGGGTGGGCAAGGAGCTGGTCGCCGAAGCCATCCACCTGCATTCGCCACGGGCCCACAAGCCGCTGATCAGCCTAAACTGCGCCGCGCTGCCGGAAACGCTGGTGGAAAGCGAGCTGTTCGGGCATGTCAAAGGCGCGTTCTCCGGGGCGGTGAACGGCCGCAGCGGCAAGTTCGAGCTGGCGGATGGCGGCACGATTTTTCTCGATGAGGTGGGCGAACTGCCGCTGCTCGTGCAGTCCAAATTGCTGCGCGTGCTGCAGAGCGGGCAGTTACAGCGGGTCGGCTCTGATCAGGAGCATCAGGTGGACGTGCGGATCATCGCCGCCACCAATCGCGACCTGGCCGAGGAAGTGCGTTGCGGACGGTTCCGTGCCGACCTCTACCACCGTTTGAGTGTGTACCCGCTTCGGGTGCCGCCATTGCGTGAGCGTGGTCGCGATGTGCTGCTGCTGGCCGGTTACTTCCTGGAAGAAAACCGCGCCCGGATGGGCCTGCGCAGCCTGCGTATCAACAGCGAGGCGCAGAAACTGCTGGTCAGCCATGCCTGGCCGGGCAACGTGAGGGAGCTGGAGCACCTGATCAGCCGCGCCGTGCTCAAAGCCTTGTCGCTGCACCCGGAGCGGCCGCGAATCCTGACCATTGAAAGCCAGATGCTCGGCCTTGAAGACCCGACGCCCGTCGAACCGGTACGCCACGAAGTGCCGGGCCAGATCAGGTCCCCTGGGCAGACCCTGAAAACATCTGTCGACCGCTACCAGAAAATGCTCATTGAAGAGGCGCTGGCCAGGCATCAGGGCAAGTGGGTCGAGGTCGCCCGGGAGATGGGCCTGGATCGTGCGAATCTGAACCGCCTGGCCAAACGGCTGGGCATTCGTTGAGACTGTTTTGGTGTTTTGAATCAACCATTTGAGTGGTTAATACATCGTATCGGCGAGTTCGGCGCTACTTGTCGAGAAGCGGTAAAAAAGACTGAATTTTTTTCAGCGACGGTGGGTCAGCTATTGCACTAAGCAATTAATGGAGCCGTTGCCTGACATGTCACAGTACAAACACTACCGAATCGATTATTTGTTAAACGGCGCGTTCAAGTCCTTCTACATCAGTGCAGAGCACATGGATAACACTGAGGCTTGGCATCATGCGAGCGTTGACGCCGGCATTGCGCGGATTCCCAAATATCGTCTGGAGAAAGTCCCGCGTGTGTCCAAGCCCTACGCCGAGCATTTCGGGATCACCAACGTCGAGTGGATACAGAGTTGATCGACACCTGCCGGCCCGCTGAGCAAAGCGGGCCGGCATTTGCGCTTCATACGCCTAGCGATGGGCGATGTTCTCCAGCGCCAGGTTGCGCGTACGCGGCCCGAAGCGGCCAATGGTAATCATCACAATCAGCATGCTGCTGACGATAAACGCCAGAACGCCCGGCGTGCCGAAATGCTCCAGAAAGAAGCCAATCAACAGACTGCTGAACACCGTTGAAAGACGGCTGAACGAATAGCAGAACCCCACCGCCCGTGCGCGGATGTTGGTCGGGAACAGCTCGCCCTGATAAGAGTGGTAGCTGAAACTCAACCACGCATTGCAGAACGTGATCATCACCCCGCAGAACACCAGGCCCACGGCCGACGTCTGAAAGGCGAACAGTGTGCCAAAAATCATCGAGCCCAACGCCGAGCCCACGATCTGCCACTTGTTCTCGAAGCGGTTGGCGAACTTGACGAATAACAGCGGTCCCAGCGGGTAGGCGAGGGTGATGATGAAGGCATAACCCAGACTGTGGGTCACGCTCACACCTTGACCGGAAAGCAGCGCGGGCAGCCAGTTGCCAAAGCCGAAGAAGCCGATGGCCTGAAAGATATGAAACACGATCAGCATCAGGGCCCGGCGACGATAGGGCGGTTGCCAGATGTCCGCGAAGCGACCTTTGCCGGATACGGCGACCACTTCCGGTTCCGGGGTGTCCAGCGCCTTGCCGTGATCACGCTCACAGCGTGCCTCGATGTCATCCATGATCCGTTCGGCTTCATCGAAGCGCCCATGCTGCGCCAGCCAGCGCGGTGACTCCGGCAGCCGCGAGCGCAGCCACCAGATGAACAGCGCGAACACCGCACTGGCGAGCACCACCCAACGCCAGCCGGAGTAACCGAACGGCGCCTGTGGGACCAGCCACCAGGACATCAGCGCCACTGCGGGCACTGACAGAAACTGGATGAAAAACGCGAAGGCGAATGCCGAACTGCGCATGCGTTTGGGCACCAGCTCCGCCAGGTAGGCGTCGATGGTCACGAGTTCGATACCCAACCCGATCCCCACCAGAAAACGCATGCCGATGATGCCCAGTGCATCGCTCTGGATACCCATCAGCACCGTGGCGATCGTGTACCAGATCAGCGCGAAGGTGAAAATCGCCCGGCGCCCAAAGCGGTCGGCGATGGGGCTGAGCAGGCTGGCGCCCAGGAACAGCCCGAGAAAGGTCGCCGAGGCGAAAGCGGCCTGGTCCGAAAAGCCGAATACACCCTGAGCGCCGGTGGCAAAGATGCCGTCGCGTAACAGGCCGGGGCTGATGTAGGCGGTCTGAAACAAGTCATACAGTTCGAAAAAGCCGCCGATAGACAGCAGCGCCACCAGCTTCCACACCGTTGCGACTGCTGGCAGACGGTCGATCCGCGCGGAAATCTGCGCCGCACGAACCGGGTCGATGCCGTGCGCACTGGGTTGGATGGTCGAGGAGGAAGACATACGCGAGGTTCCGTTATTTTTTGATGCCGTATGGTAGGTTTTTTACAATTGGTAATGTTTGTGAAATTAACCTGGTTTGTCTGGAGTACGGCAATTTATTGCGCATTTGGTAGCCTCAATGATTATTTATTGCGGCGTTTCCTCCGTGGGAGCGAGTTTGACCGGATTCAAGCCGTGGACGCTGTAGGAGCTGCCGAAGGCTGCGAAGAGAATATTCCTGATACACCGCCTTCGCAGCCTTCGGCAGCTCCTACAGGGGGCTCATCATGAGCTGTATCAAGATGTGTCGCAAAACCCTAAGATAAAGCTCCTGTTCTGCTGCCAGTCTGGTTCCCGTGACGTTCAAGCTCCCCGATACCGCAACTGCCCCCTTTTGCCCGTCGGCCGTGACGGACAGCGTATCCATTCCGGCCAACGCCTCGCCGGCGCGCAAGATGCTGCTGTTTGTCGGCCCTGGTCTGTTGGTTTCCATCGGCTACATGGACCCCGGCAACTGGGCGACGGCCATTGAGGCCGGGTCGCGTTTTGGTTACGCGCTGCTGTTCGTGGTGGTGCTGGCCAGCTTGTCGGGGATGGTGCTGCAGAACCTGTGTTCGCGTCTGGGTATCGCCACGGGCCGGGATCTGGCGCAGCTGTCGGCCTCGCGCTACAGCCCTCGGGTCGCCAAGGGGCAATGGCTGCTGGCGGAGCTGTCGATCATTGCCACCGACCTTGCCGAAGTGCTGGGGGCGGCGTTGGCCTTTCACTTGCTACTCGGGGTTTCAATCACCACCGGCGTGGCGCTGACCGCCTTCGACACGCTGATCGTGCTGGCGCTGCAGGGCGCCAACTTCCGCCGTCTGGAAGCTATCGTGCTGGGGCTGATCGCGACGATTGGCGCTTGCTTCACGGTCGAGCTGATTCTGATCAAACCCTTCTGGCCCGATGTTGCCGCCGGGCTCAAACCCAGCTGGGACGTGCTGAGCAGCCAGGAGCCGCTGTACATCGCCATCGGCATTCTGGGCGCGACGGTGATGCCCCATAATCTGTACCTGCATTCTTCGGTGGTGCAGACCCGGGTCAATGGCAGCGACACCGCGCACAAGGCCAGTGCGATCAAATTCGCGCGCATCGACACCATTGCCTCGCTGAGCCTGGCCTTGTTGATCAACGCCGCGATTCTGATCCTTGCCGCCGCTGCCTTCCACAAGAGCGGGCACACCGACGTGGTGGAAATCCAGGACGCTTACCACCTGCTTGACCCGCTGGTGGGGGGCGCCGTGGCCAGTGTGTTGTTCGGGATTGCCTTGCTGGCGGCGGGGCAGAGCTCGACCTTTACCGGCACGATTGCCGGGCAGGTGGTGCTCGAAGGTTTCCTGCAGGCCAAGATCCCGTGCTGGCAGCGGCGCTTGATCACTCGGGCGCTGGCCTTGATCCCGGCACTGATCGGGGTGATGTGGCTGGGCGACAGCTCGGTGGGCAGGATGCTGGTCCTCAGCCAGGTGGTGCTCAGCCTGCAATTGCCTTTCGCCCTCTGGCCCCTGATTCGCTTCACCAGCGACCGCCAACTGATGGGGCCGTTCGTCAACAGCCGGCTGGTCAAGCTGGCGGCGTGGGGGTTGTTCGGACTGATTTCTGCGGCGAACCTGACGTTATTGTGGTTCTGGGTGAGTTGAACCCGTGCTGCGCCGCAGGCTCTGAAGTGAGGGTGCCGGAAGCTGTAGGAGCTGCCGGAGGCTGCGAATGGCGGTATGTCAGAACAACGCTTCGCGGCCGTCGTGACCTCCGCTGATCCTGCAGAGAAACTGCGTTGCCAATGCCTGGAGCAATTGCAATGACTAGCCAAAATACCTCCCTCCAGGGCCAGATCTTCGAAACCGATCTCCCCGCTCGCCTGGACCGTCTGCCCTGGGGGCGGTTTCATACCCTGCTGGTGTTTGCCCTGGGCATCACCTGGTTGCTGGACGGGCTTGAAGTCACCCTGGCCGGGGCGGTTTCCGGGGCGCTCAAAGCCAGCCCGGCGCTGCAGATGACCAACAGCGATATCGGCCTGGCGGGCGGCGCGTACATCGCCGGTGCCGTCCTGGGCGCGTTGTTTTTCGGTTGGCTGACCGACCGGCTGGGGCGTCGCAAGTTGTTCTTCATCACCTTGCTGTTGTATGTCGGCGCCACCGCCGCCACGGCCTTTTCCTGGAGCCTGGAAAGCTTTCTGCTGTTCCGCTTTCTGACGGGGATGGGCATCGGTGGCGAATACACGGCGATCAATTCGACGATTCAGGAATTCACCCCGGCGCGCTATCGCGGGTGGGTGGACCTGAGCATCAATGGCACTTTCTGGCTGGGCGCGGCGCTGGGGGCGGGCGGCTCGATCGTGTTGCTCGACCCGCAGTGGATCGGTGGCGACCTGGGATGGCGCCTGTGTTTCGGCATTGGTGCCGTGCTGGGGCTGTTGATCCTGTTCATGCGCCTGTGGCTGCCGGAAAGCCCGCGCTGGTTGCTGATCCACGGCCAGACAGCCGAGGCGACACGCATTGTCGAGGAGATTGAAAACAAGCTACGCAGCCAGGGCCATGAACTGGCCCCGGCTCAAGGCCCGCCTTTGCGTTTGCATGCCCGGGATCACACACCACTCAGGGAAATCTTCCAGACCTTGTTCGTGACCTTCCGCCAGCGGGCGCTGGTGGGGCTGACGCTGCTCACGGCTCAGGCGTTTTTCTACAACGCGATTTTCTTCACGTACGCCCTGGTCCTCACCGATTTCTACGACGTGCCCGCCGACCACATCGGCTGGTACGTGTTGCCGCTGGCTTTGGGAAATTTCTGCGGGCCTTTGCTGCTCGGACGGCTGTTTGATGTAGTCGGTCGTCGCATCATGATCAGCCTCACCTACGCGGTGTCCGGGATCCTGCTGGCCATCAGCGGTTATCTGTTTCAGCAGGGGCTGATGGATGTCACCCAGCAAGCGATCGCGTGGATGGTGATTTTCTTCTTTGCGTCGGCGGCTGCCAGTTCGGCGTACCTCACCGTCGCCGAAACCTTCCCGCTGGAAATCCGCGCGCTGGCGATTGCGGTGTTCTATGCCTTTGGTACCGGATTGGGCGGGATTATCGGGCCGCTGCTGTTTGGCCGCCTGATCGAAACTCACGACCGGGGCTATCTGTTGATCGGTTATCTGATCGGCGCGGGGTTGATGCTGTTGGCGGCGCTGGTGCAAAGCCTCTGGGGCGTGGCGGCTGAGCGCAAGTCACTGGAGCAGGTGGCCAGGCCATTGTCCCAGGCCCGAGACTGATCAGCAGTCCAGGCGTTGCGCCACGTCGCGCAGGTCAACAGCGGTGGCTTGCAGCTTTTCAATCTGCAGGGCGACGTCGTCAACATCCTGGGTATTGACCGAGCGCTGCAGGTAGCGCAAATGTCCGGCCAGGTTACGCGACACGCCGTCCAGATCGGTGGCGGTGCGTTGCAGATCGCCTTGAATGATCTTGAGGTCTTCGATGTTCAAACTCATGACTCCAGAAGTCGGCAGGCCCAAGGGCATTTGACGTCCAGGTCAAGGTTTACCATTCAAACGAATAGTTTAATGGCACATTGATATAGTGCGCGTTTTTCAGACGAGTGTCTTGCTCATTCGTCTTCAAGATCGGAATCAGGGTCAGCGTAGGAATCCAGCAATGCGGCCAGAGCGAGGGTGCGCTGCAGCCCCGAAGTGGTGGCCATGATTTCGGCGACCGCTGCCATGGCCTTGGCTTTGGCCTCTGCGCGTTCTGCGTCGGTGTTATTGGGCGTCGCGTCTTGCGCGGCTTCTATGATCGACTCTTCAAAACTGTTCATGGAGTGCGCTCTGCAAATGATGCGGGCCATTCTGCCTGATTCGGCTGCCCAGAGGCAGTCGTCATGGAGCGCTGGGTGATTTTCTTCAATACCCGGATCCGCCTGATCCCTACCTTGATCCGCACTTGTTGACGAATCGAGGGTGATCACATGAGTTTGCTGGTTTCCATGGCCGCGTTTGCGCTGGCGTCTTCCATCACGCCGGGCCCGGTGAATATTGTCGCCTTGAGCTCGGGAGCCCGACATGGGCTGGGCCCGGCGTTGTTGCATGTCAGCGGCGCCACCCTGGGCTTTACGTTGTTATTGATCCTGATCGGTTTCGGCTTGCATGAAGTGCTGATGCAGTGGCCGGTGCTGACCGTGGCAATCCGCTGGGCGGGGGTGGCATTTTTGTTGTACATGGCCTGCAAGCTGGCGGTGGATGACGGGCGGCTGAATGCGGACGGCGCGGGTGGCAAATCGTCGATGCTCAACGGCGCAATCATGCAATGGCTCAATCCCAAGGCCTGGCTGGCGTGTGTTGCGGGGATGGGGGCGTTCGTTGCCAGTGGCGAAGCTCGGCTGATCTGGCAGTTTGCCGGCATTTATTTCGTTGTTTGCTACCTGTCGCTGGCCTGTTGGGCCTTCGCCGGTACGTATCTGCGGCCCTATCTGAACAGTGCGCGAGGCGTGCGGCTGTTCAACCGCTGCATGGCGGCGTTGCTGGTGGGTTGTTCGGTTTACCTGCTTTTTTACTGAACATCGGGTGCTATGAGGGTCACGGCAGACGATATTGCCCCGGTGTCGCCGCCAGGTGTTTTTTGAACACCCGTTGAAAGTGCGCCTGATCGGCAAAGCCCAGCTCCTGCGCCACGTCGACAATCAGGCTGCCAGCCTTGAGCCGGGTCCGGGCGTGCTGGATCCGGAGGTTGATCAGATAAGCATGGGGCGTCATGTGGTAGCGCTGTTCGAAGGCGCGGATCAGGTAGGAGCCGGACAGGTTCGCCGCACTGCACATGTCGTCGAGGCTGATCGGGTGTTTGAAATTGTCATGGATGAACTGCGCGACCCGTTCAATACGCTGTATTGCCTGCTCCGGCCTGACCGTCGATGTCCCGAGGGTCTGCTGCATCAGGGTGAAAAACGAAACGGCGCTGCACTGCTTTTCCAGCAGCGGTGCGTCGGCGTCTATCAGGATATGGTAAAGCCCGGTCACACCGCCGAACAACGCGGGGTCGGTGCTGTGGGTCGCTGCCAGGGGCTGAAAGTCTTGATGGGGGTTCAGGCCCAGTTCATGTTGCAGCCCCTTGAGCCATTGGCTGTCGACATACAGCATCAGGTACGCCCAAGGCTCATCGGCGATCGGATTACAGGCGTGGACCTCGCCAGGGTTCATCAGCACCACCGTGCCGGCCTGCACTCGCTGGCGGGTCTTTTCATGCAGATAAGTGCTCTGCCCGGCGGTGATCGCGCCGATGGAAAACACCTCATGGGAATGCCTGGAATAACACAGCTTGCGGCCGTCACCCACCGAGCGCGCCTCGATGAACGGCAGCCGGTCGTCGCGCCAGAAGAAGGGGGCGGTGGATGGGCTGAGCTGTGCGTCCATGTCGTATACATCCTTTCAATGGTGCGAAGCCCCTGTAGGAGCGAACTTGTTCGCGAGGCGTTGTGGCTGACACTAAATGAACCGCAGATGAACGCCGCCTCTGAAATCGCCTCGCCAACAAGTTGGCTCCTACCGGTCCGCGACCAGGCTGTTCAAACAGTATTGTGCTCGGCAATCAATCCCTGCAACCAGTCCATGAACACCTTGCAACGTTGCGGCAGATGGTGGCGATGGGCGTAGAGCAGGGAAATCTTCATCGGCGCCGGGCGGTAGTCCGGCAGGATCTCGATCATGTCGCCAGCGATCAAGTGTTTTCTCATGCCCATGCGCGGTGACTGGATAATGCCCAGGTTGCCCCGGCAAGCCGCTTCGTATGCCTGCACATTGTTCACCGCCACACTGCGCGGCATGGGCAGCGTGCGGGTTTTGCCGTCTTCCTGATACTCGAATACCGCCGTGTTCGAACCGAATGCCATCACGTAGTGAATCAACTGGTGGTGCTGCAGGTCAGCGAGGGTCTGGGGTATGCCATGGCGTTGGGCGTAGCCCGCACCGATGCAATTGACCATGTCGAAATCGCCGAGGCTGCGCGCCACCAGTGTGGTGTCGGGCAGATCGCCCACCCGCAGCACACAATCAAAGCCGTCGCGGATCAGGTCCACCCGGCGGTCACTGCTGCTGATCTCCAGGTCGATGCCCGGGTGCAGTTCGAGAAATTCACTCAGGCGCGGCAGCATGATGTTGTGCGCCACCGCCGTGGGCATGTCGACCCGCAAGCGGCCGCTGAGGGTGGCATCGGTGCGGAACAGGCCTTCGAGCTCGTCCATTTGCGCGAGCATGTCTTTGCTGCGCGCATACAGCACCTCGCCATCCGGCGTCGCTTGCACCTTGCGCGTGGTGCGCAGTAACAGGCGGGTGCCGAGCAATTCTTCCAGCGCCTGGACGTGTTCCGAGACCGTCGAGCGCGGCAGGCTCAAGGCTTCACTGGCCTGAGTGAAACTCGACAGCTCGGCCACACGCACGAACGAGCGCAGCAATTCCAGCTTGTTCATGGGCCATCTCCACACTTCAAGTCCTGACGGATTGTTCGACTCAAGCGACCAGTCATTTCGTTTTCTGACGGTTTATCGCACGACCAGCGAACAATAGACTTTTCCTCACTCGCTGAACACACCCCCATTCTCTGAACGCAATAAGCCGAGGAAATACATCATGAGCAAAAAAATCGCACTCATCACCGGTGCCAGCCGTGGCCTGGGCAAAAGCACAGCGCTGCACCTGGCTGCCCAGGGCGTGGACATCATTGGCACCTATCAGAGCCGGGCGGCTGACGCTCAAGCCACGGTCGCCGAGATTCAGGCACTGGGTGGCAAGGCCCACATGCTGCAACTGGATGTCGGCCAAAGTGACACGTTCGAGGGCTTTGCCGAACAACTGGGCAGCGTGTTGAAGGACGTCTTCAATGCCGAGCATTTTGATTTTCTGGTCAACAACGCAGGGGTCGGCATCTACAGCAGCATTGCCCAGACCACCGAAGATCAGTTCGATCAACTGGTGAATGTCCACTTCAAGGGTCCGTTTTTCCTGACCCAGAAGCTGCTGCCGCTGATCGCCGACGGCGGCCGCATCGTCAACCTGTCCAGCGGCCTGGCGCGCTTCAGTATGGTGGGCTACGCCGCTTACGCTTCGATGAAAGGCGCGATTGAAGTCTGGAGCCGTTATCTGGCCCAGGAGCTCGGCCCGCGAGGCATCAATGTCAACGTGCTTGCTCCTGGCGCGATTGCAACGGACTTCGGCGGCGGCACAGTGCGCGATAACCCGGACGTCAACAAAATGATTGCCTCCAGCACAGCGTTGGGCCGGGTAGGCGAGGCGGACGATATCGGGGCGGCAATCAGCATGCTGCTGGGGGAGGGCGGCAAGTGGATCAATGGTCAGCGGATCGAGGCGTCGGGCGGGATTTTTCTGTGAATTGAAACCGTCACCCTGGAGCTGCCGGAAGCTGCGAAAGCGGTGTGTCAGGAACGACGCTTTCGCAGCCTTCGGCAGCTCCTACAGGAGTAGGTAGATCACTTTTTGATCGGCACAATCTCGGTGATCTGGCTGTTGGTGATCTGCACCTGCACGTACTTGTCGTTGATCTTCACCCACTGCGATTCTTTGGCGGGTTCTTTCAGGCCGCGCTTGGACCAGTCTTTGAGCGCTGCTTCAGGGCGGCGGAATTTTTCCGGGGCGCGGGAGCCGAGTTCCAGGTCATGCATGTTGTCCTTGGATTCTTCGACTTTCGGCTCAGGGGCATCTGCAGCGTGAACGGCAAGGCTGGTCACGGAAACGCAACCAGCGATAGCCAGACACGCGATGAGTGATTTGCTCTTCATGAGGCTCTTCATATAAGTACTCCTGGGCTCAGTGCTGAATGCTCTGTCTAAGCCTTAGGACAACCACGATGAAAAATCATTCGGTTTTTGATGATGGCGTTACGCTTGCTGCTGGCTGACTCGCCTTGAACCAAAGGGCGAGTCAGCCAGTCGGTCAGCCTTTCAACGTGGTAGCGATGGTGCTTTTCAGTGGGGTTGTCGGGCGGCCAATCAGGCGGCTCAGTTGCTTGCCGTCATCGAATAGCGCGCCTTTGGCCGCTGCTGCATCGGAGTCAGACAGCAACTCGGCGACAAACTCAGGCAATCCGGCCTGGATCAATGCTGCCTTGAAATCAGCCTGGGGCAGGTCAGCGTAGGGGACCTGTTTGCCCGACTGCTTGGACAACTCGGCAGCCAGGTCAGCCAGGGTGTAGGACTCGTCGCCCGCCAGCTCGTAAACCTTACCAGCCTGATTTTCAGTTGCAGTCAGCACCACCGCTGCGGCCACTGCGTAGTCGTTACGATCCGCTGAACTGATCCGGCCATCGCGGGCACTGCCGAACACCGCGCCATGTTGCAACGCAGCGGGGATGCCTGCGGTGTAGTTTTCCGTATACCAACCGTTGCGCAGCACCACGGACGGAACGCCGGATTGTTGCAACGCGCTTTCAGTCTGGCGGTGTTCTTCGGCCAGGCCCAGGGATGAGGTGTCGGCGTGCAGCACACTGGTGTAAGCCAGCAGTTTGACCTGAGCCCGTTTGGCGGCATCAATCACGGCCTTGTGCTGGGCGGCGCGCTGGCCGATTTCACTCGAAGAGATCAGCAGGATTTTCTCTGCACCGGCAAATGCGCTGTCCAGGGTCGCGGGTTGCGAATAGTCGGCCTGACGGACCTGCACGCCGCGTGCGGCAAGGTCGGCGGCTTTTTCGGGATTGCGTACTGCGGCGATGATTTGCGAGGCAGGGACACGGGTCAGCAGTTGTTCGATAACAAGACGGCCCAATTGGCCGGTGGCTCCGGTAACGACGTACATGGTGGTTGCTCGCGAAGTAATTGAAGACCGCATCACCATAAGCGCTATGCTTACCTTTCGTAAGTACGTACAAAAAGGTAAGTGTCATGAGTGACGTCAAACAAGTCATGAGCCCGCTGCTCTCGGCAGTGATGCAAGCCCGCGCCGGGGAATTGATGGCGGCCGACTGCCCATCGCGGATCGTGCTGAGCCACGTGTGCAGCCGCTGGGGCGTGTTGGTGCTGGTGGTGTTGCGCGAACGCATGCACCGCTTCAGCGAACTGCGCCGCAGGATCGGCGGGGTGAGCGAAAAGATGCTGTCCCAGACATTGCAGAACCTTGAAGGCGACGGCTTTGTCGAGCGCAAGTCCCTACCAGTGGTGCCACCTCACGTGGAATACCGCCTGACCCCATTGGGTGAAGAAGTGGCCGAACAGGTGGAAAATCTCGCGACCTGGATTGAGCATAATTTGCCGAGGATCATGCAGGCTCGGGAAGGGGATGTTGGTGCGCGGCTTGTCCGGGAAGATGCCTGATACACCACACTCCTTGTGGGAGCGAGCTTGCTCGCGAAGGCGGTGGTATTACAGTTGGAAATCACAGGATGTACCGGCCTCTTCGCGAGCAAGCTCGCTCCCACATATACCCGGCTCCTACAGATATCAGCTTGGCAACCTAAAAAATCCAGCCAAAAAAAACCCGGCATCATGACAATGCCGGGCAAGGGGAGGTGAATCGGTTACTTGGGTTGCAGGGCTTCGCGCACCGCTTTCACATCGCCGCTGGACACGGCAGGCGCGGCATTGCCCCAGCTGTTGCGCACGTAGGTGAGCACATTGGCCACGTTGTCATCGGACAGCGCCCAAGCCAGTGATGGCATGGCCGGAGCGGTCGGCGAGGCGTCGGTGGCACCCGCGCGGCTGCCAGCCAGCACCACACGAATCATCGACGAGGCATCAGCGTTGTTGACCAATGGCGCCATGGCCAGTTTCGGGAACAGACCCTCGGTGCCTTCGCCATTGCCCACGTGACACGCGGAGCAGCGGTCGGCGTAGATCATTTTTCCGGCGACCATGGCCGGGTCCTTGGCATCCAGTGCCTTGGGTACTTCAGCGGGTTTGGCGCCATCCTTGAGGTACACGGCAACCGCCATCAGGTCCGCATCCTGCCAGTGCTGGGAGGAGTGCTCGACTTCCTCGGCCATGGGGCCGGAGGCGATATCGAAGCGGTTGGCACCGGTTTTCAGGTACTTGACGATATCGTCCTCGGTCCAGCTGCCTATACCTTTGTGCGCATCGGACGTGATGTTCGGCGCCACCCAGTTCTGCAGATTGGCGCCGGTGAGGAACTGATCGTTCTTGTCGCCACCGGTCAGGCCTTTAGGCGTGTGGCAGGTGCCGCAATGCCCCAGGCCTTCGACCAGATACGCACCCCGATTCCACTGTTCGGACTTCTTGGGGTTGGCCTTGAATTCGCCTTCCTTGAAGTTCATCAGGTTCCAGGCCAGCAGGCTGGTGCGCACGTTGAACGGGAAGGGCAGCTGGTTGGTTTCAACCTTGTTGTCCACCGCGTCGATGGTTTGCAGGTAGGCCCAGATCGCCTGGTTATCCTGTCGCGTCACCTTGGTGTAGGCGGTGTAGGGCATGGCGCCATACAGGCGCTTGCCGTCCAGGCCGTGGCCTTTGGACATGGCGTTCTGGAAGTCTTCAAAACTCCAGCGGCCGATACCGGTCACTGGATCCGGGGTGATGTTCGCCCCGAGCAGTTTGCCGAACGGCGTATCCAGCACCACGCCGCCGGAGAAGGCGGGTTTACCTGGCAAGGTGTGGCAGGCCGTGCAATCGCCCAGTGTGGACAGGTAGCGGCCTTTTTCCACCAGGTTGTAAGAGTCGGCACCGGTGCCGGCCTGCGCGACGTTGACGCTGACGTTCAACGCCAGGGCCAGTACGCCGACGCTGAAAGAGAGGAGAGTCTTCATACCGGGATCATCTCCCCAGGGCGCTTCAGGTAACGGGTGCGGATCGCGTCGGCGGCTTTGAAAGCCAGTGCCGCCACGGTGCCGGTAGGGTTGTAGCCCGGGTTCTGCGGAAAGGCGGAAGAGCCGACCACGAACAGATTCGGCACGTCCCAGACTTGCAGGTATTTGTTCACCGAACTGGTCTTGGGGTCTGCGCCCATGATGAAGCCGCCGACAATGTGCGACGACTGATAGGGCGAGCTGTTCCAGTGACCGGTCTGGGCACTGTCGACCATCTGCAGCGGGTTCATGCTCTTGGCAATCTCGTGGACTTTGCCAGTGACGTAGGCCGCCATCTTGCGGTCGTTCTCCGGGAAGTCGAAGGTGATGCGCAACAGCGGACGGCCCAGCGGATCCTTGTAGGTCGGGTCCAGGGACAGGTAATTGCCACGCATCGAATAGCTGCTGGCCTCACAGCCGATGGACATGGTGCTGGCGTAGCTCTTGACGGTCGCCTGCTTCCATTTCGAACCCCAGGTCGGCGTGCCGGGTGGTACGGGGCGCGCGTCGATGGGCGCTGCGCCAATCGGCGTAACCCGGGTACTGCCGCCACCGACAAAACCCAGGCCCGAGTGGTCGAAGTTGTCGTTGTTGAATTCGTCGATGCCCATGCCGATGGCGCCACCACCAATGAACGGGTTGAAGTTCTTGTCATCGAAGAACAGCTTCACGTTGTTGGCGGTCTGGTAGGCGTAGTTGCGACCTGTGGTGCCGGTATTGGTCACCGGGTCATAAGGCTTGCCGACACCGGAGAGCAGCATCAGACGCACGTTTTCGAAGATGAACGCGCTGATCACTACCAGGTCTGCCGGCTGTTCGAACTCGTCGCCATTGGCATCGACAAAGATGATCCCGGTGGCGCGTTTGCCGGTGCTGTCCATGGTCACGCGCAGCACTTCGCAGTTGGTCTTGGCCGTGAAGTTCGGCTTGCGAATCAACACTGGCAACACCGTGGTGATGGCGCTGGCCTTGGAATAGTTGGCGCAGCCGTAGTTGGTGCAGAACCCGCAGAAGGTGCAGGCGCCCATCTTCACGCCCAACGAGTTGGTGTAGGCCCGCGAAACAAGGGCTGACGGCACCGGGAAAGGTTTGTAACCGAGGTTTTTGGCGGCCTCGGCAAACAGCGTCGGCGCGTAAGTCTGCTCGGTCGGCGGGTTCGGGTACTCTTCCGAGCGCGGACCTTCGAAGCTGTTGCCGCCTTCCTGAATTACACCCTTGATGTTGCCAGCCTTGCCGGAAACCCCCGCCAGGCGATCGAATTTGGTGTAGAACGGCTCCATCTCTTCCCAGTCGGTGCCCCAATCCTGCAGGGTCAACTCAGGCGACAGCTCTTTGCCGTAGCGCTCGGTCAGGTAGCTGTGCAGCCGGAATTCGTTGGGCTGAAAGCGGAAGGTGATCCCCGCCCAGTGGTTGCCCGCGCCGCCCGTGCCGTTGCCGGGGTGAAACGAACCCCAGCTGCGCATCGGCAGTGCCGTTTCGGTCACGTTGTTGCGCACAGTGCAGGTGTTCTGTTTGGTGCGCAACATCAGTTCCTGACGGCGCGAGTAGCGCAGCTCGTCGGTTGCCGAGGCGATGTTGAAGTCGGCGGCAGTATCGCGCCAGGGGCCACGTTCGAAGCCCATGACGCTCAAGCCTTCATCCGCCAGTTCGTTGGCGATGATAGATCCGGCCCAGCCGAGTCCGACAACCACCACATCGGTGGAAGGTAATTTTCTAGCCATGTCGATTAACCCTTCTTGTTCCAGGCGGAGCTGCCGATGATGGAGATCGGGGTGAGGTCCAGCTTCTGGTTATGCAGGCCGATGTAATCGCGGTAGTCATAACGGGCGCCGGGGAAACCGATCATTTTCCACGACACCATGTCTCGATTGCCGCCATAGATCGGGTCGGCGAAGAAGCCTTCCATGGTGTTGCCCAGCACCTGCTGAAAGAACAGTTTGGCGTCGATCCCTTCCAGCTCGATGGCGCCTGCTTCCAGGTCGGTCAGCACCTTGTCGCGCTGTTCATTGCCCAGGGCGCTGAAGTTTTTCTGCCATTGTTTCTGGCAGTAGGCGGTCAGGCCGGCAATGCCCAGGCGATAGCGTTGCTGCGGCACCAGAGGCGATTGATCGCCTTGCATGGCCGTGCCTTTCGCGAAGGGGCCTTGCATGTACAGGCGATCGAAGGTGCCGTATTCGCCAGCCAGCTGACGGTCGATGAACACCGCACAACCGGCGTCCTTGCCGCTGACACTCAGGTCGTCGGCCGGGATCAGGCGCTCGACGATAGCTTCTACTTCCCGTGCTTCATCGGCCGTAAAAAATTGCCAACCGGGCGTCTGGTAATGCATCGGACCGTTGTGATCGAAAGGCACCCATTGCGGCACGCCCGTCAGGGTCGCGGCCTTGGCACTGGCGGCGGCACCGACGGCGAGTGTCGTGGCGGAAGTGAAGAGGAGTTGGCGGCGGGTGAAACCTTTCGCGGGTTTGTCAGTCATTCAGGAGGCTCCTGCAAAGGCGTGTGACGGCAACAGCCGTGCTTCCCCGATCAAAGGGATGCGCTTCGCGGTCTAAACACGGTTTTTAACCCGGCGTGGCCGGGCAAACGAAATCTTACGGATGGGTGTGACATTAAGTCTCTGGCAAGGCGGCGGGCATAAGGAGCACGCTAAGCGGGGAACAGCCAGATTCTGGAGCCATCTTTTCCATGCGTTTTGCCATCATAAATGTGTTGCTAAACATTTCGCCGACCTGATTTCGCAAATTACCTTTGCGCGAAACGTAACAATCGGTCGGGTTTCTTACCGTTTGAGCCCTCAACGCCAACACAATCCTCCCTGAACGGGCACTTCTTGCTATCGTGCGCACCCAGACGCATTCAGTAACATCTGTTCAAGTTATTTTGAGCGCCTTGCGGCGTGCGCTTAGTTTTATCACCGAGAAGCTTCAGAAATGCCCGATCCAATCCCGTTAAAAGACCACGAAAAAGACGCGCGTCTGGTCAACCGTCGGCTGGTTGCCTGTGCGCTGCTGGTGGGGGTGTTGAGCCTGTGTCTGGTGGCCAGGATGTACTTCCTGCAAGTCACCGAATTTGCCTATCACTCGACCATCTCCGAAAACAATCGCGTGCACGTGTTGCCGATTCCGCCGGAGCGCGGGCTGATCTACGACCGCAATGGCGTGGTGCTGGCGGATAACCGGCCCAGTTTCAACATGACCCTGACCCGTGAGCGGGCAGGGGACTGGCACAAGGTCATTGATGAAGTCATCGAGCTGCTCAAGCTGCCGGATGAAGAACGCATCCTGTTCGACAAGGACCTCAAGCAAGTCCGTCATCCGTTTGAGCCGGTGACGCTGTTGTACGAGCTGACTGAAGAGCAGATCGCGACACTGGCGGTCAATCAGTACCTGTTGCCGGGTATCGATGTGGAGCCGCAGTTCGTGCGCCATTACCCGCTGGGTGCGCATTTCGCCCATTCCATTGGCTATGTCGGGCGCATCAACGAGAAAGAAGCCAAGCAGCTGGACTCGGTGGAGTATCGCGGCACGCAATCGATCGGCAAGACCGGCATCGAGCGGTTCTACGAGTCGCAATTGCACGGCACTGTGGGTTATGAAGAGGTCGAGACCAATGCCCAGGGCCGCGTGTTGCGGGTGCTCAAGCATACCGATCCGGTCCCCGGCAAAAACATCACCCTGAGCCTGGATATCCATCTGCAGGAAGCCGCCGAAGAGGCGCTGGGTGACCGGCGCGGGTCGGTGGTCGCGCTGGACCCGGCCACCGGCGAGGTGCTGGCGATGGTCAGCAAGCCAAGCTTCGACCCGAACCTGTTCGTGACCGGCATCAGCTTCAAGGAATACGCCGCCCTGCGTGATTCCATCGACCGCCCGCTGTTCAACCGTGTGCTGCGCGGTCTGTATGCGCCGGGCTCGACCATCAAGCCGGAAGTGGCGATTGCCGGGCTCGACAGCGGCGTGGTCAATGCAGGGACCAAGGTCTTCGACCCTGGCTACTTCCAGCTGCCGGACTTCGATCACAAATACCGCAACTGGAACCACAGTGGTGATGGCTGGGTAGACTTGGACGCGGCGATCATGCGTTCCAACGACACGTACTTTTATACGCTGGCCCACAAGCTCGGCATCGACCGCATGTACGACTACATGACCATGTTCGGCCTGGGGCAGAAGGTTTCATTGGACATGTTCGAAGAGTCGGCAGGCCTGATGCCGTCCCGTGAGTGGAAGCGCGCCACCCGCCGTCAGGCCTGGTTCCCCGGTGAGACGGTGATTCTGGGTATCGGTCAGGGCTACATGCAGGTCACGCCATTGCAGTTGGCGCAGGCCACTTCCTTGATTGCCAACAAAGGCGTATGGGTGCGCCCGCATCTGGCCATGGAAGTTGGCGGCACGGCGCCGGTGGACGAGCACCCAATGCCGAATATCGTGCTGCACGACCCCAATGAGTGGAATCAGGTCAACGTCGGCATGCAAATGGTGATGCACGATCCACGGGGTATCGCCAGGGCTGCGGCCCAGGGCGCGCAATACCGCATCGCCGGCAAGAGCGGCACCGCACAGGTCGTGGCGATCAAGCAGGGCGAACGCTACAACCGCCTGAAAACCCTCGAACGCAACCGCGACAACGCCCTGTTCGTTGGCTTTGCGCCTGCCGAGCATCCGAAGATTGTGGTGTCGGTAATGATCGAAAACGGCGAGGCGGGCGGCCGCGTGGCAGGGCCGGTGGTGCGCCAGATTCTTGATGCGTGGTTGCTGGACAAGGACGGCAAGCTCAAGGCGCCGGAGGTGGCGGCGGTCAAACCTGGGGCGCCGCATGTCTAGGGTTTTTTGAACGGCGAGATTGCATGCCCGGCTGCAAGGTTTCTGAAGGTACACAAAAGCTTTAAATGGCGTCGGACCTGTGGGAGCGAATTCATTCGCGAAGGCACTATCAGGACCCCTAAAGATGCGTCGGATGTACTGGCCTCTTCGCGAATGAATTCGCTCCCACAGGATTTGTGATCTGTGGGAGAGAGGCTTCCACCGGACAGGCATCTGTCGGCTGAATTCCTTCTGAACTGTCCGCCCCAGAGCGGGTCGATCACTGATGCGTGCCACGCCGCTGGCCACGACTTCCATCTGTCTCGACAAGGAAACCAGCATGTCCAGAACAATTGCCGATCACCTCGCTCAGACCCTCGCCAGTGCCGGCGTTTCCCGGATTTGGGGGGTTAGCGGCGACAGCCTCAACGGCCTGACCGACAGCCTGGAAAAGCTAGGCACCATCCGCTGGATGCACACCCGTCATGAAGAAGTCGCCGCCTTTGCCGCCGGTGCCGAAGCGGCTGCCACTGGCAAGCTGGCGGTCTGCGCCGGCAGCTGCGGTCCGGGCAATCTGCACTTGATCAACGGTCTGTACGACTGCCACCGCAATCAAGTCCCGGTGCTGGCCATCGCCGCACATATTCCCTCGTCGGAAATCGGCTTGGGCTATTTTCAGGAAACCCACCCGCAGGAACTGTTCAAGGAATGCAGCCATTTCGTTGAACTGGTGAGCAACCCTGAGCAGTTTCCGCGTGTGCTGGAAAGGGCCATGCGTGCAGCCATCGGCCAGCGCGGGGTCGCGGTCATCGTGCTGCCGGGTGACGTCGCGTTGAGCGATGCCCCGGATGCCTTGGCCAAATGGCTCGACACGTCCGCGCCAAGCGTGACGCCCGGCGAGCAGGACATCCAGAAGCTCGCCGACACCCTCAACCAGTCAAAAGCCATCACCCTGCTGTGCGGCGCTGGTTGTGCCGGTGCCCACGAGGAAATGGTTGCCCTGGCCGATCGCCTCGGTGCGCCGGTGGTGCACGCGTTGCGCGGCAAGCAGTACGTGGAATATGACAACCCGTTCGACGTCGGCATGACCGGGCTGATCGGCTTCAGTTCGGGCTACCACGCCATGCTGTCTTGCGACACGCTGGTGATTCTCGGCAGTAGCTTCCCGTACCGAAACTTCTACCCGACCGACGCGAAAATCATTCAGATCGACATCGACCCCACGGCACTCGGGCGGCGCACGCCGATTGACCTGGGGCTGGTCGGTGGCGTCAAGGAAACCCTGACGGCGCTGTTGCCCAAACTCAATCGTCACGATGATCGACGCTTCCTCGACAAGGCCCTCAAGCATTACGCGAAGGCCAGGGAAGGGCTGGATGACCTGGCGACACCTTCGGCCCCCGGCGAGCCGATTCATCCGCAATACCTGACCCGGCTGATTGACGAACAGGCCGACGCCGACGCCATTTTCAGTGTTGATGTGGGCACGCCGACGATGTGGGCCGCGCGCTATCTGCACATGAACGGCAAACGCAGCCTGCTGGGCTCGTTCAATCACGGCTCCATGGCCAATGCAATGCCTCAGGCCCTGGGTGCCAAAGCCGCGCATCCGGATCGCCAGGTGATTTCCCTGTGTGGCGACGGCGGTTTGTCGATGTTGCTGGGTGATTTGCTCAGCGTTCGCCAATTGGATCTGCCGATCAAAATGGTGGTGTTCAATAACAGTTCGCTGGGTTTCGTTGATATGGAAATGAAAGCCGGTGGTTATGTCCCTCATGGTACGGATTTATACGAAACCAACTTTGCCGGCATTGCATTGGGTGCGGGCATTCTCGGGATTCGCGTCGAGAGTGCTGAAGAGTTGCCGGCCGCCCTGCGCAAAGCCTTTGATCATCCCGGCCCGGTACTGGTGGACGTGGTCACCGCCAAACAGGAGCTGGGTATCCCGCCAAAAATCAAACTGGCCCAGGCCAAGGGCTTCAGCCTTTATATGATGCGCGCGGTAATGAGCGGGCGAGGGGATGAAGTGTTTGAATTGGTGAAGACCAATCTGCGCTAGCAAACTATTGAGCCTGCAGGCTGCGATTGAGGGTGTGTCAGACACACTGCTTGCGCAGCCTGAGGCAGCATCTGCCGTTTATGTTCGAACTTTAATAAATATATTTATCTGCCGCCTACTATCCTTTTTCGCAAAGACTCAGTAAAAACGCCGCAATCTATTCACTGTTTCAGTGAACAACTGTACGCCGTAGTGATTCTTTGTATTGGAAGTATTCCGCATGATGAAAAGTTTGGGTTTCAGCAAGAAGATCCTGCTCGCGGCCGCGTTGGTCGTGGTTGTCGCATTTACTTGTTTTATTGTCGTGAACGACTATCGACAACGCCAGACTTTAAAACACAACGTGTTTGCCGAGTTGCAACAGTTGGGCAGTCTGACCACGCAGAACATTCAGACCTGGCTGGAGGGCCGCACACAACTGGTGCAATCCATGGCTCAGCGCATCGCTGCCGACGGCAAGGCGTTGCCGGACCTGCAGCGTTTCATCGGCATACCTGCCTACACCGACAGCTTTCAATTGAGCTACTTTGGCAGCACCGAGGGCGTGATGTTTTCGGTGCCTAACGCCACCCGGCCGGCGGATTACGACCCCCGCGCCCGTGGCTGGTACAAGGCCGCGCAAAACGCGTCGGGCACCATCGTGACCGAACCCTACATCGCCGCCTCGTCGGGCAAACTGGTGGTCACCCTCGCCACGCCGGTGAAGTATCAGAACCAGTTCATCGGTGTCGCCGGGGCCGATATCGCCCTGGACGTCATCAGCAAGACCATCAACTCGTTGAACTTCGGCGGGCACGGTTACGCCTTCATCGTCAGCGGCGATGGCAAGATCCTGGTTCACCCGGACAGCAAGCTGGTGCTTAAAAACATCAGCGAAGCCTACCCGAACAACACCCCGAAGATTGCTGCGGGTGTCAGCGAGATCAATGCTTCCGGCAAGGCCGAAATCATGTCCCTGACCCGTGTCGAGGGGGTGGCCTCGACGGACTGGTACGTGGCGTTGGTGCTGGATCAGGATGCGGCCTACGCGATGCTCGGCGAATTCCGTACCTCCGCCATCACGGCCATGGTGATTTCCGTAGTCATCATCATCCTGTTGCTGGGCTTGTTGATCCGCGTGCTGATGCAGCCGTTGCACCAGATGGGCCGTGCCATGCGCGATATCGCCGATGGCGACGGCGACCTGACCAAGCGTCTGGCGATCACCTCGCAGGATGAGTTCGGCGAACTGGCCAAGTCGTTCAACCATTTTGTCGAGCGCATTCATGGCTCGATCCGTGAGGTGGCGTCGACGGCCGGGCAACTGGGTGACGTCGCCATGCGCGTGGTCCGCGCGTCCAACTCGTCGATGACCAACTCTGACCAGCAGGCGAACCGGACCGAAAGCGTTGCCGCCGCGATCAACGAACTGGGTGCAGCGGCGCAGGAAATCGCCCAGAACGCAGCGCGGACTTCTCAGCAGTCCGCCGATGCCAGCCAGCTGGCCGGTGACGGGCTCAAAGTGGTACAGCAGACCATCGACGCCATGAACGAGTTGTCGGCGAAGATCAGCGAGTCCTGCGCCAATATCGAGAACCTGAACGGCAAGACCGTCAACATCGGGCAGATCCTGGAAGTGATCACCAGCATTTCCCAGCAGACCAATTTGCTGGCCCTCAATGCCGCCATCGAAGCAGCCCGGGCGGGGGAGGCCGGCCGTGGTTTTGCGGTGGTGGCCGATGAAGTGCGCAACCTGGCGCATCGCACTCAGGATTCTGCGCAACAAGTGCAGAAAATGATCGAGGAGCTGCAAGTCGGCGCGCGTGAAGCGGTGGTCACCATGACCGAAAGCCAGCGTCAGAGCGAAAACAGCGTGACGGTTGCCAACCAGGCTGGTGAGCGGCTGAGCAGCGTCACCCGACGCATTGATGAAATCAACGGCATGAACCAGTCGGTTGCGGCTGCGACTGAGGAGCAGACTTCGGTGGTGGAGTCGCTCAATGTCGACATTACCCAGATCAATACGCTCAATCAGGAGGGCGTCGATAACCTCAAGCTGACCCTGGATGCCTGCGGTTATCTGGAAGAACAGGCTGCGCGGTTGCAGCATCTGGTGGGGACGTTTCGGATTTGATGGTTCAGGGGTGATACGTACACGTCTTTTTTGATGTGTACGTATCCGTTGAGGCGGTGATGACCGTTCAGGATTTTGGGTACATATCCATTCCTGCGGTAACGGCTGCTTAAGGGTCCGCCCTTACGGCGGGTCACTTTTTACAGACGCCTAAAAAGTAACCAAAAACGCTGTGCCCCACCACTCGGTCCCTCGCCTAGGCTCGGCATACCCGTAATCCGACATTGATTCGGCGGGCCGCCGCGAAGGGCCATCCCTGGCCCAGCGCGGCTAAACCGGCATCCATGCCGGTTCACCCGCCGAATCAATATCGAATTCCGGCCAGCGTGTTTGACGGGGCGCCAAGATCAAAATCAAAAGCAGATCAAGATCAAGATCAAGATCAAGATCAACTGCGGCGATGGTGGGCGCTACGTGAATTAAGGTAGGAGCTGCCGAAGGCTGCGAAGGCGGCTACCGATTCGCAGCCTTCGGCAGCTCCTACAGAGAATCGCGCACGCCGCTGATCCCGTGGGAGCGAGCTTGCTCGCGAAGGCAATGGCACAAACAACGAATATCGTGAGGCACGCACACCAGACAGGTCGGCTTTCAGGCCGCCTCGCACGTTTTTGATTTTGATCTTAGGCGCCCCGTTAAACCACGCTGGCCGGAATCCGATATTAAATCGGGGGGTAAACCGGCAGGACGCCGGTTTAGCCGCACTGGGCCAGGGATTGCCCTTTGCGGCGGCCCCCCGATTTAATGTCGGATCACGGGTATGCCGAGCCTAGGCGAGGGACCGAGTGGTGGGGCAAGAGCGCTTTGGTTACTTTCACGCTCTTCGAAAGTGACGCGCCGTAAGGGCGCAACCAATAGTAGCCCTACCATAGCAACGGATATGTACGCAAAAAGAAGGGTAGACGCAGCCGCGCGATTTACTTGTTGGCCTTCCTAACCGACGCCCCACCCGAAGGATCGAAACACTGACTGTCATACCGCGGGCTCTTGCATTGCGAGACGGCGGTAGGCGGTGGCGGGCGGTCTTTCTGGTACTGCTTGTAACTCTCGGTCTCATACACCGTGACGTGAGTGCGCCCACTGACCTTCAGAAACTCCGTAGCCTTGAGGTTGATCTTGTGCGCGTGATCCACCGGTTCGCCCCGGCGCAGCATGTTCGGCGGGCCGTGCCGCTGAACCGTGATGTCTGCGGCGCTTTCCGGGCTGCAAGGGATTGACGCATAGCTCACCAGCCCCTGAGGCGATGTGCATTTGAAAATGTCGCTGTAGGCCGGGCTGGCAACGAGCAGGAGGGCGACCGCTGTCGCCGCTGAAGTCCATGTCATGGTGTGTCTCCGTGGATGGCGCAAAGCTACCATTTGAGCTGTGCCTAACCCAGATATTTTTGCCTCATGCGCAGCGGTCCCTCAGATTGAAGCGTCCTTTTTGCCGGTCAGGAACAGGTGAAGCGAGTGGGCCACGCTGTTGAGCTGCGCTTCAAGCGCTTCAATCTGTTTGCGGTCCAGTGCATTGAGAGGCAGTTGCGAACCGAAGCCGGCCTGGGGTTCGGCAACCACCAGTGGCTTGGCGACCAGGCCCAAAGTCTCTCTCAAAAGCCCGTTGATCAAGGTCTGGTAGCCCATGCCTTGTTCGTCTGCCCGGGCCCGCGCAGCGTCGAGCACGACATCGTCCAGCATGATGGTGATTCGGCTTTTACCTCTGGCGGGCGCCACCGGGCCGCGTTTGGCATTGGAAAAATCGTATTGGTCTTTCATGGATTCATGCACCTCTGTACTGACTGATTTCCTGTGGTTGGGCCTTTCTTGCAGAGATCAACCGGATGAAATTCGGGTCGCGGTAGACATACACCACAACCAGTATCTGCCCGCCGCCATCGACCCCGATCGTGACCCAGCGTTGCTCGTCATGGTCGTTGTCTTCGACGGTGAGCGCGATGGGGTCATACAAGACAGTTTCGGCATCAGCCAGGCGAACCCTGTGCTTGGCGAAGTTTCTTGTGGCTTTGGCTGCGTCGAACTGAATTCTGGTCTTCATTATGCATATCTTATATGTATATAGAAAGAGGGTTTTTGCACCTGATAAGCAAATCGGCAGGGCAGACCAAGGCTAGCCGTGCGAGGCAGCCCGAGCCTGGCGGCATTGTTTCCAGCTGTTGGAGGCATGGTTCGCTTCTGCCACGACTTCAACCTTTCATGAAACGGTTACCGAACCGTCACCCGCTATTCACCCCGCTGAAATACCCCGGGCCTACTGTCGTTTGCAACCCAAGGCAACCAGACAGAGAACGCCATGAACTCAGCCGCCTATCCAGCCATACAGGTCGAACGTCTGAACAAGACCTTCGCTCGCAAGCCCGCGCTGGTTGATTTGGCGTTGTCTATACAACCCGGTGAAATGGTCGCCCTGATCGGTGCATCGGGTTCGGGCAAATCCACCTTGTTGCGCCACCTCGCGGGTCTGGCTCGTTGTGATCGTGGTAATGGCGGCAGCGTTCGGGTGCTGGGCCGTGAAGTGCAGGCAGCAGGGCGCCTCAATGGCAAGGTGCGCAAGCTGCGTTCCGATATTGGTTACATCTTCCAGCAGTTCAATCTGGTCAATCGCTTGAGCGTGCTGGACAACGTGTTGCTCGGCTGCCTGGGGCGCATGCCAGGCTGGCGCGGCAATCTGGGCCTGTTCAATCAAGAAGAAAAACAGCGCGCTTTGCAGTCCCTCGACCGGGTCGGGCTGGTGGACCTTGCCGGGCAGCGGGCTTCGACCTTGTCCGGTGGGCAGCAGCAGCGGGTGGCGATTGCCCGGGCGCTGACCCAGCGGGCGGAAGTGATCCTCGCCGACGAGCCCATCGCGTCCCTGGACCCCGAGTCCGCGCGCAAGGTGATGGAAATCCTCGCCGACATCAACCGCACCGACGGCAAGACCATTGTCGTGACCCTGCATCAAGTCGATTACGCCGTGCGCTATTGCCCGCGCGCCGTGGCCCTCAAAGGCGGGCGCATTCATTTCGACGGTGACGGGCGCAACCTCAGCAGCCAATTCCTCAACGACCTTTACGGCGCTGATGTGGGCACCAGCCTGATGATTTCCGATGAAGGCCGCCGCAGTCGCGAAACCCCGCGGCTGCTGCTGGCCCGCAGCTGATTCAGCACTAAAACAACCACCACACCCTTCCTCAGGAGTGCTTCCATGTTGAACCGTATCGGTCGCTTCGTTGCGTCTGCCGCTTTGCTGAGCAGTTGCCTGATGGGCGCAGCCCACGCTGAAGAGAAAGTCATTAACTTCGGCATCATGTCCACCGAATCCTCGCAGAACCTGAAAAGCATCTGGCAGCCGTTCCTGGATGACATGGGCAAGAAGACGGGCCTGAAAATCAACGCCACCTTTGCTTCTGACTATGCCGGTTTGATCCAGGGCATGCGTTTCAACAAGGTCGACGTAGCCTGGCTCGGCAACAAGGCGGCGATGGAGGCGGTGGATCGCTCCAATGGCGAGATCTTCGCCCAGACCTCAGCGTCCAACGGCGCACCGGGTTACTGGAGCGTGATCATTGCCCGCAAGGACAGCCCGATCAATTCCGTCGAAGACATGCTCAAGAACGCCAAGACCCTGACCTTCGGTAACGGCGATCCAAACTCCACCTCAGGCTACCTGGTGCCGGGCTACTACGTGTTTGCCAAGAATCACGTTGATGCCGCCACCGCGTTCAAGCGCACGCTGAACTCCAGCCATGAAGTGAACGCCCTTAGCGTTGCCAAAGGCCAACTGGATGTGGCGACCTTCAATACCGAAAGCTGGGACCGCCTGGAAGTTACCCAGCCGGACATGGCCGCCAAGCTCAAAGTGATCTGGAAATCGCCGTTGATCCCGGCCGACCCGATGGTCTGGAGCAAGGCGCTGTCGGACGAGAACAAAAACAAGATTCGTGAATTCTTCGCCAGCTACGGCGGTACCGATGAAGAAAAGGCCGTGCTCAAAGGCATGCAGCTGGGCAAGTTCCTCAAGTCCAGCGATGACCAGTTGCTGCCGATCCGGCAGATGGACTTGTTCAAGCAGCGCACCGAAGTTGTCGCCAGTACCAGCCTGAGTGCCGACGAAAAGGCCAAGCGTCTGAAGGACATCGATGCGGGCTTGAGCAAGTTACAGGAGCGCCTGACCGAGCTCGAGAAGAAAAACCCGGCCAGCGCCGGTTGATCAAGCCGGGCGCGCAGCGTTCGGCGCGCCCACCCTTCGCTGAACAGGACTCGACTATGACCAGCACCACCCACGCTGCCTATGCCCAGGTGGTCGGCAAGCGCAGTTGGCCGCAATATCTGGGCTGGGGTCTGTTTCTGGCCATGCTGGCCTGGGCCTGGCAAGGCGCCGAAATGAACCCGCTGGCGCTGTATCGGGATTCGGCCAACATGGCGACCTTTGCCGCCGACTTCTTCCCGCCGGACTTCCACGCGTGGCGTTCGTACCTCAAGGAAATGATCGTCACGGTGCAGATCGCCCTGTGGGGCACGGTGCTGGCGATTGTCTGCTCGGTGCCGCTGGGCATTCTGTGCGCCGACAACATCACGCCCTGGTGGATTCATCAACCGCTGCGCCGGGTCATGGATGCGTTTCGCTCGATCAACGAAATGGTGTTCGCCATGTTGTTCGTGGTGGCCGTGGGGCTTGGACCATTTGCCGGGGTCCTGGCGCTGTGGATCAGCACCACCGGTGTGCTCGCCAAATTGTTCGCCGAGGCGGTGGAAGCCATTGATCCCGGCCCAGTGGAAGGGGTGCGCGCCACCGGTGCCAGTGCCTTGCAGGAAGTGATCTACGGGGTGATTCCGCAAGTCATGCCGCTGTGGATTTCCTACGCGCTGTACCGCTTCGAATCCAACGTGCGCTCGGCCACGGTGGTGGGCATGGTCGGGGCAGGCGGGATCGGGGTGATCCTCTGGGAAAACATCCGCGCCTTCCAGTTCAACCAGACCTGCGCCGTGCTGCTGGTGATCATCCTGGTGGTGAGCTGCATCGACATCGTGTCCCAGCGTTTGCGTAAGCAGTTTATTTAGGAAGGTCCCAGTGTTCTTGATAGCACCGTCTTGCAGCGCACGCTGGACCTGTAGGAGCCAACTTGTTGGCGAGGCGCCGAACCTGACACAACGCCTCGCCAACAAGTTGGCTCCTACAGGGAATGTATTCCAAACCCTCAGTGATGGGCTTTCTGCCAAGAGTGTTTTTTAGTTATGGACATGTCTAGACAACCCGCCGAGCCGGTGTATCAGGAGTTGGCCAATATCCTGCGCAGGGAGCTTGGCAGTTACACCGCTGGCGACTACATGCCCGCCGAGGTTCAGCTGGCGGCGCGCTTCGAGGTCAATCGCCACACCGTGCGCCGCGCCATTGATGAACTGGTGCGCGAAGGCAGCGTGTTACGTCGTCAGGGCAAGGGCACTCAGGTGTTGCAGCGGCCTTTGATCTATCCGATGCAGGCCGACAGCGCCTACAGCCAGTCGCTGTCCGCCCAGGGCATCGGCGTCGAAGCCCTGTTGTTGCAGCGCCAGCATTGCCCGGCCAGTGCCGAAGACGCCGAACATCTGCAGCTCGATGAGTACGCCGAGCTGATCGAGCTGCACACCCTGCGCAAACTCGACGGTCTGCCGGTCAGCCTGATCCGCCATCGCTTCTGCACCAGCCGCACCGAATTGCTGGCCCGCTACAAGCGGGGCTCGTTGCGTCAGTACCTGGCTGAGCGCGACTTGCCGCTGACCCGCACCTTGAGCCTGGTGGGCGCGCGCCTGCCTAGCCGCGAAGAGGCGGATCTGTTGATGATGCCGCGCCACTTGCCGGTGCTCACGGTACTCACCGTTTCCCAAGACCGCAGCGGCAAACCGGTGGAGTTATCGCGCTCCACCAGCCGCTCCGACCGTTTCCAGTATCAGTTCATCGTCTGATGGAGATCACGTCTATGACACCCGCAACAGACCCTGCCACTGCCACCCGCCAACGCTGGATCGGCGTACTCGCCCGCGCTCAGGGCGACGAGTTGAGCCGCCACGAAGCGGCCCTGCGTGACGCCGACTACCAACTGATCCGCGCCCCGGAAACCGGCATGACTCTGGTCCGTGGCCGCATGGGCGGCACCGGTGCGCCGTTCAACGTGGGCGAGATGACTGTCACCCGTTGCGTGGTGCGCCTGGGCGATGGACGCACCGGTTACAGCTATCTGGCTGGCCGTGACAAACCCCGCGCCGAGCTGGCCGCATTGGCTGACGCCCATCTGCAAGGCCCGCAACAGACTCACTGGCTCAACACCCTGATCGAACCGCTGGCCCAGGCTCAGGCCCGCCGACGCGCCGGGCAGGACGCAGCGACCGCCGCCAGCAAGGTTGAGTTCTTTACCCTGGTCCGAGGAGAAGACTGATGAACGCAGCGCTTTTGCAACCGGCTTTTGCCGACCCGGTACTCGACGCCCAACGCAGTTTCCGCGCCGCCCTCAAGGCCCTGGCAGGTCCCGGTGTGATGCACACCCTGCAAGCCGCGCAACGCCCGCCCGCGCTGGCCGGGCTGGATTCGTCCAGCCACGCGCTGTGCCTGGCACTGCTGGATATCGACACGCCGCTCTGGCTGGCACCCGCCTTCGACACCCCGGCGATTCGCGCCAACCTGGCATTCCATTGCGGCTGCCCGATCGTTACCGAGCGCCAGCACGCACGTTTTGCTTTGCTCGACGACAGCCAGCTGGACGATCTCAGCGGTTTTGACTTGGGCAACGACCGCTACCCGGACCAGTCCTGCACCTTGCTGATCCAGCTGCCGAGCCTGGGCGGCGGTCCGGCCTTGAGCTGGCGCGGGCCGGGTATCGAGCATGAAAACAGCGTCGCGCTGCCATTGGGTCGCGGGTTCTGGTTGGAGCGTGACTTGCGCAACGATTTCCCCCGCGGCCTGGACGTATTTTTCCTCGCCGGCAATGACTTGCTGGGCCTGCCGCGCAGCACCCGTGTCGCCCACAACCTGCAGGAGCGTGCCTGATGTACGTCGCTGTCAAAGGTGGCGAACAGGCCATCGATAACGCCCACAGCCTGCTGGCGCAGAAGCGCCGGGGGGATACCTCCATCAGCGAACTGACCGTCGAGCAGATCCGCCAGCAACTGCCCCTGGCGGTGGCGCGGGTCATGACTGAAGGCTCGCTGTACGACGAGCAATTGGCTGCACTGGCGATCAAGCAGGCGGCGGGGGACATGATCGAAGCGATCTTTTTGCTCCGCGCCTATCGCACCACCTTGCCGCGTTTCAGCGCCAGCGTGCCCATCGACACGTCGGACATGCAGCTCAATCGCCGACTGTCCGCGACCTTCAAGGACCTGCCTGGCGGGCAGCTGCTCGGCCCGACCTTCGACTACACCCATCGCCTGCTGGATTTCAGCTTGCTCGCCGATGGCCAATACCCCGGCCCGCAGCCTCAGGCCGAGGCGACCCTCGAACCCTGCCCGAGAGTGCTCGGCTTGTTGGCGAAGGAGGGGCTGATCAAAAACGAAGCGGACAATGCTGAGGCCGTGCCCGACATCACCCGCGACCCAGTGGAATACCCGGCCAGCCGCGCCCAGCGCCTGCAAGCCCTCGCCCGGGGTGATGAAGGTTTTCTGCTGGCCTTGAGTTACTCGACCCAGCGCGGTTATGGCCGCAACCACCCGTTTGCCGGGGAAATCCGCATTGGCGAAGTCGAGGTCTGGATCGAGCCGGAGGAGCTGGGCTTCCCGATTGCCATTGGCGGCATCGAAGTGACCGAGTGCGAAATGATCAACCAGTTTGTCGGCTCGGGCTCGGAGCCAGCGCAGTTCACGCGCGGTTACGGCCTGGCGTTCGGGCATGCCGAGCGCAAGGCCATGGCCATGGCGCTGGTGGATCGCTCCCTGCGCGCCGAAGAGTTCAACGAAGACATCCAGTCCCCGGCGCAACAGGAAGAATTCGTTCTGGCCCACTGCGACAACGTCGAGGCGGCGGGTTTCGTCTCCCACCTGAAATTGCCGCACTACGTGGACTTCCAGTCCGAACTGGAACTGATCCGCAAGCTGCGCGCGTCCACTCACCAGGAGGCCAAGCCATGAACGCGTATCAGCAGGCGCAACCGCAACGCGATGAAGCCTACAACTTTGCTTATCTGGACGAGCAGACCAAACGCATGATCCGCCGTGGCCTGCTCAAGGCCGTTGCAATCCCCGGTTATCAGGTGCCGTTTGGTGGCCGCGAGATGCCTTTGCCCTATGGCTGGGGCACCGGCGGCATGCAGGTGACGGCCGCGATCCTCGGCGCCGAGGATGTGCTCAAGGTGATTGACCAGGGCGCAGACGATACCACCAACGCCGTGTCGATCCGCCGCTTCTTTGCCCGTACCGCCGGGGTCGCCACCACCGAGCGCACCCCTGAAGCGACAGTGATCCAGACCCGCCACCGGATACCGGAAACCCCGTTGCACGCCGATCAGATTCTGGTTTATCAGGTGCCGATCCCCGAGCCGCTGCGCTTCATCGAGCCCTCGGAAACCGAAACCCGGACCATGCACGCCCTGGATGATTACGGGGTCATGCACGTCAAGCTTTACGAGGACATCGCCACCTTCGGTCACATCGCCACCAGTTACGCCTACCCGGTGATGGTCGACGAGCGCTATGTGATGGACCCGTCGCCTATCCCCAAATTCGACAACCCCAAACTCGACATGAGCCCGGCCTTGATGCTGTTTGGCGCCGGGCGGGAAAAACGTCTGTACGCCGTGCCGCCGTTCACCCGGGTGGTGAGCCTGGATTTTGAAGATCACCCGTTTCAGATCCAGCACTGGGAGCAGAGCTGCGCCATCTGCGGCAGCGAGCATTCCTTCCTCGACGAACTGATCCTCGATGACTCCGGTACCCAGAGTTTTGTCTGCTCGGACACCGATTACTGCGCCCAGCGCGTCCTTGAGCAGCAGGGCCAGCAACAGGAGACAGGCCAATGAACAGCGCGCAAGCGATGCACAACGTCGCGCCGGTGCCGGAGCGTGCCCAGCCGCTGCTCAAGGTTCGCGACCTGACCCGCCTGTATGGCCCGGAAACCGGTTGTCAGGGTGTGAATTTCGAGCTGTATCCGGGGGAGGTGCTGGGCATCGTTGGCGAGTCCGGCTCTGGTAAGTCGACCCTGCTTTCCCTGCTCAGCGGTCGGTGCCCACCGGACCGTGGCGGCATCGACTACCGGGGCAAGGACGGCCGGGTGCTGGACTTGTACAGCGCCAGTGAAGCCGAGCGCCGCACTCTGTTGCGTACCGAATGGGGCTTCGTCGAACAGAACCCCCGTGACGGCCTGCGCATGGGCGTCTCGGCCGGGGCCAATATCGGCGAGCGGCTGATGGCTCAGGGCGTGCGCAATTATCAGCAGCTGCGCGGGGCCGGGATCGACTGGCTGACCCAGGTCGAGATCGATCCGCTGCGCATTGACGACCTGCCGCGCACCTTCTCCGGCGGCATGCAGCAACGTTTGCAGATCGCCCGCAATCTGGTGTCCAGCCCGCGTCTGGTGTTCATGGACGAGCCCACCGGCGGGCTGGACGTCTCGGTGCAGGCGCGTTTGCTGGACCTGCTGCGCGGCCTGGTCCGTGAGCTGGACCTGGCAGTGGTGATCGTCACTCATGACCTGGCGGTGGCGCGGCTGCTGGCGGATCGGCTGATCGTGATGCGCCGCTCACGGGTGGTGGAAACCGGCCTGACTGATCAAATCCTCGATGACCCTCAGCACCCGTACTCGCAACTGCTGGTGTCGTCGGTCCTGCAATCGTGAATCGCCTGTTGGGGGCTGTCTGATGAATACGCTGATCGAGGTCCAGGGCCTCTCGAAAACCTTCACGTTGCACCAGCAGAACGGGGTAGTGCTGAACGTGCTGCGTGGCTTGAATTTCAAAGTGCGCGGCGGCGAATGCCTGGTGTTGCACGGGGATTCCGGCGCAGGCAAGAGCACCTTGCTGCGCACCCTGTACGGCAACTACCTGCCAGCGGGCGGGAGCATTCGCGTGCAGCACAACGGCCAGACGCTGGAGCTGGTTGACGCCGAGCCCCGACAAGTACTGGAGGTGCGGCGCCAGACCCTGGGCTATGTCAGCCAGTTTCTGCGGGTCATCCCCCGGGTTTCCAGCCTGGATGTGGTCATGGAGCCGGCCCTGGCGCGGGGCTGGTCGAAAGCCGACGCCAAGGCACGTGCAGAAGATCTGCTCTCGCGACTGAACATCCCGCAACGCCTGTGGCAGTTGGCGCCGGGCACTTTCTCCGGTGGCGAACAACAGCGCATCAATATCGCCCGGGGCTTCATGGTGCCCTGGCCAGTACTGCTGCTGGATGAACCCACCGCGTCCCTGGACGAGCGCAACCGCCAGGTGGTGCTGGAACTGATGAACGAAGCAAAAACCGCAGGCGCGGCACTGATCGGGATCTTCCATGACCGTGCAGTCCGCGAAGCCGTTGCCGATCGCTTTCTCGACATGACCCCGCTGGACCTGACCGCCAAGGAGTTATTGCAATGCTGAACGAACAGATTCTCACCCATGCTCAAGTGGTCACCGCTGACCGGGTGTTCAACGGCACAGTGGTGGTGCGCGACGGGCTGATTGTCGAAGTCCAGGAAGGCCGAAGCCAACTGCCTCAGGCGCTGGACATGCAGGGCGATTACCTGCTGCCCGGCCTGGTGGAGCTGCACACCGACAACCTGGAAAAACACCTGTCGCCGCGCCCCGGCGTGGACTGGCCCTCGGCGTCGGCAGTGCTCAGCCATGACGCGCAGATCATTTCGTCTGGCATCACCACGGTGTTCGACGCGCTGTCCATCGGCGATGTGAACCCCAAGGGCAAGCGCATGCAGCAATTGCCTGCCATGCTCGAAGCGATTGCCAGCGCCAATGCCGCCGGCCTGACCCGCGCCGAGCACCGCTTGCACCTGCGCTGTGAGGTCTGCCACCCCGATACCTTGAGCGTGTTCCGCGATCTGGTGGCGCAGCCGCTGGTGCAACTGGTGTCGGTAATGGATCACTCGCCGGGCCAGCGCCAGTTTGCGCTGGAGTCCAAATACCGCGAGTACTACATGGGCAAATACCACCTGACGACGGCGCAAATGGATGAATTCATCGTCGAACAGGTAGCGAATTCCCGCCAATACAGCGACCTTTACCGACGGGCGATTGTCCAGGACTGCCTGGCGCGAGGCTTGTCCGTGGCCAGCCATGATGACGCGACCGTCGGTCATGTCGAAGAGTCGGCAGGCTACGGGATGAGCATCGCCGAGTTTCCCACCACGACAGAAGCGGCGCAGGCCTGTCGGCGGTTGGGCATGAGCGTGTTGATGGGGGCACCCAACGTGGTACGCGGCGGATCGCACTCGGGCAACGTGTCGGCAACGGATCTGGGCAAACAAGGGCTACTGGATATCCTCTCCAGCGACTATTATCCCGCCAGTCTGTTGCAGGCTGCGTTCACGCTGGCCGGGCAGGGCGAACATTGCACGCTGCCACAGACGGTGGCGATGGTCAGTCGGGCTCCGGCGGTGGCGGCGGGCCTGGAAGATCGCGGTGAAATTCGGGTCGGGCTGCGTGCCGACCTGGTCCATGTAAGGGCGCAAGGTGCGCTGCCGGTTATCCAGCACGTCTGGCGGCAGGGCAAGAGGGTGTATTGATGGCAGGCAGGTTGATCTATCTCATCGGGCCCTCCGGTTCCGGCAAGGACAGCCTGCTGGATGCGGCCCGTGAAGCACTAAGCCAGCGCGGTTGCCGGGTTGTGCGGCGGGTCATCACCCGTTCGGCCGAGGCGGTGGGCGAGGCGGCTCAGGCGGTCAGTGTCGAGCAATTCCTGACCATGCAGGCGCAGGGGGATTTCGCCTTGAGCTGGCAGGCCAACGGTTTGCATTACGGCATCCCGGTGGAAATCGACGAGTGGCTGGCTCAGGGGCATGACGTGCTGATCAACGGCTCCCGCGGGCATTTGCCCCAGGCGCGGCAACGTTACCCGGACTTGCTGGCGGTGCTGTTGACCGTCAATGACAGCACCTTGCGTGAGCGTTTGCTGGCCAGGGGTCGGGAGTCGGTGGCAGACATCGAGGCCCGTCTGCAGCGCAATTCGCGGTTTGCCGTTGAACTGCTGGCCAGTGATCCGGCGCTGTTCGTGCTGGACAACTCCGGGGCACTGGCGCAGACCGCTGAACGGCTGTTGCAGCGCATTGCCCATGAGCACACATGCGCCTGACCCTGCTCGGCACCGCCGACGCGCGGCAGGTGCCAGTCTATGGTTGCCAGTGCCCGGCCTGCGCGGCGGCCTTGCGTGACGCGGGTTTGCGGCGTTTACCATGCAGCGCGCTGGTGGAGTGTGACGATCAGCGCTGGTTGATCGACAGCGGCCTGACTGACCTCACCGAACGCTTCGCGCCCCGCAGCCTGAGCGGCATCCTGCAGACCCATTACCACGCCGATCATGCCCAGGGCCTGCTGCACCTGCGCTGGGGGCAGGGCTTGATCATTCCTGTCCATGGACCTGTCGACCCTGAAGGCTTGTCGGATCTGTACAAGCATCCGGGGATTCTCGACTTTAGCCAGCCATTCAGCGCCTTTGAAACGCGACAGCTGGGCGCGTTGAGGGTCACCGCTTTGCCGTTGGTGCATTCCAAACCGACCCTGGGCTATTTGCTTGAAGGTGACGGCAGGCGCATCGCGTACCTGACTGACACCGTAGGCTTGCCCGAGGCCACGCAAGCATATCTGCAACGCGAACCGCTGGATGTGCTGGTTCTGGACTGCTCCATGCCGCCCCAACCCCAGGCGCCGCGTAATCACAATGACCTGAACCTGGCCTTGCTGACCATTGAACAGCTGCAACCGGCCAAAGCGGTGCTGACCCACATCGGCCATAGTCTGGATGCGTGGTTGATGGAGCATCGGCATGAACTGCCGGAGCGGGTGGTGGTTGGCAGAGAGGGTATGGTGGTTTAGCAAGCACATTGAACCCGGTCGCTCCCGCGGGTGTCACCATCCCTACATGAATTGCGTTGCAGACGAGAGAGCCGCCATATGACCACCCAACTCTACGCCACAACCGCCCCGACGCGTACCGAGGTCGATGCCTTGCCCGGTGCGACGCTGATTCAATTCGGCACCGACTGGTGTGGCCATTGCAAAGCCGCGGAGCCGCTGGTGAATCAGGTGCTGAAGGATTACCCGAACGTGCGCCATCTGAAAATCGAAGACGGCAGCGGCCGACCGCTGGGGCGTTCGTTTCGAGTCAAGTTGTGGCCGACGCTGATTTTCATGCGTGATGGGGTTGAGCTCAGTCGGCTGGTGCGACCGGGCAATGTCAGCCTGATTGAAGAAGCGTTCGAGGGAATGGCGCGGGAGGGGTGAGGACTTCTAGGTATTGCGGGCCTACCCGATCCTGTAGGAGCCAACTTGTTGGCGAGGCGTTAGTGCTGCGTAAACAGATACATCGCCTCGCGAACAAGTTCGCTCCTACCGGTTTGGCATTCCTTCAGGTATATCGAGGTGTTGTAGGAGCTGCCGAAGGCTGCGAACCCGACTCACCCACCCGTCATGTTCATGAAACGCACCACCTGCACTTCGTCATTCACGCTGAAGTTGTGGCTCCAGGGTTTGAGCTGCATGGCGTCGATGATGGCTTTTTCGAGTTTTTCCGGTTGCCCGGGGTTGGCGCGCAGCACTGACTTCAGGTCAGCCGAATGTTCGTTGCCCAGGCACAGCAGCAAGCGGCCTTCGACGGTCAGACGGACCCGGTTACAGGTCGCGCAGAAGTTGTGGCTGTGGGGCGAGATAAAACCAATGCGGATATCGGGCGCTTCTGCCACACGCCAGTAGCGCGACGGCCCCTGGGTGGATTCGGTGGAGTTGATCAGCGTATAGCGTTCGGCAATGCGCTCGCGCACCTGATCGCTAGAGTAGAACGACTCCGCACGGCTGTGATCGCTGATCACCCCCAGCGGCATCTCTTCGATGAAGGAAATATCCAGCTTGCGCTCAATGGCGAACGCCACGAGGTCATTGATCTCGTGATCGTTGCGGCCCTGCATCACCACGCAGTTGAGCTTGGTATGGACAAAGCCTGCGGCATTGGCGGCGTCGATCCCGGCAATGACTTTGCTCAGATCGCCGGTGCGGGTCATTTCCTTGAAACGGGTCGGGTCGAGGCTGTCCAGGCTGATGTTGAGGCGCGAGACACCCGCATCAAACAGCGGCTGGGCGAGGCGATCGAGCTGGGAACCATTGGTGGTCATGCACAATTCGCGCAGGCCGGGCAGAGCGGCGATCTGTTGGCACAGGCCGACGATGCCGGAACGCACCAGAGGCTCACCCCCGGTCAGGCGGATTTTTTTGGTGCCCAGCGCCACAAAGCGCTCGGCGACCTGAAAGATTTCTTCCAGCGACAGGATCTGCTGGCGGGGCAGGAAGGTCATTTCCTCGGCCATGCAATACACGCAACGGAAATCGCAACGGTCGGTCACGGACATCCGCAAGTAATCAACCTTGCGTGCAAAAGCATCCATCAGCATTCGGTCAGACATTTCCACCTTCTCAACACATTCCGCCAGACCTGTAGGCCTGGCGTTCCTGATCAACCCCGGAGCAGCGCTTTGCTCATCATCAGCATCTTGCAGACCAGCTTGCATACTTTCTGCGAGCTGGCAGCCGATGTCACGCGCTAATCGACCGTGGTGGATTCAACAGGCAAATTAACCGACTGTAAATGTAACGGTCCAATCGCTTGTTCTGATGGGCCTATCGAGCGTGTCGATCATGGGCCCGAAAAAGACGCGTGGCGTTGATCAGCAGTCGACCGCGAACGTCAGCCTGACCCGTGCGCCACCGCCTTCGAGGGCCGGGGCATTGTCGCGAACGATGGTGGCGCCGCACCGTTTGCACAGTGCGTCAGTCAGGCTGATCAGCGTAGAGCGTCCCGTGCTGGCGGTGCCTCTGAGAATCTGGTCATCGAAGCCCGCGCCTTGATCAATGACGCTGATCTGAGCGGTGCTGCTGTCCAGCTTGAACACCTGCAGATCGATGCGATTGCACTTGCCGTGCTTGATGGCGTTATCCAGCAGCTCATTGAGTATCAGCCCCAGATTGGACGCCGTCTGAAACGAAACATGCACGGGCTGGGTTTCACTGCGCAGGCTCATGGTCCGACTATGCTGGGCGTCAACGACACCTTTGGCCAGGCTGGGCAGAAAAGCCGCCAGATCCACCTGACCTTTGCCGTAGCGGTGCAACTCATCCTGCACCGCCCCCACGCCAACGACCCGGCTGATGGCTGACTGCATGAGTTTTTTCGCTTCGTCACCTTGAGCGCGCATTTTCGACAATTGCAGCAGGCTGATGATCAGCTGCAGGTTGTTCTTGACCCGATGATTGAGCTCGGACAACAAGACCTGCTGATGCGCTTCCAGCTCGCGCTGCTCGGTAATGTCAATGCAGCTGCCGAAGTAACCGGCGAACTCGCCTTGGCGATAGAACGGCGCGCCATTATCCAGCAGCCAGCGGTATTCACCGTCATGACGCCTGACACGATAAGGCAAGGTAAAGCGTGTGCGGTTCTCGAACGCGGCGTGATAGGCGTCGACGCAGGCTTGCACGTCGTCGGCGTGAACGTCGTCTTTCCAGCCATAGCCGATCAGTTGTTGCTGAGTTTTGCCGGTGAAGTCGGTCCAGGGTTTGTTGAACCAATCGCAATGCCGGTCGGTTCTGGCGCGCCAGATCATCACCGGGGCATGATCGGCCAACTCCCGGAATTCGAGTTCACCCAGCGTTGTGGGATCTACTACGGGGTCATTTTCCGACGTCATGAGGGCTATCCATTGGCATGCCTGGCGACCCGTTGCCGAACAATTCCAGTAAACCGTGTGGCGGCAGCGCCGAAAACTCCTGGCCATCGAGCAAGGCCTGGGCAACGGACGCGCATTGGGTCAGATCTTCCGGGGCATAGGGCTTGCGCAGCAGGCCCAGTGCCGCGTCGGCGTTGGCACGGGCGCAAAGCACCTGGCCGCTGACGAACATTGAGGTCATGCCATGCCTGGCCATGAGCGCGCGGGCCAGCTCGATACCTTCGTCGTGACCGGCCAGATTGATGTCGACGAACGCGATATCCGGTTTCTCCTGCGCCGCCAATTGCAAGGCATGGCTGACGTCATGGGCCGGACCGATCACTTCGTGATGCTCGGCCAGCGTGACAGTCGCCAGCAAGGCCAGGATGGGATCGTCTTCTACCAGTAGAATTCGCATGTTTAATATCTGCTTTTGAGGCGGTTGCTGCGAAACGCCGACCCTTGAAATGGCCGATTACGTAGTGGGTGCAAAGGTTTTACGGGTTGCATGGCTACGTTGTTGAAGATTGGGCTGTGGCGCTGCCAATTGGTTCAGATGAATCTTGCGAAACATTCAAAAGGGTGGAGATCAGTCCTGGTTGGCTGACTTCGCTTGAGGATTTTTCCGAGCGATGCTGCGCTCATAGCGCTCCAGCAACGGCTGAATACTGACCCCGTGCACCAGGATGCTCAGCGCCACCACCGACAGCGTCAGGCCGATGCTCACCTGTTTGACATCCTCCGGCAGGCCATGGCCCAAGGCAAAGCACAGGTAGAACAGGCTGCCGATGCCACGAATCCCGAACCAGCCGACCAACGCCTTCTGTGCTCGGGTCAGCAGCGTGCGGCTGACCAGCAGCCAGACCGCCAGCGGCCGGATCACGCAGAACAGCGCCAGGCCCAGACCTATCGCGCGCCAATCCCAATAAAGCGCCAGTGATGCGCCCAGCAAGGTGATGAGCAGCACCTCCATGGAGCGCTCCACCAGGCTGCCAAAGGCCAGCATGTCACCCATCATGACCCCGGCCGCCAGTTGCGATTCGCTCAGGTCTTTTTCTTCGGCGACCGTGGCGCGTTCCACGCTGCCACTCATATGACCCAGGACCGGTTGCGCCAGATGTTCGGCAGGCACCTCCGATTGAGTGATCTGCGCTTCGGCTTGGCGCAAGCCCAACCCTGCAGCAAACACTGACAGGAAACCAAAGGCGCCCACGGTGTCGGCCACCACGTAGGACACGGCGATCAGGGCCAGCGCCAGGAAGTCATTGGGTGAGGTGGTGCTGTCGGCGTTCTTGATCCGCAGGTAAATCATCAAGTGGCCCACGCCACGGCCCATGCCATAGCCGATCAACAGCCCGGCAGGGACCCCCCACAGCAGATTTTTCACCGCCCAGTGCTGGACCCAGTTCAGGTCGCCATTGCCATGGGTCAGGAACAACAGGGCGAAGATCACGAACGGAAACGCCGTGCCGTCGTTAAGCCCGGCTTCGCCGGACAGGCCAAAGCGTACGCGATCAAAATCCTGAGCATTGTTGACCTGCACCAGCGAGGCGAGCACCGGGTCGGTCGGCGATAGCATCGCTCCCAGCAACAGGGAAATCCCCCAGGACAGCCCCAACAGGTAATGCACGGCCAGCGCAGTACCGGCGATGGTCGCCAGCATCACCGGCCCGGCCAGCCAGTACGCCGAGCGCCAGGCTTTGCTGGTCAGTGGCAGGCGTAATTTGATCCCGGTGCTGAACAAGGAGAACAGCACTGCGGCTTCGGTCAGGCGCTCCAGCCAGTGAGTGGCTTCGCGAAAGTCGAGCTTGAGAACGTCCAGCCCCATGGGGCCAATGGCAAAGCCAAACGCCAGGCACACCGCCGAAGTGGTGACTGGCAACCAGCGTAGATAGGAAGAGGTCAGGGCCAGCATCATCAGCAACGCGCCCAGGACCGTCATGCACAAAATGAAGCTCATACGGATCTGGCTCTCACAACAACGCTGCGCAATGCACGCAGCGATTGAGGTTGTGACTGCTCAGTGACGCGATAGTTGAAACATTTGGTATTGAAGTGTGAGGCTTGCCCTCGAAGATAGGAGCCCGATCCCTGTAGGAGCTGCCGAAGGCTGCGAAACGGACTTACCTGAAACACCGCCTTCGCAGCCTTCGGCAGCTCCTACGGATTGCACTTCAATCCGCGGGAGCCGTGCTCGCCCGCGAAGAAGGATGACGAGCTGGTCCAGATGGTCCCGGATCTCACAGAGGACTGCGGTCTTCTGTGGGAGCGAATTCATTCGCGAAGAGGGCGGTACAGCCGATGCATCTTCATCGGCCTCACTATTGCCTTCGCGAATGAATTCGCTCCGATGAGGGTTATGGTTTACCCCAGGCATACGCAGGACCTGTAGGAGCCAACTTGTTGGCGAGGAGGCCATTACATCCAGTGGACGTCCATCGTCTGCAAAGCAGCTCTCGCGAACAAGTTCGCTCCTACAGGTCTCGGCTCAACCACGGCTTATGGTTGGCCTGTAGAAGTCCGAAACTACCGCTCCACCGACCGGTTCCACCGCGCATTCCATTCAGGCCGCAGTTGGTTGACCTGATCCCAGTCAATAGTCACGGCAGTCTCCAGGTATTTATTCATGGCCTCCACCTGGGCTTTGGTCTTGGCGGTGGTCGGTGTGGTGGGGTTGGACGGGATCTGGTCGCCGAATTCCAGTGCCGGAGCCTGGGCCTCGGGGGTGAGCAGGTAGGCGGCCAGTTTCTGGGCCAGTTCCGGTTGATCGTTTTTGGCAATGGCACACTCGGCCACGTTCAACACCACGCCGCCTTCCTTGGGCGGAGCGTATTCCACCGGGACGCCTTTGATCTTCAGCGCGGTGACTTGGGTCGGGGTCAGCGGAAACAGCGCCGCTTCACCGGTCTGCACCATCTCGGAGATCTTTGCCGAGCTGGCAATGTATTCCAGCACATTAGGCCCCACGGTTTTCGGCCAGGCCTTGAAGCCCGGTTCCACGTCGGTTTCGCTGCCGCCCTGAATGCGGTTGAACATCAGGAAGCCATGCAGACCGAAGGTGGAGGAGGCCATGGACTGGAACACCACCTTCTCCTTGAATTTCTTGTCGGCCAGGTCCATCCACGAGGTCGGCGCCGCCCAGCCTTTTTCGCTGAACATCTTGGTGTTGTACGCAAGGCCAGTGACGCCCAGGCTGACGGCGGCCGCTTCCTCTTTGATCTTCGCCTTGTCGGGCAGTTGCGCAAGAGCGGGGCTTGGCTGCAGCTTGTCGCACAGGCCCATGGAAATGGCCCGGTACATGATGCCGTCATCGAGGAACATTACGTGCATCTGCGGGTTGTCTTTGCTGGCCTGCACTTTGGCGAGGATGTCCGACGAGGTGCCAGGCACGATCACGACTTTGACGTTATTGGCTTTCTCGAAGGCGGGCAGTACCTGGTCGGCATAGAGGCGCTCCATGGTGCCGCCGTTCATGCCCAGATACAGCGTCGGCACGGCGTGGGCCGGGGCGGCAATCAGCAACCCCGCCAGTGGCAGGCACGACAAGCCGGAGAATGCGATACGTTTCATGTTCTTCATTGAGCGACCTTCCTGTTTGCAATGAATGGAATCAATGGCTGACATTCGTGGAGCGTTGAGCAGTGGATTGAAAGCGGCGGATGGAAAACGCATCCAGGGCAATCGTCGATTGGCCGGTGCACACCGTTTGCGCCAGCGCTTCACCGGCCGCGGGGCCGATCTGAAACCCGGAACCTGCAAAACCGAAGCCATGCAGTAATCCCGGCGTTGTGATGCTGGGGCCGAGCACCGGTTCGCGATCAGGCAGATAGCCTTCGGTACCACTCCAGGTGCGGATCGCCTGAGCTCCGGCCAGCGGCGGGTAGAGCTCGACGGCGTTGCGCAGGATTTCCAGTACGGCGGCCTGGCCGGGTCTGGCTTTGCCTGGGTCCAGCGCAAAGCCCTGACCGCCGCCCAGTACGCAGTTGCCTCGGGCCACTTGCCGGGCATAGATGCCACCGCCTTCGACGCCCGTGCTGACGTCCATGAACAACGGCAAGGGTTCGGTAACGAGCATAGCCGGATGGCCGGACACCATCGGCACGGGCTCGCCAAACTGCGCCGCGAGGGCTCCGGCCCAGGCGCCTGCGCAATTGAGCAGCCAGGGCGCCCGCAAGCTCAAATGGTTGGCGGTGTGCACTTCGAAGGCCTGGCCGTCGTGACTGACTTCGACCACCTGAGCCTGTTCGAAAATCTGCGCACCCGCCCGTTGTGCGGCGCGGGCGAATGCTGGGGAAACCAGGCGCGGGTTGGCGTGGCCGTCATCGGCGCACAATGAGGCGCCGACCGCCACGTCACCGGCCCAGGCAAATCGTGCACGCAATTGCTGGCGATCAAGCAATTGCAGATCCAGCCCGAAACCGCGGCTGGCCTCGGCATAGCTGCGCAGGGCCTCCATGTCCTTGTCGCTGCGCGCCAGCTTGAGGTGGCCGGAGCGCAGGTATTCACCGTCGATGCCGATCAAGTCCCGCAGCCCACTCCAGATTTCGTGGGCACGTTGCGACAGCGGTAACTGGCTCAACGGCCGGCCCTGACGGCGCACGCCGCCATAATTCACGCCACTGGAATGCGAGCCACAGAAGTCCCGCTCCAGCAGGGCGACACGTTTGCCTTTGAGCGCCAGAGCCAGCGCTGCCGAAGCGCCGACGATGCCGCCGCCGATGATCAGCACGTCCGTTTCAATAAACCGAGTCATGGCTGGCTCTCCACACCGAACGGCAGCGGTTTGATGGGCGCCTGGCCGCGCAATCGGCCGATGCTGTGCAGGTCCCGGCCGCTGCAGTGGGCGACCAGCTCCGTTGCCGCCAATCCGCACATGCGCCCCTGGCAACGACCCATGCCCACCCGACACATGGCTTTGACTCGATTGATCTCCCAGTGGCCCTCGTTGACCGTGGCGCAGATGTCGGCGGCGCTGACTTCTTCACAGCGGCAGATGATGGTTTCGTTCGGGACGTTGCTTGCCCAATCCTCGGGGAACGGGAAGGCGGTTTCCAGCCCTTGGCGAAAGCGTTCGATACCTGCAAGCTTGCGCTGTAAGTGTTCGCTGCGAACGGTGTCGATGGACTGGCCGTGATCTGCCAGAACGGCCAGCGCAGCCAGCTCGCCGGCCATTTCGGCAGCGTCTGCGCCCATAATGCCCGCGCCATCGCCTGCCAGATAAACTCCAGGCACGCTGCTGCGCCCGGCGCTGTCCCGACTGGGTAGCCAGGCCCGGTTCAGCTCGCTCCACTGGAATTCACAACCGAGCAGATCCGCCAGTTGGGTTTCACTGCGCAACGCATGGGCGAAGGCCACGGCATCACATTCGAGCCGTTGCGGTTCGCCACTGCCTTGCCACTGCACGGCGCTGACGCGTTTCTCGCCGTCGATGCGTTGCAAGGTGGCGCCCTGGTGCACGGCGATGCCATGAGCGGTGAGCCAGGCCCGGTAATAAAGACCTTTGGCCAGGGTCAGGGGCTGGCCGAGCAGCGCTGGCAGGGCGCGGCATTGGGCAGAGAACGGCGCGCTGTCCAGCACAGCCAGCACCTTGGCACCGGCCTTGGCGTATTGATAGGCGACCAGATACAGCAGCGGCCCGCTCCCGGCGAACACCACCCGCTCACCAATGGCGCAGCCCTGATACTTCAAGGCGATTTGCGCGGCGCCCAGGCTGTACACACCCGGCAGCGTCCAGCCCGGCACCGGCAGAATCCGGTCAGTGGCGCCGGTGGCGACGATCAGGTGGGTGTAATCGAGGGTCCCGGCGCGGCCTTCCTGAAGCACATCAAGCCGGTGGTCCTCGGCATTCCAGACCAGCGTTTGCGGGCGATAGTCGATGTGGGTCGCGAGGGTGTCCATGGCCTGATGCACCGCCGTCGCTTTGCCCGCTTCAAAGCCATACAGGGCTTTTGGGTCGCGGCGGAAGTTGGCGGGCTGGCGGCGATAGATCTGCCCGCCGCCGCGCAGGCCTTCGTCCACCAGACAGGCATTGACGCCGTGGGCGTGCAAGGTCTGCGCGGCGCGAATGCCTGCCGGGCCAGCGCCGACGATCACCACCGATGGCTGAATTGTCATAGCTGGCGCCCCGGATCGCGGCTGACGATTTGCCCGGCCTCCAGGAGTGTCGAACAGGCGCGCACCCGCTGCCCGTCGCCCAGCCTGACCCAGCAATCCTGACACGCGCCCATCATGCAGAAGCCAGCACGTGGCTCGGCGCTGAAATCGCTGCCGCGCAAGTGTTCGCTACGGGTCAGCACCGCAGTGAGCAGCGTGTCCCCCAGCAAGCCGCTGGCAGGCTCACCGTCAAGGGTGAAGGCCAGCGCCGGGCGGTCCTGTTCGGCCAAACGTTTGAGCAGTGCCATGAGGTTCGCGCTCCAGACCCGGGATTAATGTTTGCCGACCAGTACCCGATCCAGGCCATAGACCCGGTCGAGGACAATCATGGTGACGGCAGTCAAGGCGATGACCAGCGCTGAAACGGCGGCCATCATCGGGTCAATGGACTCTGTGGCATACACGTACATGCGCACCGGCAGGGTTTGCGTCGACGGCGAGGTGACAAAGATCGACAGGGTGACTTCATCAAAACTGTTGATGAACGCCAGCAACCAGCCGCCCGCCACACCCGGCAGAATCATCGGCAGGGTGATCTGGCGGAACAGCGTGAACCGGCTGGCCCCCAGCGACTCCGCAGCCTGTTCGGCGGCGCGGTCAATGCCGATGGCGGCGGCAATCACCAGCCTCAAGACATAAGGGGTGATGATCACCACGTGGGCGAGGGTCAGCCAGAAGAAACTGCCATTGACGCCCATCAGCGCAAACAGCCGCAGCAAGGCCACACCCAGCACCAGGTGCGGAATGATGATTGGCGACAGAAACAGGCCGTTGAGAAAATTGCGGCCCGGGAATTGATGCCGGGTGATCGCCAGCGCCGCAGGCACCGCAATCAAGGTCGCCAGGGTCGCGGCCACGAACGCCAGGATCAGGCTGTTATAGAACGAGTCGATAAAGTCGGCACGCTCGAAAATCGCCCGGAACCAGCGCAACGAGAAACCCGACGTCGGCAGGCTCAGGGTGTTCTCCGGAGTGAACGCCACCAGGCAGACCACCACCAGCGGGGCCATCATGAACACCACCACCAGGGCGTGAAACGACAGGGCCAAAGGACCGTTTTTAGACATGGCTCATTCCCCCAGGGTTTTCTTGTAGCGGCCTTCGACCATGCGGTTCCAGGACAGCATGACCAGCAGGTTGACCAGCAACAGCGCCACGGCGATGGTTGCGCCCATGGGCCAGTTCAGCTCCGAGAGGTATTGGTCGTAGACCACGGTGGCCACCATTTTCAGGCGACGGCCGCCCAGCAGCCCGGGGATCGCAAAGGAACTGGCCGACAGGCCGAACACGATCAGCGTGCCGGACAACATGCCCGGCATGATCTGCGGCAACACCACCAGGCGCATCACCTTGGCCTGGGTCGCGCCCAGGGACAGCGCGGCCTGTTCGGCGGCGGGGTCGAGCTTTTGCAGGGAGGTCCAGACTGGAATGATCATGAACGGCAGCATCACGTGGACCAGGGCGATGATTACCGCGAAGGGGGTGTAGAGCATCTTGATCGGCTGCCCGCCCAGTGCCTGAATTCCCTGATTGATCAAGCCATCGGCGCCCAGCAGCAGGCTCCAGCCAAAGGCCCGCACCACCACTGAAATCAGCAGCGGGGTGAGGATCAGAATCAGGAAAATCGAACGCCACGGGGTGCCCATGCGGCTGAGGATGTAGGCCTCTGGCACACCGATCACCACGCACAGCAGGGTCACCAGGGCGCTGATCCAGAAGGTGCGCAGGAAGATTTCGTAAAAGTACGAGTCGGTGAGCACCTCGCCGTAGTTGGCCAGGGTGTATGAATCACTTTTGACCCCGACTTCGTAGTCGAAGACGTTGAACGACAGGATCAGGGTCAAGGCCAGCGGCACCAGCAACAGGCACGTGAACATGATCAGCGCGGGGGCCGAGAGCAGATAACCCTGGCCACCGCGACGCATTTCGCTGATCAGGCTCATGAATGCACCTCGTCGGCATCCAGCACCCGCAGCAACCCGGCCTGCCAGTCCATGCCCACCGCCGTGCCTTCTTCCATGGGGGCGGCGCCGTCATTGCGGCGCACCACGGTCAGCTCGCCGATGGCGGTTTCGATGCGATACAGCCATTGGCTGCCGAGGAAGTAACGGGTGATGACTTTGCCCTGCAAACGACCAGAGCCCGCCGCCACCAGGTCGATCTTCTCGGGGCGCAGGCTCAACACCAGCGTCCCGTCGCCGGGTACCTGACGCACTTGCGCGCAACCCTGGCCGTCCAGATCGCCGGGCAGCATGTTGGCTTTGCCGACAAAGCCGGAAATGAATTGGGTGCGCGGGTGTTCATAGAGTTTGTAGGGCTCGTCAATCTGCGTGATGCGCCCGGCCTGCATCACCACCACGCGATCGCTGATGGACAGCGCTTCGGCCTGATCGTGGGTGACCATCAAGGTGGTAATGCCGACTTCGCGCTGGATGCGGCGGATCTCGAACTGCATTTCTTCGCGCAGGTTGGCGTCCAGGTTCGACAGCGGCTCATCGAGCAGCAACACCGGCGGCTCGATCACCAGCGCGCGGGCCAGGGCGACGCGCTGACGCTGTCCGCCGGACAGCTCCCGCGGATAACGCTTGGCGTGCTGGGCCAGACGCACCAGGTCCAGCACCGTTTTTATCCGACGCTGAATATCCGCCGCTGGCACCTTGCGCATGCGCAGGCCAAAGGCGACGTTATCGGCAACGGTCATGTGGGGGAACAGCGCGTAACTCTGGAACACCACACCCAGGCCGCGACTGCTGGGTTTGGCGTGGGTGATGTCACGGCCATCGAGCACAATGCGCCCGTCACTGACTTCAACGAAGCCCGCGATCATTTGCAGGGTAGTGGTTTTGCCGCAGCCGGAGGGACCGAGCAGAGAAACGAATTCGCCTTTTTCCACCGCCAGGTGAGTGGCGACTACTGCGTCGATGGTGCCGTAGCGTTTGGAGAGACCTTCAAGCTGCAAAAAAGCCATGGCTGCGTTCCACCTTTTCATCGCGCGCTGCAAGGCAGTGCGGTTTTGTTATGGGCAGATGCGAAATGAGTCTTGCAGTTGCTGTGGACGTTGGTGCTCGCTCTAAGTCGGCTACCAGCTTTTGTTCAAATCGCCCTGTGGACTGAGATTAAGGCGAAGACTAGGATGGGCGAAAGGGTGAATTTCACTGGATGGTATATTTCTTTGAGTTCTTTCGTTCAATGAATTAGTTATCGATAAGTGAAGATATGAATTCCACTGAGCGGAATGAAAATCCAAAAGACACGGGTGTTGGTGCAGTGTCGCGGATGTTTGCCGTGCTGCGTTGCCTGGGTGACTGCCCGGAGGAAGGCGAGCGGGTCACGCAACTGGCGCAGCAGGTGGGCTTGTCGCAACCCACGACGCACCGTCTGCTGCGCAGCCTGATGGATGAAGGCATGGTCGAACAGGATCAGCGCAGCAAACGCTATCGGCTGAGCATCGAGTTCTTTGCCCTGGCTGCCAAGGCAGGCAAGACCGGGAACCTGCGGGAAATCGTGCGGCCGAGCATGTTGCGGCTGTCCGCTTCCCTGGGGGACTCGCTCTTTCTGTTGGCGCGCAGCGGCTTTGATGCGATCTGCCTGGACCGCAGCGAAGGCCCGTACCCGATTCGTACCTTTACCGGGGACATCGGTGGCCGCGTGGCTTTAGGCGTGGGGCAGGGCAGCCTGGCGATTCTTGCCTACCTGCCTGAAGAAGAGCGCGACACGGTGATCCGCTATAACCTGCCGCGCCTCAAGGACTTCCACCTGTATGACGAAGTGTTCCTGCGCTCGGAGGTAGAAAGCGTCCGCCGCCTGGGCTACGCCGCCCGCAACACCGGCGCCTTGCCGGGCATGGCCGGGCTTGCGGTGCCCATCTTCGACCGTGAAGGCCGCTCGGTGGCCGCGTTGAGCGTCGCCACCATCAGCGACCGCCTGGGCCCCGACCGCCTGCCCACCGTCGTCGAGTTGCTCAAACGTGAGGCGGCGCTGATCAGTGCGCGGATCAACCCGTTTGATCCTTCGCTCCGAAGGCCGAGTCAGGTGTTTGGGCAGGTGGATTAGGGCGTCCTCGACGCCGCACTTTCGCGCAGCACACATAAATCTGTGGGACCGGCTTTAGCCGGAGAGGCGCCAGTTCTTCTTACAGAGCGCTATGGATGTACCGGCCCTTTCCCGGCTAAAGCCGGTCCCACAGAAAAGCATTTCAATTCAGATAGTTATTAGTTTGGTAGGAACGGCCGGGCGGCGCTCCTGTGGGTCCAGACGCGAACATATCTCGACACACTCAAAACGATAGATGGCGCTCAAGATGTCAATCCGCCAGCCGAAGCGCAGAAGGTTGCGTTACCAGGCTTTGCTCTGGAACGGTAAGTACAGGGAAGTCGACATTTTTTGATTTTGCGCGCCGTCGCGGATCCTTCCTCTCGAGGTACTTGTTCATGGCTAAATCCCTCCGACTTCAGATACTGGGCCTGCTGGGCGGCAGTCTGGTGCTGGTGTTACTGATTGCGTTGGGCTGCTTTCATTTTCTTTCCAACAATGTGCAGTCCTACCGTGGGCTACTCGAAGGGCCATTGCGTGCTTCGCAACTGGTCGATGAAGCTAATCTGCAATTCAAGATTCAGGTCCAGGAATGGAAGAACGTCTTGCTGCGCGGCAAGTCGCCTGCGGATCGTGACAAGTACTGGGCGCAGTTCGAAGAGCAGGAGCGTCAGGTTCAGGATGCTCTGGGTCAGCTAAGCAAAGTCAAGGGCGCATCGCCATCGACCTTGAGCCAAGTGCAGAAGTTGATCGATGAGCACAAGTCGCTGGGCGTGTCTTACCGCAAAGGCCGTGATGCGTTTATTGCTGCTGGTGGCGATCCGGTAGCAGGGGACGTGGCCGTCAAGGGTGTGGATCGGGCAGCCAGCGAGCAGATGAGCGAACTGGTGAACAACTTGCGTAAAAACAGCGGCGAGCAATCGCTGATGATCAGCAGCGCGGCGGATCAGACCATTGTGTTCGGTGCTTTGACCATGCTGGCGTCGGCGCTGCTGGTGGGGCTACTGACCTTGTGGGTGGTCAACCGCAACCTGATCACGCCGATTCGCATGCTGATCGACTATGTGTCCCATTTGAGTCATGGCAAATTCGGAGAACGAGTGAACATCACGCGCCAGGACGAGCTCGGCCATCTGGCCGTTGCGGCCAATATCCTGCGTGACTTCCTTGCCGATACTTTCAGCCGACTCAAAAGCAGCACCTCTGAGCTGGATGTTGCGAGTCATGAATTGAAATCCATTGCCACGCTGATGGCGCAGGGCACCGAGGAACAATTCGAGCGTACCGATCAGGTGGCCACGGCCATGACCGAAATGTCGGCAACTTCGCAAGAAGTGGCTCGCCATGCAGCTCAGGCTGCGCAGGCGGCGGATGATGCCGACCGTCATGCTCAGGAAGGCGACAAGGTCATGCAGTCGACGATGAAAACCATCGGCCTGATGCGCAACGAAATAGGCAATACCGCCGGCGTCATTCAGCGCCTGGAAACTGATAGCGTGCGGATCGGTAAAGTCCTGGAAGTGATTCGCGGCATTGCCGAACAAACCAACCTGCTGGCGCTCAACGCCGCGATTGAAGCAGCCAGGGCGGGTGAAGCCGGAGGAGGTTTTGCGGTGGTGGCCGACGAAGTTCGTACGCTGGCGCAACGCACCGCGGTGTCCACTGCCGAAATCAACCAAATCATTGATTCGGTGCAGACCGGCGCCAGCGACGCGGTATTTGCTATTCAGGGCGGGCAGGCACGCAGCGAAGAAAGCGTCGAGCAGGTCAATAACGCTAGCGCAACGTTGCAACGCATTACTTCGGCAGTGGAAGCCATTCGTGACATGAACCGCCAGATCGCCACGGCGGCCGAGGAGCAGACCTCGGTTGCCGAGGACATTTCGCGAAATCTTACGGAAATCACTGCCATTGCCAGCACCAACCAGGACAATGTCAAGCGCACCCAGGCGGCGAGCAATGACTTGCACGGTCTGTCCATTGGCTTGAATGACGTCATCTCACGGCTTAGTGCGTAGCCCAAAGAAGGTCGGATGCGCGGGGGACTTGTAATGGCCTGACGGCATCGGCAACATCTGCAGCGGGTGGCCGGGCTGGTCTGACTTAACACACTGCAGTGGTTGTTTGATGAGTGACGATTTGACAGATGATCGGCCTGAGGTTGATGGCCTGCTGGACTTTCCGGTACGCAACACCGCCGAGCGCCTGCAGCTGGCGCTGGACGCCGAGGCTATCGTCGGCACCTGGGTGTGGGATGTGCCTGCCAACCATGTGATTGGCGACACGCGTTTTGCCGTGTCGTTTGGTATCACCGAGCAGCAGGCCGCTGAAGGGTTGCCGCTTGAGCGGGTGACGACCTCGATTCATCCTGATGATCGCGACCGGGTAGAGGCCGAGATCTTCACGGCCTTGGGACGGGGCGGGGCTTTTGAGTCCGAATACAGGGTCATGCAGCGCGAGGGTGACTATCGCTGGTTTCAGGCCAATGGCCGGGTGGAATACGACAGCGAAGGGCAGCCCAGCCGTTTTCTCGGGGTCTTGCTGGACATCCAGACCCGTCGCAGCGCCGAAGCCGAGCGCGACCGCATTACCGCGCTGTTGCGCACCTTTACTGCGGCGGTTCCAGGTGTGGTTTACGCCAAGGACCTGGAGGGTCGCATGCTGGTGGCCAACCGGGGCACCACCGAGCTGATCGGCAAACCTCCCGAGTTCTACATCGGCAAGACGGACCTTGAGTACTTGGCGGACAAGGAGCAGGCGCGGGTCATCATGGCCACTGACCAGCGGATCATGCAGGCCGGGGTGGAAGAACAGGTCGAGGAGCATGTACGCCTGGCTGACGGTTCGGCGGCGGTATGGCTGTCAGTCAAGTCGCCGCTGCGCAACGAGGCTGGCGAGGTGATCGGCCTGATCGGTTCGTCCATTGATGTGACTGCGCGCAAGCAGGCTGAAGCGGCTGTTCAAGAACTCAATCAGACCCTTGAGCAACGTATCCGCGAGGCGATCAGCGAACGCGAGGTGGTGGAAGAAGCGCTGCGTCAGTCGCAGAAAATGGAGGCTGTAGGCCAGTTGACCGGTGGTATCGCCCACGACTTCAACAATCTGCTGGCGGGCATTTCCGGCAGTCTGGAATTGATGCAACTGCGTTTGAGTCAGGGCCGGGTGGCCGATATCGAGCGCTACCTGACCGTGGCCCAGGGGGCGGTGCAACGGGCGGCGTCCCTGACCCATCGGCTGCTGGCGTTCTCGCGTCGTCAAACCCTCGCGCCATTACCCACGGACGTCAACGCCCTGATCCATGGCATGGAAGAGCTGATCCGCCGTACGGTGGGGCCTTCGATTGATATTCAGGTCCGGGCCAACAGTGAACTGTGGACGGCGCTGATTGATCCTGCACAGCTGGAAAACACCTTGCTCAACCTGTGCATCAACGCCCGTGACGCCATGCCTGATGGTGGCCGTGTGGTGATCGAGACCAGCAATCAGCGGCTGGAGGAGGGCAGCGAGCTGGATCAGGACCTGCCAGCGGGTGAGTACCTGTGCATCGCCGTGCGCGATAACGGTTGTGGCATGAGCGCGGCGGTGATTGCCAAGGCGTTCGAGCCGTTTTTCACCACCAAACCGGTGGGCGCCGGGACGGGGTTGGGCTTGTCGATGATTTACGGCTTTGCGCGCCAGTCCGGTGGGCAGATCAGGATCACGTCGGTCATCAATCAGGGCACCACAGTGTCGCTGCATCTGCCCCGGCACAAGCGCGACGTACTGCTCCCGTCCGCTCCCGGCAAGATTGGCGACATACCGATGGCGGGCAAGGGCGAGACGGTACTGATCGTGGACGACGAATCCTCCGTGCGCATGCTGGTCACCGAAGTGCTGGCCAGCCTGGGCTATGTAGCCATTGAAGCGGCAGACAGCCTGGCCGGGCTGCAGATTCTGCAGTCGGACGTGCGAATCGATTTGCTGGTGACCGACGTCGGTTTGCCCGGCGGGATCAACGGGCGGCAGATGGCGGATGCGGCCCGGGTCAGTCGCCCGCAATTGCCGGTGCTGTTCATCACCGGTTATGCCGAAACCGCGGTGCTGGATAAGAGCCACCTGGAACGCGCGACGGACGTGCTCACCAAGCCGTTTTCCCTGGAGGCGCTGGCGTCGAGGATCAAGGAGTTGATTCGGGGGTAATGCGTCGTGCTGTGTGCCTGAAGCAACGCATGACCTGTAGGAGCTGCCGAAGGCTGCGAACAGCGGCGTGTCAGACAGACCGCTTTCGCAGCTCTCGTAACCTCGGTCAGCTCCTACAGAGCCAATGGGTAGCTGAAAAAATGCATGACCTGTAGGAGCTGCCGAAGGCTGCGAACTGCGGCGTATCAGACAGACCGCTTTCGCAGCCCTCGTAACCTCGGTCAGCTCCTACAGAGCCGATGTGTGCCTGAAGAAACGCATGACCTGTAGGCGCGGCGTATGATCACTGCGCCCCAAACATCGCCGTCCAGTAAATCCCGGCGTCGCTTTTCGGGTCCACGGCGTAGGCCGCGCCGAGTTCGTGAAAGGCGGGGTTCATCAGGTTGCTGCAATGGCCGGGGCTGGCCAGCCAGCCGTCGACCACCTTGCGGACGGTGTCTTGCCCGGCGGCGATGTTCTCGCCTACCTGCTGGGCGATGTACCCGGCCAATTCTGCCCGATCACCCGGCGTACGACCGTCACGGTCCTTGTGGTCGAAGAAGTTGTTATTGGCCATGGCCCGGCTATGGGCTTCGGACGCGGTGGCCAGGTTGGCATTCCAGGTCAGCGCAGAGGTCGCAGTAAAAGCCTGCCCCCCGCACTGGCGAGCCTGACCGCGTGCGCTGTTGACCATGGCCAGCAATTTCTGGCCTTCGGCCTGCCAGTCACCCAGGCGTGCGGTCAACAGGGGCCGTGCCAGCACAATCCGCCAGTCCCGACCTTCGCGGCTGACGCCAATGTCAACGAACTGCGGGTCAAGCACGACCTGGCAGAAGCTTTCCTGCAGGGTTTGCATGGCGGACTGCGCATCACGCGGGCCCGACAGACTAATGGCCTGGACATTGACCATCGGGTACGTCGCCCGCGCCATGGCCTGCTGTAAATCCACGGTGCTGGTGGCAGAGAGCACCAGACGGGTATCGGTGGCCAGGGGGGGTAATTCCTGGGAGACCTGGCTGCCGCAGCGCTGGGCCTGATTGCGATAGCTGTTGATGGACTCAACCAGCTGTGACTCTTCGGACGCCACGGCGGTGGCGGTAAATACCAATCCTAACGACAAGGCGGCAAGACGCATAAAAGAGGGAATGATGCGCATGAATGTCTCCTTGAACTGACAGCGCCCATGATGCGCGATTCTTCCCGCACGGCGAAACGCGAATTTAGCTCGCGCCCATATTGACGACTCCAGCCGTAGTCAGTTCAGCCGCAGGCCCCGCTGATTTCATCCCTAGGCCTGCGCTGCTGCCGCTCAAGCTTTAGAAATTGGCCTTCAACGCCTCTAGCCCGCCGTCGTACACGCCCTGGAACAGCGTCTCGATTTCGGCATCAGACACACCATCCGGGGTGAAGCTGCCCGACCAGGTAATCACCGTCTCTTGCTCGCCAGCGGCGCTGACCTGCAGGGTGGCCAGGTAGTTGGTCGCCGGGAACGGGCCGGTATCGATGGAATAGCTGTAGGTGCGGTTGGCGTTATCGTAGGTTTGCAGCCGCTCGACAATGACCGCGCCGTCAGTGGTGGTGAGCTTGCGGACCTGGCCACCTTCCAGAGTTTCACTGCTGGCAATCATGGGCAGCCAGTCGTGCAGGGACAGAAAACCGCCGACCAGTTGCCAGACTTTATCGGCCGGGACCGGTACACGGATGTTCGCAGAAGCCGTTGCCATGAGAGGTGCTCCATTAAGCAGGGGGTGGAGAGGAAAATAAGGGCCTACCTTACAGGCAGGCGGGGTGAGGATAAAAGTGAAGGATGCAACTGACCTGATGCAACGCCATTCGCAGCCTTCGGCAGCGCCTGCAGTGGGCGCGCGTGCTTTACTATTGCGCCCCTGAGACCCCAGAGACGTTAAGCATGTTTTCGACACGTGTATTGAATGGCCGTGCTGCGTCACCTGAGTTGCCGACCAGCGTGATTCCCTGGTGGAGTTTCACTAAAACCGTGCTGGCCGCTACGGCGCTGACGTTGGTCCGCGACGGGCTGCTCGTCCTGGATGAGCGAGTGGCTGAAGGTCCATTCACCCTAAGGCAACTGCTGCGCCATGAGGCAGGGCTGGCGGACTATAGTGAGCTGCCCGACTATCACGCGGCCGTCGCCGCGGGCGATCGGCCATGGCCGGTTGCCGAGATGCTACGGCGCCTCGATGCCGATACCTTGCGTTATCCCCCTGGCGAAGGCTGGCGCTATTCGAATGTCGGCTATCTCTACGTGTCGCGCCTGATCGAGCGCGTCACCGGTCTTGGGATTGAACAGGCGCTGACTCAACGCGTACTGAAGCCCCTGGGGTTGAGCAACGTCGCGCTGGCAAAGACCCCCGATGACTTGCCGGACCCATGCCTGGGCCTTGACCAGGGCTACCATCCCGGCTGGGTGTATCACGGCCTGCTGTTGGGCACGCTGACGGATGCGGTGTTGCTGCTCGACGGGCTGCTGGCCGGGAAACTCCTGCCGCCCTCACTGTTGCAGGAGATGCGCACGGCCAAAGTGCTTGGCGGGCCGATTCCCGGTCGGCCGTGGCTCACGCCGGGCTATGCGCTGGGCCTGATGCAGGGCGGGGTTGAACACGGGTTGATGCTCAGCGGCCATACCGGCGCCGGGCCGGGCAGCGTGGTGGCGGTGTTTGGCGCAAGCCATGGCGCCCACACGGCGACCTGCGGAGTGTTCAGTGAGGGGGCGGATCAGGGGCGGATTGAGGCTGAGTTGGTGCGCCAACTGACAGCGGCGCTGAATGCCGACAGGGCATGAGGGCCTGCAGCGCGACCTGGCCAGGCCGCGCTGCAGGTGGAACAGGCTTACAGTTTGAAGCGGCTGACCAGGGTGTTGAATGACAGCGCCAGGTTCGACAGTTCCTGAGTAGACGCGCTGGTCTGGTGGGCACCGGCGGCGGTCTGGGTCGAAAGGTCCTGGATGTTCACCAGATTGCGATCCACTTCCCGGGCCACGTTCGCTTGTTCTTCCGAGGCGCTGGCGATGACCATGTTGCGCTCGTTGATCTGCGAAATGCCGTCAGCAATGACTTCCAGCGCCTCACCGGTGGCCTGAGCCAGCGATTGGGTGTCATTGACCAGCGACTGGCTTTTGCCCATGGCCTTCACGGCCTCGTCGGCGCTGGTTTGCACGCTGTTGATCATGCCTTCGATTTCACCAGTGGAGGCCTGAGTGCGAGCGGCCAGGGCCCGCACTTCATCCGCCACCACCGCAAAACCACGGCCCTGCTCGCCAGCCCGGGCGGCTTCGATCGCCGCGTTGAGCGCCAGCAGGTTGGTTTGTTCGGCGATACCGCGAATCACATCCAGCACCTTGCCGATGTCGCGCACTTGCACCGCCAGGTCCTGGACCATGGTGGTCGAGGCAGCGATTTCAGTGGTTGCGCTGTTGATCGCGCTGACGGCATCGCGAGCCTTGTCGCGGCCCGTCGTGGCTTGCTGGCTGGTGGACCGGGAGGCTTCTGAAGTCGACACCGCATTGCGGGCCACTTCTTCCACAGCGGAGGTCATTTCAGTGACCGCCGTCGCCGCCTGCTGGATTTCATCGTTCTGACGCACCAGCCCGCGGCTGCCGGTCTCGGTCACGGCGCTCAGTTCTTCCGCTGCCGAGGCCAGTTGATCGGAGGCGCTGGCGATCTGCTGGATCGTGCCCTTGAGGCTGGTTTGCATGTCGTTCAAGGCGCTCAGCAATTGCCCGGCCTCGTCGCGCCCGGTGCTGACGATACGTTGAGTCAGGTCACCCTGGGCGATGCGTTGCGCGCTGGTCACGGCGGTGGCAATCGGGCGGCTGATCAAGCGACTCATGAACAGACCCAGGGCAATGGCCGCGATGAAGGCCAGGGTGATGCCAGTATAAAGCGAGGTATTGGCCGAGGCCTCCATCACGCCAGCTTCCTGCGCGCCCTCACCAATCTGCCGGTTATTGGATTCAATCATCACGGTCAATTGATCCATGATCTTGTGATACGAGTTCTGCAGGTCGCCCAGTAGCAAGGCCCGGCCATTTTCCACGTCACCTGCGGCCATCAACGTCACGTAACGCTGCACGAAGGCCTGATACACGGGCCAGTCGCGCTCCATCTCGTCACCCGCAATCCGCTCGTCGTCGGCCAGCGGCGTGGCCCGGTAAGTCTTGAACGCTTTTTCGCTGGCCAGCTGGTTGTCCTTCATCGACGCCAGGTATTGGTCCTTCTGGGTCTGCGGCGCATTGGCGGCGGTGGCGAGGTAGAGTCGGTACAAGTCCCGGTTTTGCCCAACGGCCTTGGTTTTGGTTTCGGCGGTATTGGCAACCGACACCAGGTTATTACTGAACACCAGTTTCAGATTGGTCGAGAGCTTCGCAACACCCTGGCTTCCCAGCGCGCCGACGCCAAGGGTAATGAAGGCGCACAACCCGAAGGCAGTAATCAGTTTGGTCGATAGTTTTGCATCATGTAGCCAGCTCATTGGCGCGTCCTGCTGAATGTTTTCTGAGTGAACAGGGAAGTGGTCAGGCCCCGGCCATTGTGGCGGGCCGCGATTCTCCTAACGCTATCGGCTTGGTTGCACGGCTCTAAAGTGCAACTGGTCGGCTGGTGAGGACGAGGGACAATCGAGACACCGCTAAGACGCGTTATTCGACGGGCGCCAACGTAGCTCGCCGTTCACTGGCGAGGCCTTGCGTATTCCGAAGTGGACTTAAGGTTGGCGGGTTTCTGCGTAACCCTGCGGCCTTTTGCCGCCATGGGTTTTTTGAACCAAGGCTCTGGCGCAGGGTTCGAAGCTGCAACTTACTCAGAAAGGGAACTCCACCATGTTGAAAACACTTGCCTACAGCCTGATGCTGGCCTCCACCATTGGCTTGGCCGCGTGCGATAGCAAATCCGAAAACAAGACCCAGCAGGCCGAGAAGCACGCTGAAAAGGCAGACGACAAAGCCGCCGACGCCGCCCAGGAAAACGCCAAGGCCGCCAAGGCCCAGGCCGAGGCCCGTGAAGCCAAGGCTGAAGAAGACCAAACCTTCGTGCCCACCAGCCCGTTGCCGGAAAGCAGCCAGCCCGCGCCGAAGAACTGAGTCCAGGTAGCCGCAGCTAACGCTGTAGAAGCTGCCGCAGGCTGCGAAACGCGGTGTGCCTGACACCGCATTCGCCGCCATCGTCACCAGCGACCCCGCGCAGGATCAGGCAATCAGTCAGAAGGATCGGACTAATTGCCGGGCCAGGCGACGCCTTAGTCTGGACGTGTATTGAGTTACCCACCTCATCACACGTTTCCAGACAAGGATAAAAATCATGTCCAGCATCAACAACAAAGTCATCCTCATCACCGGCGCCAGCAGCGGCATTGGCGACGCCACGGCTCGGTTATTGGCCGAGAAGGGCGCGCAAGTGGTACTGGGCGCACGCCGCACCGAGCGGTTGGCCCAACTGTGCGAAGAGATTCGTGCCGCAGGGGGCAGTGCGCAGTATCAGGCAGTCGATGTCACCCGCCGCGCCGATATGCAGGCCTTTGTCGATTTCGCCGTTGACCAGTATGGCCGGGTCGATGTCATCGTTAACAACGCCGGGGTCATGCCGCTGTCCAGGCTGGATGCATTGAAGGTCGACGAATGGGATCAGATGATCGACGTCAACATTCGGGGTGTGTTGCACGGCATCGCAGCGGGTCTGCCGCTCATGCAGCAACAGAAATCCGGCCAGTTCATCAATATCGCGTCCATCGGTGCCTACACCGTGAGCCCCACGGCTTCAGTGTATTGCGCCACCAAGTTTGCTGTGCGGGCGATTTCCGAAGGTTTGCGCCAGGAAGTCGGTGGCGATATCCGCGTGACCGTCATTTCGCCCGGCGTCACCGAGTCGGATCTGGCAGAGAGCATTTCCGATGAAGACAGCCGGGCACTGATGCGTGATTTTCGCAGCATCGCCATTCCGGCCATGGCCATCGCCCGGGCAATTGCCTACGCGGTGGAGCAACCTGCGGATGTGGACGTCAGCGAATTGGTCGTGCGGCCTACTGCCAGCCCTTATTGATCAGTTGCCGGAGAATGGCCGCTTGAAACAGGGGAGGCCAGTCCCGAGTGTCCTGAACCAACATTTGTATGGCAGATCGCTGTTCGTAGCCTTCGGCAGCTCCTACAGGTTTTGCGTCGTTTCAGGCATACCTCGGCCTTGTAGATACTCTGTTAGGGGCCCTAAAACCTTGTATATCCAGCAGCGGCAGCGACGCTGATTCACCTTCGCCCTTACGGCGCGTCACTTTCGAAAAGCCGGAATGCCGGCCCAGCCGAAAGTAACCAAAACGCTCCCGCTTCCTTTGTCCGGGTCTTCGTCAAGGCTCAGACTTTCCTCACTCCGGCATTGCTTCGTGGGCCGCCGCAATGGGCCATCCATGGCCCGGTGCGACTAACCCGGCATCCATGCCGGGTTGCCCACTGCGCAATACCTGCGCTCGACCGGCCACAAGTCGCAACTTGTGTCGCCCATACGTTATGCGCAGCCCCCCCTAAAATCAAAAGCAGGGTGTGGGTCAGGAAGAAGTCAGGCAGGAGAAATCTGCAAAGCAGATTTGCTTTTGCCTTTCCTGCGACGATTTCACAGACGACGCAAAATGCGCGTCGGGAGGGTGAGCGCAGGTGTCGTGGGGTGGGTCGCTCGGCATGGATGCCGAGCGAGCGCCGCTGGGCCATGGATGGCCCGTCGGCGCGTGCCCACCCCACGGCACCGGAGCGAACGTACCCCCGCGAAGCGGGGGCCGGACGCCAGCGCAGAGGTTTTGGTTACTTTTGGCACCAAAAGTGACCCGGCCGTCAGGACGGAACCTGACTCAGCAGCGCCCGGATGCTGTGTTGAAACTAGATTCAAGGCGCAATGCTTTAACTTTTTGAGGTGTCAGACATACAAAGAACTGACCGAGTTTACGAGGGCTGCGAAGGCGGTTTGCCTGACACTCCGCTGTTCGCAGCCTTCGGCAGCTCCTACAGGTATTGCGTTGTGTCAGGTACACCTCGATTTTGTATGAGCTGACCTAGGTTACGAGGGCTGCGAAAGCAGTCTGCCAGACACACCGCTGTTCTCAGCCTTCGCCACACCTTCGACTACCGCATACCAAGGATTATTTCAGCACCAGCAGCCGATAAACCCCCGCTTCGCTTTCGATCCCATGGGTGTCGTGGGTGAAGCCGGGGAACGACATGTCGAAGTTCTCCAGCGCCTTCAGATACCCCAGCAATGGCCCATCGGCAAGCCCTGCGTTTTCCCCGGGCATCAGCAGCGGAATGCCTGGTGGATACGGCACGATGCCGGTGGCCACGATACGCCCCGCAGCCTGGTCAAGCGCCACCAGCTCGACCTGATTCTTGACCAGTTTTTCGTAGGCCTGCACCGGGCTGTACTCGGCCTGGGGCAGCATGCCGAAGGCCTGGGCCATGGTCGCTGTGGTGCGGTTTTGCTTCATGGCGATGAAGATGTCTTCGGCCAGATCCTTCAAGCCCATGCCGTTGTAGCGCTGCTGATTGGCGGTCAGCAGCTCAGGCAGGCACAGCTCCAGCTCCAGATTGCTGTCGTAGTCGCGCTTGAAGTCGAGCAGGGCATTGACCAGCGTGCCCCATTTGCCCTTGGTGATACCGATGGAGAACAAGAACAAAATGGTGAAATCCGTGGTTTTTTCCACCACGATGCCCTGGCGGCTCAGGTAAGCGGTCAGCACGCAGGCCGGAATACCGAACTCCAGCAGTTCCCCGTCGTCACCCATGCCGGGGCTCAGGACCGAGACTTTGATAGGGTCGAGCATGCAATAACCGTCTTCGATGTCGCCGAAGCCGTGCCAGACCTCATTGGGATGCAGGACCCAGCATTTGGGCTCAGTCTTGAGGAGCGTCGGGTCCACCTCATGGAACGGCACCCGGGCACTGCCCACTTTGACGGTCGGCGGCTGCCAGCAGGAGAAGAACCAGTCATCGCCCTTGCGTATTTCGCTGTTCATGCGCGAGATCACCTGGCGAAAGGCGATGGCTTCTTCGATGGATTCACCGGTGAGGATCTCACCACTGGGCGCTTCCATCATCGCCGAGCTGACATCGCACGACGCCATGATCGCGTAATTGGGCGAGGTCGAGGCGTGCATCATGTACGACTCGTTGAAGCGCCCATGAGGGATGGGGTTGCGGCCATTGCGCACGTGAATCATCGAGGCCTGGGAGAGCGCCGCCAGCAGCTTATGAGTGGATTGGGTGGCGAACACCGTGGGCTTGCTGGCGTCGTGATCGGCAGGGTTGCCGTGCATGGCGAAGCGGTCGCGGTACAGCGGGTTGAAGCGGGCATACCCGTACCAGGCCTCGTCGAAGTGCAGGCGGTCGACACTTTGCCCCAACAGCTCTTCAACGCGGGTCACGTTGTAGGTCAGGCCGTCGTAGGTGGAGTTGGTAATGATGGCGTGAACCGGCGTCTGATCGATGCCCTCCGTGACCAGCGGGTTATTGGCGATGGCGGCTTTCACGCTCTCGCGGCTCAAGGTCTGCGGAAGAATCGGGCCGATGATGCCGTAGCGGTTGCGGGTCGGTATCAGATAGGTCGGGATGGCGCCGGACAAGGTCATCGCGTGTTCGGCGGACTTGTGGCAATTGCGATCACACAGGGCGATCTGGTCGCGGGTCACGCTGGCCATCAGGATCACTCGGTTGGACATCGACGAGCCGTTGGTCACGTAATAAGTCCGATGCGCGCCAAACACCTTCGCCGCGTAGCGCTCGCCCTGGCCGATGGGGCCGCTGTGGTCGAGCAGGGAGCCCAGTTCCCCCACCGAAATCGACAGGTCCGAACGCAACAGGTTTTCCCCGAAAAACTCGTAGAACGCCCGGCCCGCAGTGCTTTTCAGAAAGGCCGTGCCGCCTGCATGACCTGGCGTGTGCCAAGAGTATTCGTAGCTGCGGGCAAACTTGAGCAGCGCGCCGAACATGGGCGGCAGCACCGCCTGACGGTAGCGTTCGATGGCGGACAATATCCGCCCGCTGAGAAACCGGCTGGTGTCTTCCGGCAGCCAGATGAAGTCATCGGCGTGCTGCATGACCACCAGCGGAATGGTGGACGCGGTGCTGCGATCGCTGATCAGGAAGACCGGCACTCGGGTGTTGCGCTCACGCAGCTTTGCCAGCAGCTGGATGCATTCTTCATGACCCTCGCTGCGGTCCATTTCCCAGCTCAGCAGCACGCATTGCACGGCCGGGTCTGAGTGCAGAATCGAATTGGCGTCGGCCAGTCTTTCTGAGACCAGCACGCTGATGGCGCGTTCTTCGACGTCGGCCAGCAGTTGGTTCAGCGCGCGGCCGAACACGGTGCGTTTGTCGGGTGCGGTACTGACCAACAGCGCCAGCATGCCGAGCAGATGGCGATTTTCGCTCATGATCTAGCCTCCAGAGTGGTGGAATTCAGGCTGTTCACCGGCACGGGTTCGGCGGTGAGGTGCTGGGCGCTGACGGTTTGCACCGGCACGCTGTTGTTGACCGCCTCAAGGCGGATCAGTCGATTGTTGACGAAGCCGAACAGGGTGTAACCGAAGATGGTTGCCACGCCGCCCAGCATCAGGGCCTGTGCCCCTGAGCTATAGAGCGCCAGGTAGCTGTAGGCCGCAGCGATGGTGGCGATGATGTTGGTGACCAAGGCCTTGCCGGGCGGAACATTGGATGCCTTTTGCATGGTCAGCAGCGCCGCCATGGACAGGATGTAAGGCACCAGATTGGTCACCACCGCCAGGTTGACCAGTACGTCGAACTGCTTGCTCAGGTCCGGACTGATGGTCAGAAAGCCGAGGGCGGTCTGCGCGGCCAGCAGCACCAGCATGCCAATGATGGGCGTGCCCGCTTTGTTGGCCTTGGAGAAAATCGGCAAGAAGTACCCAGTGTCCGCCGAACTCTTGAACACCTGCGCAATGGTGAACTGCCAGCCGAGCAGGGAGCCAATGCAGGCCATGACCATCAAGCCCATGACTACATCACCGATCATGGGGTTGAACATCTTGGCGAACACCAGCCCGAAGGGGGCAGTGGAGGAGGCCAGTTCGGGGTTGTCGACGATCCCGGCAATCACATTGGTGGACACGATGTAAATCACCGCAGCCCCGAGGGTGCCGCCGAGCACTGCAATGGGCACGTTTTTCTCCGGGTTTTCAACGGCATCGGTATTGGCGCATGCCGATTCGAGCCCCAGGAATGCCCACAGGGTAATGGCTACCGAAGCGCCCGCGGCTTCGAACCAGCCTTTGTCATGCGGGTTCCAGCCGGCTGCATAAACGCTGCTGTCGAACCAGAACCAGCCGATGGTCGATACCAGTACGACCGGCGCAATAACGCCCCACACGGTAATGGCGCCAATCCTGCCGGTAATGCGCGCACCGCCGAAGTTGGCAAACGTGGTAATCCATAACAGTGCAATAGTTGCCAGGCCAACTTGCATCGAATCAAGTTTCACATGGAAAAGTTCCTGGATGTAGCCCACTGCGGTAATGCTGATCGCCACGTTAGCGATAAGTAGCGAAAGGCCATAAGTGTAATTGGTCAGGTAATTGCCGGCTTTGCCGAAGGTATATTCGGCGTAACCGCCCATGCCGCCGGTCTTTCGGCTCAGCATGCCGCAACGTGCAAAGGCGTAAGCCAGTGCCAGCGAGCCTGTTGCGGTGACTATCCAGGAGAGAATTGATATAGCGCCGACTTCGGCTAATTTTGACGGCAGTAGCACAATACCGGAGCCCAACATATTGACCGCGGTCAACATAGTTAACTGGCCAACGCTCATCTTCTTAGCGGCTGACATTCCGTTGCCTCTTACAAGTTGCGAACCAGACTGTGTGAAAACGTAGCGAGCGAAGGCCAGACAAGGCAAAAACAGGCGAAAAAGCGGAGTCTAGGTGTTCTAAATGAGCATTTTTCGCCTGTTTTTAACGCCGTATGGCTCGCGTAGCACCGAGGGTGCCCAGCATGTAGTAGTTTTCACACAGTCTGGAAGGGAGCGTTAGCTATAGCAGAAGATTAAGACGATGCCAGTTAAATAGAACGAAACGTTGATCAGCGTCGTGCTAATTCATGTTTTATGCACTGCTCGTAGTAGGTTTGTTTGATGGCGGCGGGTTTAAGCCGCGAAGTGCTCTTATACGTTTGCTCGGTAATGCCCATGGCGGTCATGCGCATCCACGGCTGAGGAAACTTGCGGTTCTGCAATTTATTGCGCGCGCCGTACAGGGTGACACCTGACAGCTTGGCTTCCTGGGCGCCTGCTGCAATCCCGGATCCCCAGGTGCAGATCGAGCGCCCGTTTTTGCTGACATCCTTTGCGTGCGCGCCCAGAGGGAGGCCTGCCAACGCGAACGTCGCGACGGCCAGAACAAGAATCCGCATAAACACCGCCACCTAACCTTCTGAAAAAAAAGCGAGTTTGCCAAGCGCGTTGAAGGCGAGGGGCCAGCTCTTGCAGTTATTTCAAGGTATGACGTCTTTAGCGCGTATTGCTGCTGAAATGACGCGTCACCGCGTGCGGTGCATTGGGCACATCCATGTTGATCCGACGCCACGCCGCTTCGGCAAAGCTGTAAGCAGAAAACGCAATCAAGCCCAGGGCGACGATCATCAACACCACGCCGCCAGCGGGCAGGGACTGCAGGCCGTTGAGTGCATCCTTGAGCCCCGGCGGGTGCATCGCCTGATAACGTGAGCCACTGACGGCCAGCAACACGGCGATTTCAATGAATGCCACGCCGCGGGCAATCAGACCAAAGCGCGAAACAGGGGTCACGTAGCGCATGACCTGTTCGTCCGCTTCAAAGTACTGCTCGAACGTGGCTTTCCAGCCTTTGATGATGTGAGTGATACCCACGCCCAACGGCACCAGCGCCACCAGATAAACCAGAAGGTTGGAGTGATCCCAGGACAGGATCCACGTCAGCAAATCCTCGGTTTTGCCACCTGAGTCGCCGGAGCTGGCCATGGCACTGATCATCAGCCCCAGGGCAAAAAATGCCAAAGCACCGTAAGTCACGCCGCCCACGAGTAAGCCGCCACGGATGACCAGGCCTTTGAACTCGGTGCCATGGTGATCCACATCGCGGGTGGCCTGCAGGATTCGCCAGGCGGCAAAGGCAAGCAGCCCGATGATCACCAGGCCGACCATGAAGTGGCCGAACGGCTGGCTCAATAACGCTTCAAGGCTGTCATGGCTGTCCGCTGGCTGGGATGAGCCCTGGGCCGCCAGCACGGCGAAAATACCGATGATCAGGTAGACGACACCGCGAGCGGCATAGCCCCCTCGGGCAAGTAAAACAAGGCCACGTTGCGCGGACATAAAGACTGATTCCTGAAAAGTGATACAGGAACAGACCGGGCGTGGCTGCAAGGGTTCGGTTGGTGACAAACCAGTTCCCCCAGAACGCTACAGGTCACTCATCTCCACCACCTCGACCCGGCCCCGATGAATCTTGGCGCGGTACAGGGCTTTGTCCACCGAACGCAGCAGCCGCTCGAATTCGTCCTGGTTTTCCAGTGCTTCGGTCTGGGCCAGACCGGCGCTGAAGCCCAGCGCGAAGGGCTGCCCCGACTGCGCGTGGAGCAGGTCGCGCAGGCGGGTCAGGAAATGCTGCGCCTCCGGGATGCGGGTGTCTGGAAAGGCCAGCAGAAACTCCTCGCCGCCCCAGCGCACAAACACATCGGTCTTGCGTTTGAGACGCCTGACGCTGGCAGAAAAGGTCTGCAGCACCGCATCGCCAGTGGCGTGGCCGTACTGATCGTTGATCAGTTTGAAGTGGTCCAGGTCGATCATCGCGATGGTCAGCGGGTAACGGCCAGATGTGGCGGCGCGGGGCGGGCTCAGCAAACTGGCCATCGCGCCTCGGCGGTTCAGGGCGCCGGTCAGGGTGTCGGTGATGCTCATTTGCAGCACTTGATGGCGCAATTGCTCTTGCAGAATCAGGGCGAAACACAGGGTAAACAGGAACGAGACCATGAAGTCCATGGCCAGAGCGCTCAGGGAAAACATGTCTGGCTCATCGAACGCCAAGGGCGGCATGGGCTCGATCACCAGCGCGATGACGTTGTAGCCGTGGAACGCCAGCAGCGCGACGTGACCGGCCAACAGCCCCCACGCACCGCGATAACGGGTGCGCAACGGATAGGTCACCCACAACTGAATGGCAATGGCGACGAACACCATCCACAGGAACCAGGCCACGATATAGGACGTAAACAGCAGCAGCGCAGCGCCCAGCCCGTACAGCAGCGGCGGGGCCAGGAGCAGAACCGCTTGCCGCCGAGGGCTGCCGGTACAATCGGACAATTGATACAACGCCAGACTGTGGGCGCCCACGGCAAACAGCAGCAGGGTGGTGTTGAGCAAAAACGCGCTGATCGGGTCGAGCACCCCCAGCCAGGCGTAATCCCCTCCGGCAACCCCCGGCTGCAGCAGCGTAACGATGCGATAAGCCGCCAGAAACAGATCACCGGCCACCCACCAATGCAAGGGGGTATGCCGTTGCCCCACGCCGAACCACGACAGGCAAAGCATCAGCGTGGTCATCAGCCCGAAAGGGATGATGATCAGCAACAAGGTGACAGGATCGTTTAGAAGCATGGGGCCAGAGCTTTGGTCATTGGGCCAGGTTCAACCGGCTGATGGGGTTGGCGAGCAGCCCCAGGCCAGATCAAAAGTGGCACATGATCGCATATCCGGACAATGTCATGGCGCCATCGCGGATATGTTGCTGACGCGCTGGTCGCCTCGGCCACCAGGCTTGAGCAGCGCGCCGGCTGGTCGGCTGAAGGTTTGCCTACCAGCCTTGAAGCCCATCAAGGGCGTGCTTATCTCGGCGATCACTGCCGCTGCCGAGGGCGCGTCGAAGACGATGAAATCGGCGCGACAGCCCGGTTGCAGGCCGTAATCCTGCAACCGAAGCAGACGCGCTGATTCGCTGGAGACCCAGGCCAGGCACTGCAGCAGTTGCGGCACGGTGCCCATCTGGCTGACGTTGGCGAACAGGTTGGCCTGACGGATCAGCGATGCATCGCCATAGGGGGTGAACGGGTTGCCGATGTTGTTGGTGGACACCGAGCACGTCACGCCACAGGCCTGCAAATGCGCCAGCGGCGCCAGCCCGCGCGGCTTGTTGTGAAACGACTCGCGGCCCATGAGGAACAGATCAGTGCTGGGCAGGCAGGTGACGTGCACGCCGACCTTGGCCAGATGCAGGCCCAGTACCGTCATTTGTTCTTTGGGTAAGGTCGACAGTTTGGTCACGTGGCCAATGGTCACGCGGCCGCCCCAGCCATGCAGTTGGGTGCAACGCGCCACTTCCATGACCGTCATGCCTTCCGGGTTCAGGTCGAAATCCAGGTGCAGGTCCAGGTCGCAGTCGTAGTGCACCGCCAGCTCGAACAGGCGCTGGATCTGGGCATTCGGGTCGCTGTCCATGTAAGGGCAGCCGCCCAGCACTGTCGCGCCGCTCTCCAGTGCCTGGCACAGCAGCTGTTCGGTGCCGGGGTTGTTCAGCATCCCTTCCTGGGGGAAAACGCAGATTTCCAGGCTGATGGCCCAGGCGTAATCCGCTTGCAGGCGGCGGATGGCATTGAAGCCGACCAGGCCAATCTGCGGGTCCAGTTCCACATGGGTGCGCATGTGGGTGGTGCCTTGCAGGATGGCTTTGTCCAGCACCTGGGCACCGCGCTGATACACGTCGTCTTCAGTGAATTCTGCCTTGGCGTTGCGGGTCTGGGCCACGGCTTCGGCGAGGGTGCCTTCCTGCAGATGGCAACGCTGCATGATGCAGGCTTTGTCTAGGTGGATATGGGTTTCGATCAACCCTGGCATCAGCAATTTACCCTGCAGGTCCAGGGTCTCGAATTGCGTCGTGGCGGGGTGGAAGGCGTCGACAAAGTAGCCGTTTTCGACATGCAGCTCGGCGCAGGCGTTGTCTTCACAGCGGGCGTTGATGATTTGCAGGGTGTTCATGTGCAGACTCCAGGCTGTGGGACAGCGCTTTCACCCAGATAGGCCGCTGCCAGCTCTTTATCGTCACGCAGTTCAGCGGCGCTGGCGGATTTGACGATGCGCCCGGTTTCCAGCACGTAAGCGCGGTCGGCCACTTGCAGGGCCAGGTTGGCCATCTGGTCCACCAGCAAAATAGTCACGCCTTCATCACGCAGGGCCGACAGGGCGTCGTACAGCTCGCCAATCATGGCGGGGGATAAACCCAGTGACGGTTCATCCAGCAAGAGTATTTTCGGCTTGGCCATCAGCCCGCGACCGACCGCGACCATCTGCTGTTCGCCGCCGGAAAGCAGCCCGGCCGGGTTGTCGATGCGGTCACGCAAGCGTGGGAAGCGCTTGAGGATTGCCTCGATTTCGGCGTCGGCATCGAAGGCTTCGCGGCGTGAATAACCGCCCAGCAACAGGTTGTCCCGCACGCTCAAATACGGGAACACCTGGCGACCTTCCGGCACCAGCGCCAGCCCCTGTGCGGCAATACTGCTGGCGCTGGCGTGCTCGATGCTTTCGTTGTTCAGCAGGATGCTGCCACTGGTGGCCCGGTGCAGCCCGGCCAGGCATTGCAGAATGCTGGACTTGCCGGCGCCGTTGGCCCCCAGAATCGCCACCAGCTCACCCGGGTTGACCAGCAGATTGACGTGGTCGACCACTGCCGACGCGCCGTAATCAATGACCAGATCCTTGACGTACAGGCGCGCATCACGGCTGCCGTCCCAGGGTTGCTGGCGGGGCGTGGCTTGATAGTCGGTGCCGCCCAGGTACGCGGCGATGACCTGCGCATTCTCGCGGATCTCGCTGGGCGGGCCGCTGGCGATGGGTTTGCCAGCGTCGAGCACCAGCAAGTGTTCAGACACGGACATCACCAGGGTCATGTCGTGTTCGACCAGAATCACCGTGAGGCCAAACCCGGCCAGGGTGCGCAACAGCACCGCCAGCTCGTCGGTGTCGCGTCGGCTCAGGCCCGCAGCCGGTTCATCCAGCAGTAACACTGCAGGCGCTGTGGCCAAGGCCCGGGCGATTTCCACCAGACGGCGATCCACGTGGGGCAAGTCTTCGGCCCGGATGTTCACTTCGCCGCGATAACCGACCAGGGCGAGCAGGTCCAGGACCAGGCTGCGCTGCTCGGGGCTGGAGCGGCTGAAAGGCAAGCCCAAACGGCCTTTCTGCATGGCGACGAGCAGGTTGTCGAGCACCGACATTTCGCCGAACAAAAGCGTGGTCTGATACGTGCGGGCGATACCGGCGCGGGCGCTTTTCCAGGCGGGCAGGCCAGCCAGAGGCTGTTGCATGTCGATCTGGCCGCTGTCCGGGGCGTAAAAGCCGCTGATCATGTTCAGCACCGTGGTTTTACCCGCGCCGTTGGGGCCGATGATGCTGGTGATGCTGCCCGCAGGCGCATGCAGATTGACGTGCTGCGCCGCCTGCACGCCGCCAAAACGTATGCCGATGTCAGTGACACGCAAGCCGCTGGACGGGCCTCGGCTGCGTAAATACTCAGCGATGCGTGCGTGATCGCTGGCAGCAGGCGGCAGCAATGAGGTGGGTTTGATCCAGCGCCGGGAGAGCGCACCGAGCAGGCCGTTGGGGGCAATCCACAGCACCAGCAGCAGTAGCACCGAGAAAATCAGCAAGCGGTATTCGGCGAAATCCGACAGCAACTCTGGCACCAGCACGATCAGCAAGGCACCGATCAGCGGCCCGAACAGCATGCCGCTGCCGCCCACGATCACCGCGAGGACAAACAGGATCGACTGGGAAAACGGAAAGGATTCGGGGTTGATGAACATCAGCAGCGGCGCCAACAGGCCACCGGCCAGGCCGGTCAACGCCGCAGACAGGGCAAACGCCAGGGTTTTGCTCAGCACCGGGTTGAAGCCCAGCGACCGCGCGGCGATTTCCGAGGCCTTGACCGCACGCATGGCCTTGCCCCAGCTGCTGTGGCTCAAACGCTGATAGAACAGCAGCGCGCCAATCATCAGCGCCGCGGCCAGCAGGGCCAGAAGAACGGCAGGGTCCAGCCCGGCAAATTCCGGCAGCGGGATGCCCATCAGGCCGTTGGAACCACCGGTCAGGTCGCGCCATTCAATCAGGCTGTGATGGACCACGAACGCAAAGGCAATGGTGATCATCGCCAGGTAAGGACCGCTGACCCGCAGCGCCGGGATCGCCAGCAATGCACCGATCAATCCTGCTACCACGCCCGCGACTGGCAGCGCCAACCAGAGCGGCCAGCCGGCCATGGTCAACAAGGCCGAGGCATAGGCGCCGATGGCATAAAACGCGATGTGCCCGAAGGAAATCTGTCCGCTCAGGCCAATCAGAATATTCAGGCCGACACCCACCACCGCCGCCAGGGCGCAGAGGCTGAAGACCAGTAAGGAGTAGCTGTCCAGAGTAAACGCCATGACGCCGCAGGACGCGGCCAGCAGCGCGATGAACAGCGGTGCCGCCAGGGATTTTTTGTCTTTCATACTTTCACCAGTGCCTTGCTGCCGAACAGCCCGTCGGGACGAATTGCCAGGGCCAGAATGACCAGCGCGAAGGTGAAGATCTGCGTAAACGCCGAGCCGAAGTACAGGGTGATCAACGCTTCCGCCAGGCCGAACAACAACCCGGCTGCAAAGACGCCGCCCGCGCTGGAGATGCCACCGAGAATCGCCACCGCGAAGGCTTTAAGGCCGAACAGCATGCCCATCTCCGCGTTGACGCTGAACAGCGGCGCAATCAATAAACCAGCGATGGCTGCGAACACTGTTGAAATAGCAAAGGCGATGGCCACTACCCGATTGACGTTGATGCCCATCAGCATCGCCGCCCGAGGATTCTGCACGCAGGCTTCCAGCACTTTGCCCAGCCGGGTGTAGCGCCGCACCAGGTACAACGCCAGCGCAATGGCCGCGCCAGCCAGCGGGATCAGCAACTGCAATGCACCGACGTTGTTGCTGAATAGCTGGACATTGAGATTGACCAGGCTGCTTTCGAACTGCCTCGGTTCCTTGCCGAACGTGAAGAGCGCCAGGTTGTCCACCAGAATCCCGCCTGCCACCGTCGCCATCAGCCAGGCCTGTGAGCCGCGACTGTGAAAGGGGCGCACCAGCCAGCGCTCGATGGCCAGGCCGTAAACGGCGCACAGCAGCAGCGTCAGCGGCAGGGCCAGCCACAACGACCAGCCCCAGGTGATGCAGAAGGTGTAGCCCAATACCGCGCCGACCATCATGGCGCTGCCCTGGGCAAAGTTGACGGTGCGCGAGACGACGTAGGTCAGGTGAAAACCCAACGCCAGCAACGCGTACATGCTGCCCAGACCGAGCCCGGTAACGATGGCGGCGGTGAACATAGTGGCGACTCCTTGAAGGCTTGGCTTACGGCTTGAGCGGTACGATCTGGTCGTTCACGAAGTGCGTGAACAGATAGTCATCCGGGCCCAGCGCGTCGTGTTTCTGTACGGTGAACGGCTGCTTGTAATGCTTGATCAAACCGTCGTATTCGCCGATTGCGTAAAAGCCGTCACGTACTGCCTTGCCGTCGGTGCTGCCCGCTTTTTCGATGGCCTGTGCCGCCAGGTGCAGCGCGTCGTAGGCGTTGGCGATGCCCACCGCAGGCGTGACGTCAGCCAGGGTTTTGATCTGCGGGTAAGCGGTTTTCAAAGCGGCCAGCAACGCGTCACCTTTGGCGCTGTTGTGCTCGGTGAACACGTAGGTCTGGATGAAATGCACCCGTGAGGCATTCGGGCCTGCCAGCTCTCCAAAGCGACCACCCGCCGGACCCCAGTGAGAAACCACCGGCACGTCCCAGCCCATGCGGTCCAGGGACTTGACCACCTGGGCCGAAGGGCCGACGTTGCCGACCATCAGCAAGGTATCTGCACCGGCGTTCTTCAGGCGGGTCAGCTGTGGCACCACGTCAAGGTCGCTGTCTTGAATGCGCTCGACACCGGCATTGGCCAGGCCGCGTTTTTCCAGGGCGCGTTTGAAGCCCGCTTCGTTGGATTCGCCCCACGGATTGTTGATCAGGATCATGCCCGGCTTCTTCATGCCGTTATCCACGCCGTACTTCACCAGCGCTTCGTCCACCAGCTCATCCACTGCCGAGACCCGGAACACGTAGTTATCGGCTGCGCCGTTTTCAGTGATCTTGGTGCCTGCCGCCCAGATGCCCATGAACGGCACTTTCATCTGGTTGGCCAACGGCACGATGGCCAGGGAGACGGGCGTATCAAGGCCACCAAACAGGACCGTAACCTTTTCCCGCTGCACCAGCTCGCGGGCCGCCAGCATGCCTTTGGACGGGTTGCTTTCATCGTCGCGACGCACCAGCTCCAAGGGGCGACCGAGAACGCCGCCGTTGGCGTTGACCTCGTTGATCGCCATGCTCAAGCCACGGGTGAGTGCTTCGCCGGACTTGGCCGACTGCCCGGAAAGGGCCGCGACCAGGCCGACCTTGATCGGCTCGGCGGCTTGCGCGCCAGCGGCCACAGTCATAGAGAGCGTGACTGCCGCAGCCACGGGGAACAGCAGACGTTGCAGGTTTGGAAGCCGGATGGCCATAGGTCATTCTCCTGATTGCTAGCAGTTGCATATTTATTGCTAGCAAGTAGGATGCCAGTCAGTCCAGGCCGTCAAACCAGCATGTGCCGGGGTTTAAGCTGAACGTTTACGCGCCAATATGCAGCGCGTCGCACCAAGTCAAGGCGTGCCGCGCTGCTTCATAAGTCTTGAGTCAGGAGAGTCAGTGATGTCGGAAATCAATAAAGATGTGCAGATTGTTAGCAATTTTCTGGTAGCATCCATGGCACCTGATCCGGTCCGCGCCGCAACCTTCATGAGTGCCGATGTAAAAATCACCTTCACCGGTGGCCGGGCAATGCCGACGCCACAGGACATCACCGCGTTCAACGGTTCGCGCTATGCCTGGGTCAAGAAGGCGCTGGGCAATTTCGACTGGATGGATCGCGGTGACCACACCGTGGTGTATTCCAACGGCACGCTGTACGGCGAGTGGCCTGATGGCCAGAGCTTCTCAGGCAATCGCTACCTGGACCGCTTCGAAGTCCGCGACGGCAAGATCACGCACATGGACGTCTGGAACGACAGCGCCGAGTGGATCCTGGCTCCGGAGATTGCCAAGGGTTGATATCTGGCCGGATCGGCCTATGCCAGCCGTAAACCGGTTAATAAGGTCCCGTCGCATAGCCCACCACTCAAGCCGAGCGGGTTCCAGTGTTGAATCTCAATCGCTGGGGCCCTTGCCCGGTTTGATCATGGCTCAGTTGAATCTGGCGTAGCAGATTGCACTTTTGCTCATTTCGCCGATCTATGTCTGTCACCACACGCCCCGTGCGTAGACAGTAGATTGGTACCGATGGATCACCCATTATCGTTCTCAGTTACCCGATGGATGCCTCGGTCGCTCCTGCTGTGGGTGGCTTTTATGCTGAGTTGCGCCGGTTGCAGCCAACAGCAGGGCAGCGACATTGCCAGGCAATTTCGTGAGGGCAAGCCGGATGAGTTTTTTCAGACCAGCGTCGACCGCATGGCAACGTTGGGCATGCACGACAACTTGCAAAGCTTGTATCTGCTGATGAACAAGCTCTATCTGCGTAACCCCAGCCAGTGGCGTCAGTCGGGTTATACCGATGCGGTGAGCGCCGCACGGGCGATCCGCGAGGCCATCGAGCAGCGGCAACCACTGCCTGCCCTGGGGAATCGTCGTGACTTGGTGGCCCTGAGCTATTCCCTGAGTCCGGAGTTTCGCGGCGATCGAGTGGGCGCGTTCATCTTCGCGATTGGCAGCATGCTCGTCACCGCACACGGTGGTCGCACTGAGTTTTATGTGACCGATTCGATCAACCCGCAGTTTGTCAGCAACGCTGCGCGCAACATCGAAAAGGCGACCTGGCTGCTCAGTCAACGACAGGACGCCGACGGCTCGTTACTGCTGTCTTCCAACGAAATATCGGAGCAGACCAGCAACCTCAGCTTCGCTGTCGAATTTGGCAAGATCGTCGCGCGCCTGGACTTGTTAGCTCAGATTCTCGACGAGCGCTACCGACGCATTGGCCTCAACTACGCACAAAGCCTGTTGCTGATGAATTTTCTGCCGGTGCAGTAGCGACCTTTCCAGCGCCGCTGGTAATGCACATCTGCGGTAGCGCCTACCCGTAAAGGTTTATACGAGATATTTGTTGAACCATGCCAGCGTCCGGTCCCACGCCAGTTTGGCGGCGGCCTCGTCGTAACGCGGCGTGGAGTCATTGTGGAACCCGTGATTGGCGCCAGGATAGACGTGCGCTTCATAGGTCTTGCCAGCCGCTTTCAACGCCTGCTCATACGCGGCGGCACCTTCGTTGATGCGGGTGTCCAGTTCGCCATAGTGGATGAGCAGCGGGGCCTTGATCTTGGGCACGTCCTCGACATTGGCCTGGCGCCCGTAAAACGGCACCGCTGCGGCCAGTTCCGGGTAGGCCACCGCTGCGGCATTGGCCACGCCACCGCCATAACAGAAGCCGGTGATCCCGACTTTGCCGGTGGTTGCATCGTGTTTCATCATCCATTCGATCGCCGCGAAAAAATCATTCATCAGCTTTTCCGGATTGACCGCCTGTTGCAGTTCTTTACCTTTCTCATCGTTGCCGGGGTAGCCGCCCACTGAACTCAGGCCATCGGGAGCCAGTGCGATGAACCCGGCCTTTGCCACTCGCCGCGCCACGTCTTCGATATAAGGGTTGAGCCCACGGTTTTCGTGCACGACGACGATGGCGGGCAGCTTGCCGCTGGCTTTGGCGGGGCGCACCAGATAGCCGCGGACCTGGCCGTGGCCTTTGGGGGAGGGGTAGGTGACGTATTCGGCGAGGATGTCCGGGTCGGTAAATTCCACCTGCTGAGCCAGCGCGTAGTTGGGGCTCAGGGAGGCGAGCACCGCGCTGGCGGTCATGCCAAACAAGGTGAACGCAGTGGCGCGATCCAGAAACTCGCGGCGGTTGATCTTGCCGTGGGCGTAGTAGTCGTACAGCTCCAGCAGTTCAGGGGAAAAATCTTTCGCGGTAAGACGCTCCATCTGTTCACTCCTTCTTCGGTCAGTCGGCTGATTAAAGCAGCTTTGGCGGCTCGAGGCCTTCAGGTTGGTCAGTTCAACAGTTCGCGAGGCGTGAGCACCGCCAATAGATCCCTGTCGTCTGCCACGCCGCTCTGGCCAACAAGTTGGCCCCTGCAGATCATCAGCGGGTATGATGTCGCCGCTGCGCTCAGTCATGGGCAGCCCTGAGTCCGGAGCCGTAACCCCCGATGTTCACCGTTACCCATTTTCAAACCCCGCCTGATGAGGCGATCAAAAGCCAGATCATGCAAATGGTGGTCGATTACGTCACTGACATCAGCATGGTGAACATCGCGCCCAGCAATCCCCTCTACAGCCTTTATCAATACGGGGTCGGGTTTGAAGTCCACCTGTATATCGAAGGCATGGACGGATCCAAAGGCGTTGCGGCAGAACTGATCGTGGCTCTGGATGCCGATGAGCCGGACACGGTCATTGGCTTTGCGCTGTATCTGCCAGCCAAGGACGACCCGCAGGCGTGTGCGGTTGCCTATATGGCGGTGCAGGCCCGTCGTCGGCGTCAGGGTGTGGCGCGGGCCATGCTCAGGGCAATCACCGAGCGCTATCCCCATGTGGAACTGGCCTGCCGCCCGGCGGCGGTGCCGCGTTTCGAAGCCATGGGTTTTCAGGTGCTGGCAGCCCGCGGCCCCCAGGTGCTGATGAACACCCGGGATCATGGCACTGAAGGCCTGATCGCTGTTCTGGATGTTGCGCCGATCTACAATTCCCTGGAGATTCGGCAAATTCATGCGTATTTACTTCAGCAGCACGGGAAACGGCCGATGATAGAAGCCGAGAAGCAGCGTGACCGGCATCTGGATCAATTGACGCGACAGGCCAGGGCACTGGTTGAAGCGCGTTTGAGGCCGGCGTCGAACGACACTTTTAATTAAACGCCTGTTTGATTATGGGTAAATGTTCGCTCCGCAACCTGTATCCGATTACAATTGCCGCCGCCGGTTCCTGATGGCCCTCTATATGTACCGATTCATTAGCGCCCGACGCGTTGTACAAAACGGCGATTGATGAGTTGCAGCGTTACGGTTCAGGTGAAATACACCGGATTGCAACTGCCTGATTTGAACCACCTGATTCGCACTACCCGAAGCTTCAATGTCACTCAGCAGCTGAAAACAATGGCGAACAAGAAGTCAGCTCAGGAGGGACATGAAATTGAGGTCGATGGCGGTATATCGACCTTGTATGTCCATCCGCCAGTCCTGCCAATTGCCGCAGTTCGCCCGATGCCGCGTCGCATTGCGTGAAGCCAGGCAGCTTATGCTCAAGACTGACGGGGGGATGACGTTCTATCCTGGAAATCACAGTATGTTAAAAAAAGTGAACACAGCCCTCCTGGGCCTGGCGATGTCGATGGGACTTACGCCTTTGCATGCAGACGAAGCGAAAAAAGTTGATGTGTTGCTGATTGGCGGCGGCATCATGAGCGCTACCTTGGGCACCTGGCTCAACGAGCTCGAGCCGACCTGGACCATGGAAATGGTCGAGCGCCTCGACAAAGTTGCCGAAGAAAGCTCCAACGGCTGGAACAACGCCGGTACCGGTCACTCTGCTCTGGCCGAGTCCAACTACACCCCGTACGGCAAAGACGGCAAGATCGAGATCGCCAAGGCCATCGAGATCAACGAAGCGTTCCAGGTCACCCGTCAGTTCATGGCGTGGCAGGTCAAGAATGGCGTCCTGAAAAACCCGCATTCGTTCATCAACTCGACTCCACACATGAGCTTCATGTGGGGCGACGATAACGTCAAATTCCTGAAAGCCCGCTACGAAGCGCTGAAAACCAGCCCGTTGTTCGCCGGCATGCAGTACAGCGAAGATCAGGCCCAGATCAAGCAGTGGGTTCCACTGATGATGGAAGGGCGTGACCCAAGCCAGAAAATCGCGGCTACCTGGACGCCACTGGGTACCGATGCAAACTGGGGCGAAGTCACTCGCCAATACGTTGCCAACCTGCAGACCAAGCCTGTCTTTGACCTGAAGTTGTCGAGCGAAGTCAACGAGATCAAGCGCAACAAGGACGGCAGCTGGCACGTCGAGTACAAGAACCTGAAAGACGGTTCCACCCACGGCACCGACGCGAAATTCGTGTTTGTCGGCGCGGGCGGCGGTGCGTTGAAGCTCCTGCAAATTGCTGACATCCCTGAGGCTCGCGAATACGGCGGCTTCCCGGTCGGCGGTTCGTTCCTGGTGACCGAGAACCAGGACCTGGCCATGCAACACATGGCCAAGGCCTATGGCATCGCTTCGACGGGTGCGCCACCCATGTCCGTGCCGCACCTGGACACCCGCGTGCTGGATGGCAAGCGCATGATCCTGTTCGGACCATTCGCGACCTTCTCCACCAAGTTCCTCAAGGAAGGCTCTTACCTTGATCTGCTGTCGACCACCACGACTCATAACGTGTGGCCGATGACCAAGGTGGGCGTTGAGCAGTACCCGCTGATCGAGTACCTGGCAGGCCAGTTGATGATGTCGGATGACGACCGCTTCAACGCGCTGAAAGAGTACTTCCCGCACGCCAAGAAAGAAGACTGGCGCTTGTGGCAGGCCGGTCAACGCGTGCAGATCATCAAGCGCGATGCCGAGAAAGGCGGCGTGTTGAAGCTGGGTACCGAAGTCGTGTTCTCTCAGGACCGTTCGATTGCTGGCCTGCTGGGTGCTTCTCCAGGCGCCTCGACTGCACCGCCGATCATGATCGACGTGCTGGAAAAGGCGTTCAAGGACAAGGTTGCGACGCCAGAGTGGCAAGCCAAGTTGCGCCAGATCGTTCCAAGCTACGGCACCCGTCTGAATGGCTCGCCTGAGCGCGTTCAGCAGTCGTGGGATTACACCGCAGAAGTTCTGCAGCTGACCAAGCCTCCGGTCATCGACCCGGCGGCGTACCCTGCTGCCAACGCTGCACCGGCCAAACCGGCCAAGCCAGCGGCCAGCAACCCTGCTTCGGACATGGCGCTGTAACACGCCCTGTCTTCAGAAGTAGCGGGTTCAGGTGGTCATGAATGATCACTTGAAACCCTGACAAAAAACCCGGCACTGCCTTCACGGTGATGCCGGGTTTTTTGTTTTTGGCGGGGGGCGATTCAGGCCGGGATAATCAATTCGCGTAGATCAAACAAGTAAGCTATGTTGTGAGACGTCGTATGACCTATTTAAAAATACGCATATGACGTTCGTTGTATTTCATTAACAATAATAAGGAATAACCATGAATAAGCGTTTCAGGCTGGCGGCAGGATTGGTTTGTCTGTTGGGTGGTTATATGGGCGTTGCTCAGGCGTCTGATCAAAGTGATGTCGAGCAGGCCGTGGATAAACTGACTCAGGCCATGTGGCACAAAGATATTGCGCAACTCAAGGCATTGACCGCCGACAACCTCACCTACGGTCATTCCAGCGGCAATATCCAGGATAAGAGCGCCTTCATTGCCGATATTGAAACCGGTAAAAGCGCGTTCAATGAACTAAAGATGCTCAATCAAAAAATCACGATGTCTGATGACGTCGCCCTGGTGCGCAACCATTTCTCTGCTCAGGCAGTCAACAGCGGCAAGGTCGTGCCGACGGAAATCGAGAATTTCCAGATCTGGCAGAAGCAGGATGGCAAGTGGCTGCTGATTGGGCGTCAGGCTTTCAAGTTCTAATCCGTAACGGATAACGCTTTGCCGTACAGGCGCCGAACGACCTGTGGGAGCAAGCTTGCTTGCGACGGCAGTATTCCAGGCGATCAATAACGCCTGGAATACTGCCTTTTCGCGAGCAAGGTGGGGGCCACCCCGGTCGCTCCCACACAAGCGCAATCTCGTTCCATCCCGTTATTCAGCACAATCCCTGAACACCAGCGCCTTCAACCCACCTTCAACTTCCGCATCCGGGAATTCCGGGGGGTTGTCCAATCGGCGTTCGAACTTCAGGGTCGGCGCTTCGATGGCGGTGTGGTCGATCAGGAAGTCTGACCCTAGGCTCGGCTCATTCATGCACGCCAGCACCTGGCCACCCGGCGCCAGCAGCTCAGGCATGCGCCGCAGCACTTTCTGATAATCCTTGTCGAGCAGAAAGCTGCCGCGCTGGAAAGAGGGCGGGTCGATGATGATCAGGTCATAAGGCCCGGATTTCTTCACTTTGCCCCACGACTTGAACAGCTCGTGATCGAGGAAGGTCACCCGGCGCACGTCGTGCTGATTCAGGCGATGGTTTTCCCGGCCGCGGGTCAATGCGGCGCGGGACATATCCAGGTTGACCACATGCTCGGCGCCCCCGGCGATAGCTGCCACGGAAAAACCGCAGGTGTAGGCGAACAGATTCAACACCCGCTTGCCCTGGGCCTGCTCACGCACCCAGTCGCGCCCGTAGCGCATGTCCAGAAAAAGCCCGCAGTTCTGCTTTTTGCCCAGATCAATCAGGTAGTGCAGGCCGCTTTCGGTAATTTGGCGCTGTTCCACATGCTCGCCCAGCAGCCATTCGGTGGTGCTGTCCGGCAGGTAGCGATGTTGCAAAAGCAGCGTATGGGCCTGGCTGGCCTGCCATTGCGGGGTCTGGGTCAGGTCCAGCAGCAAGCGCTTCAACGCCTCAAGCTCAATCTGGGCCGGTTCGCGGAACAGCGACACCAGCAGGACGCCCTGCATCCAGTCAGCGGTGATCTGCTCAAGCCCCGCCCACACCCGCCCACGGCCATGAAACAGACGACGGGTTTCGGTCGGGGCGTTGTGCAGGGCGTCGAGCAGCAGCTGATTGAGGATGGCGAGTGCTTCTGGGGTCATGGCGCGGGTTCTGTGGCTAAAGGGCGCGACATGGTAAACGCATTCAAGGCGTTGCGGGCAGCGGTGTCAGGTCTGGCTGCCAATGAAATACAGGCAAATCGACAACGTGACCAACGACCCCAGGGTCGAGACCAGAATCGTGCTGGACACCAGCGAGGCTTCGCGTTTGTAGTACTCGGCCAGCATGAACGGCCCGGTGCCGGTGGGCAGCGCGCTGAGCAGCAGCGCGGCGTTCGCCCACAGCCGCGGGACGTCAAACACATGAAACACCAGCACCCAGGTCAACAGCGGGTGAAGGATCAGTTTGATCAGCACCAGCTGCGAAGTGCCGTGCCTGGGGCCTTGCTGTTTTTCCGCGAGGAACAGACCCAGCGCAATCAGGGCGCAGGGGCTGGTGGCGGCGCCCAACAGGCTCAGCAGTTTATCCAGCGCCCCCGGCAACGGCGCGCCGCTGCTGGCCCAAAGCGCGCCGAGTATCGGCGAGACCACCATGGGGTTCTTGGCCAGGGCGAGAAAGACCTTGAGCGCGATGCGATGAGGCTGCCGTTCGGTCTGCAGGCCGACTTCGACGCAGACCAGCGCCAGGGCAAACAGCACGCAGACCACCAGCAGCGAAGCGATCAAGGCCGGTTCCAGCCCGCCCTGGCCCAACACCATCACGCACAGCGGGATGCCTATATAGCCCGTGTTGGCGTAAGACCCGCCCAGGGCATCAATACTGGCATCGGCCAGATGGGTGCCTTTTTTCCAGCGCAGCAGCAGGGTGATGACAAACACCGCCAGGGTGCTCAAGGTAAAGGCGATCACAAAGCCGGGGTGCCAGATCTGTTCCCAGGTGGACGTGGCCGTGACACTGAACAGCAGCGCAGGCAGGCATAGCCACACCACCATGCGGTTGATCTCCGAAGCCGCATTTGGCCCCAGGCGATTTGTGCGACGAGACACGAAACCCAGCAGGATCAGGGCGAATATCGGCAGCAGCACATTCAGAACAGCAAACATTCAGACCTGACTCATAGCGCGCGAACAAGCGGGCAGGTTAAGGACGAAAATCGTTAGCGTCCAATCTATTTTCTGCGTCGTCGAGTGTGAATGGCGGCTTGCCAATGGTCGTCCCGGCCCGGTTCAAGGCCTGGCTCTGTTAAGATCGCCGCCTTGATTTGCGAGGTGTGACATGAGCGAGCCGATTCGACTGACCCAATACAGCCATGGCGCAGGCTGTGGCTGCAAGATTTCTCCTCAAGTCCTGGAAGTCATTCTGGCAGGCAGTGGCGCGCAGAATCTGGACCCCAAACTGTGGGTCGGCAATACCTCTCGGGATGACGCGGCGGTGTACGCCATCGATGAAGAGCGCGGTGTGGTGTCCACCACTGACTTCTTTATGCCGATCGTGGATGACCCTTACGATTTCGGCCGTATCGCGGCCACCAATGCCATCAGTGACATCTACGCCATGGGCGGCGATCCGCTGATGGCCATCGCGATTCTTGGCTGGCCGGTCAATCTGCTGGCCCCGGAAATCGCCCGGGAAGTGATTCGCGGCGGCCGGGCAGTCTGTGACGCGGCAGGTATCCCACTGGCGGGTGGGCATTCCATTGATGCGCCCGAGCCGATTTTCGGCCTGGCGGTCACCGGGCTGGTGGAAAAACGCTTCATGAAGCGCAACGACACCGCAACCGTTGGCTGCAAGCTGTACCTCACCAAGCCACTGGGCATCGGCATCCTGACCACCGCCGAGAAAAAAGGCCTGCTGCGCGCCGAAGATCAGGGCGTTGCGCGGGACATGATGTGCACCCTGAACAAGCCAGGCAGCCGTTTCGGCAAGCTTGCCGGGGTGACCGCCATGACCGACGTCACCGGTTTCGGGCTGCTGGGGCATCTGGTGGAAATGGCCGATGGCAGCCAACTGACGGCGCGTCTGGACTACGCCGCGGTGCCGCGCCTGTCCAGCGTCGATTTTTACATCGAGCAGGGCTGCGTGCCCGGCGGGACGCTGCGCAATTTCGACAGCTATGGCCAGCGCATCAACCCGCTCAGCGATGCGCAGAAAATGCTCCTGTGTGACCCGCAAACCAGCGGCGGGCTGTTGATTGCCGTTGAGCCCGACGAGCAACCGGGATTTCTCGCCCTGGCCCGCGAGCTGGGCCTTGAGCTGTCGGTCATCGGTGAGTTCGTCGAGCGACAGAGCCTCGCGGTCGAGGTCTTCTGATGCGCGATAACAGCGCCGACTACCACGACATCTTTCTCAATGACGTGCCGTTGATGGACGTGCGCGCCCCGGTCGAGTTTGACAAAGGCGCCTTTCCTCTGGCGATCAACCGACCATTGATGAACGATCTGGAGCGTGAGCGGGTCGGCACGTGCTACAAGCAGCAAGGCCAGCAAGCGGCCATTGAACTGGGGCATGAACTGGTGTCCGGGCCGCTCAAGCAGCAACGGATCGAAGGCTGGGCGACGTTTGCCAAGGCACAACCCCAAGGCCTGTTGTACTGCTTTCGCGGCGGGTTGCGTTCACAGATCACTCAGCAATGGCTCAAGAGCGAGGCGGGGATCGAGTATCCACGGGTCATCGGCGGCTACAAGGCGCTGCGCAGTTACCTGATCGACGTCACCGATCAGGCGGTTGCCGAGTGCGATTTCGTCCTGATCGGCGGGCTGACGGGTTCAGGCAAGACCGAGGTCTTGACCCGCTTGGGCAACGCGCTGGACCTGGAGGGCCACGCCAATCATCGCGGCTCCAGCTTCGGCAAACATGCCACGCCGCAGCCGGCACAGATCAGTTTCGAAAATGCCCTGGCCATCGACATCCTGAAAAAGCGCGCCCAGGGCATCAATCAGTTTGTACTGGAGGATGAGGGGCGTGTCGTGGGCAGCCGGGCCATTCCACTGGAGCTGTTTCGCGGGATGCAGCAGTACCCGATGGTCTGGCTGGAGGAGTCTTTCGAGGCTCGGGTCGAGCGGATTTTGCAAGACTACGTGATTGATCTGTGCGCCGAGTACGTTCAGGTCCGAGGCGTGGAAACGGGTTTCCGGGTGTTTGCCGAGCGTTTGCAGGATAGCTTGGCGAGCATTCTCAAGCGCTTGGGGGGCGAACGTTACCAGCGCCTGGCCGCGTTGATGGATGCGGCCTTGATCGAGCAGCAAAGGTCCGGTTCGGTTGACTTGCATCGCGGTTGGATCAGCGGTCTGCTGGGGGAGTATTACGACCCGATGTACGCCTTTCAGCGTGACAGCAAAGGCGCGCGCATCGAGTTTGCCGGTGACCACGCGGCGATCCTGCAGTATCTACAGGACCGTCGGGAACGCCGGGGCTGATCCTTTAAAGCAACGCGATGGCCAGCAGCCCGCTGATGATGCCCACCAGCATGGTCAGCAGGGCCACGGTCACCAGCACTCTGGCATCAAAGGATTTGCGCAGCATCAACAGCGACGGCAGGCTGATGCTCGGCAGCGTCATCAGCAACGCGACCCCAGGGCCGACACCCAGGCCCAGCGACAGCATGGTCTGCACAATTGGGATTTCGGCTGCGGTCGGGATCACGAACAGCGTGCCGACCACGGCGAATATCACCAGCCAGATCAGGCTGTTGCCCATGGACATATCGACGTGGGGGAACAGCCAGACCCGCGCAGCGCCCAGGATCAGCACAGCCAGCACGTAAATGGGGATGGTGGTCCAGAACAATTGCCACAGGGTTTTGCCCCAGCGGGTCATGAAGCTTTGTTGATCAACCTCGTTGGCGTGCGCCGCCGCCTCCATCGCCTGTTCAGGCACCACGTCCGGGCTTGAAATACGTTGGGCGATCAACGACACGCCAATCACCAGAATCAACCCGGCCACCAGGCGCAGCGCGGTGAATTCCCAGCCCAGGACAAAGCCCATGAACACCAGCGTGGCCGGGTTGAGCACCGGGTTGGCGATCCAGAAGGCCAGTGCGGCGCCCACTGATACCTGCTGACGACGCATGCTGGCGGCCACCGGCGCGGCGCAGCAACTGCACATCATGCCGGGTAAGGCGAACAAGCCACCGCGCACCGTAGAACCCAACCCGGCGCGGCCAAACAGTCGGAGCAGCCAATCCCGCGGGATCAGCACTTGCAGCAGGGAGCCGAGAATCACTGCCAGCACGGCGGCTTTCCAGATCGCCAGGAAATACACCTGGGCGTAGGCCAGCGCTGCCGCGACGGGGGAGGTCAATTGATCGTTGATGATCGACGCGCCGATGCTGTGGCTGTCAGCGGCGACAAACGACTTGAGGTAGTAAGGCGACCATTTGACGTAGTACAGGCCGACAGCCGCCACGATGAGAAACAGCAGAGGCTTCCACCAGAACGACCAGCCGCGGCTTGGTGAGGTTGAAGAGAGGCTGGGCATGGGGGTATTCCGGGAAGTGAGGATAGCGCGGCATGATAACAGCCCGCTGCCTGGGTGAGAGGTCGACCGGCGGGCACATGACCCCATGGGAGCGAATTTATTCGCGAAGGCAGTAGTGCAGCCGCTCAACAAGTAGCGGTTGTACGGGCCTCTTCGCGAACGAATTCGTTCCCACAAGGGGATCTCAATCCTGGCTTGATGTCTGGGACCGGCCACAGGGCAAACCGCACCGTCCATCCATTCACTGTCCACCGTCAGCAGATCGTCACACTTGCTGCCTAGCCTTGAATGCTGCTCACCTTCAACGCGAGGGCTTGCCATGACAGCCTTGGAACCGAATTTACTGGACGATCACCAGATCAAGACCGCGCTGCGACGCCTGTCCTTCCTGCGGGTCAAGATGGAGGCCGCTGCCCAGGCGTCCATCGAGAGCATGCAGGTGCACCCCGATTACCTGGACAGCGCGCGCAATCTCCTGAGTTACCTGGCGCTGCGTCGTCACGACATTCGCCCGCTGCAACGTCAGCTGGCCGAGCTTGGGCTGTCTTCATTGGGGCGTTGTGAAGCCAACAGCCTGGCCGCTGTCGATCGGCTGATTGACGTGCTCCAGCGCCTCACACCGGGTGAAGGGCCCAGGGATGCGGCCGGCACAGTCTTATCCGGGCTGGGCGAAAAGCGCCTGATTCAGCATGCCGACCAGCTGTTCGGCGCTCAGGCACCGGAGCGCGGCATCCGCATCATGGTGACCATGCCCCAAGAGGCGGCAACCGACCCTGAGCTGGTCAGCGCGCTAATGGAGGCGGGCATGGATTGCCAGCGGATCAACTGCGCCCACGATGACCCCGACACCTGGCTGAAAATGATTGAACACGCCCGAAAGGCTGCGCGGGAGTTGGGCAGGAGTTGTCAGGTGATGATGGACCTCGCCGGGCCAAAACTGCGCACCGGACAGATCCAGCCCGGCCCTGCAGTGGTGAAAATCCGCCCCGAGCGCGATGAGTTCGGCCGCGTTGTGACTCCGGCACTCGTGTGGCTTACAGCCGATATTGTGGCCGAGTGCGAGACTGAGTATTGCCTGCAGCTACCGGGCAAGTGGCTGGCGCAAATGCAGGCCGGTGATGAGCTGCAGTTCAAGGATGCCAGGGGTTCGAGTCGCACGTTGGTGGTCACTGAGGCCAGCGAACAGGGCTGTCGGGCCGAGCTGCGCAAGACGGCCTACCTGATCCCCGGCATCGAGCTGTACCTGAAAAAGCCCAAGGATCGAAAAAAATCCGCCCGGATCACCGGTGTTCCGCTGCCTGAGCAAAGCATCCTGCTCAATGAAGGTGATGTGCTGTTACTGACAGACGATACCGAGAGCGGCCATCCCGCTGTCCGCGATGCCGCAGGCAAAGTGCTGACCCCAGCGCGCATCGGTTGCACGCTGGCGCAGGTGTTTGAGGACCTGCGCCCCAATGAGTCGGTCTGGTTTGACGACGGGAAAATCGGTGGCCGGGTGCAGTCTGTCCAGAAGGACGTGGTCTACGTGCGCATCACCCACGCGCCCGGCGGGGCCAAGCTGAAAAGCGACAAAGGCATCAACCTGCCGGACAGCGAACTCAAGCTTGCGGCGCTGTCAGCCCAAGACCTGGAAGCACTGGCCTTCGCCGCGCAACACGCCGACGTGGTGGAGCTGTCCTTCGTCAACAGCCCGGCGGATGTGCAATCGCTGTTGGCGCACCTTGATCGGCTGCAGGCCAGGCATCTGGGTATTGTCTTGAAGATCGAAACCCGGCGTGGCTTCGAAAACCTCGCGGCGTTGTTACTGGCGGGCATGCAGAGCCCACGGCTTGGGGTGATGATTGCCCGGGGTGACCTGGCCGTGGAGAACGGCTTCGAACGCACCGCCGAGTTGCAAGAGGAAATCCTGTGCATCTGTGAAGCGGCTCATGTCCCGGTGATCTGGGCCACTCAGGTGTTGGAGACGCTGGCCAAGACCGGCGCAGCCACCCGTGCCGAGATTACCGATGCGGCCATGGGCGTGCGGGCTGAATGCGTGATGCTCAACAAGGGCGCGCACATCCTGGAGGCCATCGGCACGCTGGATGACCTGCTGGTGCGCATGCAGGCTCATCGCAGTAAAAAGCATGACCTGCTGCGCAAACTCAATGTTGCCGAGCACACTGCCTGAGCTCGCGCTCAGGCAGGCTCTGCCTCAGTACACCTGCGGGATGATCAGGTCGCTCGGGGTCGGCACCCGGTTGTAGTCTTCGTGGCGTTGACGTTGCGGCAGCTCTACAGCCGGTTGCTCCACTTCTTCATAAGGCATCTGGCCGAGCAGGTGATGGATGCAGTTCAGGCGGGCTTTCTTCTTGTCGTCGGCGTGCACCACCCACCACGGTGCTTCGGCGATGTGGGTGCGTTCGAGCATGATTTCCTTGGCCTTGGTGTAATCCTCCCAGCGGCGGCGGGATTCCAGGTCCATCGGGCTGAGCTTCCATTGCTTGAGCGGGTCATGAATCCGGCTCAAAAAGCGCAAGTGCTGCTCCTGATCGGAAATCGAGAACCAGTACTTGATCACCTGAATCCCCGAACGGGCGAGCATGCGTTCGAACTCGGGCACGGTGCGGAAGAACTCTTCGTACTGATCGTCATCGCAGAAGCCCATGACCTTTTCCACGCCCGCACGGTTGTACCAACTGCGGTCGAACAGGACGATTTCCCCGGCGGCAGGCAAGTGCGAAACGTAACGCTGGAAATACCACTGGGTGCGTTCGCGATCATTGGGGGCGGGCAGGGCTGCGACCCGGCATACCCTGGGGTTCAGGCGCTGGGTGATGCGTTTGATCACGCCGCCTTTGCCTGCCGCATCACGGCCTTCGAACAGGATCACGACCTTGTGCCCGGTCTTGACCACCCAGCTCTGCAGCTTGACCAACTCGCCCTGCAGACGGAACAGCTCGCTGAAATACAGCCGACGGGCTTCCTTTTCCGCGTCGCTCTGGATGTCGCTTTCAAAGAGATTGTCCAGGCTGTAGTCCGAGTCGGCGAGCTCCAGTTCGAGTTCTTCGTCGTTGTGGTCAACCAGCTCTCGATGAATACGACGCGCCAGATTTTGGTGGGTAGGGGACATTTCGCGCGCTCACCTGTAGGAAAAGTCCTCAGATGTTAAGCAGGGGACATGACGCTCCGATGACAGTTTGATGGATCATCGTGGCATGTAACGCCGCTGCCAGCGGTAAGGGATCGCCAGGGTCAGCAGGCCCAGCAGGGCAGCAAATCCACCACTGATCAGCAGCGCATTCAGGCCCATGTGCTGCTCCAGCCAGGCACCGATCACCGCACCGATGAACATCCCGGCCCAGGGCACCAGTTGCACGCGCCAGCCGTCCCGGCGCTCGCCCAGCATCCAGCGCCCCAGCCCACGACCAAAGCGCGACAGCGCACCGGTGACATACGTCAGGCCAACCGGCAGGCCGTTGACCTGCTCGACGGCCGCATTGAGCATGCCCATGGCCAGGATCGCGGCCACAATGGTCAGGATCGGGGAGTCCGGCGGGAAGGCTGCGGCCGCGCACAGCAGCATGCCGATACACAGCAGCAAGGGCAGCGCGCGATGACCGGCAAGCCGGGCGACGATCACGCCCAGGGCATTACCTGCCACGAAGGTAAAAACCGCCAGCAGCAAACGAGACGTGGTGCTGAAATCGGCGTCGCTGATCGCCACGGCCAGGCGGGTGGTGTTGCCGCTCATGAACGAGACAAAATCCCCGGTGGCCATAAAGCCGATGGCATCGGTCATCCCCGCCAGCACTGAAAGCGCAGCCGCCAGGCTCAGGCCCACACGACCTTGCCATTTGCGTCTGTGCAAATAGAGCGGGCTGGCAGTACGTGCAACAGGAGAGGGCAGCATGGACGGCACCTTGCAGGGACACACCAGAAGCAGAGGTTAAACAGCCTTGGCGCGCACGATCCGCTTGGCCTTGACCTCATCGGCATACGCCTTGAGCTGGTCCGCGTCGCTGTAGAGCCGGTTGACCAACTGCAAAATGGCCGTCACGTCGACATCCTGCATCTGCTCGGCAAGCTTGAGGATGTCATTGGCAGTGCTTTCAAGATTGGTGGCCGTACCTTTGAGGTGGCGCTTTAGCTCCAGTGTTGGCTTGTTCAGGGCCATACCTTTTCCTTTTTTATCAGTCCCGACGATTGTCACGCGCGGAGCATGGCTTTTTCTGGGGGAACAAGCAATGTGTGGCCCGCAGGCCGTCGCCGGTAAATCGTTCAATCATCCCGAGTCAGCACTTCCAGCAATTCAATCTCGAAGTACAGGTCTGAGTTCGGCTTGATGTGCGCGCCCATGGTGCGTTCGCCATAGGCCAGATGAGCGGGCACGTACAGTTTGCGGATTCCGCCGACTTGCATGCCCATGAGGCCTTGGTCCCAGCCTTTGATGACGCGGCCAGTGCCGATCACGCACTGGAAGGGTTTGCCGCGTTCGTGGGAGGAGTCGAACACCGTGCCGTCTTCGAGGGTGCCGGTGTAGTGGGTGGTGATCAGCGCGCCCTTGACCACCGCCTTGCCGTCACCGGGGCGGATGTCTGTGACCAGCAGTTCGTTGCTCATGGCGGGTTTTCTCTGAAAGGCAAAAGCGGCTTTTTCTCAGGAATGACTGGCGTGTGCAAGTGTTTTCAGCTGTGTTTGATCTTGGCCATGGTGGCTGGCACTCTCTAGGGCGCTCCGACTTAAACCACCGCAGGTTGATCAGAAGAGGAAAACAACAAGATGACGGATACCACTGCTGCAAAAGTTGCACTCGTTACCGGCGCCGGGAGCGGCATCGGTCGCGCAGTGGCCTTGGGCTTGCTGGAAGATGGCTACCGTCTGGTGCTGGCCGGCCGTCGTCAGGAGCCGCTGGATGAAGTGGCGTCAGCAGTACGCGATGCCGGGGGCGAGGCCTTGGCGGTGTCCACGGATGTGCGCGATCCGGCGAGTGTCGATGCGCTGTTTGCCCAGGTAGAGAAGACCTATGGCCGGCTTGATGTGCTGTTCAATAATGCGGGTGTCGGCGCGCCAGCGGTGCCGGTTGATGAGCTGGATGTGGAAAAGTGGCTGAACGTGATCAACACCAACGTGACGGGCGTATTCCTGTGCGCTCGCGCTGCGTTTGGGCTGATGCGCAAGCAAGTCCCGCAGGGTGGGCGGATCATCAATAACGGATCGATTTCCGCTCACACCCCGAGACCGTTCAGCGCGCCCTACACCGCGAGCAAGCATGCGGTACTGGGGCTGACCAAAACCTTCGCCCTGGACGGGCGCGAGTACAACATTGCCTGTGGCCAGATCGACATCGGCAACGCGCTGACCGAGTTGGCCGCGCGCATGACCACCGGGGTTCGTCAGGCCAACGGCCAGACTGCCGTGGAGCCGATGATGGACGTCACGCAGGTGGCCGACGCGGTGCGGTACATGGCGGGTTTGCCGTTGTCGACCAACGTGCTGAACATGACCGTGATGGCCACCAACATGCCCTTCGTTGGACGGGGCTGAGCGCCAGGTGGGGGGCGTTTAGTTCAGGTTTTGACTGGCCACGATCATCGCTTGAGCCATGCTGGTTTTTTCAGCGTCGGTGAAGCCATCCCAGACGTGCACCTTGGCGTAGTAGCCCAGGCCAGCGAGAGAGTAGAGGCTGAGTGTGAAGACGATGAAGATCGTGACGAAGGTCCAGCGACCGCTATCGCTGTGGTCGCGGGAGGAGAAGTTTTCGGTGTAACGGTCATTGCTGCCGTTGCGCGAAACGGCGCTGGAAGCAACGCGCTTGAACCAGTGGAACAGGTAGCTCATGAGAAGACGCAGCATGGTATTAGCCTCAAGGTTGATAAACAGGGCAGTCGGCCACCCGTTCGGGGGCCGTCTGGAAAGTGCGTAAGCCGGAAACGAAAAAAGCCCGTCTATGACGGGCTTTTCTTTTTATAAATCGGGTCAAGTCGCCGGGGTTCGAATTCAATGACGTCAGGTGTCATTGATGTTCGTATCCGCGTCCGCTTGCCGGTGTTGCAACATTTTAGAACAAATGAATTTTCGAGGCTATGTCCATCTGGCGGTTGTCAGACAACTGGTTGAATTTTGGCTGTGGCATATTGTCGCGCGCTGGGGTGCAGCCAGCCTCGCCAGACAGTCAATCAACGCTGCTGGCGAGGGCTTTGCTGAGGGTTAAACCATCTCCGGCAAGGATTTCATCACTTTGTCCAGCGTGATCGGGTAGTCCCGTACCCTGGCGCCGGTGGCGTTGTAAATCGCGTTGGCGATCGCCGCACTGACACCGCACAGCCCCAGCTCACCCACACCCTTGGCTTTCATGGGCGAGGACATCGGGTCCGTTTCATCGAGGAAGATGACTTGCTGCTCCGGAATGTCCGCATGCACCGGCACTTCGTAACCGGCCAGGTCATGGTTGACGAAGAAACCCAGCCGCTTGTCGATCGCCAGCTCCTCCATCAATGCAGCACCCACGCCCATGGTCATGGCACCGATCACCTGGCTGCGCGCCGAGGTCGGGTTGAGGATGCGGCCCGCCGCGCAGACGGCGAGCATGCGTCTGACGCGGGTTTCGCCGGTGGCCATGTCCACGGCCACTTCCACAAAGTGCGCACCGAAGGTCGATTGTTGGTATTTCTTGGCCAGCTCCGCGAACTCAATGGAGTCCTGGGCGACCAGTTCTCCGTTGCGCGCCGCCTGGCCGAGGGGGACGCTGCGCCCGGCGAACTGCACCTGGCCATCGCTGAATACGGCATCGCCAGCGCTGTAGCCCAGGCGTTGGGCGACCGCTTCACGCAGCTTGACGCACGCGGCGTACACCCCGGCCGTTGAGCAGTTGGCGCCGAACTGGCCACCGGAACCGGCCGACACAGGGAAGTCCGAGTCGCCCAGCCGAACCACGACGTCGTCGAGCGTAACGCCCATCATTTCTGCGGCAGTCTGGGCGATGATCGTGTAACTGCCGGTGCCGATATCGGTCATGTCGGTCTCGACCGTCACCTGGCCTGCGCTGTTCAGGCGTACCCGTGCGCCGGAGGTGAGCAGCAGATTGTTGCGATAGGCGCAGCCCACGCCCATGCCGATCAACCAGCGGCCTTCACGCTGAGTGCCCGGACGCGGATTGCGTTTGGCCCAGCCGAAACGCTCGGCACCGGTTTCCAGGCACTGGATCAGGTTGCGCTGAGAAAAAGCCCGTTGCGGGTTGCCTGGGTCCACCTGAGTGTCATTGATGATCCTGAACTGGACCGGATCGAGGTTCAGCTTCTCGGCCATTTCGTCCATTGCGATTTCCAGCGCCATCAGCCCTGGTGTTTCACCCGGCGCGCGCATGGCGTTGCCTTCAGGCAGGTCCAGGGTTGCCAGGCGCATGGCGGTCATGCGGTTTTCACCGGCGTACAGAAACTGGGTGGGCTGCACGGCGTTTTCCACGCTGCCACCTGGTAGATCTCCCGACCAGCCTTCATGGGCGATGGCGGTGATCTTGCCATCGGCGTTACTGCCGATGCGGATACGCTGAATGGTCGCCGGGCGATGGGTGGTGTTGTTGATGATCTGCGGGCGGGCGAGGGCCACTTTGACTGGTCTGCCGCACAGCTTGGAGCCCAGTGCAGCGAGGATCGCGTCAGAGCGGATGAACAGCTTGCCGCCGAACCCGCCACCAATATACGGCGAGACCAGGCGCACGTTCTCCTTGGGCATGCCGAGGGTCTTGGCCACGTCGCCCACACTCCAGGCGATCATCTGGTTAGACGTCCACAAGATCAGCTTTTCGCCTTCCCAGGTTGCCATGGAACTGTGCGGTTCCATCGCGGCGTGGGACTGATCGGGCGTGGTGTACGTCGCATCGAGTGTGACCGGCGCAGCGCTGAAGGCCGCAGCAAAATCTCCACGGGCGGTGTCGGGTGCTTCACCGTCTGGTTTGACGGCGGCGTTCAGGTCTCCGGCCAGGTCATAGTGACCGTTGCTGCGCAGGTACTCGACCCGCACCAACTGCGCTGCAGCCCGCGCCTGTTCAAAGGTCTGCGCCACCACCAGCGCGATTGCCTGATGATAGTGCTGAATGTCCGGGCCGCCGAGCAGCCGGGCCGTGTTGTATTTGCCCTGGCCAAGCTTGCCCGCGTTGGCGGCGGTGACGATGCCCAGCACACCCGGCGCGGCGTTGGCTTCTTCCAGGTTCATCGAGCTGATTCGGCCCTTGGCAATCGCCGAGGTCACCACGTAGCCGTAAGCCTGGTTTGGTACGGCGTCATGATGCTCGTAGGCATAGGGTGCAAGCCCGGTGGTTTTCAGCGGGCCTTCGATACGGGTGGTGGGTTTGCCGACGACTTTGAGCTGGTCAATCGGATTGGTCGTGGCGGGAGTATCGAATTTCATGAGGCAGCCCTCACCTGAGACAAGACCGAAGCCAGGGTGCGCTCGACCAGCGTCACTTTGAATTCGTTTTCATGGGTCGGGGTGGCGCCCGCCAGTAGCTGTTGAGTCACTGCTTTTGCTCCGTCTGGCATTAACTGCTCAGCCTCCTCGACACGCCATGGCCGATGCGCGACGCCGCCCACTGCCACGCGGCCGCTGCCATTGGCCTGGACCACTGCTGCGACCGAGATCAGGGCGAACGCGTAAGACGCGCGATCCCGGACTTTCTGATAAACCTGAGTTCCGCCGATGGGCGCGGGCAGGGTCACGGCGGTGATCAGTTCGTTGGCGCTCAAGGCGGTTTCGATGTTGGGCGTATTGCCCGGCAGGCGATGGAAGTCGGCCATCGGGATGACCCGCGTGGTGCCGTCCGGGCGCACGGTTTCGACCCGCGCATCCAGCAGGCGCATGGCAACCGCCATGTCGCTGGGGTGCGTGGCGATGCAGGCGCTGCTGACGCCAATGATGCCCAGTTGGCGCGTCACGCCACCAATGGCCGCGCAACCACTGCCGGGGATGCGTTTGTTGCAGGCCTGATGGGTGTCGTAGAAATACGGACAGCGGGTGCGTTGCAGCAGGTTGCCCGCTGTGGTGGCTGCGTTGCGCAACTGGCCGGACGCGCCGGCGAGCAGAGCGCGGGACAACACGCCATAGTCCTTGCGAACGCGGCTGTCCGCGGCCAGATCGGTGTTGCGCACCAGCGCGCCAATGCGCAGGCCACCCTCGGGCGTGGCTTCAATGCGGTCCAGTGCCAGGTCGTTGACGTCGATCAGGTGCAGCGGCGTCTCGATTTCCAGCTTCATCAGGTCCAGCAGATTGGTGCCGCCCGCGATGAACCGGGCGCCTTCGACCTGTGCTGCCTGGGCGGCTGCTTCGGCAGGAGACTGGGCGCGTGAATAACTGAAAGGTCTCATGCCGTGGCCTCCGCGACTTCGTTGATCGCCTGGATGATGTTGGAATAGGCCCCGCACCGGCAGATATTGCCGCTCATGCGCTCCTGAAATTCCCGGGCAATCAGTTCCGGCTGATCGGTGAGGCTGGTGCTGACGTGGCTCGGGATGCCTTGGCGGATCTCATCGAGTACCGCCACGGCCGAGCAGATCTGCCCAGGGGTGCAATAACCGCACTGATACCCGTCATGCTTGATGAACGCCGCTTGCATCGGGTGCAGTGTGTCGGGGGTGCCGAGGCCTTCGATGGTGGTGATTTTCGATCCCTGCTGCATGACGGCAAGGGTCAGGCACGAATTGACCCGCCTGCCGTTGGCTATCACCGTGCACGCCCCGCACTGGCCGTGATCGCAGCCTTTCTTGGTGCCGGTCAGGTGCAGATGCTCACGCAAGGCGTCCAGCAAGGTGGTGCGCGTATCCAGGTTCAGCTGTCGAGACACGCCATTGACCTCCAGGGTGACGGCACTGGTGACCGGCCGCGCGATATTCGCTGCCGACGCCAGCGCCGAGATAAACGGCGGGAGTGCCACGCTGCTGGCGGTCACGGCGCCCACGATCAGGAACTTTCTTCGGGTCAGCGTCATCAGGTCACGGTCGTTCATGGTCATTTCCTATGCGTGCAGGGCAGCGATGGTTCGCCTGCGCCGGGCGTTCTGTGCGCCCATCAGATGCAGCCTGGTCGAGGCTGTGAGGCTTACGGGGACTCAAGTTTTACGACCCTGCGACCGCTTTATAAGTTTGCACGCGCAGCGTTGGCCGGCGACGGAAGGCGTGGGCAATGTCAGGCCCGCAAGATGTGCGAAAAACAAGAAGTTGAAGGTACCGACCCAAGCCGTCAGGGACTATGCGCCGAGCGTGCAATACACCCATGAGGCCTGCTCACTAATGGTGGCGCGGGCAGGTAATCCGGCGATCTGGAAGGTGGCGCGGCTGTAGGCTGGATACATTTGGCAAACAAAAAGGCTGGCCAGGATGTGTCTGCGAGGAACCGTAGGAGGCCCGGCCCTCGTCTTTTCAAACGCCCGAGGGACCGGCTTTAGCCGGGAAGGGGTTGAGCCAGCCGCTGCAGACGAGCAGGCAGAACCGCCGCCTTCCCGGCTAGAGCGGGATGCAGCCCGGCCGGTCCTACGCTCAGGGGCAGTAATCCTAAGGCGGCGAGTACCTGTGTGAGCGAATTCATTCGCGAAGACGGGCTTACAGGCGATACATCGGGGCTGAATATTCCGGCCCTTTCGCGAATGAATTCGCTTGTATGGTTAGACTTGAAGGGGTGGTGGGACGAACAAATCGCATCTGACTGCAGCAACAGTACAGACCGTGGGAGACCTCGCCTCACCCCTTCCACCAAAAGCGCCGATAAAGAATGCTTCGCTCTAGCGACGATAGAAACAAGCCTGCGCCTCTGGGTGAACCCCCTCAAGCCGTAAAACCTTAGCGTGGAGAAGTGTCCATGGCAATGCGCGTTTCGAAGTCAATCGTGGGCGTGGATGTCGCCAAAATTGAACTCGTTACCTATCAGGTAGAGCTGGAGTTGCTCACCTCGATAGCCAATGAAAAGCCCGCTATAAAGCGCTGGCTTAAAACGTTGCCGAGGACCAGCGCCATTGCTGTTGAGGCGACAAATATTTATCACGTCGATCTGGTCGAGCTGGCTTATGAGTCTGGTTTCGACGTCTACATCATCGATGGATTTCAACTGAGCAATTACCGTAAAGGCATTGGTGGGCGTAGTAAGACAGACGCTTCCGATGCTCGTCTTCTTGCCCGCTTTCTGAAAAACGAAGGCGAGGATCTGCGCCCCTGGTCGGTATGACTCACCCACATGGGTTACAAATCAGTTCACGCACATAGGTAACAGTTTTTAACTGGCAGGGTCGATTTCGCGAGGATCTGACCATGCCCTGGAAAGAGCTGAAACCTATGGACCTTAAA
>Ga0247734_1000044_pt1 | contig 116926 bp, 92 predicted proteins | sample UWRJL103311B2_FD_180933 | JGI IMG/M metagenome (GOLD analysis project Ga0247734, IMG submission 180933) | Plant litter microbial communities from Arlington Agricultural Research Station in Wisconsin, United States - UWRJ-L103-311B-2 | ecosystem: Environmental > Terrestrial > Plant litter >...
CAAGAACCATGCCTGCAGCACGTTGCTTGAACTCGCGGGTGTAGGTCTTTCGTTCTTGCATGGAACCTCCTGATTGGGCGAATCATATCGCCCTTAAGAGGTGTCCGGGATCATTAGGCCAGTTCACGGCAGCTCCTACAGGACCGAGGCGTGCCTGAAACAACACGAGACCTGTAGGAGCTGCCGAAGGCTGCGAACCGCGGCGTATCAGGAAAACCGCTTTCGCAGCCCTCGTAACCTCGGTCAGCTCCTACAGGACCGAGGTGTGCCTGAAACAACACGAGACCTGTAGGACCTGCCGAAGGCTGCGAACCGCGGCGTGTCAGGCAAACCGCTTTCGCAGCCCTCGTAACCTCGGGCAGCTCCTACAGGACCGAGGCGTGCCTGAAACAACACGAGACCTGTAGGAGCTGCCGAAGGCTGCGAACCGCGGCGTATCAGGCAAACCGCTTTCGCAGCCCTCGTAACCTCGTTCAGTACAAGACCGAGGTGCACCTGAAAAGGCAGCCAAGTGCCGACAAGGCCTGCCGAGGATTTACCCCGCCAACCCCACGTACACGTTTTGCACATCATCGTTGTTGTCGATGGCTTCGAGGAAGGCTTCGACTTCCGCCATCTGCTCATCGGTCAAACCGTCAACGGTGCTCTTCGGGCGATAGCCCAACTGCGCCGATTGCACGGTAAAGCCGAACTCCGGCAGCTTCTTGCAGACCGCGTCCATATCGGTTGGCTCGGTCAGGAACAACGTAGCGCCCTCTTCGCCCGGCTCGCAATCCTGCGCACCGGCTTCGATGGCCGCTTCGTCAGGGTCGGCATCGGGGTTGATCGGCATCGCTTCGATCATGCCCTGATAGTTGAAGTCCCAGGACACCGAACCCGCCGCGCCCAGTTGGCCCTTGCGGAACAGCACGCGGATTTCCGACACAGTGCGGTTGATGTTGTCGGTCAGGCATTCGACGATCACCGGTACCCGATGCGGCGCGAAGCCTTCGTAGGTCAGGCGCTCGAACGTCACGTCACCGCCCAGCAGACCGGCACCTTTCTTGATCGCGCGCTCCAGGGTTTCCCGGGGCATCGAGGCCTTTTTGGCCTGTTCGACCACCAGCCGCAGGCGCGGATTCATGTCCGGGTCTGCACCGGCACGAGCAGCGATCATGATTTCCTTGGACAGCTTGCCAAAGATACGACCCTTGGCGTTGGATGCTGCCTCTTTATGCTTGACCTTCCACTGTGCGCCCATGCTTGCTCTCTTTTATATCCAATTGCGCTCTGCCCAGCGCGCGGGTGCCAGACCAGATCCGCTGCGCCCCAGGCAATGCGTTAAAAATGCGACCTGTCACGATTGATCCGTGAGTGCGGCGCATTTTATACGCGATGGCGCCAGATGAAACCCCTGCGTTTGCACTTTGCAGTGGCCAGCGCCCTTGGGCAACGCTCATATGACGTGTAATGCCTTACAGCGCAACACGCGACATTGCCCTTTAGCGCGTAGTCCTTTTCCGAAAAATGCAGCAGCGATGCCTATCTAGCTCGGCTTTACGTACCCTCTGCTCCCTTAATTTTCGAGGTGGAGCGATGTGATGTCCGAGGACCAGCAAATGCCAATGACCCTGGCTATTGATGACAGCGGGTACGACCTGGCAGTGGTCAATATCAGCGGCATAGAGGCGCTGAACGAAAGCTACAGCTTTACCGTGGATGTAATCAGCCCAGAGCAGAGTCTGCAGACCGGGATATTGGAGCAGCGCTGCGCCTGGCTGGCGTTCGGTTCCAAACGCGGCGTGCATGGAAAAATCACCGGCGTGACGAGCCTGTATAACGCAGCGAACCTGAATCTCTACCGCATGCAACTCGGGCCACGCCTGCTGGATCTGGACCAGGGGCAGCATCGACGCCAGTTCAGCGGGTTGAGCGTGCCGCAAATCCTGAGGTTGCTCCTCACCGAAAACGGCCTGAGCGAGAGCGAGTACCGGTTCGATCAGATGGTCGGCACCTACCCGCCGCGCCCGCTCTGCGCACAACATGGGGAGAGCGACCTTCACCTGCTGCACCGGCTGTGCGAGGAGGAAGGCATTCATTTCCGTTTCGAGCACACCCCTGCCAGCCACTGCGTGATCTTTGCCGACGACCCGGCCAGCTTTGCCCAACGATTGCTGCCCATGCGCTTTCAGGTGTCTGACCCGAACGTCATTGCCCTGCGTTCGATTTCCTACCTGGCAGAACGCTGGCTGATTCACCCGGCATGCACCCATCCAGAACTGCATCACCACGAGCGCGTGCTACAAACCCAAACCCCGCTGTACATCGCCGAAAGCGAGGCGCCAAATGAGCGGTTCGATGCCAGGATTACTTCGCAGCTGCCCAGCGAAGAATATGCCCACCAGCGGCAGGTCAGCGCTCGCGCACTGGAGCGTCAACGCTGCGAGCGTCGGGTGGTGCTGGGTCGCAGCGATGACTACGTGATCGGTGCAGGCCTGATCGTTCAGGTGCTGGACCACCCTGTCTCGGCGTTCAACGATCAATGGTTAATGACCGAAGTCACCCATGCCGCCAAACAGCCCCAGGTACTGGAAGGCCTCGACAGCGCCGATATCGAGGCCATTGAAGCGGCCATCGCAGCGCCAACCGGAAACTGGACTGAAACCCAGTCGCCACCGCCCTTTGATACCGAGCCCTTTAGCCAGGGTTATCGCAATCATTTCCGGGTCGTGCCCTGGGAAATGGCCTACAGGCCGCCGCTCAGACACCGCAAGCCATTGGCGAGCGACCTGGAGTCGGCAACCCTGCTCAGCGGCGAAGCCGTCGTCAATGAAGCCGATCAGCATGGCCGGCTGCCGATCAGTTTCGCCTGCCCGCCAGCGCTGGAGAGGCAGTCCCAGTCGCACCGTTCGCAGGCCAGTTTTCCGGCCCACCTGATCGACGGTTTGCGCACCGACGCCAGCCTGCTGATCGGGCATTTCGGAGGGGATGCGGATTGCCCGGGCATTGTCGATCTGACCGGCAGCGGTGCCGATCTGCCGCCGTTCAGCCACGGAGCGCTGCGCGGCATTCAAGCGACTCAGGACCTGACACTGGCAACCCGGACGACCACCTTCAAGCTGACCGCCGATTGCATCACGGTCACCAGCAGCCATAGCCGCCTGACGGTGCAGGATCGGCCTGGCTTCAGCCCCGTGATGGAGCCAGAACCGGACAAGCCCTTCGACACCGACCTGCGTCTGACCCAGCAAGACCGTCTGCAAGGCGAGCCCTACGCCAACCGCCTGTGGTACATCGTGCGCATGCCCCGCCCAGGGCTGGATTACGTGGCGTGGCTGGAGCCTGAGCATTTTCTGCTGGAAGGCAAAACGGATGAACACGGCAATCTGGGGCTTGATCCCCGGCAGTTGCGCCAACTGGCCGAGGAGTACCGGGCGACCCCTGACAACATCTGCCTGGTCCACCCCGGCTTCTGCATCGTCTTGAAGCACTGGTTCGAGCAGAACTGGGGGAAGCAGCTGTTTCGCAAGTTTCTGGATCAGGATTGACCGCCAGGCGGCAAGAACATTGCCTGCGGGTCGCGGTCGTAAACTTCACAGGCCTTCATGAAAGGAGCTCACCATGCCTCTGGAATTTGATAGCACTCACCAGCATTGCTCGGCGACGATCGATGGCCAGCGCCGCAGCAGCCCGGTGGTCGACATCACTATCACCACCAACGACCTTACCCATATGTCGGAGGCAGAAATTGACGGCGTCAAAGTGCCCATTACCGAAACGGAAGCCGATGCCTTGACGGTCTACAGAGCCCGGGACCTGCGCCACCACACCGTGGACCGTGATGATCAGGATCCGCTGACGGTCATCTAGGGCGCGCCTCCACGGTCAGCGACCGCCACCGAGATCAATGAACGTCCCGGTGGCGTAAGAGGCCTTGTCGGACAACAGCCAGATAATCGCTTCGGCCACTTCTTCGGCGACGCCGCCCCTGCCCATGGGGATGCCCGGCTCCAGTCGGCTGACCCGGTGCGGATCGCCGCTCAATGCATGAAAGTCGGTAAAGATGTAACCCGGGCGCACCGCGTTGACGCGTATGCCTTCACCCGCCACTTCTCGGGACAAGCCAATGGTGAAGGTATCCAGCGCACCTTTGGACGCGGCGTAGTCAACGTACTCACCCGGCGAACCCAGGCGCGCCGCCACTGAAGAGACATTGACGATGCTCCCGCCCTTGCCGCCATGGCGAGGGGACATGCGCAGCAGCGCATGCTTGCTGCACAGAATCGGGCCGACCACGTTGGTCATCATCATTTTCAACAGGCGAAATTCGCTCATCTCTTCGACCGGCGATGCCTGAGCGACGGTCGCTGCATTGTTGACCAGATGCGTCACAGGGCCGAACTCGGCATCGACCCTGGCAAACAGCCGGATGATTTCATCTTCGTTACTGACGTCCGCCTGCATGGCAAAAGCCATGGCGCCCAGCTCGCGCACTTGCCTGCACACACGCTCGGCAGCCAGATGATCAGACAGGTAGTTGATGCAGATTCGATATCCCTGGGTCGCGGCCAGCAACGCCGTGGCCGCACCGATTCCACGGGAACCGCCCGTGATGATGAGAACTTTCTCCATAGTGTCACTCATAGCTCATTCAAATGATCAAAGCGCGTTGCCGATGTCTCGAGCCGATCAAGGACGCAACATGTCGCCCGCTCAGCGTTCACGCCAGACATCCGACGCACGCCGGGCCTTGAGTCTAGATCAATGCGAGGCCTTGAACCTCGGCTGCGTGAATATCCGCCATGAAGCGCTCCGCAGGCAAGGGGTGACCCAGCAGAAAACCTTGCAATGAATCGCAACCCAGACGGGTGAGAAAACGTTGCTGGCGGTCGGTCTCGATGCCTTCTGCGACGATGCGAAGGTTCAGCGCCTGACCCAGCGCAACAATGGCCGAAATGATCGCCGCATCGTTACTGTCATGGTCAAGATCCCGGACAAAGCCGCGATCGATCTTCAGCTCGTTGGCCGGCAGGCGCTTGAGGTACATGAGGCTCGAATAGCCTGTGCCGAAGTCATCAATCGACAGATCCACGCCCATGTCTGACAGCTCGCGCAATACCTCCACGCTGGCCTCAGTGTCTTTCATCGCCGTGGTCTCGGTGATTTCCAGAGTCAGGCTATTGGCCTCCAGGGAATGCCTGGCCAGTGTCCGGGCGACGGTGTCCACCAGGCTTGAATGGCAGAATTGCGAGGCAGACAGGTTGACCGAGATACGCCAGTCGCTAAACCCCATGTCCGCCCAGGCGCGCATCTGCCGGCAGGCTTCGTCGAGCACCCATTCGCCGATGCCGATAATCAGGCCGGTCTTTTCCGCCAACGTGATGAAAGTGTCGGGCAGTAGCAAGCCGCGTTGCGGATGGTTCCAGCGCAACAAAGCCTCAGCGCCCACTGGCTTGCCCGTGCGGGCGTCGAACTTGGGTTGGTAGAAGAGGACGAAATGCTTGTACTTGAGCGCTTCGCGCAGGTCGTGCAACAGCGCCAGTTGATTACGCGCATTGGTGTTCATGGAGCAGTTGAAAAAGCTGTAGCCGTTTTTGCCCGTATCCTTGGCGTGGTACATGGCGGCGTCGGCATTCATCAGCAGCTCCTGCTGCGTCGCACCGCCGCCCGGATAAAGGGCGATACCAATACTGACCGAGACCTGCAACAGCTGATCGGCGATATAGAACGGCTGGGCGATCATGTTGACCTGCCGCGCGGCGATCAGCGCCGCGTCGTCCAGATCATCCAGCTCCACCAGCAACACGAACTCATCGCCGCCGATGCGCGCCAGGGTGTCTTCACGATGCAGATTGCCCCGCAAACGCAAGCCAACCTCACGCAGCAACTGGTCGCCGACATGGTGCCCAAACGCATCGTTGACCGGTTTGAAGCCATCCAGGTCCATGAACATCAGCGCAAAACTGCCGCCTCTGGCGTCGATGCGCTGCATGGCGTACTCGATTTGTTCGGCCAGCAAGACACGATTGGGCAAGCCGGTCAGGGTGTCATGCAGCGCAAGGTGCGTCAGCTCGCGGTTAGCGTCAGTCAAGGAGCGCGACAGGATCGCGGTGCGCGACTCCATGCGGGCATCGAGGATCGAGGTCAGCAGCGTCACGGTCAGCACCGACAGGCTTGTGACCAACACCAGTGAGACCAGGCCACTGGGCTGAATCCCGCTGCCCAGCGCACCGCAAAAACTGTCCTCGGCAAAACTGGCCGCCGCCATGCCGGTGTAGTGCATACCCACGATCGCCAGCCCCATCAGCACGGCCGCGCCACCACGCGCCAGCTGAACATGGGGCGTCTGCTCGCGCAGGCGGAACGCGATCCACAACGCAGCGGCCGAGGCGGCCACGGCAATCGCCAACGAAGCCAGCACTGTCTGGTGGTCGTAACTGATGCCGGGGTACATGCGCAAAGAGGCCATGCCGGTGTAATGCATGGCGCTGATGCCTGCGCCCATGAACAAAGCACCCAGACTCAGTTGCAACACGGGTAAGTGCCGGTGGCTGACCAGCCAGAGCGCCAGGCCCGAGGACAGAACGGCGATCAGCAGCGACAGGAAGGTAATAGGCAGGTCGAAAGCCACCTGGATGGGCAGGTCAAACGCCAGCATGCCGATAAAGTGCATGGACCAGATTCCGATACCCATGGACAAGGCACCACCGACCATCCAGACCGCCCTCGCCCGACCTCTGGCCGACGCAATACGGCCCGCAAGATCCAGCGAGGTATAGGACGCCAGAACGGCGACGAGGATGGATATCAAAACCAGCGAGGGGGTGTAACTACCGATCAGCATGAGCGACGTACGACCTGGATAATTGAGCCTATCCATGCCCATTCGAAAGAGTGGCGATTCTACTGCCTTTCCAGTGAATGTCCCGTTCACTCGTCGCAAATATGGCTGTTTGCCATCAAATTGTAGTGGCGGTGTGGGATGGGCTTCAAAACCGTCAAAATCGTGTCGGACAATCCTACGGGATACCTCTGATCCCCAGGCTCAACAGGCCCTGTAGGAGCTGCCGAAGGCTGAGAACGGCGGTGTCAGATTGGCCGCTTTCGCAGCTCCCGTAACCTCGGTCAGCTCATTGCGTGTCTGCTGCATCAACAAATCAAAGCACTGCGCCTGGAATCGAGTAGCAACAACAGCATCCGGGTGCTGCTGGGCCGGGTTCCGTCCTGACGGCCGGGTCTTCGCCGAGGCTCAGACTTTTCTCGCTCCGGCATTGCTCCGTGGGCACAAGTCGCAATTTGTGTCGCCTATACGTTTTGCGCAGGCCTCCAGAATCAAAAGCCGCGTGTGAGTCAGTAAGGAAGTGACGCTAAAAAATCTGCAGAGCAGATTTGCTTTTGCTTTTCCTGCGACGATTGCACAGACGACGCAAAATGCGCGTCGGGAGGGTGAGCGCAGGTGTCGAGGGGTGGGTCGCTCGGCATGGATGCCGAGCGAGCGCCGCTGGGCCATGGATGGCCCGTCGGCGCGTGCCCGCCCCACGGCACCGGAGCGAACGTACCCCCGCGAAGCGGGGGCCGTACGCCAGCGCAATGGTTTTGGTTACTTTTGCCAAAACAAAAGTGACCCGGCCGTCAGGACGGAACCAGAATCAGCAGCGCCCGGATGCTGTTGTGGCTGTTCGATTCCAAGCGCAACACTTTGATTTTTTGAGGCATCAAACACACCACCTTCGTCGCCGTCGCAACCTGTCAGTTCTTACGCGCCTCCATGTCCAGCCCGCTTTGCGCATTCCAGCCTCCCCCCAACGCGGCAATCAACTGCACGCTGGCAATCAGCCGACTCTGCAGCAGCGTCAACACACTGCGTTCGTTACTCAGCGCAGTGGTTTGCACGTTGACCACATCCAGATAGCCAATCAACCCTGCCTTGTACTGATTACTGGTCAGACGCAGTGAATCACGCGCAGCGGCCAATGCTTCAGCTCGCACCGCTGCCTCGTCCTGATACACCTTGAGCTGGGTCAGGTAGTTCTCGACTTCCTGGAAACCGGTGAGCACGGTCTGGCGATATTGCGCCACGGTCTGGTCGTAGACCGCCTCGGTACGGTCCACTTCGGCCGAGCGCTGCCCGCCATCGAACAAGGTCATCGCCAACTGCGGACCCACCGACCAGAAACGGTTCGGCAGACTGATCCAGTTGGAAAACGTGCTGCTGCTGTAACCGCCACTCAGGCTCAGGGTCAGGTCCGGGTAGTACGCGGCTTTGGCGATACCGATATTGGCATTGGCGGCCATGACTGAGCGCTCGGCAGCGGCGATGTCGGGGCGTCTTTCCAGTAATTGCGAAGGCAGCTCCAGCGGAATCTGCGGCAGATCAGGAATGTCCCTGGTCGCCGCCAGACTGAAATCCGCGGGCGCCTGCCCCATGAGCACGGCAATGGCGTTTTCGAACTGCGCCCGCTGCCACTTCAGGTCGATGAGGTCCGCTTCGGTGCTTTTCAGCTGGGTCTGGGCCTGGGCCACCGCGTCGCGCCCGGAAATACCGGCGCGGTATTGATTCTGGGTCAAGGTGAGGGAGCGCTGATAGGCCTCAAGCGTGGCTTCCAGCAGCCGCTTTTGCTCATCAATGACCCGCAATTGCAGGTAGTTCTGTACCAGCTCCGACTGCAGGCTCAGCTGCATCGCGGCCAGATCAGCGAGGCTGGCCTGGGCGCTGGCTTTGTCGGCCTCAAGCCCACGGCGCAGTTTGCCCCACACATCCGCTTCCCAACTGACCCCCAACTGGGTGTTGTAGGTGTCGCGGATACCGCTGTTCGAGGTGCTCAGGCTGGAACTGCTGCTGCCGGTGCCCTGACTGGAGCGGGTCTTGCCTGCGCTCAGGTCCAGCGTCGGGAAGAATGCCCCACGGGAGCTGCGCACCAGCGCCTGGGCCTGCCGGTATTGAGCCTCGTACTGGGCAACGGTCTGGTTGGAGCGGTTGAGTTTCTCCACCAGCCCGTTCAACTGAGGGTCGCCATACACTTCCCACCAGGCGCCACGGGCTATCGCGTCACTGGGCGAAGCTTGAGTCCAACCCTCGGCGGCCTTGAATTGAACCGGTGTGGTCATGTCCGGCTTCTGGTAGTCAGGGCCGACCGCACAGGCGCTCAGCAACAGAACACACAGCCCCAGGCCAAACGTACGGGTCAGCCGGTTTGCGACGGGTTCAATCTTGCGGGGCTCGGTCATAACGGAGTTTCCAAAGCAGCATCAGTACGCACGCCGCGCCAGTTATTGAAGCGATGGCGCAACCGGTCGAGATAAAGGTAAACCACAGGTGTGGTGTAAAGGGTCAGGACCTGGCTGAACACCAGCCCGCCGATAATGGTCAGGCCCAATGGGCGACGCATTTCGGCGCCTGCGGCGCTGCTCAGCAGCAACGGCAAGGCACCGAGAATCGCAGCCATGGTGGTCATCAGGATCGGCCGCAAGCGTTGCAGGCAGGCCACCCGAATCGATTCTTCCGGGCTCATGCCGCTGTCGCGCTCAAGCTGCAGCGCCAGGTCAATCATCATGATGGCGTTTTTCTTCACCACGCCGATCAGCAGGAACAGGCCCAGCAGGGAAATCAGACTGAACTGCCCGCCGATGGCATAGATGCTCAGCAGTGCCCCGACCCCGGCCGATGGCAGCGTCGAGAGGATGGTCAGCGGGTGAATGTAGCTTTCGTAGAGGATGCCCAGCACCAGGTAAACCGCCAGTAACGCGCCGAGGATCATCCACGGCTGGCTCTTCTGCGTCGCGGCGAACGCGTCGGCAGTACCGGCCATCTTGGCGATCACATCTGACGGTAACCCTACCTGTGCCACAGCCCGCTCGATGGCGAGTGTTGCCTGATCGATGCTGACGCCTTCTGCAAGGTCGAACGAGATGTTCTCCGAGGCAAACTGGCCGTCATGGGAAACGCTGTCGTCCGCCAGACTGCGTTCGTAATAAGCAATGCTCGACAGCGGCACCCGGTTGCCGTCTTTAGTGATGACCTGGACCTGCTCCAGGGTGACGGGATCCTGAGCGAACTTCGGATTGACCTCCATCACCACCTTGTACTGGTTGAGGCTGTCATAGATGGTCGACACCTGACGCTGGCTGTACGCGTTATTGAGCACCGCGGTCACCATGTCCATGTCGATGCCCAGGCGTTTGGCCGTGTCGCGATTGACCTGCAACGTGACTTGCTGAGCCCCGCGCCCTTCCCGCGCATCGATGGCGGTCAGCTCCGGCAAGCCTTTGAGCGCTGCGACCACCTTCGGGTACCACTCGCGCAGCGAACCCAGATCGCCGCTTTGCAGGATGTACTGATAGGCCGAAGTGGTCTGCTCGCGCCCGCCGCCCAGTTGCAGGTCCTGATCGGGCGTCAGGAACACGCGCCCACCCGGCACTTTCGGCATTTCCTTGCGCAGCCGTTCAACCACTTGCTCGGAAGACAACTTGCGCTCTTCGACAGGCTTGAGGCGCACCAGCATGAAGGCGTTATTGGTGCCGCTGTTGCCACCGATAAAACCCGCCACGGTGTCCACGGCCGGATCAGCCAGGATCGCCCGGCGGAAAATCTCCATCTTCGGTTGCATCACCGAAAACGACAGCCCGTCATCGCCGCGCACAAAGCCCACCAGTTGCCCGGTGTCCTGAGTCGGCAGAAATGTCTTGGGCACCACCACGTACAAGGCCACGTTCACTACCACCGTGACCAGCAGGCTGAGCAGTGTCAGGCGACGATGACGCATCACCCAGCCCAGGCTGCGGTCGTAGCCCGCGACCATCCGGTCGTTGACCCGGTTGCTCCAGCGCTGCAAGCGATTTTCGCTGCCCGGCACGTGAGGTTTGAGCCACCGCGCGCAGAGCATCGGCGTAAGGGTCAGAGAGACCACCAAGGAAACGATGATCGACGCCGACAGGGTGATGGAAAACTCGCGGAACAGGCTTTCGACCAAACCACCCATGAACAGAATCGAGATAAACACCGCCACCAGCGACACGTTCATCGCCAGCAGAGTGAAGCCCACTTCCTTGGCGCCGATGAACGACGCCTTCATCGGCGACAGGCCGTTATCGATATGCCGGGAGATGTTCTCCAGCACCACGATGGCGTCGTCCACCACCAGCCCGGTGGCCAGAATCAACGCCATCAGCGACAGGTTGTTCAGTGAGAAGCCGTACAGGTACATGACCGCGAAGGTCCCCACCAGCGACACCGGCACCGCCAGCGTCGGGATCAACGAGGCGCGGAAGCTGCCCAGAAACAGGTACACCACCATGATCACCAGCGCCACGGCGATCAGCAGGGTCATTTCCGCTTCGTGCAAGGTGGCCTTGATGACCGGCGAACGATCCAGGGCCAGTTCCAGCTTGACGCTGGCGGGCAGCACGGCTTGCAGGGCCGGCAACTGCGCCTTGATCTGCGCCACGGTTTCGATGATGTTGGCGCCGGCCTGACGGTTGATCACCAGCAGCACAGCCGCCTTGTCATTGAAAAAGCCCGAGTTGTAGCGGTTTTCGACGGCATCGCTGACCCTGCCCACATCCTTGAGGCGCAGCGCCGCGCCATCCTGGTAGCGGATGATCAGCGACTGATAGTCGGCCGCCTTTTCGAGCTGATCATTGGCCTGCACTTGCCAGTTGTATTGCGCATTCTCCACCGACCCCTTGGGCCTGCGCACGTTGGCGTTGGTGATGGTGGTGCGCACTTCGTCAAGGGACACGCCATGCTGCGCGAGCAACTGCGGTTCAAGCTCGACGCGCACCGCAGGCAGCGAGCTGCCGCCGATCTGCACTTCCCCCACCCCGCTGACCTGGGAAAGACTCTGCGAAAGGATGGTCGAGGCCAGGTCGTAAAGCTGACCCTTCTGCAACACGTCAGAGGTCATCGACAGGACCATGATCGGCGCCTGTGACGGGTTGACCTTCTTGTAGGTGGGCATGCTGCGCATACCGCTGGGCAGCAGATTGCGCGAAGCGTTGATCGCCGCCTGGACTTCACGGGCCGCGCCGTTGATATCGCGGTCCAGATCGAACTGCAGAATGATCCGCGTCGAACCCTGAGTCGAACGGCTGCTCATGGTGTTGACCCCGGCAATCGAACCCAGGGACCGCTCAAGCGGCGTGGCAACGCTGGACGCCATGATCTCCGGGCTCGCGCCCGGCAGGTTGGCTGACACCACGATCACCGGGAAATCCATGTTGGGCAGTGGCGCCACCGGCAACAGGCCGAAGCTCACACCGCCGAGCAACATGATCGCCAGGCTCAGCAGCATGGTTGCTACGGGCCTGCGGATGAAGGGACCGGACAAATTCATTCGGCGCAGCTCCAGGCGGCAAGCGGCAAGCGGCAAGCGCAAAGGTCTAGATCAACGCGCTTGCCGCTTGAAGCTTGAAGCTTGTGGCTTCGCCTCATACCGCCACCTCTTTTGGCTCGGAGCCCCGAAACCGGCGTCCAAGACGATCAAAGTAGAGATAGATAACAGGCGTGGTAAACAAAGTCAGAACCTGGCTGAGCAACAGCCCGCCGACCATCACCAGACCCAGCGGCTGACGCAGTTCCGCGCCGGAACCGGTGGCGAGCATCAGCGGCACGGCGCCGAACAGCGCGGCCATGGTGGTCATCAGGATCGGCCGGAAACGCAGCAGCGCCGCTTCGTAGATCGCCGTTTCAGGATCAGCGCCTCGGTTGCGCTCAGCGTCCAGGGCAAAGTCGATCATCATGATCGCGTTCTTTTTGACGATGCCGATCAGCAGGATGATGCCGATGATCGCGATCATCCCCAAGTCATTACCACTGATGAGCAGCGCCAGTAGCGCGCCGACAGCGGCGGACGGCAGCGTCGACAGAATGGTGATCGGGTGGATGTAACTTTCGTACAGAACCCCGAGCACGATATACATCGTGACCACCGCCGCCAGGATCAGCAGCAAGGTGCTGGACAACGACGCCTGAAACGCTTCGGCGGCGCCCTGGAACTGGGTCTGCACGCCGGGTGGCATGCCGATGTCCTTTTGCACCTGCTCGATCAGCTCCACCGCCGCCCCCAGCGAAACATCGGGCGCCAGGTTGAATGACATCATCACCGCCGGGAATTGCCCCAGGTGAGTAATCGCCAATTGCGCCTGTCGTTGCTCGACCCGGGCCAGACTGGACAGCTTGACCTGCGCACCATCGGTGGTCTTGACGTGAATCTGATCCAGGGCCTGTGGCCCCAGTTCGTTGCCGGAAGCGGCCTGCAGCACCACCCGATACTGGCTGGCCTGGGTGTAAATGGTGGAAATCTGCCGTTGTCCGAAGGCGTCATACAGCGCGTCAGTGATAGTGGCCACCGTCACCCCGACCCGACTCGCGGCATCCCGGTCAATCAGCAGATACACCTGCAAGCCTTTGTCCTGCAGGTCACTGGCGACATCGGTCAGTTCAGGGTGTTTGCTCAGGGCGTCGACCAATCGGCCGCTCCACAGGCTGAGCAGTTCAGCGTCTGGCGATGACATGCTGAACTGATACTGGGTGCGGCTGACCCTGTCCTCGATCGTGAGGTCCTGAACGGGCTGGAGGAACAGGCGGATATCGGTCAACTTATCGAGCTGGGGTTGCAGGCGCTGAATGATCTGCGTCGCCGTGACATCCCGTTCGGCATGGGGCTTGAGATTGATCAACAGGCGACCGCTGTTGAGGGTCGTGTTATCGCCGTCGACCCCGATATAGGACGACAGGCTGGAAACCGCCGGGTCCTGCAGAATGATTTTGCTGAGCGTCTGCTGCCGTTCGCTCATGGCCGCGAAGGACACGGATTGTGGGGCTTCGGAAATACCCTGGATCACGCCGGTGTCCTGAACCGGGAAGAAGCCTTTGGGCACCACCATATAAAGCAGCACGGTCAGGCCCAGCGTGGCGATGGCCACCAGCAGCGTCAGCGGCTGATGCTTGAGCACCCAGCGCAATTTATTGCCATAGGCCTCAACCAGCCAGTCCAGCCAGGCACCGCTGGCGCGATAGAAGCGCCCCTGCTCTTCTTCCTTGGGTTCACGCTTGAGCAGCCGCGCGCACATCATCGGCGTCAGCGTCAGGGAGACCACCAGGGAAATCAGGATCGCCACCGCCAGGGTAATGGCGAACTCGCGGAACAGGCGCCCCACCACATCGGCCATGAACAACAGCGGGATCAGCACCGCGATCAGCGAGATGGTCAGCGAAATGAGGGTGAAACCGATCTGCCGGGCGCCCTTGAGCGCCGCCTGCATGGGCGACTCGCCTTCTTCGATGTGCCGGGAAATGTTCTCCAGCATGACGATGGCGTCATCGACCACAAAGCCGGTGGCAATGGTCAAGGCCATCAGGGTCAGGTTGTTGACCGAAAAACCCGCCAGGTACATCACGCCGAACGTACCGATCAGGGACAGCGGTACTGCAATCGACGGAATGATCGTGGCGCTGAACCGGCGCAGGAACAGGAACGTCACCAGCACCACCAGCACGATGGCAATCATCAATTCGTGTTGCACATCAGTAACGGCTGCTCGGATGGTCTGGGTGCGGTCAGTCAGCACCACCACATCCAGGCCTGCTGGCAGGTTGTCGGTGATGCTCGGCAGCAGCGCCTTGATGCGATCGACCACCTCAATGACGTTGGCGCCCGGCTGACGCTGGATGTTGAGCAGCACCGCCTGGTTTTCATTGGCCCAGGCCGCCAGACGCTCGTTCTCGGCGCCGTCGACGATCTCGGCCACGTCTTTCAGACGCAACGGCGCACCGTTGCTGTAGGCCAGAATCAGGTTGGCGTATTCTTCCGGCGACTTGAGCTGGTCGTTGGCATCGAGCATCGACACCCGGGTCGGACCATCAAAGTTGCCCTTGGGCTGGTTGACGTTGGAGGCGCCGATCAGGGTGCGCACATCCGCGAGGTTCAGGCCATTAGCGGCCAGGGCCTCGGGGTTGACCTTGATCCGCACAGCCTGACGCTGACCACCGGCAATGCTGACCATGCCGACGCCGCTGATCTGGGAAATCTTCTGCGCCATGCGCGTGTCGACCAGGTCGTTGAGCTTGGGCAGCAGCATGGTTTTCGAGGTGATGGCCAGCGTCAGCACCGGGGTGTCGGCCGGGTTGACCTTGTTGTAAACCGGCGGCGCAGGCATATCGTTGGGCAGCAGATTGGTCGCGGCATTGATCGCCGCCTGCACTTCCTGCTCGGCCACGTCCATGTTCAGATCAAGGCTGAACCGCAGGGTGATGACCGATGCGCCGCCAGAGCTGGTCGAGGCCATCTGGGTCAGGCCCGGCATTTGCCCGAACTGACGCTCAAGCGGCGCGGTGACGGCACTGGTCATCACTTGAGGGCTGGCCCCAGGGTAAAGCGTCATGACCCGGATGGTCGGGTAGTCCACTTGCGGCAACGCCGACACCGGCAGCATGGTGTAGGCGATCAAGCCGGCCAGCACGATGGCCAGCATGCTCAGCGTGGTGGCGACCGGGCGCAGGATGAACAGTCTGGAGATGTTCATGCGCGGTCGCTTTCCGCCTTCCCGGCCGCAGCCGATTCATCAGACGCCTTGCCGGGCTTGCCTTGCAACTGCTGGCCGGGGCCGGCCGGTACGTCCTTGCTGTCACTGACCACTTCAACCTCGGCACCGTCGCGCAACCGGTCGGTGCCCTCCAGCACGACCCGATCCCCCGCTGCCAGCCCTTCGCTGACGACTGTGGACTGCTCATTGCTCGCGCCGGTCTTGAGTGGGCGGATCTTGACCTTCTTGTCGCCGTCCATTACGTAGACGAAGGTGCCGTTGTTGCCAAATTGCACCGAAGCGGTCGGGATCAGCACAGCCTGTTTCAGGGTGTCTGCAAGCAGGTGCACGTTGACGAACTGGTTGGGGAACAGCACTTCATTCTGGTTATCGAAACGGGCCTTGAATTTCAGGGTCCCGGTGGCGACGTCGATCTGGTTGTCGAGGCTGGCAAGCACGCCGGCGGCCTGTTGTTTCAGGTCGCCGCGATCCCAGGCTTCAACTGGCAACTTGTCGCCGCTGCGATAACGGGTGATCACGGCGGACAGGTCCTTCTCCGGCAAGGTGAACGCCACGGTGATCGGTTTGGTCTGGGTGATCACCACCAGCGCGGTGGTGTCATTGGCCGCAACCAGATTACCGACGTCCAGTTGCTTGAGGCCGATACGACCCGCGATGGGCGCACGGATGCGGGTGAAGTCGAGGTTCAGTTTGGCGTCGCCCACCGCAGCCTGATTGGTCTTGATCGTGCCCTGATACTGATTGACCAGCGACTCGGCGGTGTCCAGGGTCTGTTTGGCGATACTGTCTTCGGCATACAGACCGCGATAGCGCTGTACATCAAGCTGAGCATTCTTGAGCAAGGCCTGATTGGTGGCCAAGGTGCCTTCGGCCTGCTGCAGGGCAATCTGATAACTGCGCGGGTCGATCTCCGCCAGCAAGTCCCCGGCCTTGACCATCTGCCCTTCCTGAAAGTTGATCTTGACCAACTCACCGGCCACCCGGCTGCGCACGTTGATGGTGTTCATCGCCGTCACGGTGCCAAGGGCTTTGTAATAGATCGGGAAGTCACCCAAGACCGCAGGGGCCACCCGCACTGGCACCGCCAGCGCCGAGCCGCCGAAACCTGGCCGTGCGACGCTGCCGTGGGCCGCACCACCCGTTTTGCGCGCGCTGGCACCGTCTTTGTGCGATGCAGACGTCGGCCACAGCCACCAGCACAGACCGGCGATAACCAACAGGATCAGCAGACTGATAAGCCAGCGACGGGAACTACGGGGGCCAGACGATTGCATGAATAAATCAACCATTGCGGATGGGGCTTCTTCAGGAGGCTGAACAATAAGCACAGATGCGTGACAAGCAAAGCGGCTTTACCGGCAATTTACGTTGTCGTTACTTTTGTTAAACACATGAAGCGTAAACGAAAACGGCCTGAATATATTCAGGCCGCCCAAGTGTTGCCAAGTATTACTTGAGGACTGCCAGTGCCGCATCGTAGTCAGGTTCCTGGCCGATTTCCGGGACCAGTTCGCTGTGCAGAACCTTGTCATTTTCATCCAGCACCACGACCGCACGTGTGGTCAGGCCAACCATCGGGCCATTAGCAATGGCCACGCCGTAGTCAACCATGAACTGGGCGCCACGCAGGGTGGAGAGGTTTTTGACGTTTTCCAGGCCTTCTGAACCGCAGAAGCGCGCCTGGGCAAACGGCAGGTCAGCGGAGATGCACAGCACTACGGCGTTGCTCAGGTCGTTGGCCTGGGCGTTGAACTTACGCACGGAGGTGGCGCAGGTCGGCGTGTCGACACTCGGGAAAATATTCAGCACTTTGCGCTTGCCGGCGAAGTCCGCCAGGGTCACGTCGGCCAGATCACCACCGACCAGCGAAAAAGCCGGAGCCTGGGCGCCAACTTTTGGGAGTTCGCCGTTGATTTGGACAGGATTGCCTCTGCGAGTCACTTGAGCCATGAACTGAGTCCTTTTTTTCGAGGGTGGGTGAGGTCGGGAAGTTAATCATGAAAGTGATGAGCGGCCTAGCTGCCCGGGAGCCGTGAAGACTGTGTGGGAGCGAATTCATTCGCGAAGGCAATGTCATGACCAACAAAAATGTATCGACTCTGCGGGCCTCTTCGCGAATGAATTCGCTCCTACAGGTCACCCGTTCATGGTGAACAAGCGCTACGACATATCAAAAATCCCGCTTGTAGAAGATGTCCAGCGAACTCGCCAGGCCGCTGGCCGCTTCCAGGTACACCCTTTTGCTGAGCATGTAACGCAACGCCAGGGTGTTGGCCGGTTCGAATACCCCGACGCCATAACGCAGGCTTAATTTGTCCGTGATCTTGCCGCTGGCCACCACGTTGGTCTTGTCGCCTGACCCGGAGGTGTCCAGCTCGAAATCCTTGATGCCCAGGTTTTGCGCCAGCTTGCCAGTGGTCGACTCGCTGCCCGCCAGCCCCAGCGCCAGCGCGGCTTGCGCCATCATGTTGCTGTCTTCACCGGTGTTATTCAGCGGTCGGCCGAGCACCAGATAGGACAGCGCCTGCTCCTGGCTCATGGCGGGCTCGGAAAATACCGTGGTGGTCGGCTGTTCGGCGCTGCCCGACAGGCGAATGCCAGCAATCACGTCGTCGGTCTGGCGTATCGCTTCGACGTCCAGATACGGTTGATCAACCGGCCCGGCAAACAGGATGCGGGCCTTGCGAATGGTCAGGCGCTGCCCGTAGGCGCGGTAGCGGCCGTTGTTGAGGTTGAGCTCGCCTCGGGTGTCCATGTTGTCACCGATGTGCACCCGTCCTGCCAGGTCCGCAGTGAGCCCAAAGCCGGTGAAGCTGAGTTTTTCCTGGCCCACCTGCACGTCGATATCCATGGCCATGGCGAGCGGTGGCGCGCCCTGCTCCGTTTGCTGGCCGACAATCACCGTGTCTCCGGACAGCTTGACGGTCGAGGCAGGCAACTGGCGGATAGTGATGTCGCCTTTGGGGATCAGCACCTTGCCGGAAATAGACAGGCGCCCTTCTTTCATGGCGATATTCAAATCGGGAGCGGCTTCAAGGGTCGCGTAAGGTTCAACGGTGATGGGCAGTTTAGAACCCTTGAGGTTCAGGTCCACTAGCAGCGCCTGGCCCCAGCCAACCTGCCCGCCCAAGGTGCCACGCCCCGCCGGGCCACTGGTCCACTTGCCGTCCAGGGTCACATTTTCTCCAGCGATCAGCGCTTGAATCTGCATGTTTTGCAGGCTCATGGGCAATTCCGGCCCGGAGACTTCGCCACCGCTGAGCACCACGCTGCCGTTGACCTGGGGTGCCAGTAAATCACCTGACAGCCGCCCGTTACCGTTCAATTTGCCGTTGAGGGTTTGCACCATGGGCAGGAAGGGTCGAGCGATGGATACATCCAGGCCGCTCAGGGTGAAGCTGCCAGTCAGGGTTTTATTGCTGGCCAACGGATCGATCTGGGCAACCACCTGGAGTGCGCCAAGTTTCTGGCCGCGGAAATCCAGACGGCTATCAATCAGTTTGGGGGTCAGCTTGCTGTTGAGCACCAGGGTTTCATAGGGGAAATCCAGCCACTGGTTGTTTTCCTTGATGCGCAGCGTACCGCCGTTGGCATTGACCGAGATCTGGCCGCTGGGCCCTGCAGCGGGAACGTCCAGTTGCACGTCGGCGTTGAGCGCGCCCTTCCAGGCAAAGTCCTTGGGCATCCACTGGGCGAGGCTGTCCAGCGGGAAGTTTTTCAAGTGGTAGCGCAGGCGCGGTTCCGGCACCAGGCGCTGATCCTCGCCACACAGGCTTGCAGGCCCTGACACCCAACAGTGAGCACCGACATTCACTTTGCCATCGGCCAACCGCTCAAGCCTGGCGGCTTGCTGCAGGCGCCAGTTCTGGCCACCGGTCTGCACGTTGCCAGTCGCCAGGCGGCCGCGCCAGTTGCCTTTGTCCAGCGTGCCGTCCAGCGCCAGGCCCAGTTTGAGCAGCGGGCCTTGCAGATCGAGCTTGAGCTGTTGGCGGTTGATGTCGCCCTGAGCGTCGACGACCAATGTACCCAGCTGCGTGTCTCCCAACTGGATGCCGCTGCCTTTCACATCAATGTCGGCGCGTTGGGCGCTGTCCAATCGGGCGCCGAGATTGAGGCTCTGCAAGCGATTATCCTGAAACGCCAACTGCGAGCCCTGCAACGTCAGATTGCCTTGCGGCGCCTGCAGCGTGCCCGCCACATCGAGCCGGCCTTTGGCCTGACCTTGCAGCCCAGGCCAAAGCTGCCCCAGGCGCGGCAGGTTGATGTCCAACTGGCCGAGTAAACGCTGTTGCAGACTGCCAGTGCCCTGAATCCGATTGTCGCCAAGGCGTACTTGCAGCGCGCCGAGGTTCCATTTATCACCGCCACCATCGGCCTTGAGCTGCAAGCCCGCAGGTTGACCGCGCAGACGCCCCTTCAGGTCGAGGTCTGCGTTGAGGCTCAACTGTTCGTTTTTGAACTGACCTTTACTGCGCAACGGGCCCGCCAGGGTGCCGGGCATCTGCGCGACCCAATAAGCAGGGTCGATGGCGCTCAGCTCCAGCGCAGTATCCCAGGCGATGCCGTCGGCGAATTGCAGGTTGAGATGGCCGGTGGCTTTGCCCTGCCCGGCAACCATGTCCAGCTGCGGCAGGTAGACCTGCGTCAGGTCGCCGCTGAACGGGCTGGACAGGCTGAACGCGCCCGCAGGCCCATTCAGGTTCGCATTGAAGTTGCCCAGGTACTTGCCGTCGGTGTAGGAGACTTCACCCTGGAACGTGTGAAGGGCCACTTGCGGCGCTTCGACAGCCGGGTACAGCCGGTGCCAGGGGAAGTCCAGCCAGTCGAGTTTTGCCTCGGCGCGCAGCCCCTTTTCCCAGTTCACCGAACCGTTCAGATTCAGCCGTTGCTCAGGGCTGGCGTTCAGGTCCAGCCCCTGAATCGTCGCGCCCTTGGCATCCACCCGACCGTGAAGCGCCAGGGCGACCGGCCCCTTCTCGGTGGGCAGACTCGCCGACCCCAGCAGCACGTAACCCGCTTGCAAATCACCCTTGGCATTGAGCAGCAATTGATTGAGCTGCAAAGTATCGGGAAGCGCCGCGCTGGCCTTGAAAGCCTCGGCGCTGATCGTCAATTGCGCGGGGAGGTTTTCTGTCAGGGGCTGCACTTCACCTTTGAACTGCCCTTCGAGGTAGCCACTGCTGAGGCCAGCAAGTCGCAGGGTTTTGAGTAGGTCACCCTGAATATCCAGATTGATCGCCCAGGGCTTGCCGTCCTGATCGGGTAACTTCAATAAACCGGTCGCCTGCAACGGCCAGTCGCCGGACGGCTTGAGCAACCCGGCCAGATCCAGCACCAGGTCATCACGCTGCACGTGCACGTTGTCCAGGCGCAAGCCTTCAGTGGTCCAGTGTGCTGCCAGTTGCAGATCACGAAACTGGTCGGTGCCATCCAGTTGCAGGCTGCCGATGTTTACATCACCCAGCTCGATGGCCAGCGGCAATTTCAAATCAGGCAGCGTGATCGGGCCGCTGTCGGCGGGTTCGGTATTGGGAGCCAACTGCAGGCGGACTTGCGTCGCCTGCAGACGGTCAATGCACAGGGTCATCCTCAACAAGCAACCCGGCGACCAGTCCAGTGTCGGCGCGTCCAGTTCGACGCGGGTCGCACCTTGCTGCCACACCAGTCGGTCGGCGCTCCACACACCACCCAAGCGACCACTGAAATTGTCCACCTGCAAACCTGGCACACGCGCCAGCGCCCAGCGGCTACCGGACTCGGTCCCCAGCACCAGCCACAGGCCGGCCACCAGCAGGAGCACGATTGCCAGCAGGCTCAACCCGAAAATTTTCAGCCCACGAGGCCAGTTGACAGTACTCACAGCTCAGGCCCCATGGAAAAGTGCAGCCTGACCCCGCCGTCATCATCCAGCGCGTGAGCCAGGTCCAGGCGCAATGGCCCAACCGGGGACACCCAGCGCACGCCGATGCCGACGCCGGTTTTCAGGCTTGGCAGGTCCAGGCTGTTAAAAGAATTACCCTGATCGACAAAGGTCGCCACGCGCCATTTTTCGGCGATGGAGTATTGATATTCGACGCTGCCAGCGATCATGTAACGGCCGCCGATGCGATCACCGTCGGAGTTTTCCGGCGACAGGGTCTGGTAGTCGTAGCCGCGCACGCTCTGGTCGCCACCGGCGAAAAAGCGCAGCGACGGCGGGATCGATTTATAGCCGTTGGTAGCGTTGCCCCCCACCTGCAAGCGGCCCAGTAAACGGTGGTTATCCCACACCGTGGTCAAGCCTTTGAGCAGCACCGTGCCGCGCAGCAGGTTGGAGTCCGACATCACCCCTTCCTTGGCCACCTGGGCATCAAACTGCAGCCGGTAGCCATTGTGCGGATCGATGCGATTGTCGCTGCGCAGGTAGGAATAGCTGACACCTGGCATCAACAGCGTGCTCAGGCCCGAGTCATCACCCAGGCGGTATTCTTCACGCTGCCATTTGAGGGATATGACCCGTTCCCAGCCGCTGGGCAACTTGCTGTGCCATTCAGGGCCGATGGTGAGCAATTTACTCAAGGTGTCAGTACCGGCGAGCTCTTCATATTGATAGCCCCCGGCGAAGCGCAGCTTGTCCGTCAGCGGCGGGTCCAGGGGCACGTCGTACCAGAGACCGACGTTCTGCCGGGGTGCGGACAGCTCGCTTTCGATGCCATAGCTGTGGCCTTGAGGGTTGACCCAGTGCCGGGTCCAGTTCGCCTTGCCGCGTGGGCCCACGTCCGTGGAGTAACCCAGGCCCAACCCCATGGTCCGGGGCTTGCGGGTATCGAGCTGGACCACCACCGGGATTTCGCGCCCCACCGCAGCCGTCGGTGCGGCATCGACGCGCACACCTTCGAAATAGCCGCTGGTCTGCATGGCCTGATTGAGTTCGGCGATCAGCTCGGAGTCGTAGGGCGTGTTTTCCTTGAAGGGCACCATGCGTCGTAGCAGGTCGTCGTCGAACGGCGCGTCGCCACTGAAACTGACTTTGCCCAGGGTGTAACGCGGGCCGCTGTCATAGACCAGGTCGATGTCCGCAACACCCGCTGCCGGGTCGACCGAGAGGCGCTGTTGGGTAAAGCGCCCTGAGAAGAATCCGTAGCGTGACGCCTGATTCTGAATCAACCGCTTGGCGTCTTCGTAGTGACCATGGTTAAGCACCGCGCCACTTTTGAGTGCGTCACTGCGCGGGACCTTGAAGGCTTTCATAGACGCAGCTTCTCCGTCGATACGCACGGTGACATTGCGCAAGTGAATGGGCTCGCCCGGCTGGACATCGATAACCAACTGCGGCTGGTTATCGCGACCATTCTGCACTTCGCTGTGGACAATGGCCTGGTAATAGCCCAACGCCTGAGCGGCCCGCTGGGCCTGCTCTTCAGCGCCGATGCTGAAATGCTGCAGGGCTTGCGCATCGCGCTCGCCGGGGCTACCCACATAGCCTTCGATGTTGGCTTTGAGTTCGGAATTGGCGGGCGTGATCCTGACGTCCAACCGCGCATCGGCCGACGCCGCGACGCTGGCGACACCCAGGATCAGGCCGCTGGTAAACATTGCGAAAAACTTCATGCCGCGAATGCTAACACGAGGTAGCACTGCCACTAAAACCCGCCAAAACGTATAGTTTTCATATCGTTACGCCATGTTTTGCGGGGAAACCTGCGGGTTTGGGTGAAAAAACACATGTTCTCGGACCGTTCCCACAGCAACTTCGCCGATTTCCTCGTAGCCCTGTCGTTTATAGAACTCCAGATAACGCGGATTTCCGGTATCCACCACGATGCCCTGGGAGTTTTCATCCACGGCGCACCAGTCATGAACCGCTTGTAACAGCTGTTCGCCCAGGTGCTTGCCCTGAAATTCCGGATGGATACCCACGAGCGGCAGCACATGAACCGCCTCGGACGGCAGGCAGGCCAGTACCGAATTGTAGTACTCCAGATAACGCCGGGTGCAGTTGAAACCGGTGCTCAGCACCATGCGCAGGCGCCAGGCCCAGCTCTCGGTGATGCCCAGGCGCCGTTGTGGCGGCGCGATGAGGGCCACACCGACCAGTCGGTCTTCGATGAACAGGCCGATGGCGGGCAAATCCTGCAAAAAGTGCTGTTTCACCAATTCGCGCACCGTGGCCCTGACCCGCTGATCGAAACCGGCGCGCTGGGCGTTGAAGAGGTAGGCGAAGCTGGGTTCATGACGATAGGCGTGATACAGCAGCGAGCGGGTTTCCCTGGAGTAACCGCTGTCGAGTTGGCGCACTTGGGCCACGATGGCAGACGATTCAGGCATGAAATTGACCTCGCATAGACGACGCGACTCGAGCGGCCGCGTTCCGGTGATATAAGGCTTCGAGTCATGGCCTGCGGCCACAGTTCAACCCGGCGTTGCGATCCAGCCTGTCGTATGCCAGCCCGCGCAAAAACCGCGGGTCGGTTGCGTGAGGCTGGTGATGCGCCCGGAGGTCAGCTAGCATCGCTTTTTTGCTTTGCTCAGGACTGCCGCCCCATGAAAATCGTCTCGTTCAACATTAACGGTCTGCGTGCCCGACCCCATCAGCTGGCGGCGCTGATCGAAAAACACCAGCCGGACGTCATCGGCCTGCAGGAAACCAAGGTCTCTGATGAGCAGTTCCCCCAGGCGGACATCGAAGCGCTGGGCTACCACGTTCATTTCCACGGCCAGAAAGGCCACTACGGCGTGGCGCTGCTGTCACGCAAAATGCCGCTGGCCCTGCACAAAGGCTTTGATAAGGACGACGAGGAAGCCCAGAAGCGTTTCATCTGGGGCACCTTCGCCGATGACGACGGCCTGCCGGTGACCATCATGAACGGCTATTTCCCACAGGGTGAAAGCCGTGACCACCCGACCAAGTTCCCTGCCAAGCAGCGTTTCTACGATGACTTGCAGGAACTGCTGGAAACCCGTTTCAGCAACGACCAGCCGCTGATCGTGATGGGTGACGTCAACATTTCTCCGGAGGACAGCGACATCGGCATTGGCCCGGACAACGCCAAACGCTGGTTGAAAACCGGCAAGTGCAGCTTCCTGCCGGAAGAGCGCGAGTGGATGGCCCGCTTGAAGAAGTGGGGATTGGTGGACAGCTTCCGCCATCTGTATCCAGAGGTGATCGATCAATTCAGCTGGTTCGACTACCGTAGTCGCGGCTTCGAGGACCAGCCCAAGCGCGGCCTGCGTATCGACCTGATCATGGCCTCACACGGCCTGCAGCCAAGGATCAAGGCGGCAGGCGTGGATTATGACCTGCGCGGCATGGAGAAGCCTTCCGACCATGCGCCGATCTGGCTTGAGTTGAGCTGATCCAGATGCATAGTTGTTCGTAAGGTGCTCACGAGCACCTTCGAAACCTCCAGCGACCTTACGTTGCTCAAGGGCTGGCCCCCACACGCACCCTTTGGGTCTATTGAGGGCGCTTGGTCAGTCCGCCACCCGCCGTTGGGCTTTGCAACTATGCTCAGGGAACAACCAGCACCGGCACGCCGCACCCCTAATGAAAAAGCCTTCTGAACCTCAGGCGCCACCTGAAAACCGCCCTCCTACCCTATGGCAGATGCTGCACAGTGTCCTGGCTGCAGCCTTCGGCGTACAAAGCGCGAAGAACCGCGAGCGGGACTTCACCCGTGGCAAGCCCGCGCACTTTCTGGTCCTGGGGTTGATATTCACGGTGGTCTTCGCGGCGCTACTGTTTGGCGTGGTGCAACTGGTGGTCTACTTCGCGGTAGCCTGAGCCTTATCCATCAGTGCAAGACGCTTTTGAGGGTAAACGCATATTCGCTGCCTGGCGGCTTGCCCAGCAGGCTGAACAGCCGCACATCGATTCCGAAATCGTCACGCCGACCCGCCTCGAGGATTTTTTTCACGTCGCCCGGCCCCACCAATTGCATGACCTTCGCCTCGCGGGCACCGATAAACGAGCGTGTTTGAGGGTCGGCAGCGTCGTAGTCGTGGAGCAGCACCATCGCCAGGCCACCCAAGGTGAAATGCCCGCCAGCGATGGCGCCAATGCGGCCCTGCTGGAGGTCACGCAAGGATTCGGGCGACCAGTTGATCGAGCTGATCAACACGTCTTTGCCCGGCTCGCCGCCCTTTTCGCGCACTGCATCCATGGCGCCGAAACCCATCAGGTCGTTGGCAGCCCAGATCAGGTTGATCGCCGGATAGCGCTTGAGCAGCAATCGCGCCTGCTCATGGGCGCGATCACGTCGCCAGCCTCCCAGGGCGATTTGCCTCAGGCGCACCTCAGGGTGTTCCGCCAGGGCCCGGTACAAGCCCTTTTCACGTTTGAGCGATACCGGAGTGGTGTTGGTCCCGGAGAACGCCAGCATCTCTATCGCTCGCGCACCGGCGCCTTGCGGGTGCAGGCTGATCAGGTGTTTGGCGGTCAGGTAGCCCGCGTCTTCGTCGTTGGCCACCAGGCTGCCGAGGAAATCCGGATAGCGCTGGCGCAGGTCGCCGAGGATTCTGATCTGGTCGGGCGTCAGGGTGTTATTCACCGCAAACAGCTTGACGCCGCTGTCTGCGGACAAGCGCAGAATCTCGGGGGCAACGTTCAGTTCGTTGGAGAACACTAGGTAATCGGGGCGCTTGGGGCCCAGTAATTCTTCCCGGGCCAGTATCAGCAACTGGCGAGTGTCCCGGTCGGAAAAGCGAACGGTCAGGCTCATGCCTAACTTGTCCGCCGCAGACTTCATGAATTTGGCATAGGTCGCCCAATACCCATCCGTTGCAGGCCCAGGGCTCAGAAACACCACCGAAGCGGCGCTGGCGCAACTCAGCCAGCCGCTCGCTACGGCGATGAGTAGACCCTGCAAAACCTTGCGCATAGGTGCCAACCTTCCCAGTCAGAGGTGGAAAACGACCACTGACCTTTTATCGGCTGCACTCACGGTTATCTATAAGGCTAATATTTATTGATGGCTGACCCAGAACACGGCGGCCCCCACCACCAGCACAATAATGAAGAAGATGGCCCACGCATCGACGTGGCTGTCTTTCTTGGACAATTTCGGGTGATTACTCATTAACAACGCCTCTTGTCTGTTTTATTAGTGGCATCACGGGAATCCAGCGTCTTTTCAGCGCAGACTCGACCTCAGTAAAGTCCAGGGAAGTCCATCCCACAAGCAGGGTTATGCCCGGTGTTCAGCGCCTTAGCACTTTTGGTTCTTTGCATATATTCAAACATCACTTTTGCGCATAACTGCAAACTGGTATCTTCCCCCGGCTCCGTTGGGAGTGCGCGGCCGTGCGCGCAGATTTACCGTGGTAATTGCCTGAGAACAGGACCGATATGTACGTATATGACGAGTACGACCAGCGGATCATCGAGGACCGCGTAAAGCAGTTCCGTGATCAGACCCGACGCTACCTGGCAGGAGAGCTCAGCGAAGAAGATTTCCGCCCGCTGCGCCTGCAAAATGGCCTTTATATCCAGCGTTTCGCGCCCATGTTGCGCGTGGCGGTGCCTTATGGTCAGTTGACTTCCCGCCAGACACGGATGATGGCCAAGATAGCCCGCGACTACGACAAGGGCTACGCACACATCAGCACACGGCAAAACGTGCAGTTCAACTGGCCTGCACTGGAAGACATCCCCGATATCCTGGCTGAGTTGGCGACCGTGCAGATGCACGCCATTCAGACCAGCGGTAACTGCTTGCGCAACGTCACCACCGATCAGTTCGCCGGTGTCGCGGCTGACGAGTTGGTCGACCCGCGCCCGTGGTGTGAAATCGTCCGTCAATGGACCACCTTCCACCCGGAATTCGCTTACCTGCCGCGTAAATTCAAGATCGCGATCAACGGCTCTACCAGCGACCGCGCCGCCATTGAAGTGCACGACATCGGCCTTGAGCCGGTGCTCAACGACGCTGGCGAATTGGGCTTCCGCGTGCTCGTGGGCGGCGGCCTTGGCCGTACGCCAGTAGTGGGCGCATTCATCAACGAGTTTCTGCCGTGGCAGGATCTGTTGAGCTATCTGGACGCCATCCTGCGGGTTTACAACCGTTATGGCCGTCGCGACAACAAGTACAAGGCGCGGATCAAGATTCTGGTCAAGGCCCTGACGCCGGAGGTCTTTGCACAGAAGGTCGACGCGGAAATGGCCCACCTGCGCGGTGGCCAGACCACCCTGACCGAAGCCGAAGTGCATCGCGTTTCCAAGCATTTTGTCGACCCTGAGTACAAGGCCCTGGAAGATTTCAGCGCCGAGCTGGCAAAACTGGACCAGGAACACCCGGGCTTCGCTCGCTGGCGTACCCGCAACACCCTGGCCCATAAAAAGCCGGGCTACATTGCCGTCACGCTGTCCCTCAAGCCAACCGGCGTCGCGCCGGGCGACCTGACCGACAAGCAGCTCGATGGCGTCGCCGATCTGGCGGATCGGTACAGTTACGGCCAACTGCGCACGTCCCACGAACAGAACATCATTCTGGCCGATGTGGAGCAGTCTCAGTTGTTCACCCTGTGGCAGGAACTGCGAGAGCAAGGCTTCGCCACGCCAAACGTGGGCCTGCTGACCGACATCATCTGCTGCCCTGGCGGCGATTTCTGCTCGCTGGCCAACGCCAAGTCGATCCCGATTGCCGAATCCATCCAGCGCCGGTTCGACGACCTGGATTACCTGTTCGACATTGGCGAACTGGACCTGAACATCTCCGGTTGCATGAACGCATGCGGTCACCACCATGTCGGCCATATCGGCATTCTGGGCGTGGACAAGAAAGGCGAAGAGTTCTATCAGGTTTCCCTGGGAGGCAGCGCCAGCCGTGACGCCAGCCTGGGCAAGATCCTGGGCCCTTCGTTCGCTCAGGACGCCATGCCGGATGTGATCGAGAAGCTGATCGACGTCTACGTCGAGAAACGCAACGAAGACGAACGCTTCATCGACACTTTCCAGCGTATCGGCATCGACCCTTTCAAGGAGCGCGTCTATGCAGCGAATCATTAAGAACAACGAAGTCATCGACGAAACCTGGCACCTGCTGCCCAAGGACACCTCGTTCGACGAGCTCTCCAACTGCGACGATCTGATCGTGCCGCTGGCCTTGTGGCGCGAACATGGCCACGCCCTGCAAGCCCGTGATGGTGGGCTGGGTGTATGGCTGGACAGCGACGAAGAAGCCGAAGAAATTGGTGAAGATGTCAGCAAGTTCCAGGTCATTGCCTTGAACTTCCCGGCCTTCACTGATGGGCGCAGCTACTCCAACGCGCGTCTGCTGCGCGATCGCTATGGCTTCAAAGGCGAACTGCGGGCCATTGGCGATGTGCTTCGTGACCAGTTGTTCTACCTGCACCGCTGCGGTTTTGACGCCTTCGCGATTCGCGCCGACAAAGATCCCTACGAGGCGCTGGAAGGCCTCAAGGATTTTTCGGTGACCTATCAGGCTGCGACCGACGAGCCGTTGCCGCTTTTTCGTAGAAGATAAGTGCTCCGCAGGCGGTCAGTGTCCGTAGACGCTGAGCCAACTCGCAGCAGCAAAAAGCCCAGGCCTGGAATTCCAGCCTGGGCTTTTTTATACCTTCTTGCCGCGCGCCCGGGTGGGAGCGAATTCATTCGCGAATGCGGTGTTACAACCACAAATATCCATTGGACTTACGGACCCTTTCGCGAATGAATTCGCTCCTACAACGTCCTGGCACGCCGCTACATCACGTCTACGGCATCACACCTCATTGGCCCCCGCGCCGCCCGCCAGCTCTGCCTCGGTCAGCTGCTTCAGCAAACGCTCCTCGTCCACCTGCCGCTGACGCATGATCGCTTCGGCTTCACGCTTGTACGTGGCATCCGACAGCGGTCGCTCACTGTGCAAGTCGTCCAGGGCCTCCATGCGCAGGGCGGTGGGTCGCTGGCAAGCGGTGAACTCATCAACGTACTGACGCTTGAGGTGATCGACCCAGAAGTCGCGCTTGAGGGCGAAAGCGGTCAAGGCCTCGGGGGTTTCATGACTCAACACTGTGCGTGCGGCTCCGGCCAGTGCTTGATCAGTGACACCCGCTGAAGTCGAAAACTGCATGGTTCGCGTGCCAATCGGCAGCTCAAGGCGGCTGGCAAGCCCTACCCGATAAGCCAGCAGCACCTCGACGTCCTCGGTAAAGCCGACGCGTGAGGCGACGTCCAGGCGCGCGATGGCATCCACTTCCTCAAGCCTGAACAGCCCGCGCACCAATCTGAGCAACTGCGGCCCTTCCCTGCCGTCGACGGCCAAGGCGCGGGCCCGGCTGATCAGCACTTCCAGCTCCATGTGGCTGAAAATCACCGCCGCACCGTCCACACAGGTTTCGGGGAACGCTGCCATGGCGATCAAACGAGTGCGCAGTGCTTCATCTTCAGCACCGGCCTCTAGCAGATTCCACACTCGTTGCGTCACCTCGGCACGGCTCAGGCTGAAGTCCGCCGAACCGCGCAATCGGGAAATCACCTCGAAAAAATCCGCAGCATGCAACTGGCTCCAGAACAGTTCCCACAGTTCCCGGCGCCGTACCCGGTCCAGCGCAGGCGTCTGATAGAGCCAGAACTCAGGGTTGTCAGCCTGCTCGGTAAACACCCACGGCCCACCCAAGCCCATGATGCGGCTATGAGTCCCCATCGACAGCGGGTTGCCGTCCAGCAACGTGTGGCGCAACGCACCAGGCGTCTCGAAAAACGCATCAGGCAAGGTCGTGATGTGGTTACTGCGCAGGTCCAGCGCTATCAGGTTGGGGATTTCAAACACCCCGGCAGGCGCCTCCTGAATACCGGTGCTGCGCAGGAACAGGTTAAGTAACTGCGGCATTCCCGAGACGTCCAGCAGCGGCCCGATTGGATTTCGCTCAAGGTTCAGCAACCTCAGCATGGGCAGGCGCCGGAGTGTCTGGACCATGTCGACCGTGAGCACGATGCGGTTGTTGGCCAGCGTCAGGCGTGTCAGGTGAGGTAGATTGCGGATGCCGACGGGTATGACCGACAGGAAATTGTTTTCCGCGTTCAGCCAGTTCAACTGCGGACATTTACTGACCAGCGCGCTCACCGCTTGCTGTGACATGTAGGTACGCGACAGGTTGATCGCCGTGACGTGGCTGAAGTCCCCCGGCAAATAGGGTAAATCACCGATCACCAGGCCGGACAAGTCCAGGGTGTAACCGCTGATGTGCCGCGCGGTTGGGCCAATGACCGGCGTTTGGCGCTGCCAGCAGCGTTTGATGATTTCGGCTGCATTGCGTCGCGACGTGGCCGATACCGGCACCGAGTGCGTGTCAGTCACGGGGCGCCACGTCATCGGTCCTTTTACCCAGCGTTCCAGGCTGCGATCCAGCGACTGGAAATCCATGGACAGGCGGGCCAGTTGTATCTCGATGGAGGTGCCATTGGCCCGCAGCTCGGCAATAAACTCTGCGGTCTGTTGAGGTGAAAAACCGGGGTACAGCGCGTTGACTTGCCCGTGCAAGGAAGGTTGTGCAGTTGAAGGCCCCGCAGGCGCCAATGACGGTGCATCCATTCCACCCTTGAGGCCACCCACATCGATATCCCACTGACCGGATTCCAGCTGCTTGATATAAGGCCCCGGCTTGCCCGTTCCGTCGGGAGCCGTGATGCGCCACTGGCGGACAGCGTCTTCCCAGCAGACCTGATAAGCCTTGTCATGCATCGGGGCAAAATAAAGACCCTCGCGGTGGTAGATCTCCAGCATTCCGTTCGGCCCATGAATGGTTGGCGCACCTTGTACGCAAGCAGGGGGCGCTTCGAAGGCTTGCAGGGATCGGCGCAGCCCAGGACTCAGGCCGCGCAGATTGGGCGGGGCCATTTCAAACCGGGGACGAACCACCGCAGGTGCCATGGGCTCCTGGGCCTGGCTGGCTGCCTCATCGACAGTCACCAGGTCCTCGACCTCAGCTGTTGATGCCGATGCAGTGATCGCCAGGTTGACGACGCCCTCGAGCGCCAGCGGCACAGCGTTGAACACCCCGAACTCAATGCGCTGCGCCGCCTGTTTACGAGCCTCAAGGGTTTTGCCCTGGTGGGCCTGCACCGCGCCGACACCGATCAGCGTCGCGCTGAGCCCAATGATAAAAGGCACGGCTTCGGGCACCATCAAGGCAATCAGGCCGGTCAACACCAGGCTACGAGTGAGACCTTCGGCCAGATCATCGAGCAGCGCTTCGGTGCGGGTATGAATGATCGACGTTGCGTCCGCCCTCAAGCGGGTTTGCAGGCTGCCCTGAAGGAAATCAAAAGGGTCTCCGGAAATACGCTTGCCCGCATGGACATAAAGACGTGGCGGCCAACTCCCGCTGTCGAACCAGTGGGGATAGGCCGCAATGCCCTGCAGGGCGCTGTGCAGGCCACTGAGGAACAATCCGTCGCTGGCGTCATGCTCCTGAAAATGCGCGGCCAGCGCCTGACGTTTGACCGGCTCCCGACACTGCACCGCCAGCCAGTCAGAGACTTCACGTTCATTGGCAAACCCGTGCAGCGGTGAAGAATTGCCGGGGATATACAGCAAGGTGCGCCGGGTGCGCTGATTGTGGATCAGCAGAATATCCGTCGCGCTGTAGTGATGAACCTTCAAGGGCGAAACTACGATGTGCCCGGCCGATGCAAACGGCCGAGTGAGCATTTCAGGAGTCATGTTTACCCAGCGCTGCGAAGGATCAAGCCCAGCGGCCTCAAGCGCCAGTTGCTGATCCGCTTTGCTCAGTGTCTGCTCGCGCACTTGCACAAAGGCCGCCCGGACAAACGCTGCCTTGGCCAACACCGGAAAATGCGCGGCGTTTACCGACAGATAATTCTCGAGGTAGCCCTGATACAACGCCGACAGCTGAGTGCCTTCGATGAACCGCTTGAACGCATCCGGCGACACATTCAATTGGGTAGAAGCGTCGTACACCTGGGGCGTACTGCGTCGATACAGCCCCTCATATGAGCGCACGGTGAAGTTCGGCAATAATCGTTCGACGGGCCTGAAGGCCAACCCGTCAGGTGTCCAGGGTTGGACCTTGCTGAACCATCGAGCCAGTCGTGAGCGACGCCGCACGTTGTGCAACAGCGCCTCGGTCATGGTCAGCGCGTGCTGCACCGTTGCCGGATAAGGCGACTGTGCCGGTGGCGAGTTGTACAGCAGTGAGATGAGGCAGATGGCGTCCGGATCAATATCCAGCGCCCATTGGGTTTGAGCCTGGGACTTGAGCAATTGACGGGCAAAGGCTGCCGGGCTCTGGACCACAGCACCATGGCCGGCGACGAAGGCATCCATCAGGGGATTATTTGCAGGGAGTTGGGTGTGCAGCATTTCAGGCAATGTCCTTATTGCAAAGAGATCGCCAGCTTATCGATGCCGCAGCCATCCGTGAGCTGCATAGTTACCGCGTCACGCGCTGTGTGCCGGTTTTAGTCCGGGCAATAAAAAGCGCCGCCTGTGGCTGCAGGCGGCGCTCGGGTCAGAACGCTTTTACCAGAAACGTTGTTGAGTCAGACGACTCCACCAGCCCACCAGCAGGCGGTCCACCGAGCTGGTCGCCGCCATGCCCATGCGCTGCTGCAGGCTTTTACGCTGCGCATAGTGCAGGTGGAACACTTCGGCGGTCTTGGCGCGCTCACCGATGTATTCATCGCTGGTCTTGAGCTCGTCCACCAGCTGTTTGTCCAGGGCTGCAACGCCCAGCCAGATCTCGCCGGTGGCGACTTCATCAATGGCCAATTGTGGACGATAGTTGGCGACGAAGTTCTTGAACAGGTCGTGGGTGATGTCCAGGTCCTGTTGAAACTTCTCTCGGCCCTTCTCGGTGTTTTCGCCGAAAACGGTCAAGGTGCGTTTGTACTCACCGGCGGTCAGCACTTCGAAGTCGATGTCGTGCTTTTTCAGCAGGCGGTTCACGTTGGGCAGTTGTGCCACCACGCCAATCGAGCCGAGGATCGCAAACGGCGCGCTGATGATCTTGTCGCCAATGCAGGCCATCATGTAGCCGCCGCTGGCAGCCACTTTGTCGATGCAGATGGTCAGCGGAATACCGGCTTGACGGATCCGCGCCAGTTGCGACGACGCCAGACCATAGCTGTGAACCATGCCGCCGCCGCTTTCCAGACGCAGCACGACTTCGTCCTTTTCGGTCGCCAGGGTCAGTAACGCAGTGATTTCATGGCGCAGGCTCTCGGTGGCCGACGCTTTGATGTCACCGTCGAAATCCAGCACATAGACCCGAGGCTTGGGCTCGGCGAGCTTCTTGTCTTTCTTCAGGCTTTTAGCCTGTTCCTTGCGCAGCGCCTTGAGGCGATCCTTGTCGAGCAGGGATTGCTCAAGCCGTTCGCGCAGGCCCTTGTAGAAATCATTGAGTTTGGTGACTTGCAACTGGCCGGCAGGTCGGCGCCGACCTTTGCCGCGCAGCGACGCAATCGCCACCAGGACGACAACGATGGCAACCACCAGCGTGACCGTTTTGGCCAGGAAGCTGGCGTAATCGGCTAAAAACTCCACAGAGACTCCTCACTTGATAACGCCCTTGCCACGCAAGGGTCGCGGATTGCGCAAGCATACCGGCGCGGCCTGCTGGCGACCAGTTGCCAATCGTTTCCAAAGCACCCATTCAAACAAGCGTATGTTTTTTCATTGACACGTCATCGGCATCCCCATAATCTCGCCGAAACATCAACGTACCCGGGACGGCGCGGACGTGGGCAGCATCTATCTGATACGACATGGTCAGGCTTCGTTCGGTGCCGACGATTACGACGTGCTGTCGCCCAACGGTGTCCGCCAGGCGCAAGTACTTGGCACGCACCTTTCGCGCCTTGGTCTGGGATTTGATCGTTGCATCGCTGGAGGCCTTCGCCGCCAGCAGCACACCGCCCAGGCCACCCTCGCGCAGCTGGCTGGCGAGGGTGTGCAGGTTCCCGAGGTCGAGATAGACCACGCCTTCGATGAATTTGACGCTGAAGCGGTGATTCGCGCTTTGCTGCCCGCCATGCTGGAAGACGAACCCGGTGCGCTGGACGTCATGCGCAACGCGGCCCAGAACCGTGGGGAGTTCCAGCGGCTGTTTGCCTTGATCGTCACCCGCTGGCTGGGCGGTAGCCATGACCCGCAGGGCCTGCAGAGCTGGCTCGGGTTCGTCGACCAGGCCCAGGCGGGCTTGCAGCGCATACTTCAAAGCGCGCAGGCCGGCGAACGCATTGCCGTGTTCACCTCCGGCGGCACCATCACCGCCCTGCTCCACCTGATTACCCAAATGCCCGCTCAACAGGCTTTCGAGCTTAACTGGCAGATCGTCAACACCTCGTTGAACCACCTCAAGTTTCGTGGCAACGACGTGACCCTGGCGAGTTTCAACAACCATGCGCACTTACAACTGATGAACAGCCCCGAGCTCATCACATACCGATGACCCGGCCCACCTTGTTGCAGCACCACCACTGAAAGGATCGAAACATGACCTCCGTAGCCGACGCCGTTCAAGCAATGAAAGCCAAGTTCAACCCAGCAGCCGCTGCAGGCCTGGACCTGGTTTTCGGCTTCCGTATCGACGAAGACAAACACTTCTCGCTGATCGTCAAAGACAGCACCTGCGAGCTGCAGGAAGGCGAAAACCCAGACGCGCAAGTGACCCTGGTGATGGACGCCGAGACACTGCAAGGCATCGTCAGCGGCGAAACCGATGGCATGCAGGCTTTCATGGGCGGAAAGCTCCGCGCTGAAGGCGACATGATGCTGGCGATGAAGCTGAGCGAACTGTTCCCGGCCTGATTGGCCAGCGCACGATGAAAACCGAAGCCCGCGCGCTTCGGTTTTTTTTGCCCGGCTGTTAATGACTGTTGAAGGTCCGATTGCCCACTCCGCTGGCGGGGCCGCAATCAAAAACACTGATCGAAGGGCAACACGGCCGCCTATAAGACCGCCCTGACCTTGTGAGCACCATTCGATTAGTCAATGATTAACCCGCACCATAATAAGTAGAAGGGATAAGCATGGCGCTAACTGACCAGTCCACACAGATTCGCGCGGGGGAAGAACTCGACGCCGCGCTCATTGATCCCTACCTCAAGGCCCACATCCCCAGCCTCGTCGGCGTGGACGATACGCCCCGGATCAGCCAGTTCCCCGGCGGCGCGTCGAACCTGACGTATCTGGTGCAATACCCCCGTCAGGAATTCGTGCTGCGCCGCCCGCCCTTTGGGCAAAAGGCCCGATCAGCCCACGACATGGGCCGCGAATTTCGCATCATCAATCAGCTCAAGGATGCCTTCCCGTATTGCCCGAAGGCGTTCGTGCACTGCACGGATGAATCGGTGATCGGCGCCGAGTTCTACGTGATGGAACGCATCAGGGGCATCATTCTTCGCTCGGATCTGCCGCCAGAGCTCAAACTCGACGCCAGCCAGACTGAACACCTGTGCAAGAGCTTCATCGACCGGTTGGTGGAGTTGCATCAGGTCGACTACCAGGCCTGTGGGCTGACGGACCTGGGCAAACCTCAGGGCTATGTCGAGCGACAAGTCCGGGGCTGGAGTGAGCGTTACGACAAGGCCCGCACGCCTGACGCACCAGACTGGACCGCGGTCAAAGCGTGGCTGGTGGACAAGATACCGCCTGACCACCCTGTTCCCGCCCTGATCCACAACGACTATCGCTTCGACAATGTGTTGCTCGACCCGGACAACCCGATGCAGATCATCGGCGTGCTGGATTGGGAAATGACCACCCTGGGCGACCCCTTGATGGACCTGGGCAACACCCTGGCGTACTGGATCGAAGCCAGCGACCCGGCGCCGGTACAACTGATGCGACGCCAGCCCAGCCATGCGCCCGGCATGCTAAGCCGACAGGCGTTTGTCGCGTATTACGCTGAACGCTCAGGCATCAAGATCGATAATGTCGACTTCTATTACACCTACGGGCTGTTTCGCCTGGCGGGCATTGTGCAGCAGATCTACTACCGCTTCTTCCATGGTCAGACTCAGGACAAACGCTTCGCGCAGTTCATTCACATGAACAAGCTGCTGGAGCAGATGAGCCTGCAGGTGATCGGCAAATCCACACTGTGACCTCACAAGGAAACCAATATGTCCAGAACCCAACTGTTCGACCTCGACGGCAAGATCGCCTTTGTGTCCGGCGCCAGCCGTGGCATTGGTGAAGCCATCGCCAGGCTACTGGCTCAGCAAGGTGCTCATGTGATCGTCAGCAGCCGCAAGATTGAGGGCTGCCAGCAGGTGGCTGATGCCATCACCGCAGACGGCGGCAAGGCGACTGCCATCGCCTGCCACATCGGCGAGATGGAGCAGATAAAAGCGGTGTTTGCACAGATTCGCGAGCAGTTCGGGCGGCTGGATATTCTGGTCAACAACGCGGCGACCAACCCGCAATTCTGCAACGTGCTGGACACCGATCTCGGCGCGTTCCAGAAGACCGTCGACGTCAATATTCGTGGCTACTTTTTCATGTCGGTGGAAGCAGGCAAGCTGATGCGTGAGCACGGCGCAGGCAGCATCATCAATGTGGCGTCGATCAATGGCGTGTCGCCGGGGGTGTTTCAGGGTATCTATTCAGTCACCAAGGCAGCCGTGATCAACATGACCAAGGTATTCGCCAAGGAGTGCGCACCCTTCGGCATCCGCTGCAACGCCCTGCTGCCTGGTCTGACCGACACCAAGTTCGCCTCGGCGCTGGTCAAGAACGATGCCATTCTGAACATGGCCCTGCAGCAAATCCCCCTCAAACGCGTCGCCGCCCCCAGTGAAATGGCCGGCGCGGTGCTGTACCTGGCCAGCGAAGCGTCGAGCTACACCACGGGTGTGGCGCTGAATGTGGATGGCGGGTTTTTGTCGTGATGAGCCTGTAGGAGCTGCCGAAGGCTGCGGACGGAGGTGTGTCAGGCAGACCGCTTTCGCAGCCCTCGTAACCTCGGGCAGCTCCTACAGGACCGCGGTGCATCTAAAAAATGCAAATCCTGTAGGAGCTGCCGAAGGCTGCGAACAGCGGTGAGTCAGACACACCGCCTTCGCAGACCTCGTAACCTCGGGCAGCTCCTACAGGACTGCGGTGCATCTGAAATAACGCAAATCCTGTAGGAGCTGCCGAAGGCTGCGAACGGAGGTGTGTCAGGCAGACCGCCTTCGCAGCCCTCGTAACCTCGGGCAGCTCCTACAGGACTGCGGTGCATCTGAAATAACGCAAATCCTGTAGGAGCTGCCGAAGGCTGCGAACAGCGGTGAGTCAGACATAACCCTTCGCAGCCCTCGTAACCTCGGGCAGCTCCTACAGGACCGCGGTGCATCTAAAAAACGCAAATCCTGTAGGAGCTGCCGAAGGCTGCGAACAGCGGCGTATCAGACACACCGCCTTCGCAGCCCTTGTACCCTCAGACAGCCCTACATCATCATCAGCAGCTGATAACGACACACCAAAAACTTATCGGTAAGATGCACCCCTTCTGGCGCAGCCCTTCTGCCCAACTGCCGAAAAGTCTTCCCATGCCCTTTGAATTGAGTGTCGAGTTGAGCACCCTGGCGGTGCTGGTTGTCGTGGCCTTCGTGGCGGGTTTCATTGATTCCATCGCCGGGGGCGGCGGATTGCTGACCACACCAGCCCTGATGACGGCAGGCTTGCCCCCGCATCTGGTGCTGGGAACCAACAAGCTCAGCTCGACCTTCGGCTCGGCCATCGCCAGCTACACCTTCTACCGGCGCAAGCTCTTCAACCCCCAGGACTGGACCCGCGCCTTGCTGGGCACCGCCGTCGGCGCGCTGATCGGTGCGGTGATCGCGCATTACCTGCCCGCAGCGTGGATCAACCAGATGTTGCCGGTGATCGTTTTCGGCTGCGGTCTTTATCTGTTGTTCGGCGGCACACCCAAAGCGCCACTGGACAGCAACGCGCCTATCAAAAAGAAATGGCAACTGCCGCAGGGCCTGGGGCTGGGCTTTTACGATGGCGTTGCCGGGCCAGGCACAGGCGCGTTCTGGACCGTCAGCAGTATGCTGCTTTACCCGCTGGATCTGGTGAAAGCCAGTGGCGTCGCGCGCAGCATGAACTTCGTCAGCAACGCCACGGCGCTGTCGGTGTTCATCTTTTCCGGTCAGGTGGACTGGGTGATTGGTTTGAGCATGGGCCTGGCCGTCATGGCCGGTGCAGCCCTTGGCGCGCGCAGCGCAATCAAGGGTGGGGCGAAGTTCATTCGGCCGGTGTTCATCACCGTCGTGCTCTGCCTGACCGTGCGCCTAGCCTGGCAGCACTGGTTCGGGGGCGCCTGAACGTTGGGCCAGGTACGCTTCGATCAAGTAGCGGGCAATGGAACGGCTGGCAGGTAACGGCGGCAAATCATCGATACGAAACCACCGCGCATCTTCAATCTCGTCAGCCTGGGGCACGATTTCTCCGCTTTCGTATTCAGCGTGGAAACCCAGCATCATCGAATGCGGAAACGGCCAGCACTGGCTGCCCATGTAGGTGATGTTCCTGACCTTGACCTGCACCTCTTCCATGACCTCGCGGCGCACGCAATCCTCGGCAGACTCGCCCGGCTCCACGAAGCCTGCCAAGGTGCTGTAAACACCCGTGACGAAGCGTGGCGAACGTGCCAGCAGGATTTCTTCCCCCCGGGTAATCAGCACGATCATGCTCGGCGAAATGCGTGGATAAAACCGCAGGTTGTCCTGCTCGCAATACATGGCGCGCTCACCCGGCACTTGCACCGTTGGCGTACCACAGCTGCCGCAGAACCGATGCTCCCGTGCCCAGGTGCTGATTTGCGCGGCATAGCCCAGCATCTGGAAAATGTCGAAATCTCCTTCCAGCATGAACTGACGCAAGCCTTGCCAAGTACAACCCTGGACCTCCACCGCTTCCTTGAGCAGCACCAGATACACCGGCTCGCCGTCCAGATGACCAATGCCGTGCTCGCCCAGCACCGGCAGGTTCAAACGCCGCAGCCATTCCCTGGGGAATAGCACACCGTTGTCATCGAGCAAGAACCCGGCAGTGCTGTGCACAACGGCCAACCCGCCCGGCACCTGGGTGTCCAATACAGCGGTGGTCCAGCGCCTCACGCCTGACATGAAAAACTCCTGATTAGTTGTCGAAAACGGGCTTCTGTTTGCTCATCTGGGCAACCATGGCCACTTTCAAGTCCGCTGATTGCAGCATGGCGGCGTTCCAGATCGCAACGTGTTCAAGGCCGTCATCGATCCGGTGATCGCGCATATAGGTAATCATCTCCTTGGTGCCCGCGATGGCAATCGGTGATTTGGCAGCGATCTGGGCCGCAATGTCCATGACGCCTTCAAGCAGCGAAGCTGCGTCAGCAAAGGTCCGGTTGACCAGGCCGATAGTCTGCGCTTCCTGGGCCTCGACGGTTCTACCGGTGTAGGCCAGTTCGCGCATGATGCCGTCGCCGATGATCCGTGGCAGGCGCTGCAAGGTGCCCACGTCGGCGGCCATGCCCATGTCGATCTCGCGGATGGCGAACTTGGCGTCCTCGGCACAATAGCGCATGTCGCAGGATGAAATCAGGTCGATCGCCCCGCCCAGGCAATAGCCGTGAATGGCGGCCAGTACCGGCTTGCGGCAGTTGTCCACGGCCGTGAACGAGGCCTGCAGGCGCTCGATGGTGCGGCGCAGGGTCCGGGCGTTGCGACCCACGTCCTTGCCCAGCTGGTTGGCCACCGAGGCGAGCAAGGCCAGATCGATGCCCGAGGAAAAATGCGCGCCCGCGCCGCTCAGGACCACCACGCGGACTTCATCGGTGTCATCGACCCACTGGAATATCTCGATGATCTCCGACCAGAACGCTGCGTCCATGGCATTGAGTTTCTGCGGGCGATTGATCTGCACATGGGCAATGTGATCGTTGAGCTCGACGACGAAGGATTGATAGTCAGACACAGGAGATCCTCAGTGATGTTCTTGTTTTGGCGATCAGCGGGTTCTAGCCGACACACTATACAAGCGGGCTTGGCGCAGGGTAAGGCAGTGGTTGTGACAGATACCGGACCTGGCTGCGGGCCACGCGGCAGTTATTAACCCCTGTTCCGGAGTCGAATAAATCCAGTGATATCAGCACGCTATTAGCTAAACTCTGAACGGTCGTCGCACGCGGCGGTCAGTTATTGGGTAAGCGAAACACCAGTTGTGCAAACGGCATTACCCAGCACGACGGCCAGTTCAACGGCCATGCCACACCTCCTAAGGTCGCAAGAGGGCGATTCTTGATCACATCAAAAGCAGAAACCGGTATTTCAGGTCTGGACGACATCCTCGCAGGCGGCTTGTCCCGTCGGCACGTGTTTCTACTCGAGGGTGAACCGGGCACAGGTAAAACCACGGTCGCCTTGCATTTTCTTCAAGCGGGCGCTCATGCGGGCGAACGCTGTCTGTACATCACGCTGTCGGAAACGGACCGGGAGCTGCGCGAAGGCGCCACCTCCCACGGCTGGGAGTTGGGCGAGAACATCTCCATCTTTGAGCTCACACCCCCGGAAAGCCTGCTCGACGCAGAGCATCACCAGAGTCTGCTGTACTCCTCGGACCTGGAATTGGGTGAAGCCACCCGGCAAATCTTTGAAGTGGTCGAGCGCGTCAAACCCACTCGGGTGGTGATCGACAGCCTGTCCGAGATCCGCCTGCTGGCACAGAGCTCGTTGCGCTATCGGCGCCAGATCCTCGCAATCAAGCATTACTTTGCGCGCTATGACGCCACCGTCCTGTTGCTCGACGACCTGACCACCGAGTCTCTGGACAAGACCGTCCACAGCGTCGCCCACGGCGTGATCCGTCTTGAGGAACTCACCCCCAACTACGGCGCCGAGCGGCGTCGACTGCGGGTGGTGAAATATCGCGGGCAGAAATACCGCGGCGGCTTCCACGACTTCACCATCATGGCCGACGGCATTCACGTGTTTCCTCGCCTGGTGGCGGCCGAGCATCGACATACTTACCAGCGCCAGATCATGTCCAGCGGCATCGCCGAGCTGGACGCGCTACTCGGTGGCGGCATCGACGGCGGCTCAAGCACTTTGATTCTGGGTCCTTCGGGTACCGGTAAGTCCCTGATCTCGTTGGTATTCGCCGCAGCGGCCGTCGCACGCGGCGAACGCGTGGGGCTGTTTATCTTCGATGAAGAGATGGGCCTGCTGTTTGATCGCATGCTGAAGATGGGCATTGATCTGCGTGCACTGCAAGAAACCGGCAACCTGCTCATCGAACAGGTGGACGCTGCCGAGTTGTCGCCTGGCGAATTTGCTCACCGGGTACGTCGATGTGTCGACGAGAAACAGATCAAGACTGTGGTGATCGACAGTATCAATGGCTATCAAGCGGCAATGCCCGAAGAGAACGCGTTGGTGCTGCACATGCACGAGCTGCTGCTGTACCTCAACCGTCAGGGCGCAGCAACGTTTATGACCGTTGCACAGCACGGGCTGGTCGGCGACATGCGTGCGCCGGTGGACATTACTTACTTGGCTGACACCGTGATCCTGTTGCGCTACTTCGAAGCCATGGGTCAGGTGCGGCGCGCGGTTTCGATCATCAAGAAACGTACCGGCACCCACGAATCAACTATCCGCGAGTATCGGATCAGCAGTCAGGGCCTCAAAATCGGTGCGCCACTTGAAGCCTTTCAAGGCGTGCTGCGAGGTGTTCCACATTACTTCGGCGAGAACAATCCGCTGATGCGAGACGAAGACGCGTGAGCACTCCAGGGCTGTTATCGGAACGGGCAATCATCCTCGCCCCCACAGGTCGGGACAGCCAGATCGCGTTGATGATTCTGCAGGAAGCGGGCTTTCCCGCGCTGGTTGCGCACAACCTTCTGGAACTCAATGAAGAGCTGAGCCTGGGTGCAGGCATGGCAATCATTGCCGACGAGGCGCTGCGGGCTGTGGACATCAGTCCGCTGGTGCAAACCCTGGAACGTCAGCCTGCCTGGTCGGATATTCCCATCGTGCTGCTGACCCGCCATGGCGGCCCGGAGCAGAATCCGTCGGCGTACCTGGGTACGTTACTGGGTAACGTGACGTTTCTGGAACGGCCTTTCCACCCGGCAACCCTGGTCAGCCTGGTCACTACCGCCATTCGCGGCCGACGAAGGCAATATGAAGCCCGGGCGCGCATGGCCGACATGCTTGAAGGTGAGCAGCGGTTGCAGAACGCCCTCAAGGCCGGGCGCCTGGGCTCATGGCAGCTGGAGGCCGAGTTCCTGACGTTAAGTTGTTCCGACATCACCAAATCACATTACGGGCGCGGCGTGGACGCCCCCTTTGCCTACGAAGACTGGCTGGATACGGTGTACGCCGCTGATCAGCCACGCATGCAATCGGCGCTGCAGCGCAGCCTGGACAGCGGCGAAGACTTCATCATCGAGTACCGCAACCTGTGGCCCGACGGCTCGCTGAACTGGGTGGATGTGCGCGCCCGGGCGATTCGCGCCAAGAATGGCCGTGTCAGCTCCCTTGTGGGCGTGACTAGTGACATCACCGAGCGCAAACAGGCGGAAGTCCAGCTGCGGCGGCTCAATGAAACCCTTGAGCAGCAGGTTGAAGAACGCACCTCCCAACTGCGCCATAACGAAGAAGTCCTGCGCCAGTCGCAAAAAATGGAAGCGGTCGGCCAGCTCACTGGCGGCATCGCCCACGACTTCAACAACATGCTCACCGGGATCATCGGCAGCCTTGAATTGCTGCGCAGACGCCTTGCGCGGGGCCGCACCGAAGACCTGGACGGGCTCATCGAGCTGGGTGTGACCTCCGCCAACCGCGCGGCCGCCCTGACCCATCGCCTGCTGGCCTTCTCGCGCCGCCAGTCACTGGATTCCAAACCTGTCGAGCTCAACCAACTGGTGCGCTCCATGGGTGAGCTGCTGCACCGCAGCATCAACGAGAGTATTCGGCTCGAGATGCACCTGAACGAGAAGCTGTGGACTGCGGAAGCCGATCCGAATCAATTGGAAAGCGCCCTGCTCAATCTGGTGCTCAATGCCCGGGACGCCATGCCCGATGGCGGTTTGCTGATCGTCGAGTCGTACAACCAGCAGTTGGACAAGACGTTTACCAATGCCCACGAGAATCTGCTGCCCGGCGACTATGTGGTCTTGAGCGTCAGCGATACGGGTTGCGGCATGCCGGAAAGCGTCATCAGCCGAGCCTTCGACCCCTTTTTCACCACCAAGCCCATCGGCCAGGGAACCGGCCTGGGTCTGTCGATGATTTACGGGTTCAGCAAGCAATCCCACGGGCATGTTTCGATCAGCAGCGAAGTGGGCAAGGGAACCACCGTTCAGCTGTACCTGCCGCGCTTCAAAGGCCAGCAGGCTCAGGATGACGAGCCGTACATCAGCACTGAGGCTTTTGCCAGAGACGGCGAAACCGTATTGATCGTCGAAGATGACCCGGCGGTACGTGCGCTGGTCAGCCAGGTTCTGGGCGAGCTAGGCTACCAATTCGTTGAAGCGGCTGACGGCCCTGCCGCAGTGCCGATTCTGGAGTCAGGCCAGCGTATTGACCTGCTGATCAGCGACGTTGGCCTGCCGGGCATGAACGGTCGGCAGTTGGCGGAAATCGCCCGCCAGTTCAGGCCTGGGCTCAAGGTGCTGTTCATCACGGGCTACGCCGAACATGCGGCGGTCAGGGCGGGGTTTCTGGATGAAGGGATGCAGATGATCACCAAGCCGTTTGCGTTTGATCACCTGACGGCGAAGGTCAGGGAGATGATTGAGGTGTGATACGCACCACCTCGGCCTTGTGGAGCTGACCGAGGTTACGAGGGCTGCGAACGCGGTGTGCCAGACTGGCCGCGGTTCGCAGCCTTCGGCAGCTCCTACAGGTCCTGCGACAGTTCCGAAACGTCTGCGTCCTGTAGGAGCTGACCGAGGTTACGAGGGCTGCGAAGGCAGTCTGCCAGACTGGCCGCGGTTCGCAGCCTGCGGCAGCTCCTACACGTCCTGCGACAGTTCCGAAACGTCTGCGTCCTGTAGGAGCTGACCGAGGTTACGAGGGCTGCGAAAGGCGGTGTGCCAGACTGACCGCGGTTCGCAGCCTTCGGCAGCTCCTACAGGTACTGCGACAGTTCCGAAACGTCTGCGTCCTGTAGGAGCTGACCGAGGTTACGAGGGCTGCGAAGGCGGTGTGCCAGACTGACCGCTTTCGCAGCCTTCGGCAGCTCCTACAGGTCCGCAGTCGCCCTGTTCAACTTATGCCAACAGCTTTTCAATCTGCGAATGCAGGGTGTCCATGGTGAACGGTTTGGCCAGGATCGGCGCTTTGCGCGCGATCGGGCTGCCGGAATCAAGAATCTCTGCCGGGTAACCACTGATGAAAATCACTTTCAGCTCCGGCCGCAGCTTTACTGCGGGCTCGGCGATCATCACCCCGGAGATACCGCCCGGCAGGCGATAGTCGGTGATCATCAGGTCAAGATGAGGTTTGGTGGCAAGAATCTCGAACGCCTGCTCGCCGTTCTCCGCCTGCAATACGCGATACCCCTCGCCCGATAGATAATCGGCGAGCAGCATCAGGATCAGCGGTTCGTCTTCGACGATGAGGACGACATTTTCTGCATCAGAGCTCATGGGACTGCCTTCGGTCTTTTATTTGCTGCCATTACGACCCTGCGCGGTGCCGTAGGTTGCGTGAAATTCGGATAAATCTTGCTTGCCGGTGCAGGTCGGCCACCTTTTTCAAATCGGCAGACACACCCTGAACAAAGAGCCTTTGCCCTCCTCGCTCTCCACCACGATCTGCCCGCCATGGGCCGCGACGATCTGATCGGAAATGAACAGCCCCAGGCCCAGCCCGTGCACAGCATGATTGGCCGCCACGCGCTCGAATTGCTGAAAGATCCGCCGCTGGTTTTCGGGGCTGATGCCGATGCCCTGATCCCGCACTTCGACCCGGGCTTCACCGTCAACGCTGTAGACCCGCACGTCAACCGGCTTGCGCGCGCCATAACGCAGGGCGTTGGTCAGCAGGTTGGCGATTACCTGCTCAATGCGGAACTCATCCCACACGCCAATTACCGGTTCTTCGGCGGTAAAGGTGACAGTGACTTCAGCAGCGGCGATTTGCGCCGAGAAGCTTTCCAGCAAGTTGCCGACCAGTTCGGTCAGGTCGAACGCCGTGGCGCGGATCGACAGCTTGCCCGTGCGAATACGCGACACGTCGAGCATGTCCTCGATCAGCCGAATCAGGCTGTTGATCTGCCGCTCATCGCGGTCGACCATGGCGCCCAGCTTTTCCATGGTGAAGGCGTGGGCGTTGCCCTTGGCCAGATGCAACTTGCGCAGCTGGGTCTCAAGGATCAGCCCGTTAAGCGGCGTGCGCACCTCGTGAGACACGATCGACATGAAGTCATCGCGCATGCGCACTGCATGCTCCAGCTCGTTCTGCGTCTGCTGCAGCTTGCCCAACAGCACCTCTTGTTCACGGCGGCTGTTCTCCAGCGCCTCGACCTGCAGCTTCATGGCCTTGCGCTGGCGATACAGGTCAACGAACACATTGACCTTGCTCTTGACCGCATGAATATCCAGCGGCTTGTGCAGGAAGTCCACCGCGCCGCTCTCATAGCCCTTGAAGGCGTAGTTGAGCTCACGCCCGGCGGCACTGACGAACACGATCGGAATGTTCTTGGTGCGATCCGTACCGCGCATCAGCTCGGCCAGCTCGAAACCGTTCATGCCCGGCATCTGCACGTCGAGAATCGCCATGGCGAATTCGTGCTGCAACAGCAGGGACAAGGCTTCATCCGCCGACAGGGCTTTGTAAACCTCGCGATCCTCGCGTTTGATCAAGGCTTCGAGCGCCAGAAGATTCTCCGGCAGGTCATCGACGATCAGCAGCTTGGCGTTGATGTGACTCAGCATGCGATTCGTTCCAGCTCGGCCAGCAATTGGCCTATGTCATTTAAAGGCAGCAGGTAGTCCGGTTCATGCAAGGCCAGTGCGGCCTCAGGCATGGTTCGGGCCTGCGCTTGGGCAGGGTCCTGCACTATCGTGAAACCACCGGCGCGCTTGATGCGCGATAAGCCGTGGGCGCCATCGTTGTTCGCACCGGTGAGCAAAATCCCCACCAGGCGTTTGCCGTAGGCATCGGCGGCCGAATCAAACAGGATGTCGATGCTCGGCCGGGAATGAAAGACCCGATCCTCCTGGCTCAAGGACAGGCTGAGGTCGCTCTCCACCGACAGGTGATAGCCGGGGCCGGCGAAATACAGCGTGCCGGGCACAATGTCTTCTTTGTCGTCCGCTTCTTTGACCGGGATCGGCAGGCGCGCCTGAAAGACGCTCGCCAGGTGGCTGCGACGTTCATCTGGAATATGCAGCACCGTCAGGATCGGTAGACGAAATCCCACCTTGATGGTGGAAAAAATCTTCAGCAATGCCTCCACACCGCCAGCGGAGGCCCCCACGACAATGGCAGCGGCCCTGGGCAGTGGCGCGTCTGAAGTTTCAGTGGCGTCAAAGCGTGTCTTCATGACTTGCGATAGATCCGTTCCGGTTTGACGAATGATTCGAATTTGTTCGAATAGGCCGAAAAATCCAGCGTCTCCTTGCTGCCCAGTACGAGGAAACCCCGGTGGCTGAGGGAGTCGTGGAACAGGCCGAACGCGCGATCCTGCAACTTCTTGTTGAAGTAGATCAGCACATTGCGGCAGGACACCAACTGGGTCTCCGAAAACACGCTGTCGGTGGCCAGGCTGTGATCGGCAAATGTCACGTTTTCGCGCAGGCTCTTATCGAAAATCGCATAGTCGTAAGCCGCGGTGTAGTAGTCGCTGAATGCCCTCTGACCACCCGCCTTCTGATAATTCTCGGTGTAGGCGCGCACGTTCTCCATGGAGAAAATGCCCTGTTTGGCTTTTTCCAGAGAGCTGGGGTTGATGTCGGTGGCGTAAATAATCGTGCGTTCCAGCAAGCCTTCCTCACGCAACAGGATGGCCATGGAGTAGACCTCTTCCCCGGTGCTGCAACCGGCGATCCAGATCTTGATCGACGGGTAGGTGCGCAACAGCGGCACCACTTCCTGACGTATTGCCAGGAAGTGCGAAGGGTCGCGAAACATTTCGCTGACCGGGATGGTGAGGAACTGCAGCAACTGCATAAAGGCCGCAGGGTCATGCAACACCCTCTCCTGCAAGGCGGAAATGGTCGGGCAGTCGAACTGGCGCAACGCATGGTTGACTCGACGCTTGACCGAGGCTCCGGAATAGTCGCGAAAGTCGTAGCTGTATTTCAGATAAATCGCGTCTATCAACAGGCGCAACTCGATTTCCGCGTTTTGATCTAAAGACATGGCTGACCTGGGTGACTGAGTCGGGTGCACAGAGTGAGGCGCTCGAGGTTGGGCCTCACTCGTTGGGCCTTGCTGGCTCAAATACGTTCCATTTTGGGCAACCAGACACGAATCAGGGAAAACAGCCGATCCAGGTCGATGGGTTTGGCCAGGTAATCGTTGGAACCGGCCTGCAGGCAGCGCTCCTGATCATCCTTCATGGCCTTGGCCGTGACCGCGATGATCGGCAGCTTGCGCCAGCGCGGGTCTTTGCGGATCTCGATGGTGGCTTCGTAACCGTCCATCTCGGGCATCATCACGTCCATCAGCACCAGGTCGATGTCTTCGACCTCGTCCAGCTTGGCGATGGCTTCATAGCCGTTGCGCGCCACTTCGACGACCGCGCCCTTGTGTTCCAGAGCACTGGTCAGGGCAAAAATATTACGCACATCGTCATCGACCACCAGGATCCGACGGCCCTCAAAGACCTTATCGCGACTGCGAGCGGTCTTGAGCATCTTCTGCCGCTCGTTGGACAGCTGCGACTCGACCTTGTGCAGGAACAACGTCACTTCGTCCAGCAGGCGTTCTGGTGAGCGGGCGCCTTTGATGATGATCGAGCGGGAGTATTTGAGCAGCTCGGTTTCTTCATCTCGGGTCAGGTTGCGCCCGGTATAGACGATGACCGGCGGGAACGAGCAGATCTCTTCCGTGGACATGCGCTTGAGCAAGTCATTGCCCAGCATGTCCGGCAATTTGAGGTCGATGATCATGCAGTCGTAGACGTTGTCGCGCAGCAGATCCAGGGCATCCTGGGCAAAGCCCACGGCGGTGATCTCGATGTCGTCGTCACCAATCAGGCGCGCGATGCTGTCGCGCTGCAAAGCGTCGTCCTCCACCAGCAGGATGCGCTTGACCTTTTGGGTCAGCTTGGCTTCCAGCTTGGCGAACACATCCTTGAGCTCTTCGCGGGTGGTCGGCTTGACGGCGTAACCCACCGCGCCCATGTGCATCGCCGCTTCCTGGCGATCTTCGACGGAAATCACATGCACCGGGATATGCCGCGTCGGTGCCAATTCCTTGAGACGCTGCAGGACCGTGAGGCCTGAGTGATCCGGCAGGCGCATGTCCAGCAGAATCGCATCGGGAACGAACTGCGCCGCGAGGTTGAAACCGTCATCGGCGGCGTGCGCCACCAGGCAGTGATAACCCAGCTCGTGGGCGAGGTCATAGAGGATTTTCGCGAAGTCCACGCCGTCTTCGATGACCAGGATGCAGCGTTTGTCGGAGGGCAGCTTGTCACGATCATCGGCAAAGGCCGGGACCGCTGGCAGGCTCGCTGGCAAACTTGCCGCCGGGAGAACCGCAGGCGCGGCAACCTGTGCAGGGACGTGAAAAGCGGGTCTGGCCAGCATCGCCAATGGCGCCGCAGGTTCGCCGTACTGGCTGGGCACCTGCTCGATGTATTCCTCAGGCAGCACCAGGGAGAAAATACTGCCCTGCCCCGGCTCGCTGGTCACACTGATCGAACCGCCCAGCAGGCCGGCAAGATCACGGGAAATCGACAAGCCCAGGCCCGTGCCGCCGTAGCGACGGTTGGTGGTGCCGTCTGCCTGACGGAAAGCTTCGAAAATACTTTCCTGATGCTCGGAGGCAATGCCGATCCCGGAGTCGCGGACCGTGAAGACAATCCCTTCACCCGGCTGGCGAGACACCGTCATGCTCACCGTGCCGCTCTCGGTGAACTTGATGGCGTTGGACAGCAGGTTCTTGAGGATCTGCTCCAGACGCTGGCGGTCGGTGAAGAGCATGGTCGGCGCACCGGCCTGCAACTCCACGTGGAAATCGAGCTTCTTGTCCCTGGCCAACGGCTCGAACATCCCGCGCAGGCCGTCCACCAGCCGCGCAACGCTGGTGTTTTCGGGGCGCATGTCGAGCTTGCCGGCCTCGACCTTGGAAATGTCCAGAATGTCGTTGATCAGGTTCAGCAGGTCATTGCCCGCCGAATAGATCGATTCGGCGAACTTGACCTGTTCGGCGGTCAGGTTTTCTGCCGGGTTTTCCGCCAGCAGCTTGGCCAGGATCAATGAGCTGTTCAGCGGCGTGCGCAGCTCGTGTGACATGTTGGCCAGGAATTCGGATTTGTATTTGCTGGAACGCTGCAGCTCATCGGCCCGAGCCTGGAGTTCGACCTGGGCGATGCTCAACTCTTCGTTGTTGCGGTCCAGGGCATCGCGCTGATCGGCCAGGGCCTGGCCCTGCTCCGCCAGCTGTTCGTTGGTCTGCTCGAGTTCCGCCTGCTGGGTCTCCAGATGAACCTGGGATTCCTTGAGAATTCGGGACTGCTCTTCGAGTTCTTCGTTAGCCGTGCGCAATTCTTCCTGCTGCACTTGCAGCTCTTCGTTGAGCTGCTGGGTTTCAGCCAGCACTTCCTGCAAGCGCTGGCGATAGCGGGCGGCTTCGATAGAGGTGCCGACGTTGTCGGCGATCAGTTCCAGGAACTCGACATCGTTGTCGGTCAGCGGGCGCAAAAAGCCCAGCTCGATAACGCCGTTGACCTGATCATCATTACTGGTTGGCACCACCAGCACACTGCGGGGGTCGCCCTCGCCCAGACCCGAACTGACTTTGAAGTAATTACTCGGTACATCATCAAGACGGATGATCTGATCCTGCTGCGCGGCCTGGCCAATAATGCCCTCACCGCTGTAGATCGATTGCTCGTGCTGTTCCTGCTCTCGGGAAAACCCATAGGACGCCACACGTTTGAGGCCGCCGTGCTCCTGGCGCACATAGACCGCCGCCACTACACAGCCCAGGTACTGCGCGAAAAACTGCAGCACATTGCGACCCAGGGTATTGAGGGTCAGTTGCCCCAGCACTTGCTCAGCCAGCTCGCTCTGCCCGTTGCGCAGCCAGGCGACCTTCTTCAGACGCTCGGCGTTTTCCTCTTGCTGAGTGAGGTTATCGCCATAGGTCCTGGACAGCGCGAGCAGATCCCGGCGACCGATATAGGCCAGGAAACCACTGACGCTCAACACGAAGATCAGGTACAGGCTCACGGACAGAATCGTGGTGCGCGTGACATCGGCGTTACGCGCCAGACGCAGCTGCTGTTCGACTTCGACAATGCCTTCAAACTGGCTTCGGATCTCGTCGGTCAGGCGCTTGCCTCGGCCGGTACGCAGCGGGGCGATATATTCACCTTTAGTGCGGCGCTCGCTGATCATTTCCTCGGCGTAGCTGTTCCACTCAGCCTGCAACGCTTGTACGCGTTTGAGGCGATCGATCTGCGGCGGGTTATCGCGGACCAGCTCTTCGAGCCCCTGGAGCTCCGCGACCACGGCAGGCTTGGCCAGCTCATACGGGTCCAGGTAACGCTCGTCGCCTGCCAGCAGGTAACCGCGCATTCCGGTTTCCATGTCGATGGAAAGCTTCAGGGCACGATTGGTGTTATTGATGACCCGGTCGGTATGCTCAACCCACTGGATAACGGACAGCAGATAACTGATCAGTCCGACGAAAAATACAGCGCTGATGACGCCAACACTCAAGGGAAGTGTGACGTTGCGCCCCAGTAATTTACGAAAACGTTGCTCATCGACGGTAGACGGACGGATCATGAGAATGCCCAAGTGATTCATCAAGCCGTGAATATTGCCGTAAACTTCGATAAAAGACTCTGATTTCTGACACATACTGCTGAATTTTCTGACATTTCTTGAGCGTAAATGACCTGTAGTGGCTCAGAATCGTTACAAATCTCGGGGTCAGCGGGCTTAACGAATACATTTTGTGTCGCACTGGAACTTCCAGCGCGGTTTACCGACTTATTTCGCGGCCATGCCACTGATGGCCATGCTCACCGTCATTTCTAAACAAAGGAAACCAATCCATGTCTGCCAGCACCATTCTCGTGGTCGAAGACGACGCTATCGTACGCATGCTGATCGTCGACGTTCTTGAAGAGCTGGAATATGCCGTGCTGGAAGCCGAGGATGGCGAAGCAGCGCTTAAAGTTCTGGAAAACGCCGACAACAGCATCGATCTGATGATGACCGACCATGGCTTGCCGGGTATCAGCGGTGCCCAGCTGGCGACCAGGACCCGTGAGATTCGCCCTGCTCTGCCGATCCTGTTCGCCAGTGGCTACGCGGAAAACATCGAGGTCCCGGCCGGCATGCACAGCATCGGCAAGCCGTTCTCCATCGATCAACTGCGCGACAAGGTCAAAGGCATTCTTGGATAAGTTCGTCGTGCCTGCGGCCCCCATCAGCGCGCAAACCCGGGTTCTGATCATCGGTTATGTCTGGCCGGAGCCCAGGTCATCAGCGGCCAGCGGGCACATGATGCAGCTGATTCAGTGCCTGCTTGAGCAGGGCTGGCGCATCACCTTTGCCAGCCCGGCCACTGAAGGTGAGCATAGGGCTGACCTGGCGGCATTGGGCATTGATGAAGTCAGGATCGAGCTCAATAGCAGCAGTTTCGATGAATTTGTCAGTGAATTGCAGCCCGATATCGTGCTGTTCGATCAGTTCATGATTGAGGAGCAATTTGGCTGGCGGGTCGAGAAGCATTGCCCACATGCTCTGCGGATTCTGGAAACTTCTGACCTGCAGAGTTTGCGTAATACGCGCCATGCTCAGTTGAAGCGATTTCTTAACGAACGTACCGAACCTGATGATTTAGATAGCTTTCTTGAGTCATCAGAGCGCTCGATAGTGCCTGAAATGGCTGTCACCGACCTCGCTCAGCGCGAGGTGGCGGCGCTGTTTCGTTCCGACCTCAACCTGATGACCTCCGATGTGGAGATGCAACTGCTCAGCGAACAATTTGCGGTGCCACCGGCGTTGCTGCATTGGTGTCCACTGATGGTCGAAGGCAGCGGGGGCGACTACCGACCCTTCGCCGAGCGGGCGAATTTCCTCAGCATTGGTAACTTCAGGCATGCGCCGAACTGGGATGCGGTGTTGTGGATGAAGAGCGCGATCTGGCCCTTGATCCGCCAGCAGTTGCCCAAGGCGCAGTTGCACATTTATGGCGCCTATACCCCGCCCAAGGCCACGGCACTGCACAACGCGGCCCAGGGTTTTCATGTCATGAACTGGGCAGAAGATGCGCTGCAGGTCATGTCCCAGGCACGTATCTGCCTGGCGCCCCTGCGTTTCGGCGCGGGCATCAAGGGCAAGCTGGTGGACGCGATGCTGTGTGGTACGCCATCGGTCACGACACCCGTGGGTACTGAGGCCATGAATGGCGACCTGCCCTGGCCAGGGCTGGTCGCAAGCAGCGCTCAGGACATCGCCGATGCCGCCGTGCGCCTGTATCAGGATCAGGCGCTGTGGCACCAGGCGCAACAGGCTGGAACGACGCTGCTGCAGACCCGCTATCAACACAGGCAGCACTGCGCGAGTCTCATCGAGCGTATCGAGCAACTGCGCCGAGACTTGCCTGCCCACCGCACCGCCAACTTCATCGGCGCCATGCTGCGACACCATCACCACAAAAGCACCCAGTACATGGCGCAGTGGATCGAGGCGAAGAATAGGAAGTAATGCCCGCTGCGATGGGATTTTCTGTGGCGGCGAATTCATTCGCGAAGACGGAGGTGCAGGCGATGCATATCGGTTGAATGTACCGGCCCCCAAATCGATTTATTCCAGCTTGCGCAACAGATACGTATCCATGATCCAGCCCTTGTCCCGCCTTGCCTGCGCCCTGACCTGTTTGATCAGCTCAGACACCTCATCCAGCGGCCCGCTGATCAGGATCTCGTCGGGCGTGCCCAGGTACGCGCCCCAGTAAATGTGCAGTCCGCAGTTGAGAAATCGCTCGAAGGTGCAGTGAGCGTCGAGCATGACCACGGCATTTTCAGGCCCTTGTTCAGGATACGAAGCCAATTGGCGACCCGTCGTGATAAGGACAGGTTCGCCGACACGGTTGAGCGCAATACGATGCTGCGCTGCCAGCGCCTGCACGCTGCTGATACCTGGAATCACTTCATAATCAAATAGTTGCGATCCATCGCTAATCATTAATTCAAGTATTCGCAGGGTGCTGTCGTAGAGCGATGGATCCCCCCAGATTAAAAACGCAGCGGTTTGCTCTGGCCCCACCTCTTCGCTGATAAGCCGTTCAAAGAGTGCTGCACGCTGATGATGCCAGCGCAGAACGCCGTGCTCATAAGACTGCGGATCAGCCTCGCGAGGCGGGTCGCTCACTTGCAACAAGCGGTAATCATCGCCCCGGATGTAGCGCTCGCAGATTTCCTTTCTGAGCCGCAACAGGCCGTCATCGGCGTAGCCCTTGTCAAGAATGAACAGCACCTTGGCGCGGTTCAGGGCGTTGATGGCCTGAACGGTGATCTGCTCAGGGTTGCCCGAGCCGATGCCGATGAGGAGGATGGTTTTCATGGTGATTGATTCGCTATCTGAAGTGATGCTCTCTGTAGGAGCCAACTTGTTGGCGAGTCGATACCACAGACACCGCCTCGCCAACAAGTTGGCTCCTACATCGAGTCCGCGCCGTCCTGTAGATTTCCCAACTTTGATCGATCCTGCAAATAGTGCACATTAGCAGCCTGGCATTCCTGCATGACGGCCACACCATGACAAAAACAACAAGGGTCACAGACCCCTCGTACGAACTGATGGACGACCACAATGGCTTGTCCATCATCTACCGCGAACACGGCTTCCCCTGCCCGCTGGTGCGTTGGCATTTCCATAAGGAATACGAACTGCACTTGATCGTGGCCAGCTCCGGCAAGGTATTCGTGGGTGACTACATAGGCAACTTCTACCCCGGAACGCTGTTCCTCACAGGGCCTAACCTGCCGCACAACTGGATCAGCCAGATCGACGAAGGCGAAGTAGTCCCCAAGCGCGACATGCTGGTCAACTTCACCGACGAACTGCTGGACAGCGGCAATCAAGTGTTCGCCGAACTCAAGACCCTGACCCCGCTGCTTGAGCGGGCCCAATACGGCATCGAATTCCGCTGCAAACGCACCATCCGGCAAGCCATGAAGCTGATGCAGAAAATAGCTGACTCCAAAGGCATCAGCCGCCTCGGGCACTTCTTCATCCTGCTCGAACTGCTGGCCGTAAGTGACGACTATCAACTGCTGTCCGCCAAGGACTCTGCGCAAGTGGCCGACGAGCACAGCGTTGACCGGACCAACCGCGCCGTGGACTACATTTTCGCCCATTACGCCCGGGAGCTGCCCCTGGAAGAAGTGGCGGATTATCTGGGCATGAAGCCGACTTATTTCTCCCGTGTATTCAAGCAGGCCACCGGCCGCTGCTTCGTGGAGTTCGTCAATCGACTGCGGATCAGCAAATCCTGCGAACTGCTGGCCGACGGGGACAAGCCTGTGACGGATGTCTGTTTCGAGTCGGGCTTCAATAATATTTCCAACTTCAACCGGCGCTTTCAGCAACTCAAGGGCATGACCCCCTCCCACTACCGTCGCCTCGCCGTTCAGCGCCTGACCGAACAGAACCTGTACTGATTCACCCCCTTCCATCGACCCTCGTCTACGCTAAAGCGGCGGCGCAGACGTTTGCGTGCAGGTCTGACGCAGATTCGCTTCCGCCCTCCAGTGCAAAAAAGTATCAGTAGCAGTGCGGCGCAGGATTTGTCATTGCGCCCGGCGCCCGCTGTAATCAGTACACCTCTTCCTCGTCTCAGGAAGAAACAAAAACAATAACCACCCTCTGTCGCGCACCGCGCACAGAAGAGGAGAGATACATGAAGACCACTGCAAAAGTTCTGCTCGCCAGTACCTGTCTGACGCTCTGCGCCACCGCCTCCGCGGGCGACGTCACCATCGCCACAGTCAACAACAGCGACATGATCCGCATGCAGCGGCTGTCGAAAACCTTCGAAGCACAACATCCCGATATCAAACTCAAGTGGGTCGTCCTGGAAGAAAACGTCCTGCGTCAACGCCTGACCACGGACATCGCCACCAAGGGCGGGCAGTTCGACGTGCTGACCATTGGCATGTACGAAGCCTCGCTGTGGGGGGCCAAAGGCTGGCTGCAAGAGATGAAAGACCTGCCAGCCAGTTACGCGCTGGACGATGTGTTCCCGTCGGTGCGTGATGGCCTGTCGGTAGACGGCAAGCTGTTTGCGCTGCCGTTCTACGCCGAAAGCTCGATCACCTACTACCGCACCGACTTGTTCAAAGCCGCAGGCCTGACCATGCCGGAGCGTCCGACCTGGACCCAGATCGCCGAGTTCGCTGACAAACTCACGGACAAGTCCAAAGAGCAGTACGGCATATGCCTGCGAGGCAAAGCGGGCTGGGGCGAGAACATGGCGCTGATCAGCACCGTCGCCAACTCCTTTGGCGGGCGCTGGTTCGACGAGCAGTGGAAACCGCAGTTCGATCAACCCGAGTGGAAAAACGCGCTGAACTTCTACGTCGACACTATGAAGAAATCCGGCCCGCCGGGGGCTTCCAGCAACGGCTTCAACGAAAACCTGGCGCTGTTCAACAGCGGCAAGTGCGCGATCTGGGTGGATGCCAGCGTGGCAGGTTCGTTCGTCACCGATAAATCCCAGAGCAAAGTAGCCGACAGCGTGGGCTTCACTTATGCACCGCATGAAGAGACCGACAAGGGCTCGGCATGGCTCTACTCCTGGGCATTGGCAATCCCGACCAGCGCGAAAAACCAGACCGACGCCAAAGCCTTCACCGAATGGGCCACGTCCCAGGATTACGCGAAGCTGGTCGCGGAGACAGATGGCGTCTCCAACGTACCGCCAGGGACCCGCGCTTCGACCTATACCGATGAATACAAGAAGGCAGCGCCATTCGCCAACATCACCCTGGAATCCCTGAAGGCGGTGACGCCTAAAACCCCAACCCTCAAGCCAGTGCCTTATGTGGGCATCCAGCTGGTGACGATTCCTGAGTTTCAGGCCATTGGCACCTCGGTCGGCCAGCAGTTCTCGGCGGCCCTGGTGGGTACGGCCACGGTAGACGCGGCCCTGAAAAACGCGCAGACCGCCACCGAACGCGACATGAAACGCGCGGGTTATCCGAAGAAGCAATAGTCATCCACTGACTGTCGGCCGGGGGGATTTTAACCCCCGGCCTACCGCTCTTCTTTGAACCAGGACTGCCATCATGACAACCTCTACGCCCACTCCCTACGCTGCGACGCCAGGCGAAAAGCCGCTGGCCAAAGGCAGTGTGACCAAACCCGGCTGGTTTCTGGTCAGCCCTTCGGTCCTGCTGTTGCTGGTGTGGATGATCGTGCCGCTGGGCATGACCATCTATTTCTCGCTGATCCGCTACAACCTGCTGAACCCCGGCGAGAACGAATTCGTCGGCCTGGAAAACTTCCAGTATTTCGTCACCGACAGTGGGTTTATTCCCGGCGCTACCAATACCTTGCTGTTGGTCGGCAGTGTGCTGTTGATCAGCGTGGTGCTGGGTGTGTTGATTTCCGCCCTGCTAGAAGCCAGCGAGTTTCTGGGCCGCGGCATCGTGCGGGTGCTGTTGATTTCGCCGTTTTTCATCATGCCCACGGTCAGCGCGCTGATCTGGAAGAACCTGATCTTTCACCCGGTGTCCGGGATTCTGGCCTCAGTGTGGAAGCTGTTCGGTGCCCAGCCCATTGACTGGCTGGCCAATTATCCTTTGCTGTCGATCATCATCATTGTGTCCTGGCAGTGGCTGCCGTTCGCCATTCTGATTCTGATGACCGCCATGCAATCGCTCGATCAGGAACAGAAGGAAGCCGCCCGCCTGGACGGGGCAGGCCCCATCGCGATCTTCTGGCACCTGACCCTGCCCCACCTGGCGCGGCCGATTGCGGTGGTGGTGATGATCGAAACCATCTTCCTGCTCTCGGTGTTCGCGGAAATCTTCACCACCACCAACGGCGGGCCGGGCTTCGCCTCAACCAACCTGGCCTACCTGATCTACAACCAGGCCCTGCTGCAATTCGACGTGGGCATGGCGTCCGCTGGCGGCTTGATTGCCGTGGTCATCGCCAACATTGCTGCAATCATCCTGATTCGGATGATCGGCAAAAACCTCACCGACAAGTCCTGAGGGCCGACCCATGATGACGCTCAAACAATCCCGTCGCCTGCAAAGCGTGCTGCTCGGCACCCTGTGCTGGGTGATCGCGGCGCTGATCTTCTTCCCGATCTTCTGGATGGTGCTGACCAGCTTCAAGACCGAGATCGACGCTTTCGCCACCCCGCCGCAGTTCATCTTCACGCCGACACTGGAAAACTACCTGCACATTCAGGAGCGCAGTGATTACTTCCACTTCGCCTGGAACTCGCTGGTGATTTCCTTCAGCGCGACCATCCTGTGCATGTTGATTGCCGTGCCTGCCGCCTACTCCATGGCGTTTTTCGAGACCAAGCGCACCAAGAGCACCCTGCTGTGGATGCTCTCGACCAAGATGTTGCCGCCGGTGGGCGTGTTGATGCCGATCTACCTGCTGGCCAAGACCTTTGGCCTGCTGGACACCCGTATCGCGCTGATCGTGATCTACACCCTGATCAACCTGCCGATTGTGGTGTGGATGATTTACACCTACTTCAAAGACATCCCTGGGGAAATCCTCGAGGCATCGCGGCTCGATGGTGCCAGCACCCGTCAGGAAATCTTCAAGGTGCTGATCCCCATCTGCAAAGGCGGCCTGGCGTCCACGGCCCTGCTGTCGCTGATCCTGTGCTGGAACGAAGCGTTCTGGTCGCTGAACCTGACCTCGTCCAATGCCGCGCCACTGACCGCATTGATCGCCTCCTACTCCAGCCCCGAAGGGTTGTTCTGGGCCAAGCTCTCCGCCGTGTCGACCCTGGCCTGCGCCCCGATCCTGATTTTTGGCTGGATCAGCCAGAAGCAACTGGTGCGCGGGCTGTCTTTCGGGGCGGTCAAGTGATGAACACAAAACCTGCGGGATTTATCGCTACGGCTCTGACACCGCGCGCCCATGTAGGAGCGAACTTGTTCGCGAGGCGGTGTGTCAGGCATGACGTCTCGCCAACAAGTTGGCTCCTACAGACTTCCAAGAATAAGAACGGAGGCCACCATGGCTAACCTCAGCATCAGAAATCTGCAAAAAGGCTTCGACGGTCATCAGATCATCAAAGGCATCGACCTTGACGTGAAAGACCGCGAGTTCGTGGTCTTCGTCGGTCCGTCGGGCTGTGGCAAGTCCACCCTGCTGCGGCTGATTGCCGGGCTGGAAGACGTCACCTCCGGGACCATCGAGCTCGATGGCCGGGACATTACTCAGGTCACCCCGGCCAAGCGCGACCTGGCCATGGTGTTCCAGACGTATGCCCTGTATCCGCACATGACCGTTGGCAAGAACCTGTCGTTCGCCCTCGATTTGGCCGGCGGCGACAAGGCGCTGATCAAAAAGAAAGTCGACGAGGCCGCACGCATTCTCGAACTCGGCCCGCTGCTGGAGCGCAAGCCCAAACAACTGTCCGGCGGGCAGCGTCAGCGGGTCGCCATCGGCCGGGCAATCGTGCGCAACCCGAAGATATTCCTGTTCGATGAGCCGTTGTCCAACCTCGACGCCGCCTTGCGGGTGCAGACCCGCCTTGAGCTGTCGCGCCTGCACAAAGAGCTGCAAGCCACCATGATCTACGTGACCCACGACCAGGTCGAAGCCATGACCCTGGCCGACAAGGTGGTGGTGCTCAACGGCGGCAAGGTGGAGCAGGTCGGCTCGCCGCTGGAGCTGTATCACCACCCGGCCAATCTGTTCGTCGCGGGCTTTCTCGGCACGCCAAAAATGGGTTTTCTCAAGGGTAAAGTCAGCCGGGTGGACGCCAATGGCTGCGAAGTCGAACTGGACGCGGGCGCGCGCATCAGCCTGCCGTTCAGCAATGCACAGCAGAGCGTTGGCGACCCGGTCACGCTGGGCATTCGCCCTGAACACCTGAACCTGGCCAAAGAAGGCGACTGCCAGATGCAGGTGATTGCCGACGTCAGCGAACGCCTGGGCAGCGACACCTATTGCCACGTGCGCACCCGCGCCGGCGAAGCGTTGACCATGCGGATCCGGGGTGATCTGGCCAGCCAGTATGGCGACACCCTCAACCTGCACCTGGACAGCGCCCATTGCCACCTGTTCGACGCCCAGGGCCTGGTGATTGCCAAAGCCCTGTCGGCTGCCGCTTAAGGAATCGAGGTCATTGCCATGAAATTGAACAAGCAGAACCTGACCCAGTTGGGAAACGGCATCGCCCTTCCCGCCTACGCCCCCTCGGCGACTCGCCAGGGCATCGCCCATATTGGCGTCGGGGGTTTCCACCGTGCGCATCAGGCTTTCTATACCGATGCGCTGATGAACCAGGGCCAAGGCCTGGACTGGAGCATTTGCGGTATCGGCCTGCGCAGCGAAGACCGGGCCGTGCGTGATGCGCTGGCCGGTCAGGATTTTCTCTATACCCTTTATGAGCTCGGCGACACGCCCGACACCGAAACCCGGATCATCGGCTCGATCAGCAACATGCTGCTGGCCGAAGACGATATTCAGGCGGTGATCGACAAACTCGCCAGCCCCGAGATCCGCATCGTGTCTCTGACCATCACTGAAGGAGGTTATTGCATCGATGACAGCACCGGCGAGTTCATGAGCCACTTGCCACAGATCCAGCACGACCTCACTCATCCGGATGCCCCACGTACCGTATTCGGCCTGTTGTGCGCAGCGCTGAACGCGAGGCGTGCTGCCTCGATCCCGGCGTTCACGGTGATGTCCTGCGATAATCTGCCGCACAATGGCGCGGTGGCCCGCAAAGCCCTGCTGGCGTTCGCCGCGCCGCTGGATGCGGCACTGCATGACTGGATCGCCGAACATGTCAGCTTCCCCAATGCCATGGTCGACCGCATCACGCCCATGACCAGCACCGCCCACCGCCTGAAACTGGCCGATGAAAAAGGCATCGACGACGCCTGGCCGGTGGTCTGCGAACCGTTCGTGCAATGGGTGCTGGAAGACAAATTCGTCGACGGCCGTCCGGCCTGGGAAGCCGTGGGTGTGCAGTTCACCGACGACGTGACGCCCTACGAAGAAATGAAAATCAAACTCCTCAACGGTAGCCACCTGGCGCTGACCTATCTGGGGGCGCTCAAGGGTTATCGCTTCGTTCACGAGACCATGAATGACCCGCTGTTCGTGCGCTATATCCGCAGCTACATGGACCTGGACGTGACCCCGCAACTGGCCTCGGTACCCGGCATTGATCTGGAAGGCTACAAAGACACCCTGATCGAGCGCTTCTCCAATCAGGCCATCGCCGATCAGCTTGAACGCGTGTGCTCGGACGGCTCGTCGAAATTCCCCAAATTCACCGTGCCTACCATCAACCGGCTGATCGTCGACCAAGGCAACATGCAGCGCGCAGCACTGGTGGTCGCGGCCTGGGCGCTGTACCTGCAAGGCGAGGAAGGTGAGAACGGCGTGCCTTACAAGATCGTCGACCCGCGTGCCGACTTCTGCAAAGCGCTGGTGGCGGACGATGTGCTGATCACCCAGCGATTGCTGGCCGTGGAAGAGATTTTCGGCGCAGCCATCCCGCAGTCCGCCGAGTTTGTCGCGGCCTTCGAACAGAACCTGAACAGCCTCAAGCAGCTGGGCGTCAGCCAGACCCTGGAAAACCTGTTGGCTAAGACCGTTTGAGGTGAGCATGTTTCTCGGGATTGATTGCGGCACCCAGGGCACCAAGGCCATTGTGCTCGATGCCCATACCGGGCAAGTGCTCGGTATGGGCTCGGCGCCCCACAGCATGATCAGCGCCGCCAATGGCCGCCGCGAGCAGGACGTTCAGCAGTGGCTGACGGCGTTTGAACAGGCCACGCAACAGGCGCTGCAACTGGCAGGCGTGGCTGGCGAGCAGATCCTTGGCATCGGGGTTTCCGGCCAGCAACACGGGCTGGTGCTGCTAGACGCGCTAGGCCAGGTGCTGCGCCCGGCCAAACTCTGGTGCGACACGGAGTCGACGCCACAGAATGACCGCCTGCTGGCGTATCTGGGCGGTGATACGGGCTCCTTGCAACGTTTGGGCATCGTCATCGCACCCGGTTACACCGTGTCCAAGCTGCTGTGGACTCAGGAGCAGCACCCGGAGCTGTTCGAGCGCATCGATAAAATCCTGCTGCCCCACGACTACCTCAATTACTGGCTGACCGGCCGCGTCGTGAGCGAATACGGTGATGCGTCCGGCACCGGCTATTTCGATGTACGCACGCGCCAGTGGGACCTGGAGATACTCCAGCACATCGACCCCAGCGGGCGGCTGTGTCGTGCGCTGCCCCAATTGCTGGAGGCTGAGGAACCGGTGGGCAGGATCCTGCCAGACATCGCCCGGCGCCTGGGCATCAACCCGCAAGCCTGGGTGTCCAGCGGCGGCGGTGACAACATGATGGGCGCCATCGGCACCGGCAATATTCACCCGGGGGCGATTACCATGAGCCTCGGCTCGTCTGGCACCGTGTATGCCTTCACGGACCAGCCGCAGGTCAGCAAACACGCGTCAGTGGCGACATTCTGCTCGTCCTCCGGCGGCTGGCTGCCCCTGATCTGCACCATGAACCTGACCAACGCCACGGGTGCAGTGCGCGAGCTATTCGATCTGGATATCGACGCTTTCAACCTCGCCGTGGATCAAGCGCCGATTGGTGCGCAGGGTGTGTCGATGCTGCCGTTTCTCAATGGCGAACGGGTGCCTGCCCTGCCCCATGCCACCGGCAGCATTCTGGGGCTGGATGCGACCAACCTGACCCAGGCCAACCTGTGCCGTGCAGTGGTGGAAGGCACGACATTCGGCCTGCGCTACGGGCTGGATCTGCTGAGGGACAGCGGTATCCAGAGCGCCCATATCCGGCTCATCGGCGGTGGGGCCAAAAGCCCGGTCTGGCGGCAGATCGTCGCGGACATCATGAACACTCCAGTTATCTGCACCGAGCACGCCGAAGCGGCTGCCTTGGGGGCGGCGATACAAGCGGCGTGGTGTCATTCCAGCGCAGGCGCGGAACCTGAGACACTGGCCAACCTCTGCGCGCGATGCGTAGCCCTGGATGTCAGCAGTGAGACACGCCCGATTGCGCAGAACGTCACCGCCTATCAACAGGTCTACGCGCGGTACCGTAGCCAGTTGCAGCTTATCCAGGCCTCTGGCCCCATCTAATTCAGGGAGCACCTATGTTTCTCGTGTGTGGCGAAGCACTGTTCGACTTTTTCTGTCAGGCCGATAGTGGCGAAAACCTCAATAAACTCGGGTTCCAGGCCATTGCCGGTGGGTCCCCTTTCAACGTCGCCGTGGGCCTGCGCCGCCTTGGCGTGGAGGCCGGTCTGTTCGCCGGGCTGTCCACTGATTACCTGGGTCGACGGCTGCGCGCAGTCCTGGACAAGGAAGGCGTAAACCCGGACTTTCTCATCGATTTCGACGCGCCTACCACTCTGGCCATGGTTGCAGTCGGTGCCGACGGCTCCCCGGTCTACAGCTTTCGTGGCGAAGGCTGTGCGGACCGGCAACTGGGTATCGAGCAGTTGCCGGAACTGGATGAGCGCGTACGCGGCATTCATGTCGGCTCGTTCTCACTGGTGGTCCAGCCAATCGCCGACACGCTGCTGGCGCTGGTCGCCAGAGAAAGCGCCAAGCGCTTGATCACCCTGGACCCCAACGTGCGCCTCAACCCGGCACCGGATATTCAGCACTGGCGCCGACAGGTCAGCACCTTCGCCGAGCATGCGCACCTGATCAAGGTCAGCGACGAAGACCTTGAACTGCTCTATCCCGGGCAGAACGCCGCCAACATCGCCCAGGGCTGGCTGAACAAGCGTTGCCAGTTGGTCATCCTGACCCAGGGGGTCAAAGGCGCAACGATTTTCAGCCGCCAACATGGCAGCTGGTCCGTGCCCGCCGAACAGGTAACGACCGCTGATACGGTCGGCGCAGGCGACACCTTCCAGGCGGCGCTGATCACCTTCCTGACCGAGCGCCAGCTGGACGACCCCATGAGCCTGCCCACGCTGCGCAAGGAAACCCTGGACGAAATGCTCAGATTCGCCGTAAAGGCCGCAGCACTGACCTGCACCAAGGTCGGTCCGGATTTGCCGTATCGGGAGCAGTTGGGGTAACAGCACCGAAAGACGAACCGTAGGAGCGGCTTTAGCCGCGAGCGATGGTGCTGACGATAGAAATCTCGCGCAGGCCGATCTTCGCGGCTGAAGCCGCTCCTACAGCACCGCCAAAATCGTAGGACCGCCTTAGACAATTCGCGTAGGACCTTTCCCAAACCCCCTTCCCTGCATTGAGCGGGCGGTGTTCATCGGCCAACCTTGCGCCTTCGCCATGGGCCGCCCGCCCAATTCGGCAAGGAGTCTGCAATGACCCAATCCTTCATGACCCCGCGCGGGCACATGGCCAACCTCGTCGCCAAAGCACAACGCGATGCCCCCCTCGACGCAGCGGGTATGTGCCCGTTGATGATGCAGACCCTGCAACTGCTGCCGGTGCGCTATGGCCGGGTCGAAGACCTCGATCCGTCCCGTGAGCTGAGCATGCCTTACACGCTGGAGTCGCGTCCGCTGGGGTTTCGTCTGATTCGAGATGGCTTTTTGTACATCATCGACAGCGCGACGAGCTTGCTCCATGAGTACAAAACTCAAGACGGCACAGTGGTGGCCCTGCTGTTCAAGGGTGAAGACGTCAGCAGCAACACACGCGACTGCGTGATCGAAAGCGATCCTGCGCTGGTGTTTTCCCGGCGCAGCGTGCTTCACGTGGCCTATTCCGAGGTGCAGTGGACGGCGTTCAAATGCGCTCAGGTCATGAAAGTGGCTGCCGAGCGCGAGTACTTCATGCAGCGGGTGAGCTTCGAAAGCGTTCAGTACGGCAAAGGCGTGCACCTGTTCGACGACCGCCCCATGGCCGTCTGGCTGGCCGAAACCAGCGCCAGCTGGGCAGACAAAGCGGGCGAAACCAGCACCGAGATTCCCTACGCCTGGGAGCACGCGCCGCTGTACCGGCAAACCATCCTCGAAGAGTTCACCAGTCAGGTTACGGCTGAGCACAAGCATGATTTTCTGTTTCTGGCCGTGCGTGATGACGTCGGCGTGATGCGCGACCTGGCCCAGCATCAGGATCAGGTCGTGGAGCAGATCGCCAACTGGGCGCAGCGCCAGAACGGTGTAGTCGAGCGCGATTATTTGCTGGGCTGCTATATCGAATCGCTGACCCAGATCACCGAAGAGGACCTGGGTAAACGAGCCAAAGCCAGCCCTGCGCTCAAGGCGTTGCTGGACGACATTGAACGCCTGCCAGAGCCGGAACGCAGCCAGACTCGCCAGACATTGCGGGAGGTGATGAGCCAGGACAATCGTCAGGAAGCGGGTACCTACTTCAATGACCCCAACCCTCCCGCTGACCTGCAGGAACGGCTCGACGAGGCCAAGCCGGACCGGCTGAGCATGGACGATGGCATCGAGGCTCGCGCCAGCACCATTCAGCAGTATCAACTCGAACAACGTTTCGTCGGCACCAGCCCAGCGTTCATCGCTCGACATCGCAAAACGCTATGGGGACTCTATCGCCAGATGGACAAGCCCACCAAAGACAGACTCTACGGTGCCAAATTCGGCCAGCGCGGCATCAATGATCTGATTGATCGCCCGCGCATGGACGCCTTCCTCAAGCAGCAACGGGCGGTGTTGCAGCCGCTCAACGAGGAACTGGAAAAGATCACTCAGGACCGCATCAACCTGTTGATCAAAAACCGTCTGCACCGGGCCATTTGGTATTACGACATCGAAGACAGCGAGCAAGTCGATCACGCCCTGCTCACCGAATACGCCTGCCTGAAAGATATCTGCCGCAGCGACAAAGCCGTCGATGCCGTGCTGATCTGGCTCGGTCTCAGCCCCGCCATGTCCCGGCCGATGTTCTACGCCGCGCCCTTGAGTGCGCAAACCGAACTGGCTGTGCAGTTTGCCGTCTTCACCAACGCAGGCTGGCTGCTGCTCAAAGAAGCCAACACGTGGATGGAGCGCCTCAAACAATGGGGCGCGGGTCTGGTGCTCGACACCGAGCGACTGTCACCCGCGACCCAGGTTAACCTCTCGGCCGCGTGGGGCACCCTGGCTCCCGCGTTGCAGACAGGTATCCAGCAGGCCGTGCAGGCCTTTTTGCAGGAGCTGGACAAAGGCCAGTTACCGGACATTGACGCGCTGTTTCGCCGCCTGCCCAACACCGCGGGCGTGGCGATCCTTGATGCGGCGCGGCGCGAGCACGTCACCTTCCAGTTCGCCAGCGCCGAAGACCTGCAACACCTGGGCAAGACCCTCCAGGCCGTGCAGCAGCGACGTATCTATCTGCGTTCCCTGACCAACTACGCCCGCGAGCGAAAAGCCCATGACCCGTACTGGCACCAGAGCGACGATGCTGACTGGATCAAGGAACGACGCCAGAAAACTCAGCAGTCCTTGAGCGAACTGGAACAACACATGGCCAAGGCCATGAGCCCGGTGGCTGATCTGCCAACCGACTCCACCCACCTGCAAACCGCATCCTCTGGCAAGCCGGGGTTGGCGCTGGTGTTTCCGGCGCAGCAGCATCGTGAGGTGCGTTCGGTGCTGGAGAGTTATCGCAAGGGGGTGATGACGGCGCCCAAGGCCGGGTTGCTGGGGGATGGGGTTGGGTTGTTGGTGTTTGTGGCGCAGGTGGTGAATTTGGTGGTGGTGCGCAGGGAAACATTAGCTCAGCCTGATAAATCTCGAGATGAAAGCGCTTATCGGAGCGCACAAGCAGCAACCGCCGCAGCTGGATTTGGTGCAGCGCAAGGCATCGCCGATACAGCCCTGAGTGCTCATGCCGCAGAGCTGGCGAAAAACCTGAAGAATGCGGAGCTTTTGGGTGTTCATGTGCAGATGGGGAAATTGCATATTGGCCTTGGAATGGCCGGCTACTTGGGAGGAATGATTGCGTCCTCTATGAGCCTCGCGAGCTCACATAAAAATTGGCAAGACTCGGTTCGCAACGGTAATCGCGATGCGCAGATCGGAGCCACCCTCAGCATGCTGGGCAATAGCGGTTTTCTAGCCAGCAACAGCTATGGTTTTGCTCACACGATTCAAGCCTTTAGGCATGTCCTTGCTGCCGAAGCTGGTAGCGCCGCGCGAACCGCTGCATGGGCGGCTGCGGGCGTACGCCTGTCCACGATTTTCTTACGGTTCAACGTCGCAGGGATTTTGCTCACAGCTCTTGAGCTGTCCGGCAGTTGGTACTACAACCGCAATAACCTCAGTCGCCACGACCGCTGGTTACTGAGTACCCCATGGGGCCAAGGGCAGGATCCCGACCAATGCCTTTCATTGTCTCTTGCGCATTACCTCAAAGAATTGCGCGCGCATTACCAAGCCCCACGCATACAAATCATACCGAGCAGCGATGACGTGCCGCGCCAGTTTTTGCTGCATTTCCCGACGCTGTACGCCGTCGAGCTGACCAAACCTGTCGGCAGTCATGCCAGCGCTGCCGTGCTCAATATCGGTGGCTATCAGGTCATTCGTGAGCAAACAGGGCGGGATCGAACACCGGAGCGCTGGAGGCCTTTAGACGAAGCGCTAGAGGACCGTCTCTGCATCAAGCAGCTCAATCCTCTGATTGTGGAACTGAAAGACGTTCGCGGACTTGTTAGATCGGACCAGATCAGTCACACCGACATCGTGCTCTCAATCCAGCTGGGTCCCATCATTTCCACAGGACAACACGAAGCCAATGTGTATGAGGTGCGCTTCCCGGTGCTTGACGAAATCGGCGACTTCCCCGCAGTGGACCTCGATCCACCCGGACAGCAATGCGAATACTTCAAGATCAACCCAGATCTCCTGCCTATGGTGAGTAAATAACATGGCAAAGGAGATTGCAGGCCCGCCGCCGATAAACCACACCCCTTATGCTGGCATGCAAGAGGCTTTCCCAACGGGGCAGGTTACTTATCTTGCCCCATTACCCCTGCCAACTGATTTACCTGCGCAGGATTACGGGCATGCTGTCGGCGAAGTGAACAAAACCTACTTAGACTTTGGAGTCGGATTGCCCCCCGTTTTCGCCTGGCAAATGGGGCTGGGCGGCCCGTTTTGGGCAGTTTGGTTTTTTGGATTATTTTTCCCCGCACTTGACTGGTTACTTTCAATCGCGGAGGGAAGGGGATTGAAGCAGGCTAATGAGTTTTCGCTACAAATGATCCCTGGCGGCCTGGAAATGGGAGGCTGGGCCGCAGCAGCCTCCATCACCATTTTCCTTGGCATCACCTTCCACCACCTCCTCAAATACAAAGAAGTCGTCCCCACCCGCTTCAACCGTCAACGCCGGGAAGTCTGCTTCGTCCCTCGAGGCCACACCGAGCCTATCTTCGTGCCGTGGGAGTCGTTGTCAGCCTGGGTGGTGCAGGCCCGGAGCGTGACGCAGTACGGCCCCGATATCCGCTACGCGATGGGCGTCGGTTTTTATCATCCACCCCACGACGAGCATTACAGCCTGGAGTTTTTCTGCGCGGGGTTTGATCTGGCGGTGTGCAACTGGGAGGCGATTCGCGCGTACATGGAATACGAGGTGCACAGCCTCAAGGACATCCAGGATCCGCTGGAGCTGCAAAACCCCGGCGACCCGCCTCATGAGGGTGTGCACACGTTTTACAACGCGCGAGCGCGCATGCGTCGACGGCGCAAGAATCGTGAAGTGGGTTTCTTCTATCCGTTCTGGTGGTACCTGTACCACGTGCTGACCTTGTGGACCCTGCCCAACTACCTCACCGAATGGGAAATCCGCCGCATCAAAAGCATCGGCCGCGCGGTAGTGCCGGACGCCATGCAACGCTGGTCGGAACCACTTCCGCCGGAGCAATGGGCCAAACCCAGCGCTGAACTGCTGCGCATGAGCGAAGCGGTGAAAGCGCTTCGCGAGAAACTGCCCAGCCAGAACCTTGCCTCACGGTTTGCCGAGGTGCGGCTGTCGAATCAAAACACGGCCAAACGAGCCTAGACAATGGACGACCCGGCGGGAGCCAATCTTCTCGCGCACAGACGAAATGCGATCTCGCGGGACCGGCTAGCCGGGACAGGCCGGAACATCCGCCACATTTGTGGCAGAAACACCGCCTTCGCCTTCCCGGTGAGAAGGTAATGCAGTGCAACACCTGTGGGAGCGAATTCATTCGCGAAGAGGCCGTCGTTGGCAAATCTGCTGCGACTGATACACCGCCTTCGCGAATGAATTCGCTCCCACAGGTCTGTTGTCCGGCAGCAAATGCGATAACGCACAAAACACCGTACCAAGACCCGAAGTCGCCTTAAACCAACGCCAACCTGGCCGCGAGAATCTTGTTGTTCACGTCGGCCGTGGTGTTTTGCTGTTGTGCCTGCAAGGCAGCCTGCAGTTTGTTGTCAGCATCAAGCTTCTGCTCGGGCGACATCGCGTCGTACTCATCCTTGCTGACGCCGGTGAGTTTTTCACGCATTTGCTCGGCGGGCGTGAGGTTCATGTAGTCCATGAACTGCTGCTGGACCGAGTTGAATTTTGAAACTGCATCACCCACATCAGCCTCTGAAACCACCGCCGAATCATTGGCCGCGATGTTGCTGTCGCTGACCTTTGAGACGAAGCTCGGTTCGCTGCCGGTGGTGTCCTGGGTTAGTGTCGCGGCCTTCAGGTTGACCAGCATTTTTGCAAAGGCTTCGTCATACGCGGCGCCCTGATGACTGCCGGCACCTTGCGCGATGCCGTTGACTGCCGGCACGGCGTTGAGCGGGCCTGCGGGTACCGCAAACGCATCGGTCGCTGCGTCTTCTGAACTCTTGCGCCCCACCACCTGTGAAACCAGATTGTGAAGAGCGCTGATACTCCCGATATTCATTGCTCACCTCCTGTTGCTGTGATCTTGCCCGTTAGACACAGCAAAACCGGTGCCAGCTTGCAGGCGCGGCTTCAATCCTTTGAATATGGGGCTTTCGCTCAAGCCGAACTACCCAAGGCTCACTACAACGGCAATCGACCGCCACCTGCGGCCAGCCCTTGCCGACCTGTTACAACTTCAGCAGCAGTTGGTCCTCCGGGAGCGGCACAGCAAAGAAGTAGCCCTGGGCCTGGCCTGCGCCGATTTCGCGTAACAGGTCCAGAGTGGCCTGATCTTCAACGCCCTCGGCCACCACGGTCAGGTCCAGGGATTCGGCCATGCGCACAATCGCCCGGACAATCGCCCGGCTGCGCGAGCTGGTGGTCAATTCGAGGGTGAATGACTTGTCGATCTTGAGGCCGCTGAAGTGGTACTGGTGGACATAACTCAAGGATGAGAAACCCGCACCGAAGTCATCCAGCACCACGGACACGCCATGTTCGGCCAGGTGTTTCATCGATTGCCGGGCAAGCTCCGGCTCGGCCACCAGCGCGCCTTCGGTGAGTTCCAGGCAGATCCGGGCTGGCGACATATCGTAACGGGCCAGCAGCGCCAGCACTTCACCGGCGAACTCCGGCCGGGTGATGCTGTAGCTTGAACAATTGACGTGCACCGTCGGCCAGTGTTCGTTGCCGGGCCGCGCCAGGATCGCCACCACGCATTGCAGCATGTAGAGATCCAGGCGGCCGATCAGCCGCAAGCCTTCCAGGGCGGGCAGGAAATGACCCGGCGCCATCACGCGGCCGTCCGGCTGACGCCAGCGAATCAACGCTTCAAGCGCCAACACTTTGCCAGTGGTGACGCAGACAATCGGCTGGAAGTAGGGAATCAGCTCATCGGTGCGCTTTAACGCATTGCGCAGCGCACCTTCCTGTTCGACCTGATCAGACACCTCGCGGCGCAATTCCTGGTTGAACACCGCATAGCTGTCACGCCCGCCGTTCTTGACCCGATACATCGCCATGTCGGCATCACGCAGCAGGTCGGCCGGTTCCTGGTGAAACTGGCTGTCTGCCCCCACCACACCGATGCTGCAGGAGGAAAACACGGCATGGCCGTCGATGAAAAACGGCAGATCGAAGGCTGCCAGAATCCGCTCGGCAATCCCGATGGTCACGTCCAGCGGAGCGTTGGCTGCGAGCACCGCGAACTCGTCACCGCCCAGGCGTGCGAGCAAGTCCGGATCGCGCATGCAGCTGCGCAAACGGTCTGCAGTCTGGGTCAGCAATTGGTCACCGAAATGATGACCAAGGCTGTCATTGACCAGTTTGAAGCGGTCCAGGTCGATGAACATCACCCCCAAGGGTCGACCGCTGGTGCGAAATTCTCGCCAGGCCGATTGCAAACGATGCTGCAAATGGCTGCGGTTGGGCAAACCGGTGAGCGAATCGTGGGAGTTCTCGTGCTGCAGCTTGGCGTTGGCCTGATCCAGCTCGCGGGTGCGGTCCTGGACCCGTGCTTCCAGGCGCAGGTTGGCAGTTTGCACGGCTTCGGCGGCACTGCGCCGGGCCAGGGCCGTGTCGATGTGCCGCGAAACGAAAGTCAGCAATTCCTGATCCCGCAGCGAGTAACGCACCAGCGGCGAATAACTCTGGATCGCCAGGACTCCGCGAACGGAGTCGCCATCGAACAAAGGCACGCCCAGCCAGGATGAAGAGCGATTGTCGATATTGATCGGTTCGACCTCGCCGGAGGCCTCCAGCACCAGGGTTTCTTCCGCGTCAATCAAGCACGCACGGCGCATGCGGATCACATACTCGGTAAAGCCGCGCTGCCCGCGCCGAGCCGATGGGCGACTGTGGACGCGCTCATCCACGTAATAGGGGAAAGTCACCTCCCCCGTGGCGCTATCAAACAGCGCGATGTAGAAGTTCAGCGCGACCAGCAACTCGCCGACGATCAAATGCAGGCTGTGGAACAGCTCGGCCATGTCGCCGGGCTGGCTGGACAATTCAGCAATCTGAAATAACGCGCTTTGCAGGTGCTCGGCCCGCTCGCGTTCGGCCACTTCCTGACGCAGGGCGGCGTTGAGCGTGGAGAGTTCCTGGGTGCGCAGCAGCACTGTGCGCTCAAGATCAGCACGGTGCAGGATCCGGTCCAGAGCCATGGCCACGTGGCGCACGACGACCAGAAACAGTGCGCGGTCTTCTGCGCTGTACACCCGGGACACGTCATAGACCTGCATGGCGAGCATGCCAAACACCTCATCGGAGGCGTTTTTGAGGGGCGCACCCATCCAGAATTCAGGGCGGTGACCCATGGCAAAAAAGCGCTTTTGCGCCCGCGCCCGCTCGATTCCGACTGCATCGACGAACAACGGCTGCTCGCTGCTCAACACGTAGGCAGTCATCGTCAATTGCGCGGGGTCGAGGAATTCATGGGTGTCCGGGAGCATCACATCTTGATCGATGATGTCGATGTAATACGGATAAGTGATCTTGCCGGTCGCCTGGTCATAAAGGGCGAGATAGAAGTTTTCGGCATCGATCAACGAGGCAAGCTGATCATGCACACCCTGCAGAAAAGCCCCCCGGTCCCGGGTAGAGCTGGCCAGATAGGTGATTTCGTACAGGACCCGCTGGGTAATCTGCGCCCTCGCCAATGCGTCGGTCTGCAACCGATAACCCAGGCGTTGTGCCAGCTTGGCGAGCTCGGTGTTCTGCGATTCACCCCGGGGAGCAAGCAGCCACGCCAGTACGCCCTCGCCTCGGCCAGCGGCCCAGCGATGCAGCTGGTATTCGCGACAGAAGTCGTCGAACCGGTCGTTGGCGATACTCACCGACCAGCGCATTTCAGCGTCGCCGCGACCCAGCAGATGCATCGGATCACCCACGGCGTAGACCGCCCACGGGACATCGCCCATGTGATCCTGAATGGCGCCCAGCAGTGACTCCAGGGGCTCGGCCGCATCACCTGCTACCGCCGCCCCTTCAACGCTCACGATTGTGGGGTCTTCATAGGCTTGCCGCCGGTCATGGGCCAAGGGAGGGACATTCATGAAAGCTCCAGAACCAAAGACTGCAAGCGCGTATCTTCGCGGGGCGTGCGGGGGCGTGCAAGTGGCATATTCGAATCATGCACAATAAAGCGGTTTTTACGCGGGGAAGGTGCGCTGGAGCTGCTGAAAACGCGGAAGAAAGAGCGGCAGGAAGCTGGACAGGCGGCGTAGGCGAGAGCCGCTCAATCAGTGCTGGTCATCAGCCTGTGGCGCTACGTCAATTGATGTAATGCCCAGCAACTGAGCCTGACGCAACACCTCAACCGGTGCAGCATCAGCGGATGGCAGGATCAAGCTGTTTTCGCTGTCGCCAAAGTGCAGTTGCAGCACGTGCATTGCAGCGCCTGCCGTCGTCAACTGTGGCTGATCGGTTTCCACCAGGTAGTTACGAGGTTCACCATTGAACTCATAGGACACCCGAAAAGCATTCAATTGGCTCATAAGGTGTCAGCCCTGACGGCGAGGATCAGTTGAGTGCCTGGCCATAGATTTCAGATTTCAGCAGAAAACTGTTCAACCGCCCGAATGAACGGCTCTGGCGTTCGGCAGCCGCGGCCCATACTGGACCCGTTGTTCGATGCGAACCCACCATGCCCATCATCGCGGAAGTTGCATCGTTCAACTCAAGCATCAGCACGCTTGCCTGGTTATTGAAATCATCTCGCGTAGTCATCGGGTAGCCTTTTTCGCAATCTTGCGTGGGGGCAACTGAATAATCTTTCGCCCTGTAATTGATAGGACACCGCCGGATCGCGTCTGACAAAAACCTCCGATGGGCGGTCCTGACGGCGTATCAAAAAGTGCACTGTTTAAAAGCGTCGCCCCGCCCGTAAGCACCCGATGCCGACACTCCAAGCTGTTTTCAGAGAGTGGCTGGCATTGTCAGAAGCCTGAGGATTCAATATTTCGGGAGTTTGGCCGAGATAAATATGTACCGCAGATAGAATTTCCCGGACTGGCATTATTAATGCCTGACCTAGCTTAATGAAGGTTTCATGACAGAAATATGACCGTTGTCGTTGAACGATTCGCCTTCTCTGCTTTCAAGACGCTAGCAACAAAATGTAACGGCCGGACCGCTTTGGAGTCAGGCGTAGAAAGGTGAAGACACGATGAAAGAACGGGCCACAGTCATTTGCCAACGCGACGGAAGAATTCTGTACGTGCGCAAGCCGAAATCCAAATGGGCCCTGCCCGGCGGCAAGATCGAGTTGGGTGAAACTCCTGAACAGGCGGCCATTCGCGAGTTGACCGAGGAAACCGGCCTGAACGACCTCAAGCTGGTTTACCTGGCCGAGTACGAAAAAGATCAGGTCACGCACTACATCTTCATGACCGTCCTTGAGCCAACCGCCAAACCTTCGCCGCAGAATGAGATAGCGGCCTGCAAATGGCTGCATCGCAAAAATATCGGCGACCTTAAAGCCAGCTCCGCGACCAAGACCATCGTCAAGTCATTCGCCAGGCGCGCAGTCTAGATCCGCGGAAAACAAAAAGCCCCGGCTATACCGGGGCTCGCGCCTGGCAACAGGCTATTTTCTTTCGAGCAAACCAAGGTTGAAGCCATCCACCGAAGCGATCTTGCCGCGCCACAAAACGCCCTCGGCGCAGATCGGGCTCTGATCACTGGAATAGGTCTTGCAGTTCTTGAGGTGGATGAAATGGAATGCCGTGGTTTCGTCTGCAGACTCGCCTGGGGTGAACGACATGATGATCTCCTTGACCGATGCATCAGTGCCGTCCTTGAACTGAGCGAACGGTGCTGCCATATCCTCGGCCAACTGCGAGAAATAAGCATCGTGCGAAATCAAGTGACCCGAAACCAGATTGCCGCCGACTGAAAGCGTCACCCCGATCTCCACGGGCGTGGTGACTACAAACTTGACCAGAAACTGAAGCAGCCAGTCGATCTGTTTACCTTGATCCTTCAAGTGTGCGATCAGTTCGTCATACTTTACGTCCGAAGACGCATTGGGGGCTTGCTCTACTTCCGACATCGACAGCTCCTTGCCACGAAAGAAATGAGCCTTAGCTATACAGCAGATCAACCGGAAACGGAACCGCGTGTTCCGGATATAAAGAGAAAGACCTCAAGATCGACCGCTCGGGCGTGGCTCGGTGGCGACTTCGGCAATAATCGAGACATTGCGATCCAGCGCGGTCAGTGTCGACGCAACCCGGCTCGGCAAGTCGGTGTAGCCCTGCCGCTCGGCAATCGCCGCCAGATACTTGATGGCGGCAATGATCGTCAATTGGTTGCGACAGAAAACAGCCAGCTTGGTCGCCATGGTTACCCCGGCGCGTGACTGCTGAGCCAGCTCACGAGATTGGGCCTGGTAGGCATCGAAGACAGCATCAAGCGGATCGAGAATGCCGTCACCTGAGGGATAACCTGAAGGCGGAACCGGGGTGCCAGTCAGGATATAAATCACATCAACACCTGCCGCCAGAATCCTGGAGAGGTAATCAGCGCGGGGCGAGCGTTTATCCTTTTCATAGAAGCCCTGAGTATTGGCCGCCACTCCGCCCAATAATCCCAGTTCGCGCTGGGTCAATCCCACGCGCACTCGCTCCTGCCTCAGGCGGATGCCAATCGTCGACATAACCTCTCCTTACGCCTTGTTTTCCAGTAGTCAGTGAGTACCTGTATTTGCTGATCAGGCCTGCTGGTCAAAGGCCGTTATCGACGCTGGCTGCATCAGTGTCGCAGTGCCTCAATCAACTGCTGCTTGTTCATTGTCGAGCGACCCGGAATGTTTCGGCTACGGGCTTCCTTGAGCAGCGATACTTTGCTCTGGGAAGACAGCGATGCGTCAGAAGATCGTGGCTGGCCCTTCCTGGAAGCGGCCGCGCGCTTTGCAGAATCCTCGCGAGCATCGGACTTGGCAGCCGTGGGGGTCTGCTTGCCGCTCCCACCACTCTTCTCGCCGCCGCCACTTTGCTTGTTGACCGTGGCCCAGGCCCGGGCTTCGGCGGTCTCCTTGCTCAGGCCCTTGTCTTCATAAGCGGCTTCGATTTCAGCGGCCTGGCGTTTCTGTTTATCGGTGTACTTGGCTTTGCTTCCACGAGGCATGAGTTATATCCCTTCTCTCTATGCGCCAGGTATGCGCTACGTATGCGCTACCTGCCTTCGCAGACAATCATTCACTTCCCGACTTCCGACAAAGCCCGTGCGGGGAAAATTCCATCTCGATGCCCAACGGATTCGACGTTGGGCATCGGACCTGTCAACAGACCGGAGATGGTCATGATGACTCTGGATAGGGTGGCCTGATCTTCCTCGGCCAGCGTACGGTAATTGCCCAGCACGACTGACTCGGAATTGCTGAGCGATGTAATCGCCAAAGCGGGCTTGCCCGTCAGGACGTACAAGACATCGACACCCAGAACGGCGACAGCTGCCAGGTAATCCGACTTCGGCAACCGTTTACCGCTTTCATACTTGCCTTGTGAATTAGCCTCAACACCGCCGACCTCGCCAAACTCTCGCTGTGACAACCCAAGACGCAGCCGTTCATGCTTGAGCCGCAGACCAATACCCTTTGCCTGAATCTCCATTCCTGCACCTTCCGTTTCGCACAGTGACTCACTCACCGGTTGACCAGCAGTAATGTCCGTTTTTGCACTAACGCTGTACCCGTCTTGCAGCAACCACCGCGCATATATTCAATTGGGCTGGCCCGATTGCGTGTGTCTGGAACGAAGGCTGGGAAGTGCGAAGGCATAAGCGGCCGCCTGCTCCCTGCTCTCGAAGACACCGAGGCGACTGCTGCCTGTACACACCGTCCACTGAACGCCATTGACATTGATAAGCGCATAACCATTGACGTGTATTTTTGCAAACGTATTCATGAGCATGCTCCCGTCAGATCGAACATTGGGGCATTGATTATAGATGGGAGCATTGATTACGGTCAGCCGCTGAACGCCACTCGTCGGCCAACAGGCGCTCTCGGATCAATGACGCCTGTCATCACAGGCCAATTAACCGTTTTGTTCTGTTTCAACACCCATACACGCTCGCAGTTTTACACTCATCCATGCGTAGCCCACCGAATACAAGCATTCAAAACAACGCAAATCTCTACGCACTGTAACGCTCTTATAACAGGTTGTTATCAATAACTCCTCGGTAGCAACCTACGCGTCTTTATTGTTAGCCTGTCTCCCTGAAAAAGGAGGCATGATGAATTTGTTAAACCCGCGTCAAATAGAATTTGTCCTGACAAGCCGCCTTCCCGGGTTCAAGGTGTCATGCACCAACCGCAGGGAGGATTTCATTTCACTATGCATAAGGGATATGCAAACCCGTGAGATTTTCGCCGTGTCCGGAATACGGCCAGCGTTGTACAGAGGACGGTATGGCGCACTGATACTTGCCAAACTGCTGATGGAGCACATCCAGAGGCTGCGTGATCCTTGCACCCCCGCTCTGGTGGCGGCTTGCAGATCCCGAAGGCCCTTGACCGAACACCGGATGGTGCTGTCGTTGATCACACATCACTAGCTGAAACGCGTTTACCGGCCTTCACATTTTTTTCACCTATGGGGGCGTACGGTTATCCCAGCTCCTTCAAGACTTTTAAGCCCGTTGATCCCCATCGCGGGCTTTTCTTTTGCCTGAAATCCGGCCCGGCGCATAAACAAAAACTCCCAGAGTTTCCCCTGGGAGTTGGTTGAAGTTTACTTGCCGGCAGCGCTTCTGTGAGCGCTCTCATCAACTATCAGAATCGTCAGCCTGTTCTTCAACTGTTCGGTGGCGATAATCCAGGGTCAATCACGTGATCGCCAACAGTACGGCTTATCCTGATGAGTCGCTGATCAATACAGCCGATCCACAACTCGAACTTCCGACTGCTGCTCGGTTTCAATCCAGGCATTGCGCAGCGTCTGGAACACACGACTCATGAATACTTTATCGGCAGCGGCTTTTTTGCCGACATAGCCCTGACCCCGGCGATACATGCGCAGGCGAGCGCGCATTTCAGGGTGAACCTGGCCGAATTCATGTTCGTGTGTGCCCGACGCCAAAGGATCGATATGCACTTCGCCTTCTTTGCAAACCCACAGGATATGATTATCCAGGCTGTCCTTGCGTGCGGCGAACAATTGCGCGAGTTCATCAATAGTCGGTTGTTTGTTCAAGTTCATTTTGATACTCCTTGACCGCTCGTCAATCTGATTAATTAGTGAGTTCAAACACATCATCAAATCGGCCAATTGATTCGTATCGCTGCAGATGAACGATAAAGATATCGTTCACACCCATGCAGAGCCGGGTCTTGTCTAGATGTATGTAGCCTTGATGAAAGGCCGCTACACAAGCGCGTCACAACGAGAGGAGAAATGACTTAACGTTCAGATTCGAGGGCAACAACACTACCGCCTGCCACAAGTCTCATGAGGACGTCTCGCCCGCATCTCTCCGTCAGAGACGGTCATGCTGGCTCAGCTTCATCAATCTGCCTTGTGGGCAGCACACATCCGGGAACATCACGACGGCTCGTCGTGCTGTCAAGAACACCCTTTACTGCTCTCCCGATCAGGGAGACAGCTGCATAATGCAAGTCGAAGTGGCAGGCGTCAATGGTTATGTAGTGATTTTTTTAGAGCACTACATATTTCTGATTATGACCGATCGGTCACGGCAAACCGCTGGTTTGTCACGTTTTACCGCTGCCTGTAGCCAGCATGCTGTCGACTTTCTCAAGCAAGGCGCCCAGCTTGAACGGCTTGATGATCATGTCCATGCCCTCCCCCAGAAAGCTCTGGCGGTTGAGTGCATTTTCGGCATACCCCGTCATGAACAAAACCGGCAGCAATGGCCGCCACAGCCGCGAACGGTCGGCCAGTTCGCGGCCGTTCATGTGAGGCAGGCCGACATCCGTGAGCAGCAGATCAATGGACTGGTCGTTCTCCAGTGCCGAGAGCGCCGTGGCGACGTCTGCCACCTGAGTGCAGCGGTAGCCGTTGTCGATCAGCAGTTCGTTGACGAACATGCGCACTGAGGCGGTGTCTTCGACAATCAGGATATGTTGCCCTGCTCCCAGTCTGAGGGGGGCGGTGGGCAGCGCGGCGGCAGGCACCACGTCGACTCCGGCAGGGAACATCAGGGTGACTTCGGTGCCATGCCCGGCCAGGCTGCGGATGACGACGTCACCGCCGGACTGCCGTGCAAAGCCATAAATGGTCGAAAGCCCCAGGCCGGTGCCCTCGCCGATGGGCTTGGTGGTGAAAAACGGATCAAACACTTTGTCGATCACGCTGTGCTCGATGCCGACGCCGTCGTCCTTGACCGAGAGCGCCAGGTACGCACCATCTGCCAGCCTGGAATCGCCTTTGGAGTGGGCAGCAAAAGTGGTCACCCGGATCGTGCCGCCTTCCGGCAATGCATCGCGTGCGTTGATGACCAGATTGAGCAGCGCGCTTTCCAGCTGACTGCTGTCCACCAGCGCAATCGCCGATTGAGAGGTCAGATCGAGGGTCAGGGCGATACGCTTGCCGATGGTGCGTCGCAACAGGTCTTCCAGCGAGCGGATGTGCTGATTGATGTCGATGGGTCGCGCATCCAGCGGTTGCTGACGGGCAAAGGCTAGCAGGCGGTGGGTCAGCGCCGCAGCGCTTGAGGCTGATGCCAGCGCCGCATCGGCGTAGCGCATGATTTTGTCGGGACGATTTTCTTCTGTGCGTTTCTTGATCAATTCGATGCCGGTGATGATCCCGGTCAGCAAATTGTTGAAGTCGTGGGCAATGCCGCCAGTCAGCTTGCCGATGGCATCCATTTTCTGCGCCTGCAGCAATTGGGCCTCGGTGCGGGCGCGCTCGGCGACTTCATGGGCCAGCTGGGTGTTGACGCTGTCCAGTTGTTGCAGGTGTGACTGCTCCCGTCGGCGATGCTCGGTGACATCCTCGATGAACACCAGACTCAGCTGTGGCGTGCGGTAGGGAGAAATCTGCCACTCGGTTTCACGCAACTCACCGCGCACCTGCATGTGCAGGGCGCCTTTCCAGCGCTCTCCGGCCAACAGCCCGGCACGCAGTTCCTGAATGATTTCATCCTGACCGTCCGCCAGCGACTGGCGCACGGTCTGCTGCGCGGCGCTGTGCTGAATCAGACGAGCAAAGGCATGGTTGCATTCATGCACTTTGAGGTCGGCATCCATCACCGCAATCGGCGCGGAAATATTGACGAAGATTTCCCGGAACCGCGCCTCGCTTTCACGCAAGGCATATTCAGTGTCACGCACGCGCAGCAAGGTGCGCAGGGTCGCCAGCAGCACGTCCGGGTCTACGGGATGGACCAGATAGGCATCGGCACCGGCTTCAAGGCCAGTGACGATATCGGCGGTCTGAATCGACGCCGCCGACACATGAACCACCGGCAATAAGGCGGTCCGAGGCTCCGAACGCAACAGGCGCACGACGTCGAAGCCGCTCATGTCCGGCAGGTTCACATCGAGGATCAACGCGTCTGGCATCTGCGCCGCAATCAGCTCAAGGCCTTCAGTGCCGGTCCCCGCTTCGGAGACGATAAAACTGTGGCGCTCCATCCGTCGACGCAGGGCGTAGCGGGTGGCGGCGTTGTCATCAACGATCAGCAGGCGCAGTTCACGCATCGCCGTGCCCCGCAGCAATGGCCAGGGGGATGATCACAAAGAACGTCGAGCCCTCCCCCGGCTGGCTTTCAACCCCTACGCGCCCGCCGAGCAATTCGGCGAAACGCTTGCACAGCGACAAGCCCAGGCCCGTGCCCCGCAAGCGTTTCTGCAAGGGTGAGTCGATCTGGGAGAAGTCTTCGAACAACGCACCGTGCATTTCCTGGGGAATGCCTACGCCGGTGTCGGTCACGGCGAAGCGAATCTCGCTGTCGCTTTCCAGACGTGCCGAAACACGCACCTCACCGCGCTGGGTGAACTTCAAGGAGTTGGAAATGAAGTTGCGCAGGATCTGCGCGAGCTTCTTGTCATCGGTAAACAGACTCGGCAAGCCCACCGGCTCCTCGAAAATCAGGTCCACCGCCGAAGCGTTGACGATGGGCCGAAACATGCCGCGCAGGGCCGAGAACAGATCAAACATGTCGAACCAGGCGGCAGAGATGGAGATGCGCCCGGCTTCGATCTTCGCCAGGTCGAGCAGGTCGTCCACCATGTCGCTCAGCTCTTGAGCGGCGCCACTGACAAAGGCCACCTGTTTATGCTGCTCGTCGCTGAGGGGCCCGTCGATTTCGTCCTTGAGCAAGCTGGTGATGCTCAGGATCGACCCCAGCGGCGTACGGAATTCGTGGCTCATGTAGGACAGAAACCGGCTCTTGAGATCCGAAGCCTGACGCAACTCGTCGGCCTGGTTATCCAGCTCGGCATACAGTGCGAGCACGCCCTGGTTGGTTTCTTCAAGTTCGGCCCGCAAGGCGTCGGCTTCAGCGCGCAGCGTCTGCAGTTCAACTGATGGATCGGAAGCAGTCGAGTCAGGCATTGAAAGCCTCCATGGCAAGGACAAGAACAGTGACATCATCACGCCCGCGGCAATAATCGCGGTGCAGCAGCGCGGCAATGACGGCTGGGTGACGATAGATCAGACCCGGATAATCACGCAGGTTCCAACGAGATTGCAGTCCATCGCTGAACATCACCAATAACTGCCCATTAACCTGAGCATGCTCGAACGCTTGCGCCTTCCTGAACTGCAGCCCGACGATGCCAGGGTGTGAAGCCAATCCCCGGGTTTTCTCACCGTCGATAAGGGTCGCACCGATATTGCCAATACCGACAAAGCGTAGCCCACCGCTGGCGGCATCGAAGTTGACCAGCGCAGCGGCACCGCCGCGGGTGCCTTTCATGGCGTGGTGCATGTCATCGAGCAGGTGCTCGGCATGATCAAAGGGCTGGCGCTGGAACACGACCTCCCCTGCACGCGCAGCCAGCTCGGCCTCCTCGCCATGCCCCAGGCCGTCAATGACCAGCGCACTGATCCGATCACCCTGAACCGCCAACGACCACACATCGCCGCAGGCCGGATCATCATGCAACGAGTGCTGGCTGATGCCGACCCGCAAGTCCCGGGTCTGGCTATTGCGGGCGAAAAAGCGTGCCATTACCACTGCGCCACGCCCATCCACGTGGACATCGAACACGTCGGCCTGACGCTCGATGGCGCCCAGACCAATACCCTGTGTGCCGCCAGTGGAAAACCCGTCACGCAGGCACGCATGCAGGTCAAAACCCGGTCCGCGATCAATGGCAATGAGTTCCACAGCCGAAAAGCCCTCGGAAGCGAACACCCGCAAATGCAGTTCACCGCTGACGGCATGTTTGAGGATATTGCTGGCCAGTTCGGTCGCAACCAGCGCAACCCGACCGGCATCGCTCTCACCGAATCCCAGGTTCTCCGCCAGTTGTTGCGCCATGCGTCGGGCATGGCCGATCTGGCTGCTGTCCTGGATCAATAACACTTGAGTCAGGTTGCCGCGCAGGTTCACGTCCATCGGGTGATCGATATACGCGTACCTGCCCCGGGCGCGGTGTCGAGCTCGAAGTCGTCTACCAGGCGCTTGGCACCTGTCAGACCCAGGCCCATGCCACTGCCGGAGGTCCAGCCGTCGGTCATGGCCAGCTTCAGATCGGGAATGCCCGGCCCCTCATCGCGAAAGGTAATGCGCAAACCGACGCGCATGTCCTCGTCGAGAATCTCCCAGTCCATGTCGCCGCCACCGCCATACACCATGGTGTTGCGCGCCAGCTCACTGACAGCCGTGACCATCTTGGTCAGGTCGATCAGGCGCATGCCGCATTCCTGAGCCAGCTTGCGCGCAGTCTGGCGCGCCAGGACAACGTCCTGTTCGATCAACACCGGTTGCGTGCCGCTGCTGCGCACGGTCATTGGGCAGACACTCGCTCTTGCAGTAGTTTCATGCCGCGCTCGACATTCAGCGCCGTACTGACGCCCGGCAGGGTCATGCCCAGTTCGACCAGGGTAATGGCCACCGCTGGCTGCATGCCGACCAGCACGGTTTCGGCGTCCATGATGCGCGACAGGCCGGAAATGGTGCCGATCATGCGCCCCACGAACGAGTCGACGATGTCCAGCGCCGAGATGTCGATCAAGACACCCCGCGCCGAGGTTTTACTGATCCGCTCGGACAAATCATCCTGCAGGGTCAAGGCCAGTTGATCGTGCATGTCGACCTGAATGGTCACCAGCAGATACGCGCCCATTTGCAGGATAGGAATACGTTCCATGGCTTCATACCGCCTTGGTGACAGTCATTCCCAGGCGACGCAGCGCCAGGGCAAGGGCATCGGCGAGGTTGGCCTTGGTGACGACACCTTGCAGGTCCAGCCCCAGGTGAACGATGGTCTGGGCGATTTGCGGACGCACGCCGCTGATGATGCAGTCAGCGCCCATCAGGCGGATGGCGGTGACGGTCTTGAGCAGATGTTGCGCGACCAGGGTGTCGACGGTCGGCACGCCGGTGATGTCGATGATGGCGATTTCCGAGCCGGTATCGACAATGCGCTGCAACAGCGACTCCATCACCACCTGGGTACGCTGGGAATCCAGGGTGCCGATCATCGGCAGCGCCAGCACGCCGTCCCACAGCTTGACCACAGGCGTGGACAGCTCCAGCAATTCTTCCTGCTGACGCTTGATCACGTTTTCCCGGGACTTCTGGAAGGTACGAATGGTGTGCATCGCCAAGGCGTCGAGCAGTTCCGACAGCTCCAGCAATTGCTCGGCGTAGAGCGCCGGGTCAGCCTGGTACTCGCGCTGCAGCAGGCGGAAGATCGGACCTTTGAGCGAGAACACGAAGCTGGCGGTCTGCTGGGAATCCTGACCAATCAGCGCGCGGCTCTGAGACAGTTTTTCGAGGAACTGGCGGATTTCGTCCCAGTCGCTGCCGGCCAGGGACTGATGACGGCCTTTTTCGGCGACCGAGATCACCAGACGCAGGAAGTCAGCGGCCTGCTGCTTGAGGTCGTCCTCTTTGATGTTGCGCGTAGCGCCACTGGCTTCGAGCGCCGAGAGCCAGGCGGAGGTCAATTCCTGCTGGGACGCCTTGATTGCGTCGACGGTTTTCTGCTGCACGGCTGCCATCTTGTTTTAACTCCTGAGCGACTGCGGCACCCCTGTCCACCAGGGGCACACTATCGATATAAACGGGGTACCAGCTTGGTGATGGCGAGATTCTCTACGGTTTGCATCGAAATGCAAGTGCAGGCTGCTGGCACATTGCCGAATGCTGACAGTCAAGGCTCATAGTGCTCCATTACCGTGTTAAAACCACGCAAAAGAGTGTGTCTCGTCGGAAAAACAATTGGGCATACACTCAGTAGAATCAGCTCACTGCTGCAAACACTTCGACGATTTTTTCAATCACCGCCCTGACCCGCGCCGTATGCCGCAGATCCTCATGGGTCACCAGCCAGATGTCGTATGTCCCCGAGCGCTGTCGATCCGGCCATAAACGCGTCAGGCCATCAGCCTCCCCCAGGCACACCGGCACCTCGCCAATGCCGATACCGGCGGCAATGGCGCGACGCATCATCAACCCGGTATTGACGGTTGCCACCAGCCGCCCCTGGCTTAGGGCCTCCGAAACAATAGTCGGTTCTCGGCCATTCTCCAGATAGGGCTGGAACATAATCAGATCATGGCCCGCAAACCCAGTCCCCGGCACCGGCTCACCATGGCGTCTGGCGTAGTCGGCCGAGGCGAACAAGCCCACAGGAAAACGGGCGATGCAGCGCGTGATCAGGTCCGGATTGTCCGGCTTGATGTTCCTGACCGCGATGTCCGCTTCGCGCTTGGACAGGCTCAACATCTGGATGGACGTGTCGAGCCGGACTTTCACGTCCGGGTGCTGCCTATGCAGGCTGGCAATGGCCGGGATCAGAAAATCGGTGGCCAGGGTGTCCGTGGTGGTGATGCGTACTTCCCCGGTCAGGCGATCATCCAGGCCCTGAATCTGACGCTGCAACTCCAGCGCCGAGCGCTCCATCTTTTCAGCGGACTTGAACGCGGCCTCACCCGCCACCGTCAGCACGTAGCCCTCCGAGGTCCGCAGGAACAGCGTGGTGCCCAAGGCTTTTTCCAGCGCCGCAATCCTGCGGCCCACCGTTGCCTGATCGACATTGAGGACCCGAGCGGCACCTCGTAGCGTGGCCTTGCGGCAGACGGCTAGAAATATACGGGTGTCGTCCCAATTCACGGGGCCTCCAGGGTGATGCATTTTTGCATCTGAACGATGAGAAATCACTGCACGATTGCATCGATCATCGCCGTTACCATGGCTGCACCCAAGCACTTTGTCGTGCTTTCTCGATTCGGTACGGGACATTCCATCATGGTCACCACTGACACCCTAGATTCACAACGCTTCTGCTCCCAGAGCAAAGGCGTCTGGCTGCACATCCTGGCCGGGCTTTGCGCCAGCCTGGTGAGCATCGGCCTGGCGCGCTTTGCCTACACACCCCTGATCCCCTCATTGATTGAAGCCCACTGGTTCTCTGCCTCGGACGTGATTTACCTGAGTGCGGCCAACCTGATCGGCTACCTGATCGGCGCCCTGGCAGGCCGGCCCATCGCCTCCCGCTTGAGCAATGCCCATGCCCTGCGGCTGATGATGCTGGTGGCCACGGCCTCGTTCTTTGCCTGCGCCTATCCGCTGTCCATCACGTGGTTTTTCGCCTGGCGCCTGCTGTCCGGGATTGCCGGAGGCGCGATCATGGTTCTGGTGGCCTCCACCGTCATTCCCCACGTACCTGCAGCGCGCAAGGGTTTGGCCAGTGGCGCCATCTTTCTTGGTGTGGGCCTGGGCATTGCAGGTTCCGGGACGGTGGTGCCGTTCCTGCTGTCCCTTGGCTTGCAGGACGCCTGGATCGGGCTGGGCATCGTGTCACTGGTATTGACCGTGATCAGTTCCTTTGGCTGGCCATCGGCGAGCGCCAGTGCCGCAGTGACCCCAGTAGCCGCTGAGGCCGCCAAGACGCCCGCCCCGCTCAACTCAGGGGTTTACCTGCTGTTCGGCCAATACGCGCTGATGGCCGTCGGCCTGGTCCCGGCGATGGTCTTTCTGGTGGACTACGTGACGCGCGGCCTGGGCCTGGGCACTCACGCTGGCGCATTAATCTGGATTCTGTATGGGGTCGGCGCCATCGTTGGCCCGGTCATCTATGGTCTACTGGCTGACCGACTGGGTGCGCGAACCTCGATCCGGGTGGTGCTGGCCGTTCAGGCCGTGGCGGTCGCCACGCTGTGCAGCACCAGCCACTTCGCAGTGTTGGCCTTGTTGGCAATTGTCATCGGTTCTTTCCCTCCGGGCATCGTGCCCCTGGCGCTGGCACGGATCCACGAATTGGTCCCCGGCCATCACCAGCAGCAAGCCGCCTGGAGCCGAGCGACGGTGTCCTTCGCGACGTTTCAGGCGCTGGGCGGTTATGGCTATTCGATGATCTTCAATGCCAATGGCGGGCATCATGTGATGTTGTTTGTGATTGCGGCAGCGGCCATTGCGATTGCTCTATTGGCGGACATCGTTGCACGCAAACTGTAGGAGCTGCACAAGGCTGCGAACTGCAACTGGTCTGACACACCGCCTTCGCAGCCCTCGTAACCTCGGACAGCTCCTACAACACCGAGGTGTGTCTGCCGCAACAAACTTCCTGTAGGAGCTGCCGAAGGCTGCGAACTGCGACTGGTCTGACACACCGCCTTCGCAGCCCTCGTAACCTCGGACAGCTCCCACACAGAAGAACTCGCAGGCGACAAAAAACGGCGCACCACCAACAGGCGGGGCGCCGTTTTTCTATGCGCAGAACTTACTTGGCAGTCAGTGCCGAGTAGCTGTTCATCAGGTTGCGGTAGTTAGGAATGCGTGGCGACAGCAGGTTCGCCAGGCCTTCCATGTCGTTGCGCCAGTCAACCTGCAGCTCGCAGGCCACCGAGAACCAGTTGACCAGTTGCGCACCGGCAGCGCTCATGCGCGCCCAGGCGGCTTGTTGAACGGTTTCGTTGAAGGTGCCGGAAGCATCGGTCACCACGAACACCTCAAAACCTTCAGCCAGTGCCGATAGGGTCGGAAATGTCACACAGACATCCGTCACAACGCCGGCAATGATCAGTTGCTTGCGACCGGTCGCTTTAACAGCCTTGACGAAGTCTTCGTTATCCCAGGCATTGATCTGACCTGGACGCGGGATGTACGGCGCATCCGGGAACATTTCCTTCAGCTCTGGAACCATCGGGCCATTCGGGCCGTTTTCGAAGCTGGTGGTCAGGATGGTCGGCAGCTTGAAGAACTTGGCCAGGTCCGCCAGGGCCAGCACGTTGTTCTTGAACTCATTAGGCTGGAAATCCTGCACCAGAGAGATCAGGCCCGTCTGGTGATCCACCAGCAGCACAACGGCGTCGTCTTTGTTCAAGCGTTTCCAAGGGGTAGCAGTACTCATGGGATAACTCCTTCAGGTTTTCAGAATGTGATCATTGCCGTAGTAGCAACTCATCAGAATGCGAAACAGGAACAGCCAAACGCGCCCCAGAAACCCTGGAAATCGCTGACCGGAACATTCGAAAGGCGCGCTCGTTCGTGGCTGTGGGAGTGCACCGTGCAGGGCCCGGCGCACTGGTGGACCTGGGCAACCAACGGCGAATTCGGACGCCAGTGACCCGGCACCTTGACCACTGGTGACCAGTCCGGCAGGACCGGAACCTGTGGCGGGGCAAGGGTTTCGAAGTCGCCGCTGCCGTAGACCACTTTGCCGTCCACCACCGTCAGGACCGACTCGATCCACTTGATGGATTCCTCGTCGACGCTGAAGTAGTCAGCCGAGAGCGCTACCAGATCGGCGAGTTGGCCGACCTTGATCATGCCTTTCTTGCCCTGCTCGGATGAGAACCACGCGCTGCCGTGGGTGAACAGCTCAAGGGCCACCTCACGGGACAGGCCTTCGGGGTACAACTCCAGGCCGCCAACGGTACGGCCGCTGACCATCCAGTACAGCGAGGTCCACGGGTTGTAACTGGAGACGCGGGTGGCGTCGGTGCCTGCGCCTACCGGCACGCCTTCGGCCAGCATGCGCTTGATCGGCGGGGTGTATTCGGCGGCTTTGGCGCCGTAGCGCTCGACAAAATATTCGCCCTGGAACGCCATCCGGTCTTGAATCGCGATACCACCGCCCAGTGCCCGGACGCGCTCGATGTTTTTCGGCGTGATGGTCTCGCAGTGGTCGAAGAACCACGGCAGGCCGTTGAACGGGATGTCGCGATTGACCTTCTCGAACACGTCGAGCATCCGAGTGATGGATTCGTCATAGGTGGCGTGCAGGCGGAACGGCCAGCGATGCTCCACCAGGTGGCGCACCACCGGTTCCAGATCCTGCTCCATCCCGGCGGGTAGATCAGGACGCGGCTCGAGGAAGTCTTCGAAGTCGGCGGCGGAAAACGCCAGCATTTCCCCTGCGCCGTTGTGGCGCAGGAAGTCATCGCCCTGATGCAACTTGACCGTGTTGGTCCAGTTCTTGAAGTCTTCCAGCTCTTCCTTGGGCTTCTGGGTGAACAGGTTGTAGGCAATGCGCACGGTGAGCTGCTTCTCACGGGCCAGTTGCTCGATCACCGCGTAGTCGTCGGGGTAGTTCTGGAAACCGCCGCCCGCGTCGATGGCGCTGGTGACGCCCAGCCGATTCAGTTCACGCATGAACTGACGGGTAGAGTTGACTTGATACTCCAGCGGCAGCTTCGGCCCTTTGGCCAGGGTCGAATACAGGATCATCGCATTGGGTTTGGCCACCAGCATGCCGGTCGGGTCGCCATTGGAATCACGCACGATTTCGCCACCCGGCGGGTTCGGCGTATTGCGGGTGTAACCGGCAACGCGCAACGCAGCGCGGTTGAGCAAGGCGCGGTCATACAGGTGCAGGACGAACACCGGGGTGTCCGGCGCGGCTTGGTTGAGCTCTTCCAGGGTCGGCATGCGTTTTTCGGCAAACTGGAATTCGTTCCAGCCGCCCACCACACGCACCCATTGAGGCGTCGGTGTGCGGTCGGCCTGGTCTTTGAGCATACGCAGGGCGTCAGCCAGTGACGGCACGCCTTCCCAGCGCAGTTCCAGGTTGTAGTTCAGGCCGCCACGAATCAGGTGCAGGTGCGAGTCGTTGAGGCCAGGGATGACAGTGCGTTTTTTCAGGTCGATGACCTGCGTCCCGCTGCCACGCAAGGCCATGACTTCAGCGTCGCTGCCCACGGCGACAAAACGGCCGCCGCTGATGGCCACGGCACTGGCGTGGGGCTTTTCACGATCAACCGTGTGTAACTGGCCGTTGAAGAGAATCAGTTCGACATTCATTGCAGTTCCTTCGACAGAGTATTGAGAGGCACCGGCATAGCCAGCGAAGGGAAAAGAAGGAAGGATCGCTGCCGCCGCGCTGAGCAGCGTGCCCTTGGCGAGAAACCGGCGGCGTTGTTGATCGGTGTTCTTGTCGTCGTCATTCATGGCTCACTCCACAGGATCATGGCTGGGCGATGCGTTCAGCCAGGGCGCGAACAGGCGGGTTGCGGCAGGCATCATCAGGTAGCAGACAAGCAACACGATGGTGACCGTGACCAGTGCGGTACTGACGACATAGTTGGCAAGCAGTGGACTCAGGGCGAACACCGGCCTCCACAACAGCGGGATCAACAACGTCAGCGGGCAGATCACCAGAAACGTCACGCAGGCCTGCTTCCAGCGCGGGGGCGGCGGCGCGGACGCTTCCGAGCCCGGCGTGAACCAGAACTCGTTGTGAGGATTGACCTCGGTCTGGTCGCCGTCGGCCAGCATGGGCGTGGCCTCCTCCACCAGCTCGCGGCGCTGCTGCGAGTCCAGCCACCGCTGCATCGCCTCGGTGGAGTGAAAGCGTAGTACACAGGTGAACAGGTGCAGGCCAGCGGATTTGCTGCGGATCACGTCAACGCCAAGGTGCCCGGGATAGCTGCCCGCGATGGACACGATGCGACGCAACCAGGCCTCATAATCCGCTTCCCGGCCGGCGCGTATCCGGTGCTTGATTACCAGGGTCACGACCTCGTTGAAGGTCGGCTGGGTCAGCACTGCAGCTTCGGATATTGGCGAGTTGGCATCAGACATAACGTATCGCTCCGTGAAACCGTGCGTTAAGGGCAAGGCGTCCCGGCCCGGCTATCAGCACAGTGGTAAAAATGATCAGCAACAACCAGCCGAACTGCCCTTGTTCCAGGCTCCACTGCGGGTGAACGATCAGCAGCGCAACCAGCAACACCACCAGGATGGGCAGACAGGCCAGGCGCACGAAAACCCCGGCCGCGATCAGCAGCGGGCACAGGACTTCAGCAAAGATGGCGAGGCTCAACGTCAGCTGAGCGCCCAGGTGAAACGGGTCTTCGATGAGCGTCAGCTGGTTCTGGAAATCCAGCAGTTTGGGCAGGCCGTGGACGACCAGGAGAAAGGCAGCACCACTGATCCGGAGGAACAGCAGGCCGAGATTGCGTAGATTGTTTTCCAGCGTTGAATGATCCATGGCACACCCGCGAATTGGGGAATGACCAGAACAAAGCATCTGCGTGTACTGGCCAACTCTGGATTCGATAGTGCCGGGTGCAAGCGGAATGATAATTGAATACTTGTGCTTTCTTCGTTCCGCCGCGGGATCGGGATAGCTCGTCCGAGAATTTCTCTGAAAAACACCAGCCTGTAGGAGCTGCCGAAGGCTGCGAACAGCGGTGAGGCAGGCACACCGCTTCGCAGCGCTCGTAACCTCGGTCAGCTCGTACGACACCGAGGTGTACCTGGGCGGTCAGTTCACATCCGGCGTCTTGGACATATGCTGGCTGATCCGCGAACGCAGCCAGCGCTCGGCCGGGTCGTTGTCGTGGACGCCGCTCCAGACCATCGACAGCTCTGCGGCGACGATCGGGAATGGCGGATCGTCTGCACGCAATGCGCAGCCTTCGACCAGGGCGCAGGCGGCGTAGTCCGGCACGGTCGCGATCAATTCAGTGCCCATCAGCAACGCGCGCAGGCCATTGAATTGCGGCACGCCGAGCACCACCTTGCGCGTGCGTCCAACCTTGGCCAGGTCCATGTCGATGTTGCCGCTCAGGTCGCCGGAAAACGACACCATGGCATGTGGCCGTGCGCAATATTCATCCAGGGTCAAGGGTCCGGGTCGGGCGTCACCGCGCAGCACCTTGCAGTCGATATCGCGCAGCTTCTTGCGCTTGGCGTTGGCGGGCAAATCGGTGGTGTAGCTGACGCCCACCGAGATCTCCCCAGACGCCAGTAGCGCAGGCATCAGCAGGTAGTTGGCGCGCCTGACCACAACGACGATGCCCGGCGCCTCTTCGCGCAGCTGATGCAGCAATGGCGGCAGCAGGCCAAATTCGGCGTCGTCGGACAGGCCGATGCGAAACACATCGCAGCTGGTGGAAGGGTCGAAATCCTTGGCCCGGCTCACTGCACCCGAGATGGTGTCCAGCGCGGGCTGGATTTCCTTGAGGATGTCCAGCGCCCTGACGGTCGGCTCCATGCCGCGCCCGCTGCGCAGCAACAACGGGTCGTCGAACAGATCGCGCAATCGCGACAACGCCGCACTCACGGCAGGCTGGCCCATGAACAGTTTCTCGGCCACCCGGGTCAGGTTGCGCTCGAACATCAGGGCTTCAAAGATCACCAGCAGGTTCAAGTCGACACGGCGCAAGTCATTACGATTCATCTGATAGGCCCGAACAAGGAATGAGAACGCCGCAAGGCTCGTCTGCGGGTCAAGTAAGCCCGGTTATGGGCGGGATGACTTGTATGTTTGTGCTTTTACGCGTGTCGCGTCTGCCATTGGAAACACACAGACCTGTCGGCAACCCCAAACCTGTGGGAGCGAATTCATTCGCGAAGGCCTTATTCCAACCGACGAAGATGTGTCGACTGTACGGGCCTCTTCGCGAATCAATTCGCTCACACAGGGGGATTGCGCCCGAAGGATAAATTTTGCGCACACCCGATCAATTAACCCCCACCCTCACCTGTCAGCCTGACCGCTTGATTGCTCAAAGGGCTGACCCATGCGAACGCGATTTACCTTGATGACTGCCCTGGCGCTGCTCGGCAGTGGCAAAGCGATGATGGCCCATGCTCAGGAGCAGGGTTTCATCGAAGACTCGAGCCTGAACCTGCTGGCCCGCAACTTCCTGCTGCACAACGATTACCGCAGCGGTCACCCAGGCCAGAGTTACCGTCAGGAATGGGCCCAGGGCTTTATTGCCAACCTGCAATCGGGTTTCACCCAGGGCCAGGTCGGCGTCGGCATCGATGCCCATGCCTTTTATGGACTGAAACTGGATGGCGGCCGCGGGCATGCGGGCACCGGGCTGTTGCCACTGGACAGCGACGGGCGCGCCGAAAGCGAGTACTCCAGCGCGGGGGCTGCGCTGAAGCTCAAGTACTCAAATACCACGATCAAGTTCGGCGAAATGGAGGTCGAGACACCAGTGTTCGATACCGCCGACAAACGCCTGCAACCGGAATACGCCACAGGGGTTTTCCTCGACAGCCAGCAAATCCAAGGCCTGCGCCTGGTCGCTGGGCATTTCAATGCCTTCAAGAATCAGGACGCGTCCACCGCCAGGGGGGATTTCGAGGGTTATGGCGCGAGCACTCGCCATGCCAGCATCAGTCTGGCGGGCGCGGAGTTTTCCGGAGACGGACCGCTCGGCGGCTCGGTCTACGCCTCACAACTGAGCGATACCTGGCAGCAGTACTACGCCAACCTGCATTTCAAGCAAGCAGTGTCAGCCAACAGTTCTCTGCTGCTGGACAGCAACCTGTACCGAACCCTTGATGAGGGCGATGCCATTGCCGGATCGATCAACAACACGGCCTACAGCTTTGCCGCCAAGTACAAGGTGGGCAGTCAGGCCTTCACCCTCGCCTATCAGAAAATCGACGGGGACACGCCGTTTGATTTTGTCGGCGGCGATTCCATTTACCTCGCCAACTCCATCAAATACGCCGACTTCAACGGTGCCCACGAGCAATCCTGGCAAGTGCGCTATGACCTGGACCTGGCTGAACTGGGTGTGCCCGGCCTGAAGTTCATGAGCCGCTACGTGATCGGCAGCCAGATCGACGGCAGCCATGCGCCACAGGGCGGCGCTTATAACCCGTTTGAGGGTGACATCGACCGCTATCAACCCATTCAAGGCAGAGGGGGTCGTCACTGGGAGCATGACATAGACCTCAAATACACGGTGCAATCAGGGCCCGCAAAAGACCTGTCGTTCGACGTTTCCCATGTCGCTCATCGCGCCAATTCCGCCCAGACCGGTGACGACATCGACCGTCTGTACCTGGTGATCGAATATCCCCTGCGACTGCTCTGACACCCGTCACCCGTCACCCGTCACCCAGCATGACGGGTTTGCGTATTCGCTTGAGCGGACAAGGAACGTCTCCAACTGAAGGGCGTGACGCCCACCATGCGGGTAAACACCCGGGTGAAATGCGATTGATCGGCAAAGCCGCAATCCAGGCTGATGCGCGAGATCGACACGCTGCTTTGCGTGAGCAGCGTTTTTGCCTTGTCCAAGCGCACCTGCAGAAACCAGTCACGAGGCGAATAGCCGGTGTTCTTCTTGAAGGCTCTGGAAAAGTGACTGCGCGACAGCGAGCACTCGGTAGCGATCTGGGCAATGGACAGCCCACGATCCATGTGGCTGGCCATCATCTCTTTGGCCCGCCGCTCCTGCCAGGGTGACAGCGCCACCTTTTCGCAGACAACCGGCGCAGGTGCGGGTTTGGCAAAGCGCGTCGACAGGTGCGAGCACAACAGCAACATGGCCCGCTCTACTGAGTCCTCGGTTTGCCCCTGGCGATCACGCAACGCAGGCAGCAAGGAGCAGATCAGTTGATACGTCAGGGGGTCGATGGCCGATGGTTGGGATTCATCCCCCGGCGCCCAGGCATTCAACAGTGGGTCGACAACGCAGGTGGTTTTTTGATTGCCAGTGACCTGGCCCGCAGTAAGCGGATCGATCCGCCGTAGCGGCGATGGACTCAACGTGTTCATTAAAGACGCTCCTGCTCAGAGGGTGTATGGCAGGGTCGGAGTCTGTGTCGCGCTGTTCTTAAAGTCCTTTGGCAAACATTAAACGTTCTGAAGCAGCACTGCGGCCCAGTCGCCACGGGGGTCCTGGGCTTTTTGCCGGTTAAGAAGATTTCAGGCCCGGCCAAGGACCTTAAACCTCGGGCGGCATAGCCTGAGGTCCCGATTGAGCGTTTGTACATTTCTCATTTTCCACTCACAGCCGGAGCCGAACATGCCGACGATCACCACACCTGATGGCACCCAGATCTACTACAAAGACTGGGGCACCGGTCAGCCAATCATCCTCAGCCATGGCTGGCCACTGAACGCCGACATGTGGGAATACCAGATGAATTTCCTGGCCGAGAACGGTTTTCGGGTCATCGCCCATGACCGACGCGGCTTTGGTCGGTCCAGCCAACCCTGGACAGGTTACGACTACGACACGTTCGCCGATGACCTGCACGCACTGATCACCACCCTGAACCTGAGCGACGTGATGCTGGTGGGCTTTTCCATGGGCGGCGGCGAAGTGGCGCGCTACATCGGCCGCCATGGCAGCAAGCACATCGCCAAGGCGGTGTTGGTCAGCGCGGTGACGCCGTTGATGATCCGCCGTGACGACCATCCGGAGGGCATGGACCCGACCATTTTCGATGGCATTCGCGCGGGCATCCTTAAAGATCGAGCGGCATTCCTGGACGCCTTCGGCCCGATCTTTACCGGTAGCGGCAACCCCGGTTCGCCGGTGGGCAAACCCATGCTCGACTGGACCCAGTCCATGGCCATGCAAGCGGGCATCAAAGGCACCCTGGATTGCGTCGCGGCATTTTCCGAGACCGATTTTCGCTCCGACCTGGCACGCTTCGACGTCCCGACCCTGGTGATTCATGGCGACGGCGATGCGGTGGTTGATTTCCACGTTACCGGCAAAGCAGCTGCGGAACGGGTCAGCGGCGCAAAACTCAAGGTCTACCCGGGTGCGCCCCATGCGGTGTACTTCACCCATAAAGACCAGTTGAATCAGGACCTGATGAATTTCGCCCGGGCTTGATAACCGGGCTGGATAAAAAGCGGGCAATGGACAGTCCCTGGCATGCCGACGCGTGCCAGGGGTCTGGATCGTGAGGGAAGCACGTGAAAAACCAGCCTGTCGCCGGCGTCGATATCGCGCACAGCAGCATGACCAGGGCTGCCTGGGATCTGATCCACGGCACGCAACCGACGTTGCTGTTCAACCATTCACAGCGGGTTTATGAGTTCGCCGTGTTGATCGGCGAGCATCGGCACCTGACGTTCGACGCCGAAAAACTCTATGTGGCGGCGATGTTTCATTGCATCGGGCTGACAGCGTTATATCCGCGCTCGTTGAACCGTTTCGAGGTCGACAGCGCCCACGCGGCGCGGGAATTCCTCAAAGGCTACGGCTGCCCGGACAGAGAGATTGCCCAGGTCTGGGACGCCATTGCGCTGCACACCACACCCGGTATCGCCGAGCATAAATCGCCGTTGGTGGCGCTGTTGGCGGCAGGCGTCGAACTGGCACTGTTCGGGCGTCACGCGCAGGCACTGAACGCCGCCGAACTGGCGCAGATACTTGAAGCGTTTCCCAAACCGCCGGGGTTCAAGCGCGACTTGCTGCAGATTCTGCATCAGGCCCTCTCCCGCCGCCCACTGGAAGACATGAACATGCTAAGCGACGACGTGCGAGCGAGCTTTGACGCGCAGTTCAAACGGGCCAATTTCTGCGAGTTGCTGGTGGAGGATGACTGGCGGCTGGGGTGATGCTCAGCGGCAATCCCAACCTATGACAGGGCTTTTGTGGGAGATTCCGCTGTGTCCCTGCCACAGCGCTGTCGCGCAGCAAACATAGGACCTGTGGGAGCGAGCTTGCTCGCGAAAGCAATGTTCCTGCCCACAGAGATATATCGGGAGTACCGGCCTCTTCGCGAGCAAGCTCGATCCCAAAAAAACTTATTACAATTCAGATAGTTATTTTTTTTGATGAGAGTGAATTCATTCGCGAAGGGGCGGTTACATTCAACCTGTACATCCGTCTTCGCGAATGAATTCACTCCCACTTGAGTCAGAAACTACCGCTCCAGCGCCGCCACTACCGGCAAGGTAAACACAAACATCGCCCCGCCACTGCGGGCATTGCAGGCGCGCAGGGTTCCGCCATGGGCGTCGACGATTGACCGGCAGATCGCCAGGCCCATCCCCATGCCTTTTTCCTTGGTGGTAAAGAATGCGTCGAACACCCTCGCGGCGTGCTGCTCGTCAATCCCGGCTCCGTTGTCATGCACGCAAACCACAACGTATTGCTCAGCCACGGTGTCACAGCTGATGGACAGCCTACGCGGCTTATCGGTGACAGAACCCATGGCCTCCACCGCGTTCATGATCAGGTTGAGGATCACCTGCTGCAGTTGCACAGCGTCGCCTTTGACGCCCAGGTTCGGCCCGTTGAGTGTTTTGTAGAGCTGTACATGATGCTGCTCGATCTCGGTGGCAGTCAGCGTCACCACCTGGCGAATGACATCATCGATCTGCAACGCCTGATGCTGGGGCGGCGCTTGCCTGGCCAGTGACTGCAACGCGCGGACAATCTCAGCCGCGCGCTTGCTGTCGTTGACAATGTCGCTCAACCCCGCCATGGCTTGCGCCACCACCGGTTCGGGGCGATTCAGCCAGCGCAGGCTGGCGCTGGCGTTTGACACAATCGAGGCCAGCGGCTGGTTGATTTCGTGAGCAATGGACGCCGCCAATTCGCCCATGATGGTGGCCTGAGAGACCTTGCTCAGCTCGGTGCGGGCCTTGCGCAACGCCGCCTCGGTGGCCTTGCGCTCAGTCACATCGGTGGCCACGCCGACAAACACGTCTGCACCGGCAGGCTCGCCCAACAGCTCGATATGGCGGATCTGGCGCTCGGAGGACATCAGCCGGAACGCAATTTGAAACACGCTGGAGGTACGCACCGCCTGATTGAGTTTTGCCAGAAAACCTTGCAGGTCTTCGGGGTGAATCAGGGGGATAAGCGCCTCCAGTGAAGGTGGCACCTCGGTCACCGGCACACCCCACACCGCAAACAGATCATCGGTCCAGACCGCGTCACCCGTGCTCGGTTGCCAGCGAAAACTGCCGGAATTGCTGATGCGCTGGCCCAGCGCCAGGGTCGCCTGGCTGGTCAGCAGCGCGGCTTCGATCTCACGCCGCCGGGTGTTTTCCTCCACCAATTCCGCATACAGCCGGGCGGTTTCCAGGGAGATTGCCGCCTGCCCCGCCAGCAATTCCAGCACCGTGGTGCGGTTGGAGGTAAACACCCCCGGCGCAAGGTTGTTCTCCAGATAGAGAACGCCAATCACCGCGCCTTGCTTGACCAGTGGCAGGCAGAGCACCGAACGAACCTCGCGTCCCCTGAAATACTCATCCTCGGTGAACGCCTGCAGGTGCTGCGCGTCCTCGATCACCACCAATTGCCGAGTGCGCATCACGGTGTACAACATCGACAGCGGCAGTTGCTGTGCCGAGGGCGACAGCACCGTCAGGTCGATGTCGATTCCATTTTGCTGTGCCGTGCCCTTGGCCGAGATGTGCGGAATATCGTCTTTGACCAGCAACAGCACGGCCTGCTGGGCGCCCGCATGAATGATGGTGTTGGTCAGCAGGGTGGCGATCAGCCGATCCAGAACAATCTCCTCGGAAAGCGCCTGTGACGCTTTCATCACCGACACCAGGTCCAGCGCGTCCTGGCTGGCCAGGAAGCTGATCGAGGGCCGCGACATCGACGCTTCACCGCGCAGGATGCCGCCTCGCGCTTCCAGGTCAGCCACCTTGCCCAGCGCCCCCCAGCGTTGGTAGCAATCCCGGGCGTTGCGGTAATGGCTGCGGGCTGAGGTAAACAGCCCTTGAGCATGATGAAACTCCCCCGCCAGCTCATGGGCCAGGGCCTGGACATGAACAAACCCGGCGTTGGCCGCGACGGTGATTGCCGCCTCATAAAGGCCCATGGCAGCCATGGCATCACCCCGCAGACGTGCGGCTTCGGCCCTCGCCAGCAGCGCTTTGTCCTTGAAGGTCTGGGGGTTCAATGCCGCCCAGGCGTCAAGTTGCTGAAGATGCGGCGTCATGCGCGCCAGGGTCTGGGTGACATCGTCGCCCTGGCGACACTGCGCGGCCAGGTTCAACGCGGTAAAAAAATGCAAATCGAGCAGATGAATATGCGCTGGCGTCGACCAGGCAAGCTCCAGCGCTTGCTCAAAACACTGCCCGGCACTGTCGAAATCGCGATACAAAAACCTGGCGATCCCTTTGAACAGCCGCCACCAGAACGCTACCGGCGTCATCGCACTGTTCCGCGCCTGATCTTCCAGCGCCTGATGCTCCGGCGACGGCGCATCACTCTGCCAGATACGCCCCAGCCGCAGCGCCCGCACCAAGCGCGCCTGGGTCTGCAGCGCCAGTTGCACATCGTCGAAACGGGCACGGCGGGCAAAGGCCAGTGCGCGCTCGATTTCCTGCTCGACGCGATCCAAGTGTTCGCCCATCACCAGCAGATTGGAGACGATGTGGTTGCAGGCGTAGCAACTCATGGTCAGGTTGCCCACGCTGTAGCTGCTGGCCAGGGCTTGCCGTGAATGCTCCAGCCCATGACTCAGGGGCTGGGTCCAGACGCAGACTTGGTCCAGCGCCACGAGGGTCGTGCTCTCAGAACTGCGATAGCCCCGCGCCCGCACCAGCCGCCGGGCGACACTGGCGTAGGCAACGCCCTCGGAATAAGCCCCGAACTTGTGGGCCAGGGCCACACCGAACCAGGCCAGCCCGTGGGTCGACGCCGCGCAGATGCCGTATTCGAGGGACAACTGAACCATCTCGCAGGTCAGCACGAACAACAGATCGTCATCAATGAAGGACGCCGACGCAATCATGCTCGATAACAGGCCCATGGCGGCCTCAAAGCTGCTGTCATGCATGTCTGGCAATGCGTCCAGCGAGGCGATATCACGGGGCCCGAGTACCTCAAGCAGATAACGATAACTCTGTTCAACGTCCAGGCTGGTCACCTGGGTCGGGATATGAATACCAAACTGACGCAAGCCCGCGCCGGCAGTGGCGACCGCCTCGTGGTAACGACAGGCGAGCACCAGCACTTCAACCTTGAGCATGTAAAGGGCGGATCGGGGAATCAGCTCAATGACATGGTCGAACAACGCATCAATCACCTGACCGGCCAGTTCGAACTGGCCATCCAGCAACAGGCATTGCCCGTGAACCACCCCCAGGTCGTGAGCCAACGCGGGGCATTGCTCCCAGCGTGACGCCCACAGCGCTTCGTCGAGCATGCCGGTGGCCGTTACCACATACGCCAATGCCGCCTCGATGGCCGCAGACTCCAGCGCCTGCTGGGCGGCACGCACCAGCACGGCACAGAACTGCAGACGCTCGGCCGGCGACGAATCTGCGGGGCGAATCCGCTGCAAATGGCTGGCAATCCGGAAGGTCGGTTCACAACGCCCTTGCGGATCGATATCGACCATCAGCAATCGGGCAATCCGCCGGTGCTCGCCAGGCCGGGCATCCAGCGGTATCAGTTGGTAGGCGGCCTCTTGCACGCGATCGTGATAGAACGCAAAACCCTGGTGATCCTCCACCAACAGGCCAGCGTCAACCGCAGGGGCCAGATGCCGGCACAAGGTCTTGTGCGCCACCTCGGTGACGCGGCCGAGGGTCTGCGAGTCGACGCTTGCACCCATACACGCCATCAGCCCGAGGAACAGCCGGGTTTGCGCGGGCAGCCGGGCGATACGGCTGACCATCAGGCCAATCACATTGTCGGCGTGAGGATGCTGGCGAATGTGCTCCAGATTCCACTCCAGAACCCCGGTGGCGGGCCCCACGCCGATCAGTTCATCGTCGAGCAAGGTGCGGATCAATTGCGCGACAAAAAAAGGATTGCCGCCGGTTTTCTCATGGACCAGCGCTGCCAGCGGCCTCACCGTCTCGGGCTCGGCGTGCAGCAGGTGGCCGACCCACTGCACGACCGCCTCCGGGGCCAGTGCCGACACCCTTATTTCATTCAGGCCAATCGAGGCCTGGCGCAGGCCCTGGAGGAAGCCCTGGAACGGCATGCCGTCGGCTTCCTGTCCCTCTCGGTAGGCGGCAATCAGCAGGATGTGGCGCGAATGCCCTGCGCTGAACGAGGTCAGAAACGACAGCACGGCATCGTCGCGCCATTGCACATCGTCGAAGAACAGCAGCAAGGGCCTTTGCGCGCTGGCGAAACAGTTGAGCAATCGATGCAGCACATAATCAAAAAAGTGCCGGGTCTCACTGGTGGGCAAGTCTGGCGCTGCATTTTGCGGGCCGAGCACCAGCTCTATTTCAGGCACCAGATTGGCAATCAGCCGACCATGCTCGCCGACCGCCACCGCGAGCTTTTCGCGCCACCGATCCAGTTCGGCGGCGCTCTCGCCAAGCACCCGCATGACCAGCGAGCGCAGCGCCTGGGCCAGTGAGGCGTAAGGCGAATCAGGGTCGAACTTGCCGGAAGCGAACACCACCTGACTGAGCGCCAGGTCCTGATGCAGCTGGCGCACCAGCGTGGATTTACCGACCCCCGCCTCACCTGACAGCAGCACCAGCTCACACTGCCCCGACTGCGCCACCCGCGCGAAGGCGGCACGCAAGGCCTGGTTTTCCTCAGGGCGGAGGAACAGCGCGCTGGATTCGGCACCTCGCGCACTGACATCCCTGCATGCCGGCTCAAACGTCGCGATGTGCTGAAACTCGCTCCATTGCGCCAGACACTCGCGCAAGTCGGCCTCCAGCCTTGATGCACTCTGGTAGCGATCAGCAGGGTTTTTGGCGATCAGGTCGAGGATCACGCGCGCAAGGGGCGCAGGGATCGAGCTGCGAAACTGCTGCGGTGAAGGCGGCTGCCTGGCGACATGGCAATACACCCACTCCACCGCGTCACCGGCTTCGAACGGCAACCGACCCGTCAGCCACTCGTAAAAGGTCATGCCCAAGGCGTAAAGATCGCTGCGCTCGTCAGCCTGACGCCCGACCCGCCTGGCCTGCTCGGGGGCCATGTAGGCCAGCGTGGCGCAAATGGAGTCGGCCCCTGGCCCCTCGCCTGTGGCCGGGCTGACACCAAAGCCGGTCAGACGAACCTTGCCGTCCGGGCCCTGAATCAGGCTGCAGGGTTTGATATCACAATGCACCAGCCCCTTGCCATGGGCCCTGGCCAGCGCATGCGCAGCACCGATCGCCAGGCGCAAAAAAGCATCTATCGACAACGCGCCATCGGCCACCTGATCCAGGGACTGACCGCCCGGATCGTCGCAGATCAACAGTGGGCCTTCAGGGGTGTGCAGCACGGCGACCGGCGGCACCGACCAGTCGGGTTCCAACAGCGGCGCCAGCAGGTATTCATGCTCGATACGACGCAGGCCGCGTTCCAGCAGACCGGCCGACGCCCGGGTGATCAGCCAGCGCCGGGCACACCCGGGCACGTGCGCACGGTAGCGGTCGACTTCACCGTCGACAAACAACAGTTCCCAGGACAGCAGCGTCAGCCATTGCGGCGTATAGCCCTCGACCTGCCTGTCGGCCATGACCCGGATACTGGCGATCGGCTCAGCTTTGATACCGCTCATAAAAGCCCTTTACCTGCGTTCGAGTACGCGCTTTATCGAGCTCTGCAACGCCTCCTCTGAGAAAGGCTTGCACAGAAAATCCACCGCCCCTGCGGCGAGCGTGCGCCGCACGGTCTCGCTGTCGTCATTGGCCGACATGCAACACACCCCGACGGTCTTGCCGCTGCTTTTCAACTGCTGCAACACCTCCAGGCCCTGCATGCCTTGCATGACCAGGTCCAGCAGCACGCACTGCGCATCGTCGCTGGCAGCGGATGCCAGAAAGGCCTCCCCTGAAGCAAAACTCACAGTGGCGTAGCCCAAAGACTTGAGCAGATTAGTGAGCCCATTGCGCACGGACGCGTCGTCATCAACGACGCAGATGAGGATCATAAGCTGAACTTCATGCCAGTGAAAATAATAGAAAACAGAGCGTACGCTCATGCAGCCGCGAAGATCATTGACCCTATGTATAATTGTGCTGTTTTTAATCAGCCCACCAGCGTTAGTTGCTCGCGCATCTTCACCAGTTCAATCAGAGTTCGCGCCTGCATCTTTGTCATAATGTGCCGCTTATGAACTTTGACAGTAATTTCACTGGTGCCCAGATCACTGGCAATCTGTTTGTTCATTTTGCCCGTAACCAACAGTGCCATCACTTCGCGCTCACGCGGAGTCAAGGTGTCGAAGCGATGCCGGACGCTTTGCACATGCAAGCGCTCCAGCAACTCGCGTTCATCATGAGCCAGGGCCTGGCGCACAACGTCCAGCAATTGCTCGGGCTCGAATGGCTTGGTCAGAAACTCGTGGGCGCCGGCCTTGATGGCCTTGACCGACATGGGAATGGTGCCGAAGCCGGTCATGAAAATAATCGGGAAGCGATGCCCGCGGCGCAACAGCTCCTCTTGCACATCGAAGCCATTGTCGGCCGCAAGGTTCATGTCCAGCAGCAGGCAAGTGGGCTGTGCGGTGAACGCTTGATCGAGCAATTCCTGCGCGGTGGCATAACATTGGGTGGGGATGTCGGCTGAATGCAGCAGGCGCGACAAGGACGTGCGAATCGAGCACTCATCATCGACCACGTAAACCAGGGGTGTTGCACTCATATCCAGATTGTCCGCAGCGGGGTGCTACTGGCTGGCCGCCAGCACTCGTTGGTGATTGAAATGAAAATGATCGTGCTCACGGGGCGGGTGGCTGGCGCGCATCGTCGAAACGGATGCAACCCGCGTGTGGGCGCTGGATCGCTGGGCATCATGGCTTGAATTGACCGGCGAAGCACCTTCTTTGCCGTGCAGGCCCAGGCGATCGAGTATCCAGTGGCGCGTCGCACCCAAGAGTCGATAGACGCGCAATGGGCCCAGGGCACTGACCATCAGCAGCGACTTGTGCGCCAACCCGACGATGCAGTCCATGACACGCGCCCGCGAGATCGTCGCGGTCTGGGCCACTTCGCAGGCCTGGTCAAGACTGAAAGGGCCAGCCAGGCCGCCCAGACAGCCCAGCACAGTGCGCTCGTCAGCGCTGAGCAGGCGATAACTCCACTCCACCGACGCCTCCATGCTCTGGTGTCGGGGTGGCGCACTGCGCAAGCCGCCCGACAGCAGGTGCAGATTGCCCTGCAAACTGGCCGCCAGTTCAAAAAGCCCCAGGGCCGACGCTCGTGAAGCGGCCATTTCCAGCGCCAGCGGGATGCCCTCCAGTGCCCGACAGATCTGCCCCACCAGCGCGACGCTCTGGTCATCGAACATCGCGCTGTCGTCCAGCGGGAAGCGCGAATCCAGTGCACGCAGGCGCATCAGGAACAATTGCGCGGAGCTGCTGTGCAGGATGTCGCACCGCTCGGCCTCCAGACCGGGCACCTGCAGCGCAGGGACGCTGAGGGTGCGCTCTCGAGCAATCCGCAACGGCTCGCGGCTGGTGGTCAGGATGCGCAACCCCGGACACCGCTGCAGCAGATGTTCGCACACCGCCGCGACGGCTTCGATCAGGTGTTCGCAGTTGTCCAGAATCACAAGACGATTGTGGTCATCAAGTGAGTCAACGATGGCGTCGATCATGGGTTGACCCGGCTGGACCTGCACATCCAGCGCGAACCCCAGCGCCTCGACGATCCGCTGCGCACAGCTGATCGGTGCCAGTGCCACGAATGACACAGGCAGGCTGTCCGTCAGGGACAGATGATGAGCAACGGCCACCGCCAGCGAGGTTTTGCCGATGCCGCCCGCCCCCACCAGGCTTAGCAGCGGCTCGGTAAGCAACACCTCGCAGATGTCGTCAATGGCCTGTTGACGCCCGATCAACGCCACATCAGAGCGCAGCTCGCTGGTGCGCAGCAGCGCGCCGTTCAGTGAACTGGCCAGAGGAAGATCCAGCGAGGTGTCGAGCGACTCGAAGGGAGCGGCCTGGCTGGCATCGTCTTCGCCGCAAATCAGAATGTAGCCGCGCCCCGGTATGGTCCTGATCAGGTCCCGGTCGGCCCCCAGGGCTTTGCGCAACGCTGAGACATGCACCTGCAAGTTGTTTTCTTCCACCACCGTGTCAGGCCAGACCCGCTGCAGGATTTCATCCTTGGTCACCAACTGGCCGGGGCAACTGATCAGCAACTCCAGAATATCGAAGGCCCGCGTCCCGACGCGCAAGGGTACGCCGTTCCTGAAGACTTCCCTGAGTTCAAGAGACACACTGGCTTGACCGAGACTGACCATGTTATTCACGCTGTCCATTGGGGGCGGTGATTATCTGCCTTGACCGGGATCTATCGTTGGCAACTACGACGCGCCAAAGACTGACACGCTTAGTTAACCAGTTAAATCGGTGGCTCGGTATTATCTATAAGGATAGCCCCCTGCACTTTTCAATAAATGTTAGTTGCGGGTGAGCACAATAATACAAGTGCAGGACTTGAACCTGAGATAAGAGGATAAAGATAAGCAGCCAATAGCCACACTCCAGCTCAGTGTCATGCCGCTCGCCTTGACGCTGAACATATGAAACATTCACCAAAACAGCTTCACCCAAGGTCTATATTGGCCAATATTTACGCCTACAGCGGCGCTGGGTTTCAGGGGTGTCATGGACAAATTACTGGCAATGAAAATGTTCGTCGAGTCGGTCGACGCCAAGGGTTTCTCGGCGGCTGCACGCCGGCTGGACCTGGCACCGTCTTCGGTGACACGCATGATCGATGCCCTGGAGGCGCAGCTCGGGGCGGTGCTGATCAATCGCTCCACGCGGCAGGTCACGGTGACCGAGGCCGGGGCCCATTACTACGATCAGGCGCGCAAAATACTCGAGGATGTGGCCCAGGCCGACGCGCAAATCATGGATCGCGGCGACCAGCCTGTCGGGCAACTGCGGGTCTGCCTGCCAGTGGAGTTTGGTCGGCGCTTGATCGCCCCTCATCTGGGCGAGTTGCTCGCACGCTACCCGCAGCTGGAGCTGGACGTGACCCTTAGCGACAACCTGGATAGCTTGCTGAGCGGCCGGTTCGATGTCGCCATCCGCCTTGGCGAGGCAGGCCCCAGTGATGACCTGGTGAGCCGTACCCTTGGCCACTTTTCCCGCTGGGTGGTAGCCAGTCCTGATTATCTGGCCAGGCACGGCGTGCCCGAAATGCCGAGTGACCTTGCCCGGCACGACTGCCTGCGTTTCAGCCATACCGCGGGGCGACAGGTCTGGACCTTCGTGCAGGATGACCAGAGCCAGTTGGTCGGCATCCAGGGTCGCTTGAAAAGCAGCAACGCCGACGTCTTGCGCGAAGCAGCGCTCGGCGGCGCAGGCATCGCACTGTTGGCCGACTGGCTGGTGGAAGCGGACGTTGCCAGCGGCGCCTTGACTCGGGTCCTGGCTGGCTATGACGTGAATCCCAATCAATCCCGTTCGGCGATCACGGCCCTGTACCTGCCCAATCACCGGGGATCCAAGCGGGTTAATGCGTTCATCCAGTTCCTTGAGAGCCTTCTTGCTGGGCGTGAGAAGTGACCACTTCTGCGTTTTGCGCAACGCTGTGTTGCACGCACAGCCAATACCCCTCTTTCATGGCCTCATTTAAGGTGGCAGCCATCTGATCGCACCCTCTGCCGGGGTGCATTGAACTCAAAGCCAAGTGAGCAAACACCATGAGCCTGACCACCGCTACACCGGCGCCCGCCACACGACACACACTGACTCGGGGCCTGGTCCTGATGTTCGCGTTCTGCTGTGGGGCGATTGTCGCCAACATTTACTACGCGCAGCCGATTGTTGAACTCATCGCCCCAGACCTCGGGCTCTCGGCCCACAGCGCCAGCTTGATCGTTTCCCTGACTCAGATCGGTTACGCGCTGGGCCTGTTATTTCTGGTGCCGCTGGCAGACCTGGTGGAAAACCGCACACTGATGATCGGCACCGCCGTCGTGGCGTCGGCCAGCCTGTTGGCGGCCGGGTTCAGCGAACACGCCAACGCCTTCCTGATGATTTCGCTGCTGATCGGCTTCAGCTCGGTGTCCGTGCAGATGCTGGTGCCGCTGGCGGCGCATCTGGCACCGGAAGAAAGCCGAGGCCAAGTGGTGGGCAACATCATGGGCGGGCTGCTGCTGGGGATTCTGCTGGCTCGGCCGCTGTCCAGCCTGGTCGCCGACCACTTCGGCTGGCGCGCAGTGTTCGTGGGCGCTTCGCTGATCATGCTGGCAATCGTCGTCGTACTGGCGTTGACCATCCCCAAACGCACGCCAGATCACCAGTCCTCTTACGGGCAGCTGTTGGTTTCATTGCTGACGCTGCTGCGCAGACACGCCGTGCTGCGCCAACGGGCCTTGTACCAGGGCCTGCTGTTCGCTGCATTCAGCCTGTTCTGGACCGCCGTACCCATTGAGCTGTCGCGGCACTTTGGCCTGTCGCAAACCCAAATCGCGCTGTTCGCGCTGGTCGGCGCCATTGGTGCCATCGCGGCACCGATTGCAGGGCGTCTGGCGGACGCAGGCCATACGCGCAGGGCTTCGCTGGTCGCCCTGAGCCTTGCACCGGTTGCTTTTCTGATCGGTCTGAGCCAGCCCGGCTATAGCGTCATCGGGCTGGCCATCACCGGTGTGCTGCTGGACTTCGCCGTGCAACTGAACATGGTGTTGGGCCAACGCGCTGTCTACGCGCTGGACCCTGCGAGCCGTGGGCGCTTGAACGCGCTGTACATGACCAGTATTTTCCTGGGCGGCGCCATTGGCTCAGCGCTGGCCAGCGCCCTTTATGAGCAACAGGGCTGGCATGGCGTCGCATTGGTCGGCGCGGGCTTGCCCCTGATAGCGTTGGTGATCTTCGTGCTGGTCGGTCGTGGCGGTAAGGCACCCTCCGTGGCGTGATACAGGGTCCGCGGCCTGCGCCGGGAACAGTCTCGATAGCCCTGAGACTTCCCGGCTGACAGCCAGCACCTGCTTACACCAGCTTGAAATGGCTGCGCAGGGCCGCGATGTGCTCCGGCCCGATGCCGCAGCAGCCGCCAATCACCGTCGCGCCCTGTTCTACCCAACTGCTCGCCCAACCTGCGTAGGAATCAGGCCCAAGGTCGGCGCGAATCTCGTGCAAGGTGGCGTTCGCGCCCTCGTCTTCCGCCTTCATCACCGGAAAAGCGTTGGCGTACACGCCCAGCTCGATACTCACCCCAGCGCCGTCAATGACCTCACGGGCGGCGACCAGTGCCGCCGCCATGACTTCCGGCTGACTGCAGTTGAACAACACGGCGCGGGCACCCAGCTCGATCGCCACTTGAGTCGCTTCGGTCACCGTTTCCCCGGAACGCAGGCGCGGACCATGGTCCTGGCCATCTTCCAGGGTGAACGACAGCCACAAGGGCTTGCTGTTCTGCCCGAGCGCTTCGTGGACGGCGCGCACTTCGGCAATCGAACTCTGGGTTTCAGCCAGCCAGACGTCGACGTTCGCTTCCAGGCCCTTGATCAGCGTGCGGTGAATCGCGACCGACTGATCGTGATCGAACAGATCCGGGCGATAGGACCCCAACGCAGGCGGCAAAGAACCCGCCACCTGAACCGGGACATCGGCGTAAGTGGCCGCCTCCCGAGCCAGATACCCGGCCAGTACCGCCAACGTCAGCGCATCTGCCTCGAAACGCGCCTGACCCAAGTGGAAGGGAACCAGCGCGTAGCTGTTGGTGGTGATGATCCGCGCCCCGGCTGCGATAAAAGCCTGGTGCGCCTTGAGAACGAACTCCGGGGCCTCGATCAACGCCAGTGCCGACCATTCCGGCTGGCGAAACGGCGCGCCGATGCGCATGAGTTCGCGGCCCATGCCGCCATCGAGCAGACGGAGTGGAACTGAAGTGTCGAGTGCGGACATGAGAACTCCTGAAAAAGAAAAAACCGCACTGCGTGGTCATGTCTGAACGATACCGACTTATAACCAAAGCGCAGCTGTATATATCAATAAATAATTAACGACAATTTTTATATCGCGTTTAAATATATACCAATTATTTGTCTTTGATCTATTCGGTGATGCCATGAAGCTTTGTGCTGTTTTACCGGTGAGCCTTGCGCTGCTGTCTGTTTGCTCTACGGCCATCGCAGGCGAAACCCTGGACCGAATCACCCAAAAAAGCGAAATGGTCGGCGTGATGATGGAGAACTACCCGCCTTTCTCCTTCCTGAATGATCAGAACCAGCTGGATGGTTTCGATGTGGACGTCGCCAAGGCCGTGGCCGACAAGCTGGGCGTGAAACTGCAACTCGCCACGCCGTCCTGGGACGTGATTGCCGCCGGGCACTGGGGCAGCCGCTACGATGTGTGCATCTGCTCCATGACCCCGAGCCAGGCCCGCGCCCAGGTCTTTAACTTTCCGGTCGAGTATTACCAGTCGCCCGCGGTGATCGTGGTCAACGCCAAGAATGACGCCATCACGTCCGCCAAGGATCTGTCCGGCAAGAAAGTCGGCATCATCAGCGCATCCACTTACGAGGCGTACCTGAACAAGGACCTGGTCATCGAAGGCGCCGAAGACAAACCCATCAGCTACCCATTCGACTCGGTTCAAGCCGCGCCCTACGACAACGAAACCGTTGCCTTTCAGGATCTGGCGCTGGGCGCAGGCGTTCGCCTGGACGCCATGGTCACCAACCTGATCACCGCTCGCGAGCGGATTGCGCAGGATCCGCGCTTCAAGATCGCTGGCGAAACCCTGTACGCAGAGCCCAATGTGGTCGCCACCGAAAAAGGCGATGCCGAGTGGGACGCGAAACTGACCCAGGTGATCGCAGGCCTCAAGGCTGACGGCATACTGGGCAAGATTTCGCAGAAATGGATCGGCGCTGACATCACCCAATGAGCCAGCATCCGCCCGCCCCGCCTGAACTGAACGCCAACGGCTCGCGATGGCTGCGCGTCTTCGGGTTCAAAACACGCCTGTACCTGACCTGGATGGTGATGCTGGGTCTGTGCATCGCGTTTTTCATGAGTTTCGATCTGAAATTCTCGATCATCGCGGCGAAATGGCAGTACCTGGTTGGCCTGCACCTGGCGCCCAACGGCTTCCTGCAGGGCGCTGCATTGACGTTGTTTCTGTGTTTCTGCTCGATCTGGCTGTCGTTGATTCTCGGCTTTGCCACGGCTCTGGCGCGCTTGTCCCAGAGTGCGGTGGCGTTTGGCATTGCCAGTTTCTACGCGTCGTTCTTTCGTGGCACGCCGCTGTTGATTCAGATCCTGCTGATCTATCTCGGCCTGCCTCAGTTGGGGGTTGTGCCGGGTGCAATCAGCGCGGGGATCATTGCCCTGTCGCTCAACTACGGCGCGTACCTGAGCGAGATCTTCCGTGCCGGGATCATCGGCGTTCCCCCTGGCCAGCGCGAAGCGGCGGCGGCGCTGGGGATGCGCCCGACGGTGGTGTTCTGGCAAATCACCTTGCCGCAGGCCATGCGCACCATCATTCCGCCGACCACCAGCCAGTTCATTTCGATGCTCAAGGATTCCTCGCTGATTTCGGTGATGGGCGTCTGGGAAGTGATGTTTCTCGCGCAATCGTACGGTCGCTCGTCGTACCGTTATATCGAGATGCTGACCACTGCGGCGTTGATCTACTGGCTGCTGTCCATCGGGCTTGAGCTGATACAGGCCCGACTGGAACGCCATTACGGCAAGGCTTACAAAAACCAGCGCTGAGCGGTGGCGGGCCGATGGCGGTGTAAGTGGACCGATGCAGTGGGCGCAGCTAACCTGTCGCCCTCGCACTTGGTTCAAGAGACGCACATGACGACCGACCTGGACACCGTATTCGACCGCCACGGCACCGACAGCAAGAAGTGGAGCCTTTACCCCGCCGACGTACTGCCCATGTGGGTGGCGGACATGGACTTTCCCGTGGCCGAGCCCGTCATTCAGGCCCTGCATAAACGCCTGGAGCATCCATTGCTCGGTTACGGCGTCGCCCAGGACAACCTGCGCCAGACGGTGGTCGACTACCTCTGGCAGCGCTACGCCTGGCGCGTCCAGCCCGAAGAACTGGTGTTCCTGCCCGGCGTCGAGCCAGGCTTCAACATGGCGCTCAATGCCCTGGTGGCCGATGACGCGCCGGTGATCCTGCAGATGCCCAACTACGGCCCGCTCGCTCAAGCGCCGTCTCATCGGCATCAGCCGAGCATCGAGTTAACGTTCAAGGCTGACGCCAAGGGCGAGTACCACACCGACCTGGCTGAGCTGAACAGCCACCTGCCCCGCGCCGGGGCTTTTTTGCTGAGCAACCCGCATAACCCGCTGGGCAAGGTGTTCAGCGGTGAAGAGCTGCACATGATCGGTCAGGCCTGCGTGGACCACGACGTGCTGATCATCTCGGACGAGATTCACGCCGACATCCTGTTCGACGGCCGTCGCCATGTGCCCATCGCCTCGCTCAGCCCGCAGATCGCCAGCCGCACCGTCACGCTGATGTCGGCCAGCAAGGCGTACAACATCGCGGGGCTCAAGACGGCCTTCGCGGTGATCCAGGACCCGCAGTTGCGCAAGCGTTTCAACGCCGGGCGCCTCGGGCTGGTGGACAGCGTCAATGTGTTGGGGCTGGAAGCCACCCGTGCAGCTTACAGCGACTGCGGCGAGTGGCTAAGCCAGGTGAACGCCTACCTGCAGGCCAACCGCGACTACCTGGCCGAAGCCCTGCGCACGCGCTTGCCCGGTGTGGTCATGCATCTGCCGCAAAGCACTTACCTGGCGTGGCTGGATTGCTCGGCGCTGGGGCTGGAAAACCCGCATAAATTCTTTCTGGACAACGCCAGGGTCGGCCTCAGCGCCGGTCCCGAATTCGGCCCGGACTGCCAGCAGTTCGTGCGCCTGAACTTCGGCTGCCCACGTTCGTTGCTCGAGGAAGGTATCGCGCGGATGGAGCGGAGTTTGAAGGATCGGTGACATAGCGAACCGGATCTGGGTCGACTGACAGGTATGTTGCCTGATACAAGGCCTTCGCGAATGAATTCGCTCCCACAGGGGATATCAGCGAGCACAAAAAAGCCCGGCGGACCGGGCTTGGATTGCTCTGCAAAACCCTGCAATCAATAACGCTGATACTGCGAACCGAACTCTTTGCGGTTTTCCGCGACGACTACGGTTTTGCTCGACTCGATCTGAGCGCGATCAAAGGTTTTATTGCCGGGGCCGGTGGCCTGTACCTGCGCCGCTGTAACCGGAGTCGAGATCTTGGCCGCAGCGATCTGGGTGGGCGAAGTGCTGGCGAATGCACTGGTAGCGGTCAGTACTGAAAGGGCGAAGCTCAAAGCGATTGTGCGTTTCATGATGTGGCTCCAAAAGTTGTTGCGAAGTGATGGGGCCAATCTAGATTCAACAGTGCCTCAAGAAAAACCACCCGTGCAGATACTGATTATCAGTGCCGCTGATGCTGGAGCGCGGAGCGTCTAGCCCGCACCTGTCCAGCAACTGCGGGCCTTTGATCACTCGGGCTTGCGCAACAACACTCGGGTCACACGACGCTCTTCGACATCGGTCACGGTCATGTCCCAGCCCTCCCACTGCAATGTATCGCCCTTTCTCGGCAGACGATCCAGCAGGCTCATCACCAGCCCCGCCAGGGTTTGATAGTCGTCGGTGGCCTGAGCCTGAAAGCCGACACGCTCACGCACCTGGCTCAGGTTCAAGGCACCGGAAACCAGGAAGCCGCCCTCCTCGGCCATGATGTCCGGACCCTCGATCTCGCTGGCGTCGGGTAACTCACCGGCAATCGACTCAAGGATGTCGGTCATGGTCAGCAAACCGATGAAGTCACCGAACTCGTTGATCACGAACGCAATGTGGGTCGACTCCTTGCGCATCTGCTCCAGCGCGTTAAGGATCGTGAAGCTTTCCAGCAGGTTGATCGCCTTGCGCGCGATCAACTCAAGGTTCGGCTCGTTACCGGCCAGCAATTCCTTGAGCAATTCCTTCTTGTGCACAAAGCCCAAGGGTTCATCGATGCGCCCTTCACGAATCAGCGGCAGGCGCGAATAAGACGAATGCATCAGCTTGATGCGCACAGTTTCAGGGTCGTCCGCCAGATCGATGTGATCGACCTCGGCACGCGGGGTCATGGCTGAGCGGATCGGTCGCTCGGCCAGTTGCAGCACGCCACTGATCATCACCCGCTCGCGGCGATCGAACACCGCTGCGGTCTGCTCGCCTTCGAGCATGTCGGCAATTTCTTCGCCCACTTCGTCCGCATCCAGCTTGCGACCACCCAACAGACGCAACACCGCATGGGCCGTGCGCTCGCGCATCGGCTTCAGGCCATGCAACGACTTCTTGCGACTCTTGCGGGCGATCTGGTTGAACAGCTCGATAAGGATCGAGAAACCAATCGCCGCATACAGATAGCCCTTGGGGATATGGAAGCCCAGGCCTTCAGCGGTCAGGCTGAAGCCGATCATCATCAGGAAGCCCAGGCACAGCATGATCACAGTGGGGTGAGCATTGACGAAGCGGGTCAGCGGCTTGCTCGCGACGATCATCAAACCAATGGAGATCATCACCGCGATCATCATCACGGCCAGGTGCTCGACCATGCCTACGGCGGTAATCACCGCGTCCAGCGAGAACACCGCATCGAGCACGACGATTTGCGCCACGATCGGCCAGAATCTGGCGTACGTCGAGTTGCTGGTGCGCTCGCTGACATGCCCTTCAAGACGCTCATGCAATTCCATGGTGGCCTTGAACAACAGGAACACACCACCAAACAGCATGATCAGGTCGCGCCCCGAGAAGCTGTGATCAAACACCTCGAACAGCGGCTGGGTGAGCGTGACCATCCAGGAAATACTGGCCAGCAAGCCCAGACGCATGATCAGCGCCAGGGACAGCCCGATGACCCGCGCCTTGTCGCGCTGCTCGGGCGGCAGCTTGTCCGCCAGAATTGCGATAAACACCAGGTTGTCGATACCCAGAACCAATTCCAGGACAATCAGGGTCAGCAGGCCAAGCCATGCCGTAGGATCAGCAATCCATTCCATACAGTTATTGAGTCTCTCGAAGACAGGTTTTGGCGGGCGCAGCGACACGACGCGCGACCAGATAAAGCGCACGAGGCGAATGATGGAACGGGGTAATCAGAGGCGATGATCCGCTTGCAGCCTTGATGGCGACGGGATCGGAGTTCAATTCAACGCGCAACTCAACGCGGGGATGACCAGAGCGACTGGGAGGCTCCTGAGCGGTGTTCATATAATCCATACAGTGATGACGGACGGTGATCCTACAATGGAAAAGTCACTTTCCTACGTATCAAAAGTATTACAAAGAATAACGTCAATCGCCCTCAAACTTGATGACGCTACACGCCTGGAGATGACCAGCGAGCCAAATCGTTTGAACTTCCCGGTCTGATTCGTGCCCCTTCTATAGGTGCCGGGCACACCGCCGGGCGATTCTGGAGGCTTATCTCATGCCAGATGCACAGGGCAAAATTCGTTACGCAGTCGTCGCTGGAGGCTGGATTTCCCAAGGGGCGTTCATGCCGGGTGTGGATCAGACTGACAACTCGGTCATGACCGCGCTGGTCACTGGCGACCCGATCAAGGCCGACAAGCTGGCCGAGCTCTACGATTTGAAGAGCTACCATTACGACGAATTCGACACCCTGCTCAAGTCCGGCGAAATCGACGCGATTTACCTGGCCACGCCTAACTTCCGCCATCGTGAATTCGCCGTCCCGGCCCTTGAGGCCGGTATCCATGTATTGCTGGAAAAGCCCATGGCCACCAGCGAAGAAGACTGCCTGGCCATCACCGAAGCCGCCCAGCGCTCCGGTGCAAAGCTGATGATCGCTTATCGCCTGCACTTCGAGCCGGGAACCGTGGAAATGATTAGCCGCATCCGCGCGGGTGATATCGGCGAACCACGGCTGTTCACCGCGACCTTCGCGCAAACCACCGATCCCAAGAACCACCGCATGCAGAGCGGTTACTGGGCCGGGCCTGCGGCGGATATGGGGCCGTACCCGATCAACGCGGTACGCAACCTGTTCGACGCCGAGCCGCTGGAAGTCCATGCGGTGGCGATCCATACCCCAGGCCGGGAGATCAACACGCCGGACACCGTTGCCGTCACCTTGCGTTTCTCGGAGGAGCGACTGGCGCAGTTCACCGTCAGCTACAGCCTGCCGGGCACCCAGCGTTATCAAGTGATCGGCACCAAGGGCGAATTCGAGGCTTCACCGGCCTTCGGCTTTGGTGAAGGCGTCGCCATCACCTATCGGGCAATCATCGACGGCAAGACCACCGAACACGCCCACCCGGTGGTGGATCAGTTCGGCGGGGAAACCCAGTATTTCTCCGACTGCATTCTGCAGGACCGCGAGCCGGAGCCCGATGGTGATGAAGGCTGGCGAGACGTGCGGGTTTTGGCGGCCATTGAACGCTGCCTTGAGACCGGTCAGATGCAGAAACTGGATCCGCTGCCAACGCGGCCCGGTATCAGTGTTGAGCAGGCCCGCCGCCTGCCCTTGGCCAAAGTCCCGCCGTATATCAACACCGATGAGCCGAATGAGTAAGTCGTTGAGCTAGCCATTCGAGTATCGGCGAGGCGTTGGTGCTGCCCGTCCCCAGGGCAGACTGCTGATGCCTCGCCAACACGCCGACGCTAACGTCGAGGCCTGGTGCACTGCGTTTCAAATCAATTGGAAACGTGTGACGTGGTCTAACGATGTCTAAAGTTTCCGTTTCCGTTGCCGCTACACAATGGATACAAAGTCCAGAAAGCGAGCACGGAAGCGCTATGAACTCAATTTCGTTAGTCACTGCCAACACGTCGATCATTACCAGTCCTGTGAGTCCGGCCGTTCCCTTGAGCGCCGACAAAGCTGCTAACTCGACTCCAGACTCGTCAACCGGCGCTTCCCCGGCGTCCGTTGTCATCCTCGGCCAGGACGTAAAGATCCCGGAGCTCACCACTTATCGGTCGCTCGGTGCGCTGAACATCACCAACCCCGTCTATACGCTGGAGCAGGAGGTCAGCGACCCGGTGACCTCGGCACTGATGAGCAATATCCAGGCCTCCTCGACAGCCGGGCGATTCCAGGGCCTGGGTGCGGCGCTCTTGCAGCAACTGGCTGAGGGCGGCTCCGGCAAGATCTCACAGTCGGTTCTTCGATACTCTGCCGACGATGTTAAAAACGCTGCCGCCGTGGAATTGGCCCAGGCGCATCTGCATGGAAAAGCAGACAACACCCTCAGCATGACCCTCACGACCAAAAGTGGCGCGACCATCACGCTGAATCTGTCCAGTTCAAAAGACGGCGTTGCGGTGCAGGCCGATGTCACTGGCGGCGAACTCAGCGACAGCGAGCGCGAAGCCCTGGGCGCCCTGGCGGATGGTTTTCAGGAAGCGATTGACGGCCTGACTGCGCAAAAGCCGCGCTTGAACCTGGGAGCGCTCAGCCAGCTGGATCCGGAGATGTTTGCCTCGGTCGACCTCAAAGCCCGCCTGAAACTCGGTGAAGACCAGTACCAGACGCTCAGTTTCAAGGCTGATGAGAAGACCAAGTCAGTGGAAATGAGCGGCGTCACGGGTAATGTCACCCTGAGCGTGAAGAACAACAACGCCATTCTGGGTAACGCACAGCAGCAAGCCAAGGCCGTGCAAAGTTATCTGGAGCAGTTCGACGCAGCGCAGAACCGCGGCGAAGGCGATGAAGATCTGATGAACCTGTTCAAGGATGCGTTTTCCAGCCTGCAGACCAGCACCCGAAGCGGCACCGCAGCCGCGAGCCCGTCGAGCGGCCCGGCTCTGAATGAGGTTGACCACGCGTTGTTGACCGGCCTTGCCGATTTCGATGCCTCGCTGGTGCAGACCACGATCGCCTCCAACCCGATGCGCCTGGGTGAAGTTGATCGATTCGCCTACAAAGCCTCGCAAAACACTGAGACCAAAGGCACCACGGACCAAGACCGCTCCATTGAACAGAAGCAGACCTCCAGCCTCAGTGCGGCTTACCACAAATCCCTCTACCCTGGCGTTGCGCTGGCGTTGAGCACGGATCCCGAGTCGCAGAACTACAAGTACTCCGTGATCGAGGACCAGGCCGACAGCAACACGCGCGTCGCTTATGTCAAAGGTGCTCTGGTTGAGGCCAGTTCCACTCAATCCGCCCGTCAGTCGACGACCGTGCAGACCTATGAGCTGGGCAAGCTGATCGATACCGTGACCACGCCCAAGGAAATCACGCAGTCGCGCAACCTTATGGCCATGATCAACTCAGCCCTGCAAGAAGATCGCAGATCAAGGCTAACGACAGGCCTGTCGACGCTTGAGGAAAGCCTCAAGCCGGTGCATGACAAGATCCTGCTGCAATCCAATCCGTCGTCCATCACTCGCTGAAAAGGCTCAGCCTGAAATCCCGGCTTCAGGGCTCGCGAAACAGATCGTGAGCATCCAGTAACCGGAAGGCGATTTCAGGCTTTTTCTCAAGCCCGCGGCGAATAGCTGCAGGGATCGACTGCCGGGTCTTGCGACAAAGACCTGGCTGCTCGTCGATATCAATGGCGATCCCGCGCATGGTGCGCACTTCATTGAAGCCCGGCGCCACTTTCACGCGGATGCCCAGTTGATCGAATAGCCGCTGCTGCAGCCGCTCCAGATCCGCCAGGCTCTGCACATTCTCAAGACGCTCCAGCAGCCGTTTTTCCTCTTGCCGGGTCAGCGCCAGAATCCGCTGCTCAGCTTCATTATTCCCGTCCAGCACCCGTTCGCGCTCGCAATTGCAGGCGCCGGGAGGGCAAGGCTGACGGATCGGGAATGAGGCTTTCATGCCGCGCAGCATAACGAGGACGAAGGGATTTGCACATCCGGGCGTGGGCCTGCTTATTCCTCGCGGCTGAAAAATATCAGCAGCCCAACTGTGGGAGATTCTATGGTTGTGATCAAGCCAAAATCCGCCCTTTGGTTTGATATTCGCTCTGATTCTTCATCAGGGCGAACGCCACCCGAGCAAGTTTACGAGCGAGCATGACGAACACTTGG